>Ga0247815_10000093_pt1 | contig 65723 bp, 88 predicted proteins | sample UWRJL194509B1_FD_181014 | JGI IMG/M metagenome (GOLD analysis project Ga0247815, IMG submission 181014) | Plant litter microbial communities from Arlington Agricultural Research Station in Wisconsin, United States - UWRJ-L194-509B-1 | ecosystem: Environmental > Terrestrial > Plant litter >... | reverse complement strand
ACGAGGTCAAGCTCAAGAACAAGCTCGTTGCCCTTGGAAAGCTCGCCGCTGTGATTGAGCAGTCGCCGTCGCCGCCAGCAGCCGAATTCTATGCAGCTATCGAGGGCGTCTTTGGAGACTATCTTGGCGAGGTGCTCAAGGATACTGTCGACGGCCGGGAGTACTCGATCTTCACCGACTTCACGAAACGGTGGGAAGACCACTTCAATACCGACATGAAGACTCTCAACGTGCTCCCGCCAACTGCGACAACCCGTGTGTCCGAGTTCATCCCGGAAAACATCAAGTTTGTCGAGAAAGTCATTGAGCGCGGATTTGCGTACCACGACGGCGAGGGATCTGTTTACTTCGACATCGATGCGTTCGAGAGCGGCGGCAACTTTTATGCACGTCTCGAGCCGGGCAACCGCAACAACGCCGGCAAGTTACAGGAAGGCGAGGGTGCATTGACGAGCGATACACTCAAGAAGAAGAATGATCGCGACTTTGCGCTGTGGAAGGTTGCACGACCTGGCGAGCCACGCTGGCCAAGCCCGTGGGGCGAAGGCCGGCCAGGCTGGCACATTGAGTGCAGTGCCATGGCAAGCACCGTCCTCGGCAAGCAGATTGACATCCATTCGGGTGGCATTGATCTTGCATTCCCGCATCACGACAACGAGCTCGCGCAGAGCGAAGCGTTTTGGTTCGACGGCAAACCGCAACAATGGATCAACTACTTCCTGCACATGGGCCACTTGTCGATCTCAGGCAGCAAGATGAGCAAGTCACTCAAGAACTTTGTGACGATTCGACAGGCGTTAGAGACGGGAGAGTGGACGCCGCGGAGGTTGCGTGCCGTCTTCATGATGGGCGGCTGGGCTGGTGGCATTGAGATTACGCCTGAGATGCGCAAGGCGGTCGAATCGTGGGAAGGCACGATCGACAAGTTCTTCACGACCGTCAAGGCGCTCGTTGCGGAGGACCAGCAGCGCGGCTACACGCCACACCTGTTCCGCGACCAGGAGCACAACCTATACTCTGAGTATGTCGCGCTTCCGAGCTCGGAACGATATTTTCTGATAATTCTTTCTTAGCCTGCAAGACGCGCAAAACCGAATGCATGTAGCATTGCTTGACTCGTTCAACACATCCACGGCACTCGAAATCCTTGCCGACATTGTCAGCAAGACTAACGCCTACATCGGTGCCAACAGCAAGACTTCGTCCAACCCAGACGCGTACCTATCGCTCGCGGCCGTCAGCGAGGTTGCACGATGGGTTACGCATATGGTCACTGTCTTTGGCTTCGTGCCCGACCGCCAGGCCATCGGATGGGGTAGTGGCAGCGCTGCGTCTGCAGACGGCGCAGTACCCACAGAGGAGACGCTTGAGCCACTCGCACGCGTACTCAGCCGGTTCCGCGACGCCGTCAAGCAAGGTGCACTGGCTGCGAACAAGTCACCCGAAGCACGAGAAACTTTCGCCCAGCGGATGTTGGCCCTTAGTGACACTGTGCGCGATGACGATCTGCCGCAGCTTGGCATTGCGCTCGAGGACCGCAACGCTGCGACAGGAGAGCCCGCACTCGTTAAATTTGCACCTGCGGCGGAACTTGTTGCACAACGCGAGGAAAAGCGCCGGATAGCTGCGGAAAAGGAGGCGAACAAGGAGGCCCAGCGGCTGAAGCGCGAACGTGAAGAGGAAGAGAAGCGCGAGAAGGCGCGTGTGAAGCCCCAAGATATGTTCAAGCCGAAGTCGATGGAGGGGACGGATGGAACGTGGCCGTACAGCGAGTGGGATGAGGATGGCTTCCCGACAAAGCTCCAAGACGGGAGGGAGCTGCCATTGGCCCAAAAGAAGAAGTTGCAGAAGGAGCGAGAGGCACAAAGAAAACTACACGAGAAATATTTCCCCCCAGAGACACAGTCATAGGGTGCAGGTTCAGCTGTTATAATCGTTAGGAAATACACCTCCGGTTGACGAGTCGAGCGCACAACCACCTGGCCAATGTGACCCAATCCAATAGCAGATGTCAGTCTCCCGTGTGTGTCTATGTGAGTGCGTTGAATATACATGGATGGATGAGTGCGAAACGAAACGCGAAGAAACAGCGTGAATATACACAGATGACGAGCATCAACACCGATTGAATTCTCTCTGAAGCAACACCGCCCATGCCGTGACGAAGTAGAGAATGCCTGCAGGAAGTGCGGATTTGACACCAACGTCCGCCCAGTTCCACCTGCGTTGAGTCTTTCCGGGTTCGAGGTTGCTGACGACCCAGAGCTGGATGGCTCGCGAAACACAAGTGGTCGAGCCGATGACGGCCCAACACATGAGCGGACGGATGCTTACGTCAAGTACAAGCAGTGTCGCATGAGTCGCAGGCCAGCAGATAGCTTGCAGTCCGAGCAGGCGGATGAGGGTCGGCAGCGGCGAGTAGTAGGCGCGCCAGCGAGTCAAGAGGCCAGACGCGAGACAAAGGCATTGGTATCCAGTCAGAACAGCCTGTTCAAGGCTTATCAGCCAAAGTTGCTAGAATACGTAAGCGCAGCGATAGCATACCCAGACCGCCGCGATTAGGAAGTCTGTGCGAGAAGGGTATGCCGGCGCATCTGGGCGACGGTTGATCGCGGCGGTGACAAGGTACAAGGTTCCCAACACCGCCGGAATGACGGCAAGTGCTTGCGACCCTGCATAGATCCAATCAAGAGCACGGGGTGGTGAGACAGTTGTTGATGGCGGATGAATGCGTGCAGTGGGCAACCGTGCGTCTGAGGTAGCACGGCCTGGTGCAAGTCGTTGGCGGACAGTAGGAGGCGGGAACGAAACGGGCTGGTCGAGCTCATCATCAGAGTCGTGTCTGAGCATAGCGTGGTCGTCGTATTGGCGGTAGCGGGATGATGTAGATGCGGCGCGTAGATGCTGGTGCGTGAGCTGCAAGTTGGGTGATGACCTGGACTTTTTGTAAGGTGGACCAGTGTGCTGGCTGGTGTGTGCAGGTATAACAAGCGGGGTAAAGAGCGACGAGTGCAGCGGAGTCGGTACAGCCGGGAACGAGAGAGACGAGCCTGAGCGGCGCTTGGATAGCGGATGCTCGGGGTACGTGGGTTCGTCAGGCGGCGTGGTGGGCTGGAACGAGCCAGACGACCGCCTACTGTGCGTCGGCGAGGGCAACATAGTCAGTATCTAGATATCTATCGAAGGGACAGGGGCAAGGAGTGCCTACCCGTCGCTTGCCGCCGAGCTATGTGCTTCGAGCCAACCAAGAACGAGGCGGAGATTTGCGACAGCCCAACCCCTCTTCTGGTCACCGGCATCCGTCCCGGCCGCCCGTCTCACGGACACGCTCCACCACGTGCTCTGTTTAGACTTTAAGCCTTCACAAAGCCCGCTCAGTCGACGATCACTGAGCTGTGCAGTATCACTGGACCATTTATCGATGTCTGCCATCGCAGATAGTTAGTTTCCCAACGCCTCAACACAACACTTCATACAACAAACTCTTGATCGTGACGTCGCCGTCTATGTCACACAGCTTGGATGAATTCGCATCGAGCAGCGAGCCTCGGTTAACGACATGCGACATTCCCACTCGACTGTGCCGTCCGCTCGACCCTGTAGCTCTTTTGCAATCGAACTCTCACGCATCTCCTAACATTCGAGATTGTGCCTGCAGGATCCACAGATCTGTCTACGCTCGGATCCACTGGCAACGGTGTTCGGGATTTGGTTTGGTGACTGTTGCGCACCGTCCCCGCGCCAACCTTGCGGTCAAATCTTGAGTAATTTCCGTCAACGCTGGAGGACAAAACCGCATCCAAAGTTGATCCAACGGGGTGTCGGAAGGACATTCCTGCGGTGTACCTTGGGCAGATGAAAGATGACCCGCACGGAAGCGTCTGCCCGAACCTCACTTGCTGGATTGTGAATGTCTTCAGTCCAGCGCACGATCCATCGGATGGATAGACGACCCGTCTGTTCAACAGACCGTGCCGGTATCTTCATTCTTTCCTTCCCTCAGCGCTGTATCATCAGCTGGGCATGTGCTCTATGGGTCAACCAAGACGCGATAACGCGGTCCGTTCTCTGAGCGGGTACTAATTGTTTGTGCAACATGAATGCCTCTTTCACTGACGGGCCCGTTTCCTCCTGTCATCCCCTTCGCATGTACAGTAGTAAAATGTTCATAATTCGACCTCACATCGCAGCACATAACTGATAGCAATACGCTTAGCGAAGAGCTGAGGCATTTCTAGAATTGAGTCCATAATAAGCGGCAAGTGTTGCAATTGCCTTCGTGCACATGTGGTCTCCACTTGCACCGCGCTATTCTCGGCATGTGCAAAGCTATTCTAGAACATGCACATCGGCTGTGGACTCGCTCGGTGGTTCCAACAGCTTGTAGGCAAGTTTGTCTGGATTCTGGCGGCTGCACTCGCTCCGCATGCCATGACGCACGCCCGGTTGCGGCCCGTCGTATTCAATCAACCTCCGATGACCGGGACCACCGCATGCTCAGGTTCCACTCCGCGGAAGTATTGAAAGGAGTGTGAGATTCGTCTACAGACTGACCACAACGTGCCATTTGCGTGCCATTGATTGAAATAGAATAGTGCAGCAAACCTCCGCGGAGCTCACTTGACCTTTCTTGTCCGCCGATCACTGCAAGTTCCGCCTCTGCGGCGCTTGATTGCCCGGTCGCCACATTGCACGAGCGTGGCGCGGCAAATCCTCGCTGCCAACCCCTCGGTGCAAAAACGCGTCATGCCCGCGTCGGCCCGCCAACGGAGCTTGTGCCTGCCCCTCTTCGCGACGTCAGCGGAGCGTCACTAACGCTTGCAAGCCGTATAAAGGCGACCGCGAGACGGCCTATCTTTCTTCACTAAACGATTCTTACGACCTCTCACGACCAACCAACCAGCTCTCTCACAACATCTGCACAATGGTCCGTCTCCTCGGCACACACTCCTCCCAGACCACTCTCTGACCTCGTTACATTTACAGGGTTCCATCTTTTCCTCGATTGGCCGCGGTATCAACGCCGTCATCCGTGCGATCACCAACGTCCTCACCACGATGTGAGTCACAGAGTCGCGCACACACCTGAGTGCGACGCTAATAATTCTTCTACAGCGTCTCCGCCATCACGAATGTTATCGTGACGATCTTCAACTTCCTGACCTGCGGCTGCTGCAGCGGCCGTCGTCGTAGCGGCGGTGCTCACACAACTGGTCGCCGGAGGAGAGCGGCGTACTAGAGTCGAGCGTAGGCACTGGCAACAGTGACCACTTGCGCCGGTCTAGCTCGATCTATGTTATCGCTGCGGTGACCCCAAGCTAATGGACGCGGATCTATTGTAATATGGAATTATAATCTGCTTTGTTGTACATCTGTGTGAGGTCTTGCAAGGCTGAGTGTCACGGTTAAGAGTGTGGCAAGACCACAGCTACACGTACAGAAGGATCAGGCACTTGACGACGAGGATTTTTGCCGAGCTCCTGATTCTTGAATCGCTAGAGAGAGCTGCAGTCAATCGTCAGCAAATAGGACATGTCATGTCTCATTCACACACGTTCACCACACCAGTCTCAACTGCCGTTACCCAGTGTAGCTTTGCTGCCGCATCGTCTGCTGCACCTCGGGTTGTGTCTGCACGACGAGCGGGAACCCAGGGCGGAGGTTCCTAAGGGATAGCTTGAGTGCATGTTACCAGAGTCGCTAGCGAAGACTAACGGTTGGCTGCGTCGCTGTAGGCGCGAAACCGTTCTTGAGCTCAATGACCACTGCGAAAGTCGCATCGTCTGTAACAGATGAGAATTTTCTTGAACAAGCGCGCTGTATGAGATATACTTGACAGTTCCAAAGGCTGAAGCATTCCTTGTGCGCTGGCGAGCTTGAGCATGAAACCGCGGAACAGTTGCGCAAGACTTGCTGCTGACGGCGCTCCGGGAATCCTAATAGATTGTGATCTCGGTTCAGCATAGTCGCAAAGGGAGACCAAGGGTACTCACGCGTCGTTGTAATGTTCCGACGCTACTTCTAATACGCTGCGCACGCCAAAGACGAAACGTTCCAGCGTCGCCTCGCCATCGGTGATCACAACCACAACGCGCTCAACAGTGCCCTAGATCGAGATCATGGTACGTAAACCGACCAAACGTGCCGGGATCTGCAGCATAAACGCACTAATATCATCTCGTCGCGCACTGCTGCACATGCACGCGCGATATATTCGCGCAGTGCTGGATGTCGTGCTTGGTAGACCACGGCGTCGAATCGTCTACGCCGTACAAACAAATTGTCTGGGTACACCCCACGAACAAATAGAAGCGTGTGGATTGCTGTTTCCACTGCGTTCAAGCGGATCAAAGTCAACGCGAACTCTTTGTGGCGGCTGCATGAGACCCACGAAACTCGGCCATAGCGTTCACAGTGCCTGAGCACGGTGAGCAATTAGCAGACACACACATGATAGGTATGTACCACTGAAGCTGAGCCCTACTGCGGGTTGTTCGTCTGCCATTCCGAGGTATAGCGAGAATAAACAGGGGAAGAGAGGGTGACACGGTTTGACAGTCCGCTCGTCGTATTTGCCGCCAATGAGCTCAGTACTGCGGAGAGCAACAGACACCATTCAGTCCTCAAAGTCCGTTCACGCAGAGATAATCAAATTAAATATATGTGTTGGGAGGCGAGTATCGCCCGTAACTGTCGTAATTATGCTTGTCGTTCTAAAGTCACGTCGGTGCTGCAGCAACCTGCACGCGCGCCGGCTTCAGTTCGTGTGCCTGCGCTTTCCTCTGCTCTCCTATGCCAGCTTTTCGGCGCTGTGCAAGGAATGAGGCGTGCAAGTTCCAGGCGGGCCCTCTCCTGGACAAGTCCTCTTCCTCGGCATCGGCGTAACGCGCTGCCAGTGGGTCGGCGCCTTCGTCGCCATCGGTGCCGGCTTCCGTCTCGGTGAGCCACGCATCTTGGCTCTCGGTGTCGCTGGGATCTTCGGGCGGAGGCGTTGGATCTGGACTGAAGAGACCCGAGGATGGCGCATATCGTGTTGGACTTGGGTTGGAAGTGGCAGGCGCTTCGGGCTCACTAGTACCACTCTCTCGTCTCGGCACACGCGCTCGTCGAACTTCGTGGAGATGTGCTCTCCTTCCGGCGCTCAGTCGCCCTGAACTTGGAATTGGAGTCGAGTTTACGCTGAGTTGTCCTGTGAGTGGCAACTTCGGTCCTTCGCTCGCACTCGCCGACAATGGGTGGGATTGAGTTTGCGAGTTTGCGCGATGTAGCTTGATCCGCGCCACTGCCCCATTCGGGGTCCTTGATCGCGCCAGCGGAGATGCAGTTTGTACGAACATGTCCTCGCCCGTATGGAGTCCTGGTGACCGTGGCCGAATGACGAGAGGTGATGCTAGACTGTTGGGTACCTGTCGAATCTTGTAGTCCAACGGCTCGACAGCCTCAGGTCTCCCTCGATGGCCAATATGATGCGGATGTACATGCCTTGGTGTCGAGCTTTGCCCCGGGGAAGCAAAACCACCTGTGCGAGGCGTCTGTGACCCACTGCGCCTCGAGCGCTGCTCCCGCGCCTTAATTGGTCCAGCTGCCGGAAACGGTACTCCGTCGAAACTGTTTGGAGATCTCGGAGAGCGACGCCCTTCAGCGCCAAGGGGCGATGGCGATCCATATCGAGCCCGCGAGTCGGATGCCACACGCGGGCGCTCGCCACGAGAGGCGGGGAAAGGGCCCGAGTCGCGTGGGAATGTGAAACTCGAAACGGCGGATGTTGTCCTAGACCGGGACAGCGGAATATTGAGCGGTATGGTGCTGCCTCGAGTGACAGCGAGGAACATGAGCACTGCAACCAAGAGGACAAGCTGGGCGATTCCAAGGCGTTTCTCGAGCACTACCTCGTCCGCGAGGGCGCTGACGCGGGACATGAGTAATGCCCGTTCGGCGTCGAGAGCAGCACGTTCCTTCTCCAGAGCCTCCATGGTACGCTGAAATAGGGTCTGGTGAGCTTTAGCCTGCAAAACAAAATAAAATGAGTGTGGTGCTTGTGAAAGGATGGACGGTGCTCACGTCGCCTGTTATACGTCCGACATCTTCTTCCATACGACGGAGCGCGTCACGGATGGATCTGGCCTGTTGTTCCACAAAGCTGACGACCAGAGTCGAGTTAGACTCGAGTGAAGCAAGACGGTTCATAATAGTGCGGAAAATAGAGTCGCCAGACTGAGCAAGAGGAGGTGTATGAATCGTCGGCTTTGCACTTGCTTGGGTGACGACGGGCACCGATGCACTGAGTGCCGTGCTCGCTGCAACTGTCACAGACCCAGAAGGCGTGGGGCTGCTTGTAGTTACAGAAGCATCGGATAGAGAAGCAATCGATCCGGTCGCGACTGCCGTATCAGTTGGAGGGCTTGTAATCGTCTTGCTGATGGGTGTAGTCACTGTGTTGTGAGTGTTGGCGTTGTTATCCTGCGACCGGCTTGCCTTTCTCCTGCCAGAGGTAGTACCCGACGGCCGAGTCGACTGAGTGGCGCACTTATCAAAGTCGGAGACATCAACGCTAGGCCGGAGGGCTACATCGCTTGGCTGCCTGAGAGGCGCATGTAGTGTCTGCTCTGCTGATTGTGATGAATCCACAGGCGCCTGAGTTGGTAATTCCACTGTTGCAATGGGCGTGGTTTGATCTGCGGCCAAGGAGATACTCGCGGTCTGGTCGGCGTTGCTTGGTGAATGGGGTCGCTGCTCCTCGGCCAGTTCCTGCTTGAACTTCTCCATCTGCGTGAGCCCATAAACACGAAGCAAGCTGACCGGGCAATAGAACTCGTTGCCATAGTGGGAGAAAAAGTCTATCCTCAGGTAGCGATAGAAGCGTGACAGGTCCGTCGGCGGATGGAAGGACTGTGAGTGCTGGATGAGCATCGCGCAGTCGAGGCAGGAGCAGCTCCAAACTCACCTGCACGCCGCGAACGTTCTTGGCCTCGTACTCGCCAGCGTTCTCCCACTCGCGTCCATCGGTGCTGACGCTGATCTGGAACCTGCGAAAAACGCCACTGAAGAATTCGAAGTTGGCGAGCTGGACTGTGTCAATGCGGATGTCGTCACAAAGTTCGACCATCACATGTTGCTCCTTTGTCGCGCACGGAGACAGCATGTAGCGGTCCTTCTTGTGCGAAAGGATGGCGTCTGGTGATCGTGCACCTTTGTGCGAGCCCTGAACGCGCGCACTGCAGTCCGTTGAAGCGAAGTTGTAGCGGTCCTTGAGGCTCGGCAGGACTGACGGCGCTAGAGTAGGCTGAGAGCTGGTAGCTGGCACGGGGCCCATGCTCGTGACCTGGGCTAGGTTCGCCTTCGCGTCCGCGTGACCTTCCACTACCGTTGGAGATTCTGTTCGTTCGGGTTCATTTACGCTAGAAGTTGGGGTTGGTTGGTTGGCACTGCTCGAGTTCTGCAGCTGCAGCTGGAGCGCCTTCCACTCCTCGAAGCTGAGAATCTCGGCATCGTTATTCATGCCGCTGTACATGTTCGCGCGTACGCTGCACATGGGCGGGCCAGTGTCTTTGGCCTTGGCCAGCGCTGCAAAGGCGTCGACGGAAACGCGCGCACACACTGGCGGAGGTGGCGCGGGATCAGAGTTCGCTGTCAGCACTGTGGCATTACTAGCATTACTGGCTAGCACGCCGCGTGCTAGGAGCAAGGCCAGCGATACTGACAACAGCGCAATCATGGAACACACAGAAAGAGGGGGACACGATGCGCCACGTCGGGTCGCGCAAAGACAGAGCAAGGGATGGAAGCTCGATCGGCAACGCGCCGTGCTCGTGACCTCTCTGACGCCAGTCACGGGAAGCCTCAAAATCATTTCTCACGCAGGTAGCAGGCAGCATTTTCGATTGGGGCTATGGACTGAACTTGTTCAAGAGACATCCGCTGTTCTAGTGCTGCCTTTTCGCAGGCCACCCCGCCAAAGCGCGCCGTTTACCTAACCAGCTCAAGTCTCATCGTGAGCTCAGGTTCGCTACCTCAACGCCGAACCCTGATTTAACAGCCTGCGAGGAGTTTGGCGAGGGCTGCACAACTAGCCAGTTTCACAGCTCCTTCTTCCTCGCTGCAGAGGTCGTAGACGCGGCCTGCAACTTCAGTTTTTCCAGCGCCTTCAACCGCTCAACAAGCGTTGGGTGGGAGTGATGCCACGTGGAGTACCTGTGCAACAGCACATAATCAGTAACCACGCCACGGTCTGCAGCTAAATATGCAAACGCACAACCAGTCCACCCAGACGCTCGCCTTGTTCTCGCGGTGCAGAGCAATAAGTGCGTCGCCAAGACGGTCTCCCATGGTGCCAACGTCGGGCAGTAGCGAGAGCTTCTCTGCGGGGATCTTGTTGGAGAGCAGCGTCGCAAACTCATCCGCCTGCCACTCGAACCGCCGGGTGACGAAGTTCATGAACAACGCGACGACAGATTCGACGGGCGAGATGATGATCTATCACGCCACGAGCGGTCAGTGAATGTTCTTAACAGAGCACTGCGCGATGTACGAACCTGGTACAGAAGGAACGAGACAATGATAGGTGGGTTGGCGGCGACCGAAGGCGAAAAGCCAAACGACCGCACAAAGAGCGGCGAGTGGCGGAAGACAGGGTAGAATGCGAGGATGGCAAAGATGTGAACCTGAGAAATAAGCAGCAGCTTAGATGGGTGGCTGTAGTACCAGTGACCCAGCTCATGGGCTAAGGACATGCGTGAGCGGAAACATAAACAAGACGAGCAAAAGCCTCACCGAGCACGGCCTCAACCTCCTCCTCGCTTTGCTGCTTGATGAGCGTGTCGTAGATGACAATGTGCTTGCTCCATGGCAGACCGAAGAAGTATGCATTGCTATGAGCAGAACGCTTGCTGCCGTCGATCTCGTAGAGGTGTGTGAGTGGGAAGTTGAGGGAGGACGCCAGACGCTCGATGCGCTGTCTCAATGTGCCCTCCGCCAGTGGAGACAGCTTGTTGAAGAGCGGCTGGATGACAGTCGGATACAGGACGACCATGCTCATCTGGAACGCGATACTTTCGAATAGGGTTTAGCGACTAGAAGGCTGCCGACGCGCCGCGCTCACAGGAAGGTCATAAGCCAGGGCACAAAGCGGTCACCGGCCCAGCGCAGAAGCCACAGGAATCCTGACAAGAAGGGGCCGCCGATACCGACGCCAAGGAGGATAGTCTTGAGCAAGTCGGTTACGAACAGCCCTGGCGTGGTCTTGTTGAAGCCATGTTTCGCCTCTAGAACAAACGTCGAGTAGATATCCAACGGGATTGTAGGAATAGACGAGACGAGGTAGATGTAGAAGCAGAAAACGAGTGACTGGAGAATCTGCACGAAGGTGAATGGTCCGCAGCGTGGTGGCGAGCGACAGTACACACCTCGTACTCCTTGCCATAACCCGCATATTTGATCGACTTGCCAGCCGCCTCCCACGCCCAAGCGTACACGTTGTAATGGATGATGGCCTGGTCGAGAGCGCCACGGTACAGACCCGTCGCAAAGTTAAAGCGCGCTTTATCACGTCCGTACACCTGCGACTTGGCAAAATCATCCCCATTTATATGCTTCTCGAGAGCTGCAGGCGGCGTCTTCTTGTCAAAATAAGGATACTGCCGCATGCTACTCATGATGTGAGTCACAGCAACTCGACCAAGAGGTTGCTGGGTGCGCACATGAGGTACGACTCAAAGAGCGTGATGCTCAGCGAGAACAGCTGAGTGTAGAACTTCCAGTCGATTGGATCCGTCTTGACCCATGATAGTTTGTTTTCGAGCGCCAGAAGTTGGGCATGCAGAAGGTCCGCCATAATGCGGAAGAGAGAATTGGGAGACAGACACGTCGGCGCGGGTTCAAGGTCCGCGCGCGAATCTCTGCTTCCTCAATTCTAATGTGCCAGTATAATTCCTCTTATTGCCTTCACAAGAACTCGGTACACGATATGATCGATATAGAACGATGCTCTGCCGCTCACAGGCGGTTGCCCACTGCCCCACTCAGGCCAACCACTTCCTCGCTCATAGGCGGTTAGCTACTTCCACGTTCAGAGGCGATTGATCACTTCCTCGGCCGTGTAGTGCACATTGCTCCCGAAGTTGTCAGCCCGCGCTTGTATGATGAAAACGCCATCCTCGAAGATGATATCGTTGTAGCTGCCATTCTGTAGCTTATCGACGACCTCGAACCGGATCACACGTTTCTCGGTGGCCTCCACGAATGCTGCGAATATTATCAGGTGCAGGTTCCACCGAACGGTCTCAACCTCAACGCACCCTCTTGCATCATGTCATCTGTGCCGAAATTCTTACGCTCGAGGCACTCGACTGCCGCCGAGAAATATTTGCTGACGAGCTCCGGTACGGCTTCATTTTTACGGTCGTAGCACCAGCTGTCTTTGGGCAGCTTGCTGAGGATCGCCCGGAAGTCCCATACGAATTTGTAATCGTGGCCGAACATCGACTTCAGCTTCTCTTGCCAGGCCTTCTTCCCCTCATCGCCGTCGAAGTAAGTGGCAATGGCACGACGGGTGACGATGGGCAAATCATTCTCGCCGAGGGCATCCAGTGCTATAATGCTCTTGTCAGCGATGTGATGGAGCAGACTCATGTGCAAGATGCTCACCCTCATCGACGACTTCTGCAAACTTCTCTCCCACAGAGCTGATGTTGGAAGCGTAGTAATCGTGTTTGAACAGTACGTGAAGCTCGCCTGCAACGATTGCGACGCCGCAGTATGAGACTTTGTCGCTCGCCTTCAGAACAGCAGTTTGCTTCGACAATACTCTAAGGGATTGTCAACCCAGATGAGCACGCAGTGCTCGGTGGCGACCTACTTTCTCAAGGCTTCGGCAGCCTCAACGTCCTCGCCGCTTTTGGTATATCCGTCAATAGCACTCGCGAGCTCCTCGAAGTAGCTGTTATTGATATAGCCGGGGCTGTCCTGGCCGCCAGGTGAGCGGACTGTGGCAAAGGGTGGCAACAAACCCGCTAACTTTATAATCTCGTGCCTCGGCGTAAGGATAGACCTCGTTCTGGTTGACGGCGATGGCGAACGAGTCGACGCCCATGGCTGTCGCGATCTTGGTCTCGTGGTCGCCCTTCTTAGCCTCGAACTCGTCCCGAACTTAAACATGCTGAAGGTCAGCCGACGCCGCGCGAACACTAACGGATGCTGACTGACTATTCTTGCGAACAGCAAGCGAGAGCTTCTCAGCTGGAGGGAGAACCCAAGACATAACACGAGTGTTGTGGTTATGTGAGAGACGGGGAGAACGAGCACTGTGAATAAGGCTGTAATACCTAGGCTGTGACCTCGCCATTTATACGTTTTACCACACGGCGGAGCCGAAGATCTGCGAATCTTCCCAGACACAAAGCTGACATCCAAGCTGCTTGGCCACCCATTGCCATCGCGACTTCTGCACGTCAGGCCAACTCAGGTACAGCGGCCCTGGTAGCTTCCTTCAAATTCATTGGCGTCGGCCATAAGACGGCGTACCCGCCAAAGGTCTTCCTTTGCCATTCTAGCCGCACACCAATGGAGTCAGGAGTTGCACGTCGAAGCCGCGTTGCCCTGATACGAACAAGTTCAGGTGCAACCGGCCACACCCTCCACAGCTTAGCCCCTCGCGCCCGTCCCACCAGACAGATTTGTGGCGGACTTGAAGGCACAGGTGCCACTTTGGAATTGCGCGTCGGCGCAGAACGTAAACCACGTCCCTCGTTATTGCTCTTCGACTCACGCCAACTGCTCCTTCCCCACATATCTCGCTTGTCATGTCTCTGTAAGGGCTAATGCGTTTGGGTTGCGAAGCCTTGCTGATAGCATACTCCACAGTCCACTCGTCCTCCGCTTGACTATCCGCGATAACTTCGACTCCGACAAGAGTGTCTTCAGGGTCGCTGTTGCCACTCTCAAGGATTTACTTGGTGCCGACTATACTTTCGACGTCCCGTGGCCACTCATCCGCGATGCCATCCCTGTCTCCGAGCTCGATAACGAGGTCCTCGTTGCCACCGTCGTCAGTGGTTTAATCGTCTTTGTCAAGAAGCTTCACCAGCTTCTTGAAGACGAAGCGACTGGGTTCGCCGATCGATTCCTCGACCGTACTCAGCAAGCTCATCGCATAGACGTAAAGACGCACATTGAGCCCAATACCGCGACGCCATTCGTACGCTATGGCCCAGAGGCTCTTGGAGGCGTGATTCAACTGTACATCCCACGAGTGCGCACCGGTTACACTACGTCCGGCTTGGCTGCTTTCGGTGCAGATCTTGTTGTCGCACTCGATGGAAGTGAGAAGAATCCTGCTGATCCCGCGTCTAAGAGGGCCTTTGTCGATGCGAGCGACACAGGCACACCTGCAGATGCCGACGGCTTTGTCGATGTGGGTGCGAAGGCCACTCCGGCAGCCGGCGTGAACATACCTATTATTACCAATAATCTCACTCCTACACCATTCCCGACCCTTGCATCCATCCCGAGGCCTGACACGCTTCTGCGTCAGGCGCCATACCATCTTATCATGCGAGCCAGTGTGGATCACATCGCCATTGAGGGCCACCCACCATCCGTTGAGCTTATCCGCGAGTATCTCACTCATCATGCTCGTCAAGAGCACGAGCTGGAGATTGGTACTCTGCAAGGTGCCTGGGGCGTCAACGTGAGCCAACTGCAGGTGTGTTCCATTGCGCTATTGTTTGTGCTAGTTGGTGCCTCAGCTGTATTCACCATTCCTCAGGTTTCCTGGGCGCGTCGCTATGGCGGGAAGCCCGAGTTGTCAAAAACGCTTTTCATTGCACTGGTAGAGCAGACCTTAGGTTTCTCACGCATTGACGGGGTCACTGGAGAGACGGGGTTCTTCTACTGGAAACGCGAGACGCCTTTCCAAGGCATTTGAGTCACCGCGCCATCTGTGGACAGCACCAGCGTGCAGGTGTAATTGTTGCACATCTGGCCAATCTCAGATCACGTCGATGTAGAATTCAGGTCCATGTACTTTCCACCTTGGTAAATACCTATAAAATTTGGGAGTGCAACCAATCTCTCACATAACTGATGGCCACATGTGTCCCAGTACATTCATTCGATTTCTATAAGCTTGCTCTGCACGTCCAGCATCGAAGGCAATCTGGCCGAGTGGTTAAGGCGTCAGGTTCAGGTCCTGATCTCAGTTTCTGGGGCGTGAGTTCGAATCTCACGGTTGTCAAACGAAGTTTTTGTTTAGTGGCACGAAACGTCACTCAGTTTAGTTTTAACTCAATTATAATCCAAGGTTCGAACCTTTCTGATAGCTCCTTATGCGATACATTCAATCTGCGTAACTCCTCACTGCGTGGCTTCAGTGTGAAGGAGGAGCTGCCGGCACCTGCAGTCACCGGGATTTGCCTCCGCCCCTGTTTTGAACTCCCGTTGCAACAACCCCACGCCACCGCACCAATGGCGTCTACGTCCTCGGCATGGAGGACTCCCTCAGATGTCGGTACGTCTACTATGAACTTTCTGATGCCCGTGCATGCACTGACTGGTGTTTTCCTCAGTGGCGGTCTTCCACGCAACGTTCCACGCAACTCAAGGTTACATCGTTTCGTGGTCACAGAAGGTACCCGAAGGTTAGTTGCAATGCAATTTTCATGGGCGCAGTACTAATCTAAGCACTATTTGATGATTCAGCGTCGTTGAGTCTCGATGGAATCGAGTTCACTGCGCTACCTTCCGGCCTACATGTCCTAGACAACGACGTGATGTGCGCAGCCGATTCTCGCTTCTCGCCCCAGCGCTGGCTAATAGGACCATAGTTACTTCTCACGCGACGGGTATCGTGGTGTCAGCGTTTTCACTCGTCGACCATCTGATGAGGTGTGTGTGTGCTCGATGCCCAAGCAAGTGCTATTACGCTGACTACGACTGGCAATAGGCTGGCGCGCGCGGCTTCCGTCTCGAGTCTGTGGGAATATTTGTGGCCAATGCTGCACGAGCATTCCCCTGGAGACATCTTCCTTCTCTCAAGGACCTCGCCCGTGTCGTGTCCGAGCGCGGTGACGGTTGGGACTGGGCACCACTCCAGCATTGGTGGGACCAGCGCAGACTGCGCCCCGAAGTCGGCCTTTCAACGGAGCAGCTTTCGTGGGAAGACGAGCTCACGCGCTATCCAGTGAGTCGTGTTGAGTAGTATTTCGATCCGCAGTGGCCTGACGCGGCGATGTGTCACAGGCCAGCCACCCAGCGCTGCACCTCCCGCACTTGCTGCGCATTCTGGGCCCTTCGGCTTTGACGCTGTACAAGCACGTCCTCTCCCGGAAACGCGTTCTCATCTACGCCCAGCCGCCTGTCGAACCAGCGTGCATTCTTGCGTATATTGCTGCAGACATCTGTTTCGGGGATCGCGAACGCCAGCAGGCAGGAACTGGTCACGCATATTTATCCCAACAGCCCAGTGTCCTTGGCCTCGTGACTCTGAATGACCTCGACACGCTCCAGTCTGAAACTTGGGCTGGAACCGGGTGGATTGCATGTACGAAATGTCGTGTCTGCCCGCTTGAGTATAACTAATGCAGCGCACAGGCACAACGGATGCCATATTCAAAGAGAAACCAAACCTCTACGACTTGCTAATAGATATGTCGACAGCCAACTGGGTCACACAGTCGCGACCAACGATGTACATGTCACGCTACAACCCGGCGGCGATGGGTTCGAGGAAGCCTACGCACCGACTCTCGCCAGTCCGTTTCACGTGGAGTGATGTCCGTCTTGTGAGTCTTCTTTTCTGGTCTGATGATGTTAGTTATTGATCACTGTCGAGCAGTGGAACCAGTTAGATCGTGTTCTACGCACCGAAGCGCCTCCAGATGCCTCTGATGAGCCGAGTCCCCACGGCTCGCACATGCCACTGCCCACGCCACCTCCTTCGATCCCAAGTACGCCACTATCAAGGACAGATTCTACTGCGGCCGCATCCATGACGAATTCATGGATGGATCCTTGGAGAGTATACGAAGAGGCGTGCATTGTCTGTGCTGGCGTTTGGTTGAGCGGCATTCGCGGTGCATGGACAGGATCGAGCGCCGACCCCAACGCGCCAAAGCTGGACGGCGAGGATGAGGCACTAGTCTACGGTGTAAATGTGCGCAAGGTTGGGCAAGGAATTGAGGGCAAACGCGACAAAGCTGCTAAGAGGCTATCGACGCCCACATCCTCCAGGACCCCTGCTCGGCAAGCCAGCCCGGCACCGACCGCTGGGCCGGCGTCAGCGTCGGTGTCCACTTTCCCCCCTGCTCCAGTGCCGCCCGAGGGCTCGTCGCTCACGGCGTCTGACGGCCGGCCAAAGGTCCAGCACCAGGTGCACATGACGCTACTCCTGCTCGGGGTATTCCATTCACACACCGCATTCCTGCTCGATCGCCTCGGCGAGATCTTACAACTAGACGCTGGTCCAGCACCAACTGGCAATGGTATCGCGTACAACGGCGACAATATTGTCCTCAGTGTGAAGGATCTCATGTCGCTGGAACTCGGGCCGCTCAGCGAGCTTGACGCCCGATTTGCGCAGTGGCTGACGGAAAAGACCGAGCAGGCTGCTGGTAGACGAGTGGTCGTACGGCGTAGCTGGCGTGACCTTTTTGCCGCTGTCTTCGGCTTTGGTTAATGAGGGTACAGTAGACCCACTGCTCCGCGTACCGCACTCGATCTTGATTTATTCCTTCAGTTTGCATGTACCTGCTCTATACGTTTGCTGTACCCTTTTCTCGACGATTGGTGCTATTGTAATCGACTGTTGCGACTTTATAAGGATACATGTCCAAGAGCTCAAGATAGGTGCATTATTCTTCACGGATCAAGAAAGTACAAATCATGGACCAAGAGACCGCGTAAGATTTGAATTAGGCGTCACCCTCCATGATAGCAGCAACGCTCATGCCTTGGGGCTCATTATCGGGTGCGGGCGGAGGTACCTGTCCGTTCACTGCAGCGGCTACTGGATCGACGTCTCCCTCGCCATCCACGTCTGAACCCTCGCCATCTTCGTCGCTGTTAGGGTACGAGTCAGGTGGTGGTGCCGTGTTATGTGAGTACGTTGCGTATCCTCCGTTCCAGGCCGAAGCGGCAGCGGGCATTGGAGGTGGGATGTGCATCATGGGAAGTGGGCGTGTCGCACCTGGTTGCTGCCCAAACGCAGGTATTAGCTTTGGCGCTCCGAGGGTGCCGTAATGAGGTCCAGGGGCTTGTGACTGTGCGTGGGTGTACGGCATGGTGCTGCGAGCAGTTGCCAACGCAGTAGCGGATGATGTACCCTGGCTCGCGGCATTCGCAGTGGAAGCAATGTTTACGGCATTCTTCTCCTCGGTATCGGCCTCGTCGTCTTCGACAGAATCTTGATCAGCAGGAGGTGGGAGGTGGGGCATGTACGAGCTGTAGAGCGCAGGCATGTAGTACGCGGGAGGCCAATCGCGCCGCATGGGCTGCGGTGCTGGTCTCGGCGGACCTGCATTTGCTGGCTTGCGCGCTGGGATAGGGTTGTATCTTCGGTCGCCTTTCGATGAGCTGGTACGCGCCGGTCCATTACTATCTTTGCCACCTGCGTTCGAGTTGGAACGCGATGATGCCTTCGGCTCCAACAATTCCTCTGCTTCGCCAAGATAATGCGGTACACCGTCCTTGTCAACTGTGACCCGGGGAGCCACGCGGAAGTGCATTGGATCCAGATACTGTGCACTGATGTCAAGTTTGCAGAGGATCGGGTCTTGCGATGGTGTCTTGAGCTGTCCCGAGAGCACCTCGTCAGGCCGGTAGTACGATATCAAGTGTTGGGATACACCGTTGATGACGAGGGACAGCGTCTGAGAAGTGCCCTGAGCATTGGAATGTGATGCAAGTGGCTGAAAACGCACCTTCTTCATCAAGCCTCCGGCTTTGAACTTGGAATCATCGGTCAGGCTACCGTAAAGATTTCTTCCGATCCGTGATTCGAGCTCCTCAGCGGACATGGCTGGCATCGGCGGTGGCGGTGGCGGAGGTGGAGGCGGCCGGGGTCGTTGCCCTCGAATCTGGGCTTTCTTATCCGTTTCACGGTATAGCTGGTCATTTTTGGTCATTTTGAGCAAATTTTTGGACTAATGGGACGTTATTTGTGGCATAAACGCACCAGAAAGTTGCCCAGAATTCGAGATGGTGACCAGAAGCAGCCATCGGTCCAGCGCCTGATCCCGCTCTCCTCCTCGTCAAAGACAAATATGGAGCCAGATCCAATCATCTTGCGCTCAGCTTCGACAAGCCTACGAGTGACACGAGGGATGACGCCTTGGCGAGCGGCTTCCAGGATAAGCAACGCGTCGCCAGTGGTCTCGATGAAACCTGTCCATGGGCCAACGTTTGCAGCAGCCGCATCCTCCGGAATATGATAACCGTGCTCCATTGAAGATTTCGAGAAGTTGAAAGGCGCCTCGGTAGTGATCTGAATACAAGGAGACCACATCGTGTTCAGTCACAGGAAAAGAGCCAATGTTGACACGCGCAAGGAAGAAGATGCTTGCGCCACGCCAGGAGCGTATGATAACTTCCATCCTGACATTTGGGAAGTGCGTAGGGTGAGGCGGGTGGCAAAGGTGGCGGAAGGCAAGGTTTCACGAACCCGAAGGCTAGACGCCGAAACTTACGCACCCAGATGCACGACACGCCCGCGCAATGTCCTTTTCTTCACCAGTGACGCCGTAGAGACGAGCTGAGGTGGCGGCGGATGCGCAAACGACTCGCGAAACGGGCTCTGGTCAAGGTTCTACTCTCGGAGACAGCCGGTAAGGTTTTGCCATTTAAGTTTGGTAAGGGATCTGCACCTGACACTCAAGGTCTTCGCGTGCTCAAGCCACGAGCCCAAGTTAATGACGACACAGACATTGAAAACACACATATGAGGGAATACGGTGGTTCATTGTGTAATTCATTCTTTGGCACCGGCCTGCGATAAGAGGTGTTACACTTGGAAGTCCACGGGGGTATGAAAGCTGCAGATAATGTTACATGGTTGTGCTGTCGGAAGGCTAAGGCGAGAGATTGAAACATGCGGTAGTACAAGAACTTGGTAATGCAATCCGATGTCTAGGGGCAGGACAGATATTCATGCATGGCGACCACATCACACGGACGGGGGTGGGTGAAATGTGCCACCGAGGGAGACGGGAGCTTAACAACACCAGGAGCATGCAGGGGATGAGAGCAGGACAGCAAGGGCTTCAGACATGCGAGGAGGACGACGGAAGTAGAATGCAGGGTAATGGGTACAGCGAAGCGCGCATTTGCGCGGAGCAACGAGGCAAAGATACAATGGTCAGAGATGAACATGCGAGTGGGACAAAGTGGTACGTTCTGGGGGGAGACCAATGATGGCACGACAGCAAATGCCTTGCAGTTGGGGCGAGGATGAAAGTCCGAAGGAACAGCGAGTGCGGTGCGGACAGGACGATAAATAGGCCCATCTTGTACATCGATCGCTCGTTTGCAGATGCGACGAAGAAAGTCCCCAGTGCGAGGTACCATATCAGGTGGCAAAGCGGCAGGCGCGTGGCAAGCGCCACATCCTACTCAAGTCCGAGGCCACGCCGCAGGCGCTTCTTGGCACGAAATACGGCGAAATCAACGCGCAACGAGATACTGGCTAACTGAAGTCGTAGATGCTCAGTCGTTGGTGACGCAGAGCGGTTCCTATACGAAACAATTGTTGAGCCGGGGCCAGAGCGCGTACAATAAGGGACGTACAGATCTTGTTCCTCAGCGTCATCCTCCGGCTCGCTTTCGTCATCGATAACGAGTTCGGGCAGAGGAGGTGGCGAGTAAGCCACGAATGGGTGTACTTGGTCGTCCACTTCCAGCGGTGACAGTAATTCCTCCGCGCCGCGTGAGGTTCGGCGGTGTCGGCTGAGCCAACTAGGGCGGCGCTCAAATCGCCTCTCCCGCTCCAGCTCCTGTTCATGAACGCGCAGGGCCTCGCGAAGACTGGGATCAAGTTGTTCGCGAGCCGCATCGCGCTCTGCTTTGCTGATGGTCGTAACGGGTAGATCGAGGGGGTATCGAGAGGGTGACGGGCAGGAGGCGAGAGTGCTGATGCTGGAGAAGGAGCTGGGCGTGGGTGTGATTGCACGGGAAAATGAGAGCCTGCGGGGCTGCGAACAGGTCGAGATCGACGACTGCGACGTAGTCATATCGGTGCATTGTAGACCAAGAGCATTGGTAGTAGCAGGATTGTCAGAGAACTGCGTGTCGTCCATCAAGTCGCGCTGTGTCCGTGCGTCATACGAGTTGACTCGACGTGTCACTGATTTAGAACGAAGCGAAAGCGATGGTCGCGATACTGGAGGACCAGCACCGTGCATCGTGACTGAGGTGGATGGGGGGCTGGCATGCCGCGCGGCGCTTTAAACGAGCGCGTCCCTTTATGCGCGGGGCAGCAGTCACAATGCACCGGACAAGTCGGGCAGAGGCTGCCTGCACGCCTCGTGCCGGCAGGAGAGTCACCCGACGGGTTGCCGCGCACTCGCGCGCCAGCACAATGCAAGTGGTCTTTCATCGCATCGATACGATTAGATCGTTCTTTGCCCGTAGGCGGCAGATCGGTGTGTGTTGAGAAAGTACCGAGAAAGGACCGGCTCGGCGAGCGCACACTAACCACCGTTTAACACCGTCGGACCGGTTGCCCGCCTCGGCGCCTGGTGTGACCCTGAATGAACGTGGTGCATGAATGCAAGACGGATGGCACGGTTACCAGTGAGATCGAGAGCGATAACGAAATTAGATGGGCGAGGCAGATGAAGCACATAGGCCGTTTGCACGCTGTTGTATCACGAGGACCAGGTTGTTGTCCATAACGTGCGGGCCGCCAACTGCTGGGTAAAGGTCGGCAGCTCGGACCAGTTGAGAATTGCTGCATCGAGGACCCACAAGTCCTTTGAGCTGGCTGTCCTTTCTTCCGAGAGCGCGGTCAGACCACTTGTCAACGTGGCGCATAACTCGGCATCAGTGGCATCCACGAAGATGAGGCCCCGGTCGCACGATCGGGATAAATGGCCAGATGGACTGTTTGTCCAGTTGAGTGCGATGAGAAGAGCCTGGATTGAATGAAACAATCGACCTTCAGCAAATAGGATATGCGTTCGTGGTCGATTTTCCGTCGCATGCAACGCCAATTGTGACCCACGTGGTTGAAGAATCGAGCATAAACACCGGCCAAGGAAAGCGCGAACAATCTGAAGATCAGAGTCCGTACCGCGTAGCGGCAGGCTGGTGGGACTTGAAGGTAGTGGCGTGGGCAGACCACCAACCGCCAGCGAAGCAGGAGGGTTGTCTAAACGCGTCGCATGTTCAGTCGCAACTGACAAGACTCCGTTTAACGCTGGTATTTGGTCAGCATTGGGCAGCGGCGCGACAGGAAGGCCGCTGTAATGCCTGCCCGAGGTGGTCTTCCGACGTTCGTCAAAGTTTGCAAGCTGGTCGAACAGAACATCCTCCCTGGCCTTGCGTTTAGGGCTTGAGCGTACGGCCGGCGATGATTCGATGCCCCACATGGCCTTGACGTCGTCTGAGACGTGCTTTTCCCTTCCATCCTTGCCAATGCAGCGGCGCGCGATGTCGGTGTAGTCGGACAAGCACACAGCTAGACGTATCTCGTCAGCTGTGAGAACGTGATCGCTAAAGATAATTCGTACCGGCAGTCCACGAGCGTTCCGAACGGCGATGGAACTTGGTGATGCGAGGAAAGCGTAGTTCATAGTGCTAAGGTAAAGTTCAGTAACGAGTGCCATATGTTGAACACGCGACTTGCTTGCGCCTGCTTCGCCTTTGTGAAACCAGCCCCGACAACTTCTACGAGTAAAGGGACAGCAAGAACAACCTCAGGGCGAGCAGCGCCACAGGTAAGCTGCAGCGTGTATGGAACGCGCTGCAAGGTGGCATCGGGGTTCTGGGACAGTGGTTCAGATATGAACATGACAGGACAGGGGTAGGCTTACTGCCTTGTCCCACGGTAAAGGATCGTGTCCGCTGATCACAAAGTTTAGCTCTTCAAGGAGCGTCCTGCTCAGACCGTACGACGATGTGAATAACGCGACAAGTCCAACAGGGCCGACGCAGCCGATCCAGAAGGTGGTGTACGTTCGTGGCCCAACTGCCAGTCATCAGTCACGCTTTGGCTGGGAGGTGTCTAAGGTCCCACCTCCGAGAGACCTGCCTCGATCCTTGTCCCAAGAGGCACCAAATAGGACCAAGTCAACGCAATCACCGAAACCTTCGATATAGTCTTGCGTTTGAGTTAGCGACACCCCAACAGCAATATATCAAATACGACTCACCCTTCTTGAGCTTCACCCATGGAGACAGGTAGTCGTTGTAAAGCCCATCGCTCGCCTTGAAAACTAAGCCCTCTACCTTGGAGATGAGAACACAGGACTGACGACAGACATCTCGACTTGCCCTCGAACTCGGCACAACGGCGAGCAAAAACTGTCTGCACCTGTGCAGCAGCTTGTGCAGATGAAATGTCGAGCTGAATGCGCTCAGCTAGCATGGCATATCCCGGTCGACAGCTAATGATCTCCTCGAGACGCGATCGGCGTTCGTTGTAAGGAGTATCCAAGAAACTGCCGCCATTGAGCATCAGGATATCGAAGAAAACGACTGCCAGGCGGCGAGTTCCATTATCGGAGGCGTCTGAAATCATTGAGTCTTGCGTTTCCCTGTGCAACGGTTTAGTCATTCACGTCTCCTGAAGGTTCATGCCTACTTTTGCACATGGTTTCGACGCGCCACTGAGCGGATGCCCTTTGCAGTTGATTCTACGAGAGACCTTATTCGCCAAAATTCGTCAATCCGGTGCAGAGCGTCAGAGTAGGCGACCATCTCGGCCTCAAGAATGGCGGTTATAACATTGGTGCCGTGGAGGGCATCACGGACGATGCTAGTGGGACACGTAGTCGGTCAGGGCAGTGGTGAGCAGCTGCTTATCGCTCACCTCAGCGTCGCATAGCGGTCCATGGTTGAATCTCGCTTCGACTTGCTGAAGACCTTTATCTGATCTGAGGGATCGCGGCCAAGGTCGATATGAATCTGCATTCTCTCCCCGTCGTACTTCGTTTCAGCGTAGACGACAGATGCGTCATCATAAAGCTGTAGTATCTGGTTGCAGGAGGTGGCTTTCACACTCTTCGGGATCTGTGGAATATTCAGCGGCTGATTGATATTCACTCATGGCGCATATACTTCAACGGGGACACCAAATAGCGGTGAGCTCGCGGCAACAAGACAACCAGAGTCCCACGCAGCGCAGGCTGCCTCGAACGAACCACGAGCACGATAGGCACCTGGCAAAGCCCGATCCCAGAGCTTCATGGCCTCCCATTTGGTCAAAATGTGATACGAACGGGAATTGTACGCCTTGAGAGCTGCCGTGGTATGCATACCCAGTGTTCCAGGATACAGAAGCGGCCGAAGGTCCCGCAGAATGATCTGAGTGATTACTGCGGATTCAAATGGGGAGAGATGACTGTCGGCGATCAGTTGAAGTGGGACACACCCAGACACACACACCCAGACACACCCACCCACCCACACACACACACACAGAAAGAGAGAGAGAGCTCACCGGTACAAGTCTCTAACGATGGATTTTCGACTGCGGACAGATTGTGGCGGGTGTTGGGCGTTCAGTTGCGAGAAGGGCGACAGCATAGCCAGCTCTGATAAGAGCTCATCCGCAGCTTTGAGCGTCATATTCTCTGGTTGACTAGATTCACTCTGTGTAACTATAAGCGTCGGTTCGCACAGTATGCTGGTGCGACGAACCGATCGACTTGTTTCAAGGATGTGTTGTAGCTTATGCCCAAGGCATCCTGTAGCTCCGGACGTCGATCGTTGAGCCCACGCCCGTAGATTGGCACCCCGATGCTCAATGGACACTGAGATAGTGTCCGCAAGAAGTTCTGCAAGTGAGTTCTCCTGCAGGCCATAGCGTCGTCGGTCGTCCTCAGGAAACAGCAACCGGAAGAAACTTAGTGCATATCCGGAAACGAGCTCTGTCTTGCCCGCAGATGGGTCGCATCGCTGTACAGACTCGATCCACTTGTGTAAAAGGGTGTGTGCCTTGCTGGGAACTGCGCGAGCCTTCGCCGTCTGTGTGACAGGGGCCGGTGGGATTCTGGATAGGGTCTGGATGAGGTCTGCAAAACTTGTGCGATATAAGTATTGTAGGAAAGCAAGATGGAGACGAAGTGTGTGCGTACTGCGAGAATGGTATGTCGGCTGGCATGACACAGAGTGTGACGGCGATGGCTACCGCAATACGTGAGACACAGCTGTGACCGGGCTCCGGAAGCAAAATCAACACGCTTTGGAACCCAGTCAGGCTATCACTCGCAAGAGAACCAAGTGTCGCCTATGGTACAAAATGATGTGTGTATGAAGACGATGCGTGTCGGATCTAATGTGATACAAAAATACAGAGCAACAAGACAACAAGAGGCAGGCGAGCATGCGATGTGTATATACAGACAATTATCCTCCTCTCAACTCAGCATCAGACCCGGAGGCGCTGGGCTCGTCGTTTGCCGTACTGAACCTTGTCTCCAGCAAGTTTGTTAATTGCTGCGAGTAATTCTTGCCGGCGCAGAGGCTCTGTAAACTGGTAAGATGCCGTAACATCATCAGTGGTCGGCCACAGACACTTACTGGTGATGTGGTCGTCCATGCCAGCTTGGAGACACCGCTCGCGATCTCCGATCACTAGCGAAACATAAGATATGAGAAGCGGAGAGTAACAGCAACACATACTGGCATGTGCTGTCAAGGCGATAATGGGCGTCCTTGCGAGGTTTTGCTCCCTCTCATAGGATCTGATGAGCTCAGTGGCTTCCATGCCACCCATGAACGGCATCGAAACGTCCATCTGTGACGGGCGTAAGTCTCGAACGAGCACATCGCACGTTTTGCTAACCAGGATGATGTCAAACATTCGACCTTGGGCAATCCTCTGCTTGAATGCGTCTACCGCAAGTGCGCCGTTCTCAGCTATCTCAACGACGTGACCATACTTCTCCAGAATCTTGACGGCCAGCTTTTGGTTGACCATGTTGTCCTCGGCCAACATGATGTCGTAGACTACGTCTGTGGGAGCGACCACGGGAGCAACGGTTGTCGATTCTAGTGCTGAGATGATGGCAGAAGACAGGTCTTGCACTGTCGCTGGCATTGTAACAATCGCAGAGATGGAGTTCTCCAGACACCATTTGACTGAAGTAAGATCAGCGTGAATTCTTCACAATGCTAATACGAGACGACTCACGATGAAGACGAGCACGGCTCTGAGGCGGTATAATAGATAAGCGACGAAGCATAAGCGATAGGCGAAATAACTGACCGATGTCGACAGAACAACGGGTAGATAGCGAAGGTGCTCGAACTCACGCAGTTGCTCGATCTGCGAGATGTGAGAAGAAAACATCGACCTAAATATGTGGGCTTACCGCTGTCAGTGAGTCGGTGATGATGGCGTCGACGTGGGGAATGCTATCCTTGGCCGCGGCCTCGTCGATGTTGTTGACGATGTGGACGGAGAGGCCAAGGTCAAGCATCTGCTGAGAGAGCGTAGCAGTCGTTCCGTTGCTGTTGAACAGCAGGATGGTACGGCCGTGGAACGGTGCGATCTTGGTGAGCACAGTCTCAAGCGCGGGTTCGGACAACCGTGACGTGATCGTGAAGTAGAATTTGCTGCCCTTGGTGACCTCGCTGTCCACCCACATGTTGCCCTGCATGAGGCCAACAAGACGCTTGGATATCGATAACCCAAGGCCAGTGCCGCCATACTCTCTCGTTGTTGAGCTGAAGCAGAGGTCAATCAAGGTCTGCGAAGACTGTACGAGACACCATACCCATCAGCCTGCGCGAACGTATCGAAGATGAGGTTGAGCTTGTCCTTCGCAATGCCGATACCGGTGTCAGCGACACAGAACTCGAGTGTGACATTTTGTTCGTCCATGGCCAGCAAGCGACACCGCAAAGCGACGTTGCCCTTGACACGTGCAGTCGGCTTGAACGGGGTGAACTTGATGGCGTTGCCGACGAGGTTGGTGATCACCTGGCGGAGACGGAGCGAGTCGCCGATGAGCTGGTCCGGAATCTCGGGATCGACGTCGTAGGTTAAGTCTAGGTGATTTTGATTCGCTCTGACGACGAGCGTCTTGAGGATGCCGAAGACTGTTTGCCGCACGGAATATGTGACCTGTTCCATGGTCATTCGACCCGCCTCAACTGTGCACATTATTAAGCATCTGAAGTTTGAGGAGATCAAGCCACATACTCTTGGAAATATCGAGAATGTCGTCGATGATGAGCAAGAGCGAGCGAGCAAGGCTGTGGACCAGGACCAGGCTTTCACGTTGACTGCGGTTCAGATCGCCGTCGAGCGTCAGCTCCGTCATGCCGATGATGCCGTTCATGGGTGTGCTAAAAGATTGTCAGCATCAATCCGCCGGCAGGACAGATGGCTAAGCGCACCGAATCTCGTGCGACATGTTGGCGAGGAATTCCGACTTGGATCTATTGGCGAGCTCAGCGGCCTCGCGAGCAGCGCTGTTCTTCTGGATGCTCTCGCGCAAGTTGACGACCATCTGGTTGATCTGTGTCTTCAGGGAGTCCATTTCGCCGCTGGCCTCAACAGTGATGAACCGCGTGAAGTCGCCGTCCATGGCAGCCGCGGAGATCTGAGCGAAGCCGCGAACTTGGGTGGTGAGATTGTTCGCCATCGTGTTTACGGACATACTAGGCCAGAGTCAGCTAAACTGCAAAGCGGATGTGGACAACGCACGTAATCTCTTGCCAGGTCCCTTGCACGTTTCCGACCTGTGCTTGAACGCCGAGCTTGCCCTCCGTACCGACTTCGCGAGCAACCTTCTTGACCTCCGCAGCGAAAATAGCTAACTGGTCGATCATGCTGTTGATGGTATTCACAAGTTCGAGCAGCTCGCCAGAGACCTTAACGTCGGTAATCTTCTGTGTGAGATCACCGCGAGCGACGGCCGTCGTGGCCTTCGCGACAGCACGGACTTGTGAGGTCAGCTAGGCAAGGGTTAGTACACCAGATGACGGCCATTACGCGACATACATTTGTGGCCATCGTGTTGACGTTGTCCGTCAAAGCCTTCCAGGTCCCTCCGACGTTGGGAACGTTGGCGACGCCTCCAAGGATGCCATCGGTGCCGACCTCACGTGAAACCCTGCGCGACGACCTCAATGAGATGACAACAATCATGCCCATCGATAGCTACGCACCTTGTGACCTCGTCGGCGAACAAGCTCAGACTGTCCGTCATGCCGTTCACAGTTTCCTTGAGCTCCAAGATCTCGCCCTTGACGTTCACGTCGATCTTCTTGGTCAGATCGCCCCCAGCGACGGCCTTCGTGACTGCAATAATGCTGCGGACTTGCGTGGTGAGGTTGTCGGCCATGAGGTTCACCTATACAGCATGATAAGCAAAACATCGGAAACGAGCCAAGGCCAGAACTCACGTTGTCAGCCAGCATCTTCCACATGCCCTCGACACCCTCAACCTTTGCCTGACCACCGAGCTGACCTTCAGTGCCGACCTCGAGCGATACGCGCGTCACCTCGTTGGCGAGTGTAAACAGTTGCTTGACCTGAGAAGGAGGTAAGCTATAAGTATAGCTTATACAGGAAATAACGTGCCATGGAGTTGATGTTGAGCTTCAAGTCGAGCATCTCACCCTTCACATCAACATCGACAGACCGGCTGAGGTCGCCCCTCGCGATAGCGCTGGTCACAGTCGCAATAGAACGTACTTGCGTTGTGAGGTTGTTGGCCATATTCTATTGGCCGTGAGCTGCATCACTAAAAGTGTTTGTATTAGTCACTCACGTTCACGTTGTTCGTGAGGTCTCCCCAAGCTCCCTGCACCCCAGCAACGCGGGCTTGTCCACCCAGAACACCCATGGTCCCAACTTCGAGCGCGACACGAGTAACTTCACTTGCGAATGTGTTGAGCTGGGCAACCATGTTGTTGATCGTGTCCTTGAGTGCAGCGATTTCGCCCTCAGCGTCGATTTGAACGGTCTGGTCGAGGTTGCCTTGGGCGACGGCAGTAGTGACAACGGCGATGGATCGGACCTGGTTCGTAAGGTTCTGACACATCCGGTTGACCTATGACACGTGAGCGACGGACAGCGGTACATGAACGAGATGAACTCACATTATCCGTGAGACGCTTCCATTCGCCACTGACGCCGTCAACCTGCACTTGGCCGCCAAGCTTGCCTTCGGAGCCGACTTCAAGCGTCACACGGGTGACCTCGCTCGCGAATCTGCTCAGCTGGTCCACCATGGAATTGATGGTCTCCTTCAGTGCAGCAATCTCGCCTTCGGCCTCGATCTCAACCTTCTGGGACAGATTCCCGTTCGCCACGGCTGTGGTGACCTCCGCAATCGAACGGACCTGATTGGTGAGACTGTCGCACATGCGGTTCACCTGTAACCGAGCGATCGTGAGCATCTGACTAGGCAACGTGTTCGGACAAAGCATACGTTGTCGGTAAGACGTTTCCACTCGCCACTGACGCCCTGGACCTGAACTTGGCCGCCAAGCTGACCCATCGTTCCGACCTCTCGTGTGACACGTGTGACCTCGCTGGCGAACACGCTGAGCTGGGAGACCATGTTGTTGATGGTGTCTTTGAGTTGAGCGATCTCGCCCTCCGCTTCGATCTCAACCTTCTGTGACAAGTTGCCGTTTGCAACGGCAGTGGTGACAGCCGCGATAGTCCGAACTTGATTGGTGAGACTGTCGCACATGCGGTTGACCTGTACTGGGAATGAGAATCTCGTCTCCTCGAGACTATAATGAAACCACTGACGTTGTCTGTCAGGCGCTTCCACTCGCCACTGACGCCTTGCACCTGCACGCGTCCGCCGAGAAGACCTTGCGATCCGACCTCAAGAGTGACACGGGTGACCTCGCTAGCGAAGATGCTGAGTTGGTCGACCATGGAGTTGATCGTCTCCTTGAGCTCGGCGATTTCTCCCTCGGCATCGATGTCGACCTTCTGGCTGAGATTGCCGTTCGCGACCGCCGTGGTGACAGCAGCGATGGACCGAACCTGGTTCGTCAAGCTGTTGCACATCTTGTTGACCTGTCGCACGGGAGATGGTGAGCAAACTTCCACGTTTGGCCGCCAGCGCTTTATACTCACGTTGTTTGTCAAGTGCCGCCACTCCCCGCTGACCCCTTCAACCTGAACCTGACCGCCGAGTTGACCCATGGTTCCGACCTCGCGGGTGACACGCGTGACTTCGGATGCGAAGGTGCTGAGTTGCGCCACCATGTTGTTGATTGTGTCTTTCAGCTGAGCAATCTCTCCTTCTGCCTCGATCTCAACCTTCTGCGACAGGTTGCCGTTCGCCACAGCGGTGGTGACAGCCGCGATTGTCCGAACCTGGTTCGTAAGGGAGTCACACATGCGGTTCACCTATGCGAGGGATAGATCAGCAATTATACCACACAGTGTCTGCGCTTTCTCCTGCAACGTACGTTGTCGGTGAGATGCTTCCACTCGCCGCTGACGCCCTCGACTTGAACCTGACCACCAAGCTTGCCCTGAGAACCGACTTCGAGCGTGACACGAGTAACTTCGCTGGCGAAGACGCGCAACTGGGCCACCATGTTGTTGATAGTGTCCTTCAGAGTTGCGATCTCGCCCTCAGCTGTGATCTCGACCTTCTGCGTCAAGTTGCCGTTTGCCACAGCTGTCGTCACGGCAGCAATGGATCGGACCTGGTTGGTCAAGTTCATGCACATGCGGTTGACCTGCAGGCAGCAATTATGTCAGAAACACGGCCATCGAGCGTGAGGTTGCAGAAGAGCGTACGTTGTTGGTCAAGTGCTTCCATTCTCCGCTGACGCCTTCGACTTGCACTTGGCCGCCAAGCTTGCCTTGCGAGCCGACTTCGAGCGTCACCCGCGTCACCTCGCTGGCGAAAGTGCTGAGCTGCTCGACCATGTTGTTGATCGTTTCCTTCAGCTCGGCGATCTCGCCTTCCGCGTCGATGTCGACTTTCTGTGTCAAAGTGCCGTTGGCGACCGCGGTGGTGACACGTGCGATGGATCGGACTTGGTTGGTGAGGGAGTCGCACATGCGATTCACCTGTAAAGGGTGAAGTGTCAGTAATGTGCGCCGTCCGATTTGCTTTATGACATACATTGTCTGTCAGACGCTTCCACTCGCCACTGACACCGTCGACTTGAACCTGACCACCAAGCTTTCCTTCGGAGCCAACCTCGAGAGTTACACGTGTGACCTCGGACGCGAACACGCTGAGCTGGTCCACCATCGAGTTGATCGTGCCCTTGAGCTGCGCAATCTCGCCCTCCGCGACAATGTCGACTTTCTGCGTCAGGTTGCCCTGCGCTACAGCGGTTGTCACGCGCGCAATCGACCGCACTTGATTCGTCAGGCTGTCGCACATACGATTGACCTAGCGTGCGACGTAAGCCATCATCGAAAGATCGGAGTAAACTGTCACGTACGTTGTCGGTGAGGTGTTTCCATTCTCCGCTGACACCCTCGACTTGGACTTGACCACCGAGCTTGCCTTGAGAGCCGACCTCGAGAGTGACACGCGTAACCTCGGAAGCGAAGACGGACAGCTGGTCAACCATGGAATTGATTGTGCCTTTGAGCTCAGCGATTTCTCCTTCCGCAACGATGTCGACCTTCTGAGTGAGGTTGCCGTTGGCGACTGCAGTCGTGACTGCCGCGATGGACCGGACTTGATTCGTCAAGTTCATACACATGCGGTTGACCTAGCGGCAGGCGGTTATCAGCAGCTTTTCTTAAAAACGAAACTAGTAGCACATACGTTGTCAGTCAGGTGCCGCCATTCGCCGCTGACCCCTTCCACGCGAACTTGGCCGCCAAGCTTGCCCTGCGAACCGACCTCCAGAGTGACTCGAGTGACTTCACTTGCGAACGTGCTCAGTTGGTCAACCATCGAGTTGATCGTGTCTTTGAGGACGGCGATCTCGCCCTCGGCCGTGATTTCGACCTTCTGCGTGAGGTTGCCCTTTGCTACGGCCGTCGTGACCCGCGCAATGCTGCGCACTTGGTTGGTCAGGTTGTCGCACATGCGATTGACCTACCCGAGAACAAGTAAGCAACAGAAGCGATTGAGTAAACGAAGAGCACGAACATTGTCGGTCAAGTGTTTCCACTCGCCAGAAACGCCTTGGACCTGGACTTGACCACCCAGCTTTCCTTGAGAACCGACCTCCAACGTGACACGCGTGACCTCGCTCGCGAACGTGTTCAACTGCGCAACCATGGAGTTGATGGTGTCCTTGAGCGTAGCGATTTCACCCTCAGCCTCGATGTCAACCTTGAGCGTGAGGTTGCCGTTTGCCACAGCCGTCGTGACCTCGGCGATCGAGCGCACTTGGTTCGTCAAGGAGTCGCACATGCGGTTGACATTGTCTGTCAGATACTTCCACTCGCCGCTGACGCCTTCGACCTGCACTTGGCCGCCAAGTTTGCCCTGCGAGCCGACTTCCAATGTCACGCGCGTGACCTCGCTGGCGAAGGTACTGAGCTGCTCGACCATGTTGTTGATCGTTTCCTTCAGTTGCGCAATTTCGCCCTCCGCCTCGATCTCGACCTTCTGGGACAAGTTTCCGTTCGCGACAGCTGTCGTAACGGCAGCAATGGACCGCACTTGGTTCGTAAGCGAGTCGCACATCCGGTTGACGTTGTCGGTGAGGTATTTCCACTCGCCGCTGACCCCTTCGACCTGGACTTGGCCACCGAGTTTGCCTTGCGAGCCGACCTCGAGAGTGACGCGCGTGACCTCGCTTGCGAAAGTGCTCAGCTGGCGAACCATGTTGTTGATCGTATCTTTAAGCGCCGCGATCTCCCCTTCGGCTTCGATTTCGACCTGGCCAGTGAGGTCGCCGCGCGCGACGGCTGTTGTGACCACAGCGATAGAGCGGACCTGGTTCGTCAAATTACTACACATTCGATTGACCTACGGGGCATGTCAGTTTGCGCGTTCATCTCGCCAGGAACCATCGCTCAACACACGTTAACCGCGAGTTTCTGCCATTCGCCGTCGAGTCCCGTGACCTGAACCTGACCGCCGAGCATGCCTTTCGAACCGACCTCGAGCGTGACTCGAGTGACCTCTGCAGCGAGCGCGCGGAGCTTGACGACCATACTATTGACGGTGTTCTTGAGCTCGAGCATTTCACCCTGAACGTCGACGTCGATCTGCTGGGACAGATCGCCCTGGGCGACAGCCTTGGTGACCGTGGCGATGGACCGGACCTGAATCGTGAGGTTGTTGGCGAGGACATTGACGACGTTGGTGAGATGCAGCCAGGTGCCTTCGACACCAATGACAACTGCCTGTCCGCCGAGTTTGCTGATGGGAATAAACGTCAGCCACTAGCACGCCTTCGCCGAGAACGGAACGCGTCTGCATACCCTTCCGTGCCGACCTGTCGGGGGAAGCGCAGTGTGATCAGTCGTTTCGGACAATCGAAGTGGAGCGCACTGCAGACGTACCTCATGTGAGACGCGTGTTACTTCCTCCGCGAACTTGCCGAGTTTGTCGACCTGGGATATCGGGCGAGTGAGCGCGTGTATAGAGGCGTGCGATGTGTGCACGAGTGTGAGCGTAAACGCGCACCATGCTGTTGATAATATCCTTAAGGTTTGCCATGATTTCGCTCTCGACGCCGATGGTGATCTTCTGTGTGAGGTCTCCAACGGCGACAGCCTAGCAGGAGAATGCGAGTAAGAATGAGAATCGCGTTCTCATCGTCTAAGGGGTTACGCACCCGACAGACGCGGGCGACCTCCTGGACCTGCTCTTTGAGCATCTTGAGCTCCTCGACTGCGCTCAGACCGCCCTCGAAGGCTGCATCCATGAGTGGGCCTGGAGGCACAATCTGGGGTGACTGTGTAGTCTTGTCTGATGACGCAGTGCGGGGACGAGAGGGTGGGTGACCGCAGACAGGACAGCGCGAGTGTGGGTCACGATGCTGATGCTGGTGAAAGGAGCCGTTCGCGTCGTGCTGAACTCTGCGCGGCGACGGCGAGTGAACCTGGCCATCGTAGTGTTTCTTTGGCATCGGTGTCTGTTCGCTGTCTCTTGCGGGGAAGTCTGTGTTGGGCGGAAGGGTGATAGAGTCTGGTGCAGCTGCTGAACGCGACCTGCGACTGGTACTGGCATTTCTGCCGTTCGAATAGGATGCAGGTGGGGTAGGCTTGCGCCCAAGCTCTGTCTCTGCAGCGTGCATTCTTCTCGCCATCTTGTCGAGGCCACGCAAAATGGCATCGGTCTGGCCATTGCGCGGCCCGTCGTACTTTGGTGCTGGCGCGACATTCGGTGCGCTGACATCGTACAGGGACAGCACTGCTGTTAGGTGCTGCAGAAACGGGTCCACTAGCGGCCCGGCCAGCTTGGACATTGCAGGCAGTGGACGAGCAGCAAGCAGCAGACTCGAGGAGTGAAAGGAGCGCAGACCTTACTTGGACTCCGCCACTGCATCTTCTGCCTGTCTCGCAACCCATCACTCTCAAATTTTTAATCGCATTCATATTTCGTAATAGCTGGCACCAACCCCCGTCGTCGCGGCCTTCGTTGGGCAGTCCACTGCCTGACTGGGCCGAGTTCGCTTCCACCAACAATGACCTCAGCCCTGCCTGTCACTCGTACTAACACCCACAACCCCCCGCACATCGTCCACTTTCCGGCATCATCGTTGCCATTGCCCACTCGTTTTACCAGTTCCCAGCTATATCTCCGCCAGCCATCTGGATCAACCCGTGTCGCTTGTGTCGCAGTGGAGCTTGAGAAATGTGCTTGGAGCTCGGAACGACGGCAGCCCAGCCGGCTGTCACGGCACATAGCCACCCGGGTGTGGCTGCTGATCTCAGGCGGCTTCCAACCCTGCATTAACTCGTCTTGGGCTTGAGACTTTTACCAGATCTATGAGCTCAACTGCCTTGCGGCATGCACGTGAGACGCTCCGCACCGCTCAGCTGCGATGTGACCGGTGACCTCTTCGCGGATGAAAAGCCACTACCAAACTCCCATCAAAGCACTCCAAATCGTTGTCAAGCTTGCAAACAAGCTCGGATCGGACATGCAGTGCATTGGCCGCGATTGGGAATTTGAGCATCCGGTGGCGCGGTGACACCGTCGCCATCGGTTATCGATTATCGCGTGCGTTGCATATACAATCGCCACTCACACAAGCTTGCCACCTGACTCCGTTGTTTGCATGCCATACGATCAGTGGAATTGTGCTCGTAAAAACAGATCCAGGAACGCAGCTTTACACTCGTTGGGAAGGTCACCTCAAGCACCGCGGTTTGTTTCGATATAGCCAGCCATTACGCGTTGAGCCACGGCATATCTTTGCATTTCTGGATTCGTAGTCTCAGGCTGGTTCTATGCCTCAAGGCATGGGCAGTAGCCGACTGCGAAGATGTCAGCAGGCAACTGGTACGTACATCTCCTCGCCTCGTACGCGTTTGCTGCAGATACAAAATGTCAGTATTCATCCACTTCACTTCTGTATCGAGTGAGTTCTCTTGTGATCTACGTCTTCAAGATCTCTCTGAGCCGCGACCTCAAAACGACGGAGCCAAACTACATCCGTCTTCTGGAAGCCTTGACCCGCTTACCCCACCAGCAGTTTTTCAAAGTCACCACAAACGTATCTAATGGCCACCAAGACACCCCAGACCAATGGCGTGCTCGACCCATCGACTGCGCTGCAGCTGCTCGAGCAGTATGAGAGCCGCGATGGCCTCAGCGCGGCCGACCTCATGACTGGCAAAATCCACGGTGGCCTCACCTATAACGATTTCCTGATGCTCCCCGGTCGCATCGATTTTCCTGCGAGCGATGTGCAGACGGAAACTCGCATCTCTAAGCGGTGAGTCAATCGGTGGCCCCGTTGGCTGGATCGCGCTGACCGAGCATCGTGTGTATTTTCAGAGTGACTCTCAAAACACCATTCATGTCCTCACCGATGGACACTGTAACCGAGACCAATATGGCGATCCACATGGCTGTGAGTATCGCGACACTACTGCCAGGCCATTGGGCAACTTTGACGAGCTGTAAAGTAGCTTCTCGGCGGCATCGGTGTCATCCACCACAATCAGACGGCCGAAGACCAGGCCGAGATGGTTCGCGCCGTCAAGCGCCATGAGAATGGCTTCATTAACCGGCCCATCGTGTTCTCGCCGAGCCACACCGTCGCCGACGTTCTCGATATCAAGGAGCGCCTTGGTTTCTGCGGTATCCCGATCACCAGTGAGTTCACTATATTCTCACCTCTTTCCTCGCATCCTCCCCCTTCCCATGATGAGTACACAACCTTTAAGCAACCTTCGTTCTGCTGAGTAACGCTTTTGCGTGATATGCGGATCAATCATACGTCGCTATACTGAACCTTCGCCATCGCCTTCTCGTATCGCCGTTATCTTTGCTACAGACGCTGACATCCTGTCTTCACTCAGGCACCGGTAAACTAGGCGCCAACCTCGTCGGCATCGTCACCTCGCGTGACATTCAGTTCCAGACGCCCACGACGAAACTCGCCGATATCATGACCACCAACCTTGTCACCGCCCGCCAAGGCGTTACGCTTAGGGAGGCGAATGAGATCCTGCGCGACTCCAAGAAGGGCAAGCTACCCATCATTAACGACGGCGGCGCACTCGTGTCTCTCGTCGCACGTTCGGATCTACTTAAGACACATAATTACCCGCTGGCTAGCAAGAGCCCCGACACGAAGCAGCTCTACTGCGCTGCGGCGATCGGCACCCGCCCGGCGGACCGCGACCGTCTTGCTGTTCTCGTTGAAGCTGGCCTTGACATCGTCGTCGTCGACTCGAGCCAGGGCAACAGTATTTTCCAGACCGACATGGTGCAGTGGATCAAGACGACATTCCCTCACATCGACGTGATCGCAGGCAACGTTGTCACACGCGAGCAGACCGCTCAGCTTATCGCGGCAGGTGCGGACGGTATCCGTGTCGGCATGGGCAGTGGCAGTATCTGCATTACACAGGAGGTTATGGCCGTCGGCCGTCCACAGGCCAGCGCGGTGTACGCCGTCGCCGAGTTCGCACACCGCTTCGGCGTGCCTGTCATCGCGGACGGTGGCATTGGCAACATTGGCCATGTTGTAAAGGCCCTGGCAATGGGCGCAGATGCAGTCATGATGGGGGGACTGCTTGCGGGCACTACTGAGGCGCCTGGCGACTACTTCTACCAGCAGGGCAAGCGAGTCAAGGCGTACCGTGGTATGGGCTCAATCGAGGCTATGCAGCAGGGCAAGCCTGGTGTGAAGGGTGCTTCGGCGGCCAGAGGCACGCCTGCTGATAATGCCGCCACCAGCCGCTACTTCTCGGAGTCGTCTGCAGTCAAGGTTGCGCAAGGCGTTTCTGGTGACGTTGAGGACAAAGGATCCGTGACGGCGTTCCTGCCATACTTGCACACTGGTGTCCAGCACTCCCTGCAGGATATCGGTGTAAAGTCAATCAGCGCTCTCAAGGAAGGCGTGCGTGGCGGCACGGTCCGGTTTGAGCTGCGCACCGCGAGCGCGCAGGTCGAAGGTGGCGTGCATGGTCTCAACTCGTACACCAAGCGTCTGTTTGCGTGAGCATTTGGTGTACACCCTCCAATTGGAATTGCCTGTATCTCCTTGTTTTCACTAGTTGTTGTAGCCTTCATCCGCACACTTGTATCCACGTTGGGCCAACAGGACTGTCTGTTTTCAGCTGAATCTTTGAGGAAACGCGCTGAATCGCGGTTTCGAGCTCCGATCATTGCCCCTGTTTCTCTTTTCCTCCCTTGTTCCTCCAAAAATGTCCACAGATGCGGCTGCGGAGGCAGCAGCTCTGCTCGGATCTGACCTGATCAACGAGATCTTTGTTGGTGCGACCGAACACCGGGTGAAAAAGCTGCTCGACGATGGTGCGCCAATCTGGTACCAACATGGAGAGACCGGCTGGTCTGCGCTGCACGCGGCCGCCTTCCAGCGCAGCTCGCAGATTACTAAGCTGCTACTCGGCCGCGGTGCCGTCTGGAATGCTGGTATGCCCCTATTTCGCAGTGGGTTTGTGCGCTTTTAGTGTTGAAGATACTGCTCCCTTGTGCAGTTGATGTTTTGGGCAACACTGCAGCAGACATCTCCCTCTCATTCAATGATGCTGAATGTTACACGCTAGTCCGCGATGCTGGTGTACGTACTGGTAGGCACTCTCTGTCTCTTGCAATCGCGAACGAGGTCGCTAACGCGTATTGCTATGCTCCGCTGCAGAGGTTCTGCTCCGCGTCCTCGCCGACAAAGCCGAGATGCAAGACCAGGGAGACGATAACATGAGTGAGGACGAAGAAAACGTTGTTCTCAAAGCTCAGGACGACACCGCCGCTGGTTCCAATGCCGCCTTTCTCAAATCTAATCTTGTGTTCAAATCAGACGAACACGGACAAGAAGTCTGTCTCGTCAAGGCTGGAGACGAAGAGGTTGGCGTCATGATGGGTTGGGAGACAGAGATCAGTTCGTTCGTTCGGCCAAGATTGACGGCGACGTGTGCTGACGGTTGGTTTGCGGTACCTCAGTGCGAGAAACAGTCCGCAAATTGTGCGACGATCATGATGAACTTGAAGAGGGGTTGCGTATTCTCAACATCGGACATGGGCTCGGAATTGTGCGGGTCTGCTGGCTTGCTTGTGGCCGAACAGTACTAACCATCAAGGGTGTCAACCTCAGGTGGATGAGTTTTTCCAGTCAATCTCGACACGGCCGATTCAACACGTGATCGTCGAGCCGCATCCCGATGTTCTCGCTCACATGCGGACAAAGGGCTGGTACAATCGACCGGGAGTGACTATTCTGGAGGGGAAGTGGCAAGATTTTGTTGAGACCAAACTCCTCGAGGACGGCGGCTTCGACATCGTCTACACTGACACGTTTTCCGAAGATTACGCTCGTGCGTTTTTGCCTCGTAATCATACGTGCTGCAGCCCTAGTTCTCACCGAGGCGTGTCTGTCAGAATTGTACAAGTTCTTCCAGCATGTGCCAAATCTCATGCGCTCCTCAACGTCGCGGTTCAGCTTCTTCCACGGTCTCGGGGGTACCAGTACGTCTTGCAAGCTCGAGCTAGGAATGACCTTGACCAATGCTGGACTGCAGATGCATCATTTTACGACGTATACACCAGAGTTTCCGAGCTACATCTAGAAGACGTCGGGTTACAGGTCGCATGGTCAGAGGTTCCCGTTACCAACCAGGAAACTATGTGGGGAGACACGCGCAAGTACTTCTCGCTACCATTTTATCGGCTTCCTGTCGCCACGTGGCCGTAATACAACTCATGAATCAACTGTCCGAACGGCCAAGGATCGGTCACATTACGAGCAGGTCCGGCACAAATACAAGTACATACATGCAATGCTCAAGGGGCAAATGAAAGTGGATGAGGGTAGCAGAAAAGCAAGATAATGTGACCTATATCTATGAAATGGTAAGTCGGCAGTGGTGATGAGGTTGGCGGGCTTGAGAAGCCAATCGTACGGAACCACCGCGTCTGTCGCTGGAGCCCCAGCCAACACTCCCCCGCCATCTCCCATCAGATGACCAGTCCGTGGAAAGAACATGCTCCATCCCAGCTCCAGTCGGATCCCGTAGGCCCTGGGCCACACGTACAGGGCTCGTCTCATGTTCTGTCTTGCATAGATCGAGCGAGCCGTGGTATGTAGGTGGAACGCGAAGCTCCATGTTTCCCGCAGTGGTACAGGCCTCAAATTCAAGAGTCGAGTTGATTGGGAGCGACTCGACAGCATAGTAGACCTCAGTGGCGGAAGATTGTTGGTCACCAAGGTGGACTCGGAAACGATCCGCGTCAAGAAGTGCGACCGAACCGCCAATGAATCTAACGAGCGACAATAACCAGTCAGCAACTCTGCAGCAATGAACGGTCCAAGGCTCATGTCGGACATACCCAGGACTATGGAGCTCGAGCGTGGGCTGGAAACCGGCAGGAGCTCCGCCACCAAGGAACGTTTCGGCTCGTAAGACTCCGCGTGAGCTGGAAGTCTCCATGCGCATTAGCCTGCTTGCCGAGTACTGCCCGCGGATTTCCGACTGTGCTAACACATTCGAGCTACTGGTTCTGAACGCGGTCGCTGAGTGTACTGTGTCTGCGACGAGCGTCAAGTCGCCAATCGTGACACCATCCCCAAGCATAAATCGCGCTCGCAGCTGCCCGGCGTCGATTCGTAAAGATTGAAGACGGGTTCGCCCTTCGTCTGAACGAGGGATGATAATGGACACACGACTATTGATTGTAGAGCCGGCCATGGGTAAAAATAGACCAACGCCAGTTTCATTCGCGTGCCGCTCGAGGAGGTATGCACTTGCCAACTCGAATAAGGAGTCACGTTCGTCATAGTCGACAGCGATCTCGACGCGAATCTTGTCGCCTGGTGTGCCCTCGCTGACCTGGATTTCGCCGTAGGAGCTGCCGCGGAGGACGAAGTAGTAACCATGTGGATCACGAAGTGGAAGATCCAGCGTAATACGAGAACTGTTGGTCCAGCTCGTGTTCGTAGGATACTGCTGCGTCCAATTGGAGCCAAGACTGCCAAATTGTTCGACGACGCGGCCATCCGCCTGCTGCGGGTGCGTGGCGAGCGCTTTCGGGAGTCCGCGTACGATGCGCCAGATCTCCCGCGACCAGCCTCGGTGCCGTACGAGGGCCAAAAGAACTGTAGCGGACAACAAGACAGTGCCGGCGAGAAGGACAGCCAGTCGGCGCTTTCTCCTGGCGCTGGTTCCTTTGCGAATTGTAGGATGAGCCGACCGCGGAAGCGGTAGGGTTGACATCGATGACAAAGGCGACCAAGAGGTAGGAGATGCGGCGCGCACAGCAGGCAGGTTCTCGTAGTAGTCCTGGATGAGGACGGGTCTGGTGGCCCGCTGCATCATTTGAACAGTGCCGCCACCGTGACTAGCGGGCGTGAACGGGGTCAGCGCCTCATAAGACGGCGGTGCGAGCGACCGTCTGTCGCCTTCAATGTGCGGGCGCGAGGTAGCCTGAGTCGAGTCATCATCCAGCTTCGTGACGATGACCATCGAGACAAAAGGGAGCTGGAAGAGGACAGGAGGGCTGCGGCGGGGTTTGGGAGTGGCTGCGGAACACGTCGCTAGAGGCGCAGGTCCGCAGGAACGTCTCCTTGTTTGGGGAGTTAGATAGGAGCCCGCGGCAGTGCGCAGGCCGGTCGATCACCACGTAATCGATTCGCACTGGTGAAATGGTCTGAGTTCAAAATATGAGGTTTAAGAGGTTGCAGTTCTTATAGGCAGCGGATCCAGATGAGAGGAGGAAGATTACGGAAGCCCTGGAGGGAAGTACAGGCCCATCACTTCCTGGATCTGGCGCACGAGTGACACAAAGTCCGGGTCCTCGTCGCCTTCGTCGGCTGAAATCTCCGATGGAAATAGCTGTACCTCGTTCGCACAGTAAGTCTCCTTGTCTAGTGGCACATCTCCCGCCACAAAGTAGCGGCGGTACCATCTTGCAACGCAGAGCGATGGGCCGAGGAACAAGGTCGAATGCTGCGATATACACTTCAATAAAGACCGAAGGCAGTGAAACAAGGGCAGAAACACTCACCGTCGGCGAATCCTTTTGGATGACAAGCCGGGCGGAGTCCCCGAGTTGGTCGTTTACCCAGCGAGCGCTCACCAGAGGGGTAATGCTAGCAACAAGTTCAATTTGTCTAGCTGAACAATATGTCAAGTTTGAAACGTACGGGTCGAGGTCTGCACTGAACACCAACATCGGGTTGCGCAGTGTCCTATTGAATGGTCCCACGAATCGCTCGGGCAACTTTGCCGCAGCCTTTGCCAAGAATTGACAAGCACCATCTGCCTCGAACAAGCTAACGCTGGTGGAAGAACATCAGCAACAGACAAAGAACCCGTTCTCCTGAACACAGACCTGACCCCGAAGCGAGGCGATATTCTGTTCAGGCGGTCGATTGCTATGATTGTGAGCTCATCCTCAGTTGGCCATGTGTGCGGTCGATCAGGATCGTACGGCGGCGCGTCCAGACATGCAACAATATTGCGAACATTGTCACCTGGTCTTGGTGTGGAAATATTGTGAAATGACGGAAGCGTGAGCGCAGCAAGTTCGTCTGGTAGCCCATGCATCGCATTAGATATCGCAGCAGCGATGCGTGGGAAATGCAGCGGTGCGTTAGTGCTGTGATACAGCAATGCTAAAGGTCGAAGTCAATACCAGGTCAAAGGATCTGCTAGTCGCGATCTCACCTCTGACCATTCCAGAGGTGATAATACCACTGAGCTCGGGGCCTGCATACGAGATAGGCCGATGATATAGCCGGTCTAAGTAGTCATCGATCCGCCAGGAGATGGCTTTCCCACTTTCTCCCTTTCTGGAAGTGAGGGCGCAATGGGTTGGCCCTGCCTGCAAACATCGGTTGGAAGTATGCAACTGGGAGCAGACGAGAACTAAGCACCTTGCCACACTTTTCCAGTATGTAGTCAAATGCGGCCTCAGTTGCGTTCATCTGGGTATTAAGCCACATGTGCGCCGGAACGTCTATGAGCTGGATCAGAGGGGAACATCGAAATACCCAAAAGCCACGCACTTGACCACTCCCATGGGTCAACCACACCATCGATCGCCACGCGCCCAACACGGTCTGGAAACCTGCACTCGCGTTGGCGTGCTGTCGCGCACGGGCCGGTTTACTCACATATTGACGAGATATGATCCAATCACGGATCCGTAAGAGGCTGCGGGGGTATGAGTACTGAGTGCTTGGCATTTGAAGAGCATCGCATGTACTTACGACCCCAGAAGTATATCAGGGCGTCCTGATCGTCAAGCGCAGTGCTCATGTAGTCGATGTCGCGGGCCACAGTAGTTGTTGACATGTGAGGCAGGTCATCGGCCTCAGGTGCGTTCAAGCACATTTTCGATTGCGCTCTGTTCAGAGCGAGCCAGTCGCGCATTTGTGCCAAGATATATGCGCGGTTCAGCGGTATCGACGGGTCTCCCGGAGGGAGGTTGAAGCCCTGCTGCAGCACGGTTCCGTGACGAAATGCTTGTGCTTCCCGGTAGGAGGGAAAACATGACATCGCTGGTAAAGTGGCTCCGACGCCTCTTGGGTCGAATCCTACGATATCGTATCTCCCTTGGAGTAGGCGGGAGAGCTACAGAGCTGAGTGTGAGTGGACGAGGCGACGGCCCGCTGTTGTACTCACCAACTTCCCAAAGATAAACATCAGATTCACTCCAGAGCCCCCTGGCCCGCCTGTTTAAATGAAATGAGAAGAAGCAGGGGCTGTGGAGGGCAGCGACCAACCAGCGTTAATGAACAGCGTCCCGATCCGCCGCTTGCTGTCTGTCGCTCGATACCTTGCGACAGCAATGAGTGTCCGACCTTCAGATTCATCAAAGTAGTTGCGCGGGACGCTGTAGAGTGTCGGTCGACGCATGAGCACCGGGTACAGTTCTTGCTGCTGCGAGAGAGACATTCTGGTGCACTCACCTAATGAAGCCACACTCCATGTCTCTGTCGCGCTCACATGCCATATAGCCAACCGACTCAAAGCCTTTTGGAGCATTATGCACGCTAGTCGTGATGAACAGAGCTAGCCCGATTATTGCGGCGACCATGAGAACGAGCCAATTGCGGCCACGCTGCTTGCGCGCGTGCATGCTTGCTAGGTACGCAGGCTGGTTCCAGTGCGAGCCATGTTCCGGGTGGTGATTCCGACTTTCGCTCTGTCAGATCAGAGCAGTGATGTAGGTTCAGAGAACGGCTGTCAAAACGAGCCGAATGTGTTGGCTCACAGCAAACAGCGACTGTTCGGGGATGTCATGGTATGGCGCGTAGTCGCCTGGCGCTGTATTTGACCTCGTAGGAGGCGAGCCACCATTATGATCTGTCATGCGCGGAGGGCGAGAGACACGCAGTTGCGCGTCGAGACGCTGCCGACAGCTGCTCAGGAGGGTAAGGGGCAGATCAGCAAATGACGCAGCCGCATTGTGGATCCTCCGATCACACGTGGTAGAACTAGTTCAGAACACGAATGTGGCATTGAAAATGAGTCATAGGCACGAAAACGTCAAGAAAAATTGCCCGTAAACGTCGTAGTAAAAAGATTTGGAGTGTGCAGCAAAGTGGGTCCTCTTAACCACGCAGGTGCCTCGGCTTCCAGGTCCCGGTTGGCTTCTTCACGGCTGTGAACCCTTCATCCTCTTCTTGGGCCGCGGCAGGCCTCGGAGACGAAGTTGCGGCAGGAGGTTCGGGCGTATTGCGACCGCTTGGGGTGGCCGACGACGGGCCACCCGACTCCTTCGCCGCTTGTCGTGCACGCCAACCACCACCGCCAGCGGCCGGGCTGGAGGGTTGTGAGGTGATGGGTGACGAAGATGCAGCCTCCGCAGCGCGAAGCGCGGTAGGGCGGAAAACACCGCTAGAACGTAGGGCCGGCGCGTCGGAAACTGGCGCAGGTGAACTCGGAGTAGCACCAGCGGTGCGACTTCGCCACCCGCCAACCTCTGCGGGAGATGAAGTCGGAGCGGCACCGGGACGAGCCAGGGATCCAGGAGGACGATAAGCGGAGCCAGCTCGCTCGCGTTCGCGTTCAAGCTGACGCTCACGAGCGTCAGCTTGACGGCGGCGTTCTGCCTCCTCTTCCCGCTGCGCCTGGAGACGTGCCACCTCCATGCTTTTCTCGCGCTCTGCTTTGCGGGCGGCGATAGCAGCCTCTGCCTTTTCCTTTTCTGCAGCGGCCTTGCGCTCCTTCTCTTCGCGCTCGGCCTCCTCCGCGGCAAGTCGCTCCTCCTCGCGTCGCTCGTTTTCTGAAACTTAGTTAGTTGTGTGGTCTCGTACGCGGACAAAACAGCATACCGGCACGCTCTGCGGCAATGCGCTCTTCTTCCTCGCGCTCCAGTCGCTCCTCCTCTTCCCTCCTCTTGCGCTCCTCCTCGCGACGGGCAAGCAAATTCTTCTTGCGCTTCGCTTTCTCCTCCTCGATCTTCCTGCGCGCTTCCTCGCGACGTTTCGCAAACTCCTCGCCGCGCTTGCCTGCGTAAATCTCCCGTGCCGCAATGTAGTCGTCGAACATTCGGGCAAGCCGCTTCTTGGTCTGGACCTCCTGTTTGTGATGCTCCCTGGCCGTCTCGACGGTCGATTTTGCGTTATTTTCCCATGTCTTCCGGTCATCGACCTGCTGGCGCGCCAGATCCTGCTCGAGCAGTGGCAACTCCGCGCGGCGCAGCGCACGCTCCCAGTGGTCAACGCGTTTGCTGACAATTCGCAGCCGCTCGCTGTGCTCGCGTTTTTCCTTGTCGATCTGGTGGACTTGTAGATCCAAGAGCTCCCCTTTGTCCATCTGCTCGATCTGTTGCATGTCGATGTCCCTGCCCTGCGCCTTTAGCGCTTCGGCAATCTTGCGAGTTTCCGCGACGCGGATCGACTCCAATTCCTTGCGAACACGCTCCTGCTCCCGGCGTTTGACATCCTCGATGGCGCGTTTCTCCTCATCCTCCTTCTCCTTCCGAATCCGCACGGCCTTTGCCGCTGCAGCCTCTTGCTCCTGCTTAGACTGTAACTCGGCGATTTGCTCGCGACGCTTGGCGACAAGCGCACGGCGGACTGCAAGAGCCTTGCGCTCCTTAACAGCAGCAGCAACGAGGTCCTCAAATCCGGGGCGAGCTTCAGTCGACGGGCTCAAGGAAACGAGGGTGTGATGGAGGGCGTCCGCAAGCGACCGCAAGTTGCTGTCGAACACAGACTGGGTCGACTCGTCGGCGTTGAAATCCAGCGTGCCCTCGGCATGATCGATGCGCACGCGGAGCTCACCGCGACGTGCAGCAAGCATGATGAACGCCTCGACCGAGGACTCATCCTTGGTGCAAGACACAGTGTTCGGGAACTGTTCTTCAAAGTTGGGCAGGCTCGCGGCGGACAGCGGGCCAACGAGCTCGATGACGAACGAGATCTGGACTGAGGAATAGACTTGAGAAAGTTGTGAAATGAGGCGGGCGAGAATGACGTTGTGCAGTAGCGGAACGTAAGGGGCGAAAGAAGACTCGGTCGGCGCGACGAGGGGAGTCGAAGAGCCAACATCTGGCGAGCCCGCGAGGACCTGCAGGGCTGGTGCCGCGCTGGCACACAGTGCGAGTGGGTCGAAGCTGGTCTCCAGAAGGCCGTAGAGCGTCTGAATCGGGACCGGGCATGACTTGAGAATGTTGCGGGACAGTGCGTCCTTGAGGAGACCCTGGCGGGTGGGCATCTTGGTGAGCCCGAGAAGGGCAGTGAGACGCGAGTTGCGTCCCTTGCCGCCATCTTCCTCAGCTTCACGTTGCTCGGCACCGATAGGCACAGCCAATGCGCTCAGGAGCACAAGACCAGCGAGCGCAGTCATTTCCTCCTCGGACCGGCTCCCGGCAGCCCGAAGCACTGCGTAATACCGTGCCCAAGCCGCAGCATGGAAGAGGAGGTTGCCACTCGTGAGGAAGATCCTGGCGAGTTTTTCGTAGTAGTTGGCCATCATGGCCGGACGCGGAGCCTTCTTGGCCAGCGTAAGGAGGTTGTGGATGTCCTCGACGGACCGGAAGGCCTCCTGCCACAAGTCGAGCTCGGCTGCAGCATTAAGCTGGGCAAAGCGGGTGTCGAGATGGCGCTGGAGGGTGTCCGGGTCTGCGAGATTGATCGAATGCGCTTGATGTGCGTATTTTGCGACGTTGGAAAGATGGAGACGGAGAGTTTCGCACAGACGGCGGAATTCGACTTTACGGACGTGCTTGAGGCAGAACTTGAATGCTTGAAGAGCGATTTGCTACAGCGGGCGTCAGACACGCGTTCTGCATGTGGCGACTGCGAATATACCTGATAGATCTGCTCAAGGCGGGCGTTGTTCTTGAGTGTCTCGAGAGCAGTACGATAAGACTCCCAGAGGAACTTCAGCCAAGGGGTGACGACAGCGCGGTCAGTGCGGTCCTTGTTCTGATCGCCGCTAACAGCACCCAGGAGGATGCTCTCGGGGGTCTCGCTCGCCTCGAGGTCATCGATATCGAGCAGAGCGACCGCACGATTCGCTTTCTCCTGGGCCTCTGCAACCTTGCCATCCGCAAGCTGGATAAAGCGCTTGACTACGTTCTCGATGCTGGCAACGCTCGAGTTCTGCGCGATGTTCTTGTACTGCATGAGACCCTCCTTGGCGGACCGGCCTTTCCGCAGCTCGACGCAGAGCTCGACAAATCGCATCATGATCGGCTCGAGTGACACCAGTGGCGTCGATCGGAATCGCTTCGATGCGAACATTTCGGTCAGCGACTGCAGCGCCGCGTGTGTTTGGCCAACGGCCACCAGGCCTTCGGCCTGCTTCAGCACCGTCTCGGGCTTCGAGTACGGCGCCATGATGAAAGCTCGGATGTGTGTGGCGAGCTCAAGAGGTTGAGACGCGCGATCGGTCTCTTTTGGCGGCGCTGGGTGCGGCGGTGAGAAGGCAAAAAGACTCGTCACTTGCGTTCGGTAGATTCCGCTCCTTACCGGAGACCGGCGACGCACATCTCCTGAATCTCCTGTTTTCGTAGAAACGCCACCTATAACTACACACAGAGCCCCATATCTAAATTACACAGGCAGAGTGGGCGGTGCTAGGCGATACAACGACGCCTGTAGCTCTTTTACGTTGTCCCTGAACAACTGGTCCGGATTCAACCCTCCCGACTTGGGAGCTTTCGACTCGAATAGCCGTAGCTCGTTTGAGCACAGCGTCTCCTTCTCCTCGGGCACACGTCCGGATACGAAGTACCGGCGATACATCTCTGCCGTGCAGAGTGATGGCCCGAACCACAGCGACGTATGCTGCGGAAATGTGAACACTCAATGCATGAATTCGAACTCGGATGACGTACCGCTGGTGTCTTTTGCTGAACGACCAACCGCGCAGACTCGCCAAATTGCTCGTTCAGCCAGCGGGCCGATGTCAGTGGAGTCAATCTACGGACCCATCGAGTCAACCACCTGGCCAAACATTGATGATTCGACACTCACGGGTCAAGATCCGGATTGACGATAAGCACCGGGTTACGCAGTGTGTGATTGAACGGGCCGTGGAAGCGCTCCGGAAGGTTATGGGCCGCGCTCGCGAGATACTGGCAGGCACCATCTGGCTCGAACAAACTCACGCTGCGACGCGTGAGCGGCGCACTTGCAGTCGGCAGGATAGAACTCACCTCATGCCGAAACGTGGTGACACCTCCTTCAGCCGCCGAATCGCGACGTCTGCCAGTGCCTCTGCCTTTGGCCACGTATCAGGCTTATCCTTGTCGAACGGTGGTGCATCTAAGCAGGCGATAATGCTCCTCGCAACATCGCCTGGCTGTTTCTCGTTGCTGCTAGAGAGGGGCGGCAGCGTGAGACCAGCAAGGCGTCCGTAATCACCGTCCATGGCCGTAGATATCGCCTGCGTGAGGTTTGCGAACGCGACAGGCATGGTCATCGTGTGGTATATGAGAGCTGAATCAGGGTCAGCGAGACAAAAACCCGCACGCCGACGCTTATTACACACCTCGGACCATTCCGGAGGTGATCGTGCCCGACCTTACGTCCGACGACCTGCTCTTGAACGCGATGGGAGACATATAGAGTCCGTCAATCCAGCCATCGACGCGTTTGATAATCTCCGCCGCGTCCTCTCCGGGGGACTTGGCCAAAGAGCAAACTTTAGGGCCGACCTGGAAATGTAGCGTGAGCAGGAAGCGGTTGCCTGATGGCAGTGGCACGTACAGTGCCGCACTCTGTGAGGAGGTATTCCCAAGTCCGCTCTGTGCCGTTGAGCCAGGTGTCGAGCCACTCGTTAGCCGGCGTGTCTGCGCTTACTTGCTCAGTAAACGCCACGACGAAACAGGTTCAACGCACTGGTCCAGTGGTACGGATCGACGATTCCGTCGAGTGCCACGCGTCCAACGCGGTCGGGGAACATATTGACGAGTACAGAACCGAGTACAGAGCCGTAAGATGCTTCGAAAATGTGAGCTCAAACTTCGCGGGGTGGGCATCGCAAGGACGCACGTCCGAGGTAATTGCTGCAGCTAAATCAGCGATAATAACTTATTAGACGCATGTAATACACTCACATGAGTCCTTCCTTGCCATCCAGAACCGTCGTCAGATGATCTATATCCCGTGCAACAGTCGCAGTTCCCATGTAGGGAATCTGGTCGGCATTGGTTGCATTCAAACACAAGTCGAACTGCGCGCGGCTGAGTGCAAGCCAGTCGCGCATCTGCTGGACGATGACGGCACGGTTCTCTGTAACCTCTGGGTCTCCTGGCGGGACGGAGAAACCCTGGCCAAGGATGTTGTTGAGTCGGAACTCTTGGGCCTCATGCATTGAGGGGAAACACGAAAGGTGCGGCCTGCGACGTGTCAACATCAGAGACAAATGTCCTGCCCTAGATGGCTCTGAGTGCACTTACTTGGTAGCACCTACACCCCGAGGATCGAATGAGATGATATCGTAGCGGCCTTGGAGCAATTTCGAGAGCTGGGCGTGGGCAGACTGGATAAATGCCAGGGATATAACCAGCGATGAGCATTCTCACCGGCTTCGCAAAGACAAAGGCCATGTTGATAGTCGAGCCTCCGGGACCTCCTGCATAACGCGTACATGAGCAACATGATAAAGCTGAGACGATGATGAGCATTACGGACCCGCGTTGATGAACAGACTGCCGATCCTCCTGCGCAGGTTGGTGGCGCGGTATCGAGAAACTGCAATGTCCACTTTCTTCGCGCTGGGGTTGCGATAATCCATGGGTACACTGGTTGTTATAAGTATAGATAGAAGCACGGTGTGGATGGTAGGTGAACCTACGCAATAAATCCGCATTCAAAGTCGTTGTCGCGCTCGCACCAGCGATAGCCTTCTTTCTTCCAGCCTTCTGGTGCTGACGGCCCGCTGGCCATGTACATGAGAACCATAACGACGAAGACGGCCAGAGCGAGGAGAATGTAGTTGCGTTTGCTTTGGCGAGGAGTGTCGCGCCAGCCATTCATCAACGCGCTGCTGGGTTTCTCGGCACCCCAGGTGCGCCACAGGCCACCATTCGTGTCATCACCACGAAGTTGTATCTGGCCATCTCCGCGCATAAGGACTGAGTGCTCATCGGCATCACCGACCCCATTGAGCCGCTGCACTTGCGACCTCAGCGTGCGCATAGATTATGCTGACATTGGACACCCACCTCGTTTGATTCGTCGGGCGACGCATAGTGGTACGGTTCTGACGGCCGCCTAGCCGGCCGCTCTGAATCTGGGCGGTCCTGGTACGGTGTGAGCGGGTCGGACATGGCGCGTGCGTGGCACCGGCCGGATAAGTCGCGCAAACTCAGTTCGCGCGGAGCTTCACGACTTGTCCTCTCAGACGCTCTTCTCAATAGTCGATGCAGCAACTTTGTTATCTTGTTGAAATGAAATGATTGCCCACATGCGCTTCACCATTTCATTATCCGTACCCGCAGATCCCAGCCTCCACGCGGCGCCGCCGTCTTCTCTGCGCCCCGTTGCCGAGCCGTCGCTGTGCGACCAGACAATCTCCTCACAATCGACTCCAACCCGCGCGCATATATAAATACATGCACACCCTCTGGTCATGCGGACGGCTTCTGCTCGTCTACCCTTCGTCTCATCTCCTCATTCCTCTGTCCTAAATGCATCGTGTCGCAACTATCCTCGCTGCTGCAGCTGCCCTCCCGAGCGTCTTCGCGTGGGGCGCACAAGGCCACCAGACTGTTGGGTACGCCCATCGTTTATAAGCTTTCGGCAGCACGCTGAATAGTAGTTAGCTATGTGGCAATGGAGGTCTGCTTGATGCTGCATCGTGACATGATCATACCTTGACCCGCCCACAATCGTTTACAGTTCCTCACCAACAAGACTTTGACCTTTGTGCAATCCTCTCTTGGGACTACTTACAACAAATCGCTTGGCATTGCGGCCACGGTGAAAACATCTCTCTTGGAACTCGCACAAGGCAGTCCCCTGACGATTTCGCGCAGTGGGCAGACGACATCAAGAGCGACTCGGCCACCTGGGGCTGGGCATCTGAACTGCACTATGTCGACGCATTGGGTAAGTTCCTGAGAGGTTGTTTACTTCGTTTCTCATCGATCTCTGTCAACAGATGAGCCACTGGACGGAGTGTGCAATGTCGAGCAGCTTCGCGATTGCCAGGGACCGTGCATCTTGAGCGCGATGGCTAATTATACCTCTCGGCTTGCCGACACGAACCTGTCGGGTACAGAGAGACAGATTGCCCTCAAGTTCCTTGGTATGTTACTCCGCTGAACGGCTCGCGAAGAGGATTGACTGAAGACCGTCACAGACCATGTCCGTGACATTCGCTGCCATTCAAGCACCTCACACTGACAATAGTGACCATAGTTCTTTGGCGACCTTGCGCAGCCGCTGCATGTCGAAGTAAGCATAAGAAATCACGCGTGGTTTACTTGACCGACCTCGTTTTAGAACTACGCGGTCGGCGGCAACAACGTGAACGTCAAATGCAACGGCGCCACGGTGAACCTACACAAAGTCGGTTCCATCCGTTCGAAACCGTATTGTGTTCCTAATGAATTATTCCCAGCTTTGGGATACGAGCCTCGTTGTTCAAAACCTGATCAACTACAACAACTCGGTCACTTCCTACGTGAAATCCCTCGTCGCTCGTGTCAAGGTCTGTGCCCGCCTAATCATTTGTCGGGCCACATCTAGTGCTGAGGCTTGCTCTTGTGTTTCTCTTCGTAGAGCAACAGCTTCACGACGCCAGTTAGCGAATGGACGACCTGCAGTAACGTGACCAAGCCCTACACCGAACTTTTATCGTCCAACATTGCGTACGGTAGTGAGGTCAAACGCGACCTATACCCTTTCCTCAACCGTCGCCAGTCGGCCAGCGCAGTTACGCCGCTCGCGTGTCCGCTTGTATGGGCCCGCGAGGCGAATAAGCTCGACTGTGTAAGCCAGTACGAACAGCCGCAAACAAATCCATGCTCAAGTTGCCCACACAGTCGGCCGTGTTCACTTATACGACGGGCCAAGACCTTTGTACCTCGTCTTACTATACAAATGCCGCACCAATCGTAAGTCCCATTGGTGCTGCGATTGACCTGTCACTAATACGGTGGCAGATCGACCTACAACTCGCTCGTGCTGGTGTGCGTCTCGCCACATGGCTCAACGCGATCTTCGACCCCTAAGCTTCTGTCATCTTTACGACTTTCTGTCCTTTGCGTTTGGAATAAACAATCGTCTCAGCGAGACGTTTGATTCAAGTATTTGCTGGGGTGTTCGTTGACCCAAATACACAACAGCTGCTCAAGCCCGACGCACGGCAAAAACCTCACCGGTCGCATCGCTCGTCACATACAGGATGCTGCCCTGCTTGTTCCATGCAAGCCCGACGGGGCGGAAGCATGAATTTGGGCAGGCATTTTCGTCCGTGTTGAACAGCAGGTCCTCGAACCCCGTCGTGCTGGTGCTGCTGGCATTTGGGGACCAGGCACCGTTTCGACCGATTTTACCCGCGAAGGTGACAACCTTGTAACCTGTAGGAGGCTGGCGGTTCCAAGAGCCGTGGAAACCGACTGGTTAACCGCCACAGATGAGCCTGTGATCTGGTCTGGTCATGACTAGTATGCAACGCACCGTAGAGATTTGAGTCGTGGCCTTGGCCAAACGTCATATCGAGCGGAGCAGAGTGAGGTGGGATCAACAGCGTGGGCTTGACCGCATTTGCGTTGCAGAACGCGTCGTTGATCGTGTCGTTCGGCTGTTGCACAAACCAGTCGCCTGGCTTGAAGTTGTCCTCTGGGAACGCTGCAGGATCCCAGACGCTGAAACAGTATGGGTATCCGTAATACGTGCCCGGTTTTCCAAGCGCAGGACCGACTGCGTGTCGTAGCCGAGTCAGCGCATATGAACCCACATCTCCTAATTTCAGACTTACAGCTGTGAACCTTCTCTGCTGGGTTGGTTTGGTGTACATCGATGCCACGGCGGAACACATTATCTGCGCTGTTCTCGACTCCCCATACGTTGCCAGCTTGGTCCTCGTCCAGGCCAACCTCGTTGCGTGTGCCCCAAGCGAGTGTGCGACCATCGATCCACGCATGTCCGTCTTTCGGCACTCGTGTCAAGTCGAACACGCGTACTTGCGAGCTGCCAGTCTCCATCTCTGCGGCTTCTGGATCGATGTTGCCGTTGCTCCCGCGCGCCACAACGATGTGGTTGGGAAACTTCTTCGAAACGAGTAGCGTACGGGTTGGGTGCGTAGCATTACCCATCCCGTAGACGAGCGTCTGCTTATTTGACACAGTGAGTGTGTGGGGATTATATGACCATTTCCACGCCGTCTCGTTGGAGCTTCATGAAGCGTGTTAGACGGTTGAAGATGGAAGAAACACGAGCGGACGCACCTGGCGAACAGGACGTTGCCATGCGCGTTGAGGGCGATGCCATGGTTGATTTTTAGGTCTGCGAGAATGGTGTGGTTCGAGGCTGCACTACCGTCCTTGTTCAACTTGAACGCGACGATGCCGACGCCGACGTCGACTACGAGAAGGTTGCCTGCCGAATCGAAGGTGACGCCGCGCGGACGGGTGAGACCAGTAGCAAAGCCATTTGCCTTCCAGCCTGCTGCAGTGTTGAGTGGGAATTCGGGATCGACCCACGCTGATAGTGCTGAGGTAACTGGAGGGTCAGCCGTGGTACTACAATACTGATACGCTACCGACTCACCAAAATTGCAAGCGGAGAGAGTAACAAGGAGAGCACTGGTTTTGAAATGCATGACTCGGAAGAGCGGGTGGAGACCTTCGTGGCGAGCAGCGGATCGTTTGCAAACGGAGCGTCCTCGACTTTATAGCATATGCGGAGCCGGTGGTGACGCAAGAAGTCTCTCAAGTATTAGTAAGCAGTTGAATGGGAAGTTGATCAAATGCATGAGCGACACGCTGGCAAGAAGCACGAGCATGTGCGTGGGAGGATCACCTGATGGTACAACTGGAACTCCAGTTGAACATAGGACGGCCGATCGCAGGAAAGGCCGACGCTGTCTCCTGGGTATGTCCAGAACAGCCGAGCTGGGGATGTTTTCGAGATATGCAAATCGTTGTTGAGGCACAGTGTGAGCGCTGCGATTGCCGTCTTGTGGGGCGAGCATGCGATACTCCCCGCGTTGGCACCGAAGATCCACGTCCCGGATGCTCGCCAAGCCCGTGGAGATAAGATCAAGAACCCAGCAGTGCAGGGTGACACCAGGCGGAGGTTGTGGTTTGTATAAGATTGCTCCAGGGTTCTTCCTCAGCTTGGCGTTGGACGGCAGCAACATCACAAGCCTTAAGAGAGGAAGCACCGTCGAACAACGGCTCAGTGACAAGTACGACGTGTGTTCAAGGAAGCACCAAAAATAAGAGGAACTGTCTGCGCCAGGGTGCCCGATGAGAGCATGCAACGGCTGCTTGGGTCCGCTGTTGCAGTTTTGGTGGCGCGTTGCCGACTCGGAAATATTGGATGTCGTTGCCTCCAGCAGTTATATGCTGAACAGAGAGTCAATGCACAAGCTCAACGAGCCTGGGAGTCGAATACACGGCACGATACAGTTCCCATTGGGCGATTACTGTGGTGGGCGAAGGTGATGTGGAGGCGGCGGGATTCACCGCACCACAGGGCCACATGCTCAGCAGCCGCGCAAAGTCACACCAATTCGCTCGCGTTTCACCTCCCATCCAATTATGGCACTGTGGAGTACGGAGAGAACATTCAATAAAGGAGCAGGTTTCGGAAGAAATGGACGAGTTCCAGGTCGTTCAAAGTCATAGCGAGGTCGTGAAGGGGCGTAGCAAAAAACCCGGAGGCCGCAAGTGCTACACGAGGGCACATGTGCTTGAGGAGATCTTCAATGTTACCCTGAAGAGTGGTTATGGTGGTGGTGGTGGCGATCTCTCCTGCGCCTGCAGAATCACAGTGCTCAGCCTCTGTGCAACCGTGAGCTTGATACAGGCAAAACGTACCCGCAACAGAAAATGCATGCAAGACAGTCGCAGAGGCCGACGAAGACACCAGTGATGCCTGCGACTAGTTCAGCCACTCACTTGCTCGTTGGCGCAAGCTACACATTGGACTTACAGCTGACAATGCCCTCAAGAAGACATGCGATTACGTCGACAATTGCCACAAGCGTATCTCCGATGCAGGAGAACACGGCTATCCGGCGTCCATTTCCGTTAGCATCGGCCTTGCGAGCAGGGTGGCCCTTGCTTACCCGACAGGCACGAGCAGATACACCTAATGTTATGTATGAGTGTACAGAGCCCGATGGACACGAGCGGGCGCACCCCATGATCAACAGCTGTGCGTACTGTACAGCGGGTGGGTGGGAAGAAGGCAACCGACGACCGGCTGCGGATCCAATTGACCGCATCACACACTTTGAATCTCGACCAATCTAAGTCCGAGCAAATAGGAGGCGGTGGCTGAGAAGTCTGACGAGTTCCTGATCCAGTCTTGGCCGGCGCGCTCAGCACAGCCGGTGCACATCCGGCTGTGTGCGGGACTCGCCCACTATCCGGCTCGAAACTGACGGGCTTCGTCATTTCCGAGACTGCTGCTTTACTCGTTTTGCATGTTCTAGTGTGCTCTAGGCTTCAGTCGGCTAGTCGGTGCTTTCCAATAGCCGACGTCGGTGACCTTGGATTCAGGTCCCGCGCCGGCGACCTGCTGGATGTGGCACTGCAAATACCATCCCGATCGAGCATCTCACCGTCCGGCACTGCCGGGATTTGCGGCTCAACCAACTGCAGCGCATAAAACGGCGCATCTAGCCGCGAGATGTCCGTTGTTCCCCTGCCTCTCCCTCCTCTCGCCCTCTCACAACAGTGTGAAAACAACTTCACCACCCCGCCTTCGACCTTTTTAGTACCCAACAGCGGCAGCTATCCGCCCATACCAACTTCCAAGATGTGGAAGTCTCTCATCAAGATCGTCGACGACGCTATCTACGCAGAGGGGGTCCCCATCACCGACCTCACGCCTCGCGAGCTGCATACGCGCGAGGCCATGTTCGCCATCACCGTGGTTGCACCTCTGACCGGTGCCCTACTCGCGTTGTTCTTCGCACCAGCGTCGCACCGGCCCAAGTACTCGCTGTATTTCTGCCCCGACACTGAAGCGGAGATGCGCCATCTTCACGTTCACAAGGTCGACGCCGAACGCGAGAAACTTCGCAACCTCGTCCGCTACTACAAACTTGTTGCATGCTGGTTCACATCTATCGCTATATTCGGCACGGTCATCTACCTCCAGGCTGGTCGCACGACCCGCTTTACATTCATCCTAGCTGTCTTTCACAAGTGGGGCACCAACAAAACAGTGCGATTTTCTCCGCTGACCTAGCTCTCAGTCAAATCGAAGTTCTCATCGCCGGCCTGCTCATGGGTTTCGGAAGAGAGACCTGTGTGGCGGCTTCACTCATCTATGGTCTCGTCATGCTTCCTGTCGTGCTCTTCAGCACCACCATGTCCGTCGTTTTTATCGGCGCCGCTATAGTCGGTGGTGGTATCGACATGCTCATCGTGAGTTCATTCATCTGAGAAAACGGAGCCTTTTTTGATGTCCAAAACAGGTGCTTCTGCTGCTGTATGGAAAGCAGTATCTCCTCGCTGCTGGCGCAATTGGACATGTTGTACGTCCAGGCTCAGTTGGCACATTCATGCACCACTAATGCGTCACATAGGCCAGCGCCGTTGCGGTCTTTACAAACGTGCTGGACAACTTCGGCGTGCTCCCTTACAACTTGTGCATCTTCCTCGGCCTTTGGACCCACATCGGCTTCACCCTAGTCGGTATCCTTTACGCTGGCAGCCTTCACAAAGTGCACCAGCAGCTCGGCAATGTTGACCTTCACATCGAGCCGGCCTCTCCAACGTCGCCCGATGATGAGCATGCTCCGATGCCAACCAACATTCCATCTCGCCGTTCTCCTTCTCCTGGCAGACGCAAGTTCGTTGCCCACACGACAGGCAACGGACATGCCCCTGATCCTGCGAATGCGCTTAACGGCTTCCTTCGCCGGGGCCCTCGGAATGGCCGCGTCAGCCCCAGCCTCAGCATTGACTCGCGCGTCTCGAACTCGCACGATGGCAGCGGTTCTGAAAAGGGAGAGTCACCGACGTCCCCGCAGAGCGACTCGGAGTTCAAGCACTTCTCCAAGCGTATCCGCCACGAGCAGTACCGCGCCCAGTGCTTCGCAGCAAACCCGCTCCGCCATGTTCATGTTGGTGTTGGTCCCTTCATTGGGATGCTCGTGCTGAGCCTGGTGGGCTCGACGTTCATCGCCCTCCTCCTGGCATTCCACGCGCCTTCGTGGGGAGGAAGCGAATGGGGTCGGTCGCAGGAGCACTCGTGGCTGTGGAATCTTTTCGACGATGACGCAAAACGCGGCCGTGGCCTAGGTGCAAACCCGCAGGTTACACTGCAGTGAGCTGAAGCCATCAACACCTGCATATATCGAAAATCTTCTTGATTAATGTCTTCGCTCTGGCGCAAAATCATTTGAATGTACGACTCGTGTAAATCAAGGAAGTGGCAACTTCGGCCCTTTGTAATCCAAGTTTCTTTTAGGACATTCTCAGTATGATTGAGCAATGTTCGAGGTGAATGTTCGGAGAATCCCGACACAAGGCTCTCCTTTTGCGAGATGGCGGCTCAACCACTCGTTCGTTCCCTACTCGCAATAACGCGTCACAGAATCACCCTCTCCTGTGGCAGAGCATCAAGTACCCTCGCTTCTTTTCGCCGCTCGGGTGGTAGCCTACGAGCTTTCTCTTCGTCCACTCCATCTCATCCCAGCACATAACTCGATCCCGATGGTACGCAATTCGGCGCATATGCAGAGCAGCAAGCTGCAACAGTCGGTTTCGAGCTTCCTCCGGAACGTCTGGCCATTGTCAACAGCTTCCTTGACTATCAGAAAATGAATGCCGCTGGTGCGGAGGGGTGCGAAATACACCCTCCATCCCTCGACTCTGCCTCAGCAATCGACGGCGCATGGCATATTCCAAAACCAGACGAAGACGGGCCCAAGTTGGAACGGCTGACGCTCGTGTTGGGTACCGTACGCGGTGAGATGATGCTGTGGCACAGGCGATCCGAGCAGGCAGTCTCGCCGTGGGTGCATGTTCCTCGCGACAGGGCACAATGGCCGGAAGAAGGCGAGTACACTATTGCAGGTGCAGTTCAATTAGAGTCGGAGGATCCGGCGGCACAGGGAAAACCTGGCAAGTCCTGGGTCTACGTTGATTGAAGCTTGAAGAAATAACCACCTCTGAATCTCTGTACAACTACTTGACTAACCCACCGCTTGAATTCAATGCTGTACTCATAAACCAACAGAATATTACCACCACTTCATACCGAGCTGTGACAGTTGCGACTGGAGGGGTAAACGGCCGGCGGAGCTTCGCCCCGACACCGCTCTTCCTCCTTCCGCGAGAGTTGTGAGATGGCCGGCATTTCCATCGCATTACGACGGCGAACGCTGACCCGCCTCGGGCTGGTCGCTGCACTCCTCTTTCTGCTTCGCGTCATATTCTTCTCGGGACCGTCTGGTCCGCGCGAGAAGGAAATCCATGCGCCAAATGTGCTCGACTATGTAACGCGGCCAGACCGAGTGCTGGACGTTCACAAGCACGCGTTCCTGCAGTCACGCATAGGTCGTGATGAACGACCCGACCTGATGAGCAGCATTGTGAGCAATGGCGTGGTCGACTTTTGGAATAGATTTCAGCTGCCGTTGTGAGTCGCGTCTCGACGTTCAGCGCCCAGTCCCTCGCGCTAACCCCGCCCGACCCTCGCGCCGACACGCTCGTTTCCAGCATCGAAAACAAAGTCACATCGCACATGGACTCGCAGATTGTCCGCTCTGCCATTGATGACCTGCTCTCACTCAACGGCTGGGTCACCGCCGCCTGCCCGTCACTTATTCGCCCGTTCGGCCAGAACAAACGCGACGACAGCTACGACGACCTTGCGCGTCAGGGACATCTTTATTACATCGCCATAGTTATTCATTCAGCAGACCACTTCTTAGTCGACCAGCTCGCCGTCATTATCCAGATGGCGAAACGTCTCGGCACCCACTCGCTTTTCGTCAGCATGCTCGACTACGACTCCACTGACGCGACACCGACCCTCGTTGACCTCTGCGAGGCCGTGCTTACTATGCTCGGAGTTGCGTTCCGCATTCGCCGTGTACCAGGCATGACCGAGGACCCAACTGCCTCATACTACCCGCTCGAAGAGGCCTACGCGCGCAACCTTGCTCTCGAGCCCCTGCTCGAGCTCTACACCAAGCGCAAAGTAGTCTTCAACCGCGTCATCTGGCTCAAAGGCTTCACCTGCCCGAATGACATCCTTGAGACGATCAAGGTCTCCCAGCTCAACGAAGCCGCCATGGTTTGCGGTATGGACTGGGCCGAACACAACGGCTTCTTCATCTTCTCCGACCGCTGGCGCACGCGCGACATGGATGGTGATCAATTCCGCCAGTCCAAATCTTCGTCTCGTCCCGAAGCTGGCCCGCCGCGCGACAAGAATGGTGCGGCTCGTTACGCGTCGCATCTGCCGTTCCAGTCATTCTGCTGCGAGAGCGGCACACATGTCGTTGACCCGTCGCAGGCATACTACGCCGGCATCGAGTATCGCGCGGCGAAGACGTACCACAATATGAGCCAGTCTGACCCTGCTCCGGAGTGGGACGCCGACGGGGCGTGCATGGACTCGACACAGGCATGGTTCTGTCGCGACCTTTGGGTGCACGCCGCGCGCGAGGGTATTCGCGCAGAAGCTGCTGACAAGGGTGGCCGTCGTGGAGGGTCGAATGAAGGGGACGCCAACCGTGGTTGGGCTCATGGGGGGAAGGCTCCTCAGCAACAGGCTGGCCAGCAAAAGAAGGTCAAGCGCGATGTTGCAGCAGACGAACCACCCAAGGTTAAGCGCGACGTTGTGGCAGAGGAACCACCCAAGGTCAAGCGCGAGGCAGTCGAGGATCCGCCACGCCACGTCAAGCGTGCAGACCCGCCACCGGCGCCGGCAGCAGCGGACAATGAAGCTCCTAAGGAGAAGCAGGTACCACCTGCGGCTGCAGCAGCTGCAGGCGAGGAGAAAGCGCCCGCAAACCCTGTTGCTGCCGCTCAGGCTGCAGATAAGAAACCAGGTGCTGCTGTCGTTCCCGGTACGGACGCAGATGCGAACGTTGGCTCGGACTACGATGCTATGCCGGACAGTGACGAAGGCCTCGACGCAATCATCTCGCGGCTCAGCATTCCGAACTCGGCGTTCCGTCCAGCTCGTATTCTCATCAACCCGCGCTGTGTGACGACGTACGCTGGTGTCAGTCATACGCAGCTGGCGCGTGACTTGTTCGGTGGTGACGAGAAAGACGAGGGCGCAGGTGCGATGAAGGCAGGCAGCAAGTATGTGCTGGATGACTGGGAAGGCGCGCCAGACAGCTTCGTCTGTCAGGAACAGAGGTACGTTATTCGTTCTTTTTTTCCTTGGATTCGGCTGCTTATCTTCTTCTACAGGCAGACCGGAGGGCGAAAAGCGACAAAAACTCAACGACGACTGTCGTTTGGCATTCACAGAGAGCTCGAGGCGTATTAGACTTGAGTCGTATTCTTGGACTGCATGTACTAGACGCTCCACCATATATAATCATTGTACTCCACTTTGTTGTCGTGAGACTGGCACCGCTGCCAGAACCGTCCAGCTACTCCGCGGAGATGAATGAGACTCCGCTCTCAAACCGACACCTGGAACTCAAGAGTCCGAGGGCACTGCTTATGGCGCTATACGAATTTGGTATGCTATCTCGCACCTCTGAGTCCCCGGCTCATGGTGCAAGGCCAGCGGGAGGAGCACAGGTCTGACCATGACTCGCGTGACTCGTTGAGACAACGACAGCTCTCAACAGGAAAGAGGTCCGTGCACATGTCTCAAAAACTATGCATACCTCTTACCTCCAAGTTTCCCTATCACTCTGGCGTTTATCGCTAAGATCAAGTGTAGTATCTGTTCTTTGAAGTCTGACGACTTCGATGCTGGTCCGCCAGTTATTCTTCGTCACACTTATTTTTCTTGCCGAGCAGACACGCTCGCGGGGCTTGCTCCGCAGCGGTTTGTGTGTTGACCTCTCCCTTACACAAATGGAGAGCGTCGACGAGGCTCCCTTTCCCTTGTCTGCCAATCCTTTGTGAATGTAGCCTGTGGCCAGCCAGTCGGCGATGTGCTCAGACGCTTCGCAAATGATGGTTCGATGAGTAGTTTACAATGAGACAGCTACGTATCAGTACAATATAAGACTTATACTTAGGCAGTGGAATGCAATCAGCGGCATATGTGCGTACGTGCCATATCTCAAGGTTAATGGGTCACTTGCTAGACTAGGCTGGTTCCATAAGAGATGACGGCGAGAGATAGAAGCGCCGTGAATAGTGCATTTAATGAAGGTGCATCTCGTCCTGTGCGGCATCTAGCTGCGACCTGCTGGCAGCTGCGCTGTTGTCGCGAGTGTCACGGAGAGCGCTGACGAACACATCGGAGCTGAACCACCACAGCCCGCATCCATCCCGCTGTGTTAAGAACGCATGAATGGCCGACTAAGAGCGACATTGAGCACACAGCGGCATGCGGTCTCCTAGTTATCATTCGAGCTGCTGCCACTCTCCAGACTTCTGAAGAACTCCGAATACGCATGGTCGACATCGAAGAGCAGCTGGCGTGACTGGTCGTCAGTGATCTCGTCCGACGCCTTCATTGCGTTGAGAGTGATGAGCCATGCGACCATGCGTGAACGGCCTTCCGAGTCCTTTGCGCCTTTAAACCGCGCATAGCCAGTCATGAGCTCCTGCAACATCGGGTGCAGCTCGTCCTTGGCACGCAAGCCGAGCTTGAGGGCGTCCATGAATGTGATGAATCGCTGCAAATGAGTGGGTCAGCGATGTGGCGTCGGCACGCAGCAGCAAATGAACGACTTGCCTGTGTTGTTTCTGCGACCCACTTGCCAGTCTCTGCTGCGGTATCTGAAGAGTGTTCGACTGTAGCGGGCACGCCGACCTTGAGTCTGTGGAGTGCTGCGGGATGATCCATGCGGTAGCGAGCCATGAACTGGTCGATGGGAACTGCGCTGTCACCGAGCAGCTTGAGCATCGTGCGATACTGGCCAATCAGCTTGGTACACGCGGGTCCGTATCTAGTCGCAGAGTCACATCCAACTCCGAGTCAGCTGAGTCAGCTGAGGTTTGAAAGACAACCCACTCAAGGGCAGTAATTGAGTCGCGGACGTAGGCACGTTCGAGAAACTCGAGGGCAACGATGATGCCAAAGAGTGTAGCCTGACTTTCAAGGCGTTCACGCTCTGCGTTGTTGGTGTACAGCCGGACCTCCTCGTCGAGGTTGAGCATGATGAACTGAACTGGGATCGGGGCAAGGAAGTGCCGGCCGATTGCGGGTCCGCTATCCGTCGATTGACCTCCTCCTCGTCACCTTTCACTACAGTTCCACCATGTCTGACAACGAGAACGGCAACACAAAAGAGGAACGTGGTCCTAACGACTCGATTAACATCAAAGTATGCGTTCTGTGCTGCTTTTTCGTGCGTGGCGGGCCGGCTGACTGCTTGGTTTGCGACCGCCGCAGGTGCTTACGTCGGCTGGCGAGGAGGTCTTTTTCAAGATCAAGCGTAGCACGAAACTTTCGAAGCTACAGGGCGCGTACGCCAACAAGGTCGGCAAGGATGTCTCGTCTATACGGTATGCCTCACCATCTCGGCACCACCTTTACGCCACACTATCAAGTCTGACCTCACCCACTCCAGTTTCTTGTACGACGGTCAGCGCTTGAACGACGATGACACCCCGCATAGTCTCGACATGGAGGATGGCGACGCTATCGATGTTATGGTTGAGCGTGAGTCTTCCCAGTCGTTGCCCACGTCAAACCCGCACTCACATGCCTTTCGGGTTGCAGAGGTTGGCGGCGCACGAGCATGATAGACACGCATTCTTGTCGTCTTTCTTCTTTGTAGCAATTGGCCATTTCTTTCGCTCTTCACCCACATCGTCTGTATCAATCATCGCCCGTACTTCGTCCTCCTTCAACCCGTTCGCCATCTTCGATCCATAATCCTTGACCCAAAGCAAAACGTTAAACACTGTCTTTATTTTTGGTGGGAAAGCTACAAAGTAAAGACGAAAAAAGGAACACCTCCGGCCAAGTCAAAAAATTAATATCAGCCTGTGGCTAAACCCAGGCCTTGGGCGTCTTGAGCAAAGCCACCAAGTCTCCTTCTGGAGTGCCCTCCTTGCCCATGTCCGTGTAGTACTCCCACCGCGCCGTCTCGGGTAGACTCATCAGAATACTCTCGATGCGAGCTCCTGGTGCCATAAGTCCGAACTTGGTGCCGCGGTCGTACATAAGGTTGAACTCGACATAGCGACCGCGCCGTAGGAGTTGCCAGCGGCGGTTGTCCTCCGTGTATGGGAGGTCGGCACGTTTGGCGAGAATCGGCAGGTACGACGGCACGAATGCGTCTCCACACTTCCGCATAAACGCAAAGAGAGATGTTGGATCCTTCGGTCGCGAGCTACCAGCGGGCACACCATTGGCCTCGCTTGGAAGACGGTCGTGTGCGTGCCCAGAGAGGTCGTCGTAGAAGATGCCGCCGAGCCCGCGGCCTTCCTGTCGATGAGGAATGTAGAAGTATTCGTCGCACCACTTTTTGAAGATCGGGTAGAACTCTGTAGACTGACTGTCGCACACGTCCTTGACCGTCTGGTGGAAGTGCACCGCGTCCTCGGGGAACACGTAGCTTGGCGTAAGGTCGCAGCCACCGGCGAACCACCATGCCCGGCGCTCGCCCGTCGCCTTTGGAACGCGCTGTTCTGCGCTTTCCGTGCCCGTCGCGTCGAACTCGGCGCTTTCGCATAGCTCAAAGTAGCGATAGTTCAGGTGCACGGTTGGCGCCATCGGGTTGCGCGGGTGCACGATGAGCGAGAGGCCCGCAGCGAGGTACGGCAAGCTTTCGCCACTGGAGGGATCATACACGATCTCCTTGTGGTTGGCCTTCATCTGTTCAATGGCAGCAGGCGGAAGCTTGCCCATGACAACAGAGACGCCAACGCCGGCTTTCTCGATGCGCTGACCATTGTTCAACGTCGCGCTGATACCGAACCCAGTGTTGCTGGCGCGAATGTGGGCGTCCGGGACGAACTTGACCTCGCGCTCGGGCTTGGTGCCAGAAGGGCCGGGAGCATTCTCAACCGACTCAAGTGCAGCGCAGATGTGCAGCTGCAGTGACTTGATGTATGCAGCGACCTGTTCGCGCATGGGAGCGGACGTGTCTGGCGTGAATTCATGCTGCATGGTGAGGTTAGAGACCGATCGAATAGAGGAGTGGGGACATAGCACGCACGGGAGGGTAGGACATTGTAGCCAGGTGGTGAAGTGGTAAGAGGACAAGGTGCTGAGCAGATGATGATGGCTCGCGCCGTGGTGTGGGGTTTTGATCGCCACCCGATTGGTGCCCCTCATTCCGCGTGCCCCCGTGGAATGCGCGGATTTTACGGTCTCGAGCTTACGCACAGTCTGGCCAGACCCGTCCACGCCGTCCCAGGCGTTGGATGGCACTGTCGCCTGGTTGAGGGCTGGGCCCGAGTCCCAGCGCGCAACAGGCGCCATGCCGGCTCCATTTCACCGTTCGGAGCACGAAAGCGCGCAAAGGGCGCACAAAGAGCACCGCATTTACATCACAAAGTGAGACGAGTTTAGCATCATGTGTTGCAGTGGTCGAGCGCGAGATGTCACACAAGGAGACAGAGACGCGGGACACGGCTCGGGCCGACACGGACTCGGCGGTTGAGAAGTCTCAGTGCGCAAGTTTGAGGTCTCCGCAGAATCGTGTAGTCGTAGATAAAGATGGAAGAAGTACAAGAAGTCAAACGGCTCGTAAAGCAGCTGCACGAATCGTCATCGCCCAAGGTAAGCGGGTTTGGGTGGTTGAAAGAGATGGGTACTGACCTGGATGTGTCGTGTCGCAGGAAACGCTCGACATATTGAAAGTTATGAAGACAAGTGTGAACGCGAGTGAAAAACTACTTAGGGTAGGTCATTCACGTTCGTTTGAATACGAGACTTAGCGCGCATGCCGGTGCGGAACAGGACACAAAGGCGGGTGTGGCTGTTGGCAAGCTGCGCGACCACAGCGACCCACTCGTCCAGGCCCTCGCCCGCGAACTCGTCGACAAGTGGAAGCGCGATGTCAAGGCCAGCAAGAACCACACTGTATCAGCTGCAGTGACCACTACCAACAGTCCAGCTACTGCTGCCGCCGGTGCTGCACAAAGTCCAAAAGGTGCGCCTCCTCACAATCTGTGCGCACACGACTCAAATTTTTGCAGTTGTCACACCACCCCAGCCAATCTCGGCACCAGCAGCTCCGCCACCACCGCGAACAGGAGCTGCCG
>Ga0247815_10000092_pt1 | contig 65748 bp, 59 predicted proteins | sample UWRJL194509B1_FD_181014 | JGI IMG/M metagenome (GOLD analysis project Ga0247815, IMG submission 181014) | Plant litter microbial communities from Arlington Agricultural Research Station in Wisconsin, United States - UWRJ-L194-509B-1 | ecosystem: Environmental > Terrestrial > Plant litter >... | reverse complement strand
ATAACTACAGTGTGGCCTGCAGTAATGTTTGCAAATAAACGTATTAAAAGCGAGAAAGGTTTTGTAAACATACCCAGTATCTCTATGGGTGCAAGAACAATCTTCATGGGTACAGGGACACCCGGCATCCAGAAAATGTGACCCCAATATTCTTTGTTAGCACTAAATTGTGTAATAACAAATGTAAATAAGGCAAGGCAAACAGTTACCGCAATGTTTCCTGTAACGTTAATACCCAGTGGCGTAAGGCCAAGGAGGTTAAGCGTCCAGATAAGGAAAAATACAGTAAGCAGGTAAGGCATGAATTTTTTGTATTTAGCTTCGCCTATGTTTGGCCTGGCAATTTCGTCCCTTACATATATTACAAGCGGCTCCAGCACACGGTTAAACCCTGTAGGCAAAGCGTTTGGCCCTTTTTTCTTAAATCCTTTTGCAAGGCTTGTAAATAAAAGGAATATAAGTAATGATGTAAGCAGTAAAGAAACTACATTTTTAGTGATCGAGAAATCTAACGGCATAGCATTAGATGGGTGATGGTGCTCATCGAAAGTAAGCTCGCCGGCAGCATCTGTTTTGTATATTTTGCCGTGAAAAAGCTTGTAGTAGTTACCATCAGCTTCAGCTACGCTTTCGCCGTGGTTAAATTTTGCAGAAGAAAAAACTTTAAGCCCGTTATCAAAAAGGATAACCGGTAGTGGAAAACCAAAATGCTCATCGGTAGCTTCGTCAGAAAAGAAAATAAACTCATGTGCATCCTGTAAGTGATGGCTTATGTGGTCGTTTATTTTTTCAGCAGGGCTTGCCTCGTGTGCGGTTTCGTGCTGCTCACCATGCTTTTCTAACTTTGCAGTATGGTACGCTTCTTCGCCTCCATGCACAGAATCCTGTGTAGAATTTGCAAACGAAATAAGGGGTACAGCAACAATAAGGGCTGTTAATGAGTTCTTTAAAAATTGTTTGTTAAACACCATCTTGCTAACTTTCTTAATTTTACAGTCCTGAAATTTTGCGCAAAGGTACATTTTAAATTAATATCTCAACAGCGCAAAACAACTTTTTTTAAGAATATGCAGGGTTAATAACAATTTATTGTTTTTTGTTTAAGAGAATGGCCGTAAAATATGCCTCTATAAAGAGAAAGAGCATAAAAACAGCAAAAAAGTTGATTCTCTCGGACGGGAAGGAAACCGTTTTCGCTAATATAGGTTGTATTAAAAAATAGCTGCCAACAACTTTAAGGCTGGTTAAACCTAAAAAAACATAGCCCACCTGCGATGCGTCATTTTTTGCAATTAAATGCAGTGCAAAAAGTATGATTACGGCAAACCCAAAAAAGAGGCCATAAATTGTAGCTACAGAATATGTAAATGTAGCTGCCTGCTCATGCAGGCGTGGTATTTGGTACAATAATATGTTTGCTATGGCACATACGGCAGCAATGCCGGTCATTTTTACTAATGTGGCAATAAATTTTTTATCCATTATTTATTAAGTTGGTTTACCTGGCGTATAACATTATAAAGGGCTATACCCACACCAAGCATTGTAAAAATGATAAAATAAAGCTCGTTAGGGTTAGGATATTTCTTGTCGAGCCACCCTCCCAGCCATGCAAAGCCTACAATAATAATACCCATCTGGAACGGAATATTAATAAGGGCAAGCCACTTGTTAGGGCTTTTATCCTGCTTGTTGCTGTCGCTCATTTACAGTAGGTATAGGTTGTTTTGTGGCATTGCGCATAGTGCAGCTTGCTGTAAACACGGCACCGGGCTCTACGGCCAGTTTACCGGCAACTACTTCGCCCGTTATGTTTGCTTTAGCTTTTATGCTTAATAGTTCATCTACCTCTATACGGCCATCAAAGCGGCCTTCTATATCGGCGGTTTTGCATTTTATATCGCCCGTAACACTACCGGCAGGCCCTATTACTATACGCCCATCGGCAGTAAGATTGCCTGTTAACTTACCGTCAAGCCTCAGGTCGGCATGCGATATAATGTCGCCCTTAATAACCGTGCCCTCTACAATACGGTTTGTTTTACCCAGCAGGTCGGTATACGATTTTTGCTTTTCGAACATAACCGTTACTGTATTGCTAAATATTGAACAAACGATTTTTTAATCTGTACGATCTTATAATCTTCGGTAGAAATTATAACCGGGGTTTCGGCTACTTTATACGACTTGTAGTCTTTAAGTATACTCACGGCATCAACCGCAGCAAGCTTATTTATAAGGCCGTGTATTACCAATAGGTTCTCTGTAGTAGTATAAATATCGTTAGACAGGGTAATGCTGTTATTATTACCGTCTTTAATAAACTTCTGTATCTTTTCTGTAAGTGTTTTTATCTTAGGGTCGTTAGCATCAAACTTAAATATTATTTTAAAGCTTGTTGCAGGGCGGCCAAAAGCCAGTTTTTCTAATACAGGTATTTCTTTTTTAAGAATATCCTCTGCCTGCTTGCCTTCGTAGCTGTTAGGATAGGTAAGAGCTACATAGTTAAGGGCTTTTTTATATTCGTCAAGCCCCTGAAGTCTTCCGGTTACTTTTGCCTTTAAAAAGTCATATTTAGATACTATCTCCTCGCCCGTATATTTTTCTATATACTCATCCAGCGGAGCCTGTATTTCCCTTACCTCGCCTACCTCATATTTTTTAAACAACGCAGCATAAATAGCCTCGGGGCTGCCTTGTGCCACAGCATCAGATGTTGGGTTGCGAATAATCTCAGCATACCTGCTATCAGGATAACCCGTAAGTATCTGCTGCTTGTAAGCATTAGCTTTAGATGGGTCTATGATCTCATAAATTTTAAACAGGTTGTATTTAGCCGGAAGCACTAAGCGCTCTTCGGGGTTATTTACAAGTAGTTTTTCAAGCTTATCTGCCGCACGCTGGTATTCTTTAAATTTCTCTTTGTAGATAAGGCCTAACTGATAGTAAGCAAAGTTACGGTCTTTAGCAAGGCTGTCTAAAACCTTTTGCTCTGTAGGTAATTGTTTTATATAAAAATCGGCAGTGTAGCGAGGGTCTAAAATATCCTCTTTCTTTTTGCCTGATAAGCTATCGGTTGCAGCATCATCGGCAGTATCCTCATCGTTACCGGCACTTCCTGCATTTCCGCGTATTTCAGATGCTACACGCCAGTTGTCTCCCAGCAACCTGTTACCCCAGCGGCTTTTAAATTCCTGTCTGCCATAAGCAACGTTTGCAGGCGTGTAAAAATAAAACGGACCTACCTTACCTGATGTAAGGCCACCTGAAGCTGCGTTACCGTTACCCCCTTTTCTTGCTGATGCGGGAGATGGCATTGATATATTACCCATTTTAGGATTTGTGGAACTTACCGCATCATCTCCGCCTTTCAACATCATAGTATTGTTATCCTGCGGATTAGATTTTGCACCTGTATTTTGTGCTATATTAGCCTGTTTCCTGGCTTCTTCTTCAAGCCTCTTTTTCTGTATTTCTTCCTGAGCTTTTAGCTTAACTATATAATCTTCAAAATAAGTAACCTGCCCGGGAGCCGATAGCGATGTTATATGTAGTATGCTGTCATTATCATGAGCAATAGCTTCATATTTAATTACATCTTCAAGGTTATCTCTTTTCTTTTTTATGCTTTTATACTCACGCGTTCTAAAATCCATGTATACCATTGTACTGTCGTAGTACTTACCGGCGTTTACATATTTTGCCTCTCCAAAATTAATTTCGGCAATATTGCGGTAGTTAGAAGCACTAAGGTATTTGTCTGCCGGTTTACGCCTAAGCGATTTGTTGTAATACACCTTAGCCTTATCATTAATATTTTGTTTATCATAAAACAAACCTACCTGGTGGTTTATAATGTCAAGGTATGGCCTGTTTTCGCGATCATCCAGCAGGTCGCGGTATTTTTTCATAAAAGCAAGTGTATCGCCTCCTTTGTAGTCAAACTGTCCGGCCTGCATGGCATGCGCCTGAATTACATAAATTCGTGGCGAGCGGCGTTTCATGTCTATAACGGTCTGGTAAGCGGCATAAGCACTATCGGGCATGCGCTGCTTGCTGTATAGCTGGCCAAGTATGAAATTATAACGTGCCGTTTTCTCGTTATCTTTAGATGCTGTTATGGCTTTTTTAAGTACAAACAAAGCACTATCGGGCGCATTGATTTTTATATACGCCTGGGCAAGGATAGCATTGGCATCGGCATAAATTTGCTCATCCATTTGCCCCTGTTTTTCTTTAAGTAATTGCTTAAGGTTTTTTATGGCAATACCATCATTTTCTAACCTTATGTTGGTTTTTTCGCGCCATACCTTAACCTCATCTATACGGCTGCTGCCGGGATATTTATACAACACATAATTAAAAGCCTCCAGTGCAGGCACAAAGCGGTTGTCATAATAACGCGACTGGCCAAGCAGCAGGTGGGCTTCATCCATTTGTGGGTTACGCTCGCTGCCACCTATATTCATAGAGTGTTTTTGTATGGCTTTCGTTGCTTTGGTCTCGGCCCTTTCAAAGTTAGCATTACGCTTATCAGTAGGTTCCATTTCCTCGGTGGTAGGCTGCATACGCTCTATGGGTAAAATATCCCAATAATTATCAGCATACGTAGATTTAAGGTCTACAATACCTGCAGTTAGCGCATTATTACCGTTATACATAACGTTATACTTAGTATTTACCGCATGAAAATTACGGTTAACAAAAGTATCTTTTTTAGTAGAACAGGCAAGCCCAAGGCCCAGGGCCCCAAAAAGATATATATATTTATGTGTGCTGGTTTTCAATGTAAAAGATTTTTATCCTTAACTTTTAAAATCCTATTTTAGTATAGGGAGGGGTAAAAATACGCTTCTTTTTGTTAAGTGAATAATTTTTAGCAAAAAATCAGGGCAGCAAATAAGTAAGCTTAATATTGCCCACATTGCCATAACATATTTTAAAGTGCATGGCTGTATTTATAAAAAGGCTAAAAGCTGTACCTTTGCAGCCGCATGGAACCAAAAAAATTTACATACCCCAAGGCAGAAAAACTTAAAAGCCGTACCACAATAGGCCTTTTGTTTACCGATGGTAAATCGGTATCAAAATATCCATTGAGGCTGGTATATATGCCTACGGAAGAAGCTGATGCCGATGGGCTGATGAAAATGGGGGTTTCGGTTTCTAAAAAATACTTTAAAAGAGCCCACGACCGCAATTATTTTAAGCGTGTATTGCGTGAAACGTATCGCCTTAACAAGCACATTTTAACCGATAAGCTTGATAAGCCTTACAGTCTTATGTTTTTTTACCAGGCTAAAGACAGGCTTAGCTATGAGGAAATAAACACCAAAACTATTCAGCTTTTCGAGAAGTTTTTGTTACAGGAAGGCCTGCAGGAAAGTAACTTATAATTGCCTGTACTAATTATTCTTTTTCATCGTTTTATAACCTAAATAGTTACTTTGTGTTCTATCTGCATAATTGACTAATTATCCTTATTTTCGTAAATGCGTTTAGTACCATTCGCAAAAAAAATTTAAAGAAAAGATACCAATGCTTAAAAAACTAAAGAAAAAATATGTCCTCCCGGCCGTAGCCGTAGGGTTTTTGTTTGTTGGGGCAAGCTTTAAAGACGACTTTTTTGAGATCGCAAAACAAATAGAAATTTTTACTACCCTGTATAAAACCGTTAATACTAATTATGTAGACGAGACCAATCCCGGGCAGCTTATGGATAAAGCCATAAAAAGCATGCTGGAGGACCTGGACCCATATACTGTTTATTTTAATGAGCAGGATGTTGCAAAATTTAAAATTAACAATACCGGCGAGTATACCGGTATAGGGGCACTTATTACCCGTAAAGAGGGTAAGCTTATTGTTAAAGAGGTTTATAAAGACTACCCTGCCGATAAAGCCGGACTTAAAGCAGGTGACGAAATTGTGAAAATAGGCGATATATCTCTCGCCGATTTTAAGGAAGATGCAAGCGAATTGCTTAAAGGCAGCAAGAATACCAAAGTTGATATACAATACATGCGCCAGAGCAAACCTGTAAATGCTCAAATTGTACTTAGCGAGGTAGATGTTAAGGCCGTTCCTTACTTTGCCATGGTGGGTAAAGAAACAGGATACATTGTGCTTTCGGCATTTAATGGCAAAGCATCGAGCGAAACTAAGGCGGCTCTTATAGACCTTAAAGGCAAAGGCGCAAAAAATATTATCCTGGACCTTAGGGGTAACCCCGGCGGATTACTTAATGAGGCAGTTAATATTTGCAGCCTGTTTGTTAAAGAGGGCGAAATTATAGTTACCACAAAATCTAAAAACGAAAAGTATAACAATACTTATAAAACATCTAAACCACCGGTTGACCTTGAAATTCCGCTTGTGGTTTTGGTAGACGGGCATAGTGCCTCAGCATCAGAAATTGTTTCGGGGGCATTGCAGGATTTAGACCGTGCCGTTATTGTGGGGAGCAGGAGTTTTGGTAAGGGACTTGTTCAGCGTCCGCTCGACCTTACGTATGGCACACAGGTAAAGGTAACCATATCAAGATATTATACCCCTTCCGGCCGTGGCATACAGGCACTTGACTATACCCATAAAGATGCCGATGGTAAAGCCATTCGTATAGACAAGAAAAACTACAACGCGTTTAAAACCCGTAACGGACGTACTGTTTATGACGGTGGCGGTATCCTGCCCGATGTAGAACTTGAAGAGAGCAAGCAAAGCGCCATTGCCGATGCACTTATTCGTAAAGATGGCGTTTTTAATTATGCTACTACTTATTATTATAAAAATCCAAATTTAGGAACCACGATTCCTAACATTAGCGATGCCGACTTTGAAGCATTTAAAGCCTACCTTAAAAAAGAAAATTTTGAGTTTGATACTGATACCGAAAAGGCGCTTAAAGAAACCCTTGATGTTGCCAAAAAAGAAAAAGTAGATGCAAGCATAGCAGTAGAATACCAGGCGCTGCTTACTGCCCTGCAAAAAAGCGAGGAAAAAGAACTTACTGCCCACAAGCAGGAAATTAAGCAGCTTATAACCGATGAGCTTATAAAACGCTACCAGTATAAAGAAGGGCTGTATAAGTATTATACTACCAGTAACCCCGAAATTAAAAAGGCGGCTGTCTTAATTAACAATACTGCAGAGTACAGTAAATTACTTACTAAAAAATAATAAGGATCCCCGGCTTAGCCCGGGGATTTTTTTTAATTGTTAATTATCCATTGCATACCATATTATGTTACCGTTTTCCAGTACTATAAAAGCCAAAATTATGAGCAAGTTTACGGCGCAAATGCACCTGAAATGTCAAAAATATGAATATTAGCATGTTTATAGGTTTGGTCGGTATATGTTTTATATTAACACATTGGGTTAAAACAAAATAAATTGCCAGTTTAACAATGTTTAGTAAATGTAAATCGCAAAATATTGCCTTAAAACTCACATTTTTATCAACAATTAAATATTACCCTCTAAACAAGGCTATTGAATGAAAATCACTTAACTTTGTTCTTTAAAAACTCTATTTTACCGTGAGCGGAAAACACCTCAACAAATTAACTGCAGGAGGACTCCTCGTTACTTTGGGAATTATATATGGCGACATTGGTACATCTCCATTATATACAATGAAAGCAATTATAGGGTCTGTGCCCATAGATGAGCAGGTTGTACTGGGAGCTTTATCCTGTATATTCTGGACACTTACCCTGCAAACCACTGTAAAATATGTAATACTTACCCTGCAGGCCGATAACAAAGGCGAAGGTGGAATTTTTTCGCTTTATACCCTTGTTAAAAGGCTTAAAAAGAAAGGGCTTATATTACCTGCCATTATAGGCGGTAGTGCCTTGTTAGCCGATGGTATTATTACACCTCCGGTATCGGTTTCATCTGCTATAGAAGGGCTTAGAATTTACAACCCCGATATTAATACTGTACCTATTGTTATAGGTATATTATTTATACTCTTTGTTATACAAAAATTTGGTACTTCATTTATAGGCAAATTTTTTGGCCCCATGATGCTTATCTGGTTTGGTATGCTGGGCGTGCTGGGTATCATCCCTATGCTGCACAACTTATCTGTTCTAAAAGCGCTTAACCCCTACTATGCATTTCATCTGCTTACCATTCACCATGATGGTTTTTATGTTCTGGGCTTTGTATTTTTATGTACTACCGGAGCCGAGGCACTGTACAGCGATATGGGCCATACCGGCCGCAGCAACATTCGCGTAAGCTGGATATTTGTAAAAAGTATGCTTGTGCTTAACTACTTTGGCCAGGGTGCTTACTTAGTGGCACATGCCGGTAAAACATTAGGTACTCTTAGCGGTAACCCAAGTATGCCGGGTAACCCGTTTTACCTGCTAATGCCCGACTGGTTCCTGCCATTTGGTATTGCTATAGCCACGGCATCGGCAGTAATTGCATCGCAGGCGTTAATAAGCGGCTCGTTTACACTAATAAGCGAGGCTATGCGACTTAACCTTTGGCCTAAGGTACTGGTAAAATTCCCAACCGAATTAAAGGGCCAAATTTACATACCGTCTATCAACTGGCTGTTATTTTGGGGCTGCGTGTTTGTAACACTTCACTTTAGGGAATCAAGTAATATGGAAGCCGCTTACGGCCTTGCCATTGTATTGTGTATGATAATGACCACTACCCTGTTAGGTTACTATATGGTCATGAAACGTTATAACCCATTCTTTATATTAGGCACTATTGCGGTATACTTTACTATAGAGTTTTCGTTTCTTGTGGCAAACATGAGTAAATTTGAACATGGTGGTTATGTATCGCTTATAATTGCCGGGCTACTTGCTGCTACAATGGGTATATGGCACACCGCCAAGCGTATACGTAGTGAATATACAGAGTTTACGAAAATTGACAACTATAAAAACGTACTTGCCGAACTTAGTAATGACCCAAGTATACCTAAATATGCAACGCACCTGGTGTATATGACCAATGCAAATTTAGGCGATGAAATAGAGTCGAAAATTATTTACTCAATACTGCAAAAAAGACCCAAGCGTGCTGATATTTACTGGTTCCTGCACGTTAACGTGGTAGATGAACCGTACCGAATGGATTACCGCGTTCGCGAAATTATGAAAGACGATGTTATCCGTATTGATTTTTACCTTGGCTTTAGGGTGCAGCCACGTATAAACCTTATGTTTAAACAGGTAGTGCGCGATATGGTAAAAAAAGGTGAGGTAGATATTACCAGCCGTTACGAATCGCTTAACAGGAATAATGTAATAGGCGACTTTAAGTTTGTTATTATCGAGAAATTTATGTCTTACGATAACGAACTACCTTGGTATGAAAGGATTGTACTTGATATTTATTTCCAACTTAAAAAAGTGAGCCTTAGCGAAGGCCGTGCTTTTGGGCTCGATAACAGCTCTGTAAAGGTAGAACAGTATCCTATTATCATTCACCCACCGGAAGATATCAATTTACACCGCATAGAAGAAAAACACTAATCCCCTTATTTAAAAAATGAAGCAGCTTTTTTATATCCTTATGCTATTGCTTCCGTCCACATTATGGGCACAGGAAGAAACAGTATTTTCTGTTTATTTTGAATTTGATAAATTTAATATGGATAGCAAACAGGGTGATAATCTTGTAGCTTTTGTTAAGGCAGTAGACACTACACGTATAGAAACTATACAAATTTACGGGTACTGCGACGACAGGGGGAAAGATGCTTACAACTATAAACTTAGCAACAACAGGGCAGGTACCATTCGCGATGCGCTTATGGCAAAGGGTGTAAAAAGCAAGATCATTATTACTATTGAGGGTAAGGGACGCATAATGCTGGACGAGGATATAGACAATGTAACCGAAGCCCGCTCTAAAAACCGCCGTGTAGATGTTGTGGTTAATTTTAAGCCCGTACCGCCACCCAAAATGGATCCGGGTATGTATAATGCCGTTAAGCAGGATTTAATTGTAGGCGATCGTATTTATCTTGAAAACATATTGTTTGAGCGTGGCAGCAGCCAGCTAACCGGAAAATCAAGGCTTGAGCTGGAAAAAGTGGCAAAATTGCTTCAAAAATACAGGAACCTCAACTTCGAGATACAGGGCCATATATGCTGTACACCTACCTTCCAGAAAGAGGCTATAGATAAAGGCACACGTAAAAGGGAATTAAGCGCAAACAGGGCTAAGACCGTATATAAATTTTTCCTTACAAAAAGGATAGCCCCTACCCGAATGACGTATAAAGGCTATGGCAACACAAAATCGTTAGGAAAAGGATCTGAATATGACCGCCGCGTAGAACTGGTTATAACCAAAGTGTAAACCAGGAAACTAAATTACAAAAGCCGCATTCTTTAAAAAGATGCGGCTTTTTTATAGGATTAGTGAATATAATGTAACATGAGAAGATTTATAACCGTCCGAATTTGCGATTAAGAGTCAGCAAATGCGAGTGAAGCTAAGGCCTTAAACTTCGTTGCGTTAAGCAAATTATAAGTTGAGGCGTTAAGAATCATTTGCTGTTTGAGCGTAGCGAGTTCAAATGATTTAGCCAAAGCTTATAATTTGTAGCATAAGAAGTTAGAGCCTTGAATTTTTGCTTCTTTTGTTTCAAGACAAAAGAAGATTAAACAACTGAAAATGTTCTACATCGTGACACTTAAGGAGTAGAATAATAAAAGATATAATGCAGTCAATTATTTTATATAACATGCTAATGAAGAATTCAAGAAGATAATAACACACACCCCGCCCCTCTCAAGAGGGGAGCGAGCTACACTCCTGCTTAATTAGTTTGATACTTGAATAGTCTTTTGAAATTTCTAATTCCTGTTCATCCTGATGTGTGGGATGTCATCTTCCAGATATTCTTCGCCTTCCTGAATAAACCCGTGGCCTTCGTAAAACTGTTTTAAATACAGTTGTGCAGAAATGGTTATAACATCCTGCCCATAATGCTCTTTAATACCGGCAATGGCAGCCACCATCAAGCTATGTCCCCATTTACGGTCGCGGTAATTGGCGTTTATAACAACGCGCCCTATAGAGGCATTATCAAAGTAATGACCGGGTGCAAAAAGCCGTGCATAAGCCACGATATCATCTTCAAACGCGCCAAGCACATGTAATGCTTTGCTGTCTTTACCGTCTATATCCTGGTAAACGCAGTTTTGCTCTACTACAAAGACCTCACTTCGCAATTGCAATACTTGGTATAGTTCAGCAACGGAAAGCTCGTTAAACGGCTTTATTTTAAATTGTATGCTCATAAAAAGGTAACCGACTTAATAATTGATTCTAATTCGACAATAAGGTCACGCTTGGGCGATGACGGGCTGTAAATAAAACCCTCTATAATGAGGTAGCATTTGTTCTTTTCGTCACGTATGGCGTAGTTAACAAAAGGGCCATTCATAAAGTCGTTCTCCATTTCCCAGTTGCCACGGGTTTCAAAGGCGCGCTTATCGTTAAAACTGGTCATAAAAACGTATGGAGAATACGCTTCTTCAGTAAGCATAAATGTTCCTGCCTCCTGCCCGTGAATATAGCGCGTACCAATAGAATCGCGCATTTTTATAATGTTATTGATCATGTCCTTTTTGTTATCTATAACATTAAAAGGCACACGGTACAGCAGCATGTTAGTATTGCCACCGGGAATTTCTTTTTTAAGCCATAAAAAATTATCCATTTGCAGTGCCGGCTTATAGGCCGCAGGCATTTTTATAGCTATACCATACTTAGCCGCAAAATCTTTAGTATCCATAAGGCCGGCCTTTTCATTGCGCTTTTGGTTAACCGCAATTTCCGTCTGGCGTATGGTTTTAATAATCTCATCGGCGTGCATTTGTATAAGCTCCAGTATCTGCGCTGTATTTTTGCCGGTAATAGTAAAGGTATTTTGCGGCGTGCATACATTATCCTGCTTAAAATCGAAGTTCTTTTTATCTCCTTTTTCAACAAAAATTATGTTGCGGCCACGCTTAAGGTCTCCGCCAAAAGACTGCTCATGGTACTGGTTAATGGTAAAAATGGGTTCTTCCATATTTAAGCCATCTACCGGTGCGGCAAGTTTTTTGCGCAGACTGTCGCCCACTTCGCCATTCCACAATACGTCGCTTATTATTACAGATATTTCGTTAATCTCCCCTTCGGATATAGCGGTATCTGTCTTGCTTTTAGAACAAGAAAAAGTGCAGCAAATAATTACCGCGAACGCTATTATTTGCTGCACCCTTTTCATTATAGGATATGTATAAGACATTTAGTTTATGTCGCCCACTTTCAGTTTCATTCCCGGCTGAATGCTCTCGCCGTTAATTTCATTCCATTTTTTAAGGTTCTCTACCGTAACACCAGGATGTTTTCTTGCAATGCTAAACAGCGAATCTCCTTTTTGTACAATGTAAAGCCTTGCCTCTTCGTAAGTAGCTTCACGCGATCTTTTAGAAGCAGATGCCATTGCACTTCTGTTTTCCGCAGCCGTAGGGGCAGCGTTATCACAATCAGCAACTTCAGCACCGTTATCCGTCTTGACAAGTGCAGCAGCCTTGGATGTTGCATTGTTTCTGTCAGCAGGTTTAGTGTCTTTAGCAGCAATTGCCTCTTCTACATCTGGAGCAGTAACAGTAGTATTCTTAAGGATTTTTATCCTTTGCCCTGCCATAATGTTATTGCCTTTTATTTTATTCCATTTTTTAAGATCGGCAACACTAACACCATAATTGTTTGCAATATCTCCCAGGTTATCGCCACGTTTTACAACGTGTGTTTTAGAAGATGTAGCAACAGCGCTTTTCTTTTTAGCGGTCCTGTAGTTAGAAGCATACGCCTCTTCCCTATCGGGAGTTACGCTAAAGTGTGGCCTTTCGCGCTTGGCATCTTCATGGTCTATGTAAGCATAGATCGCTTTTTCGTTAGATGTAAATAAACCAATTTTATCTTTAGGAAGCCTTAAAAAATGAGCTTTCGCTGTAGTGTAAGGAATAACATCAAGCTTGTAAATAGGGTTCAAGAACTGTAACTGGCTAACAGGAACATCTAAAACACTGGCAAGCTGCTTAAACGACATTTGGCGTTTTACCATTAAGGTATCTGTTTCAAAATATGTAAGCGGTGCTTTTTTAGCTTTAATACCGTGCTCTTTAGCATACTCGTAAATATACATAGTAGCAAGGAACGTAGGGTTGTATGCCTGGGTTTCTTTAGGCAGGTTTTTACGAATGTTCCAGTAGTTTTTATAAGTACCGCTACGGCGTATAGCCTTAGTAACGTTACCCGGGCCTGCATTGTAAGATGCTAACACCAGATCCCAGTCGCCAAAAATATTGTAAAGGCTTGTAAGGTATTGGCAGGCAGCCTCTGTAGCTTTTAAAGGATCGCTCCTTTCGTCTACGTAGCTGTTAACTTCAAGATTGTATTGTTTACCTGTAGGATACATAAACTGCCATAATCCTGCCGCACCTACCCTTGATTTTGCTCTTGGGTTTAATGCCGACTCTATAACAGCTAAGTATTTAATTTCCAGAGGTACATTGTATTTTGCAAGATGCTCTTCGAACATTGGGAAGTAATATTCCGATATTGCCATAAGGCGCTCGTAACTTCTTGGCCTGTTCTTTAAATACGACTTAATAATATTCTCTAAGCCTTTACTGTACTCAATATTAAAAGGAGAGTTAGCATCCAGCTTGGCAAGCCTTTCTTTCAGTAAGTCAGTGTTCAGGCTAAAATCAACATCTTCATCGGGGTTAATCCTGGCAAGATCTTCCTGCATATTAGCATACAGGTCGTCGTTTGCCATTTCCTTCATCCACAGGCTGTCTATTTTAGCCATGCCTTCATGACGTGTGAAGGTAGATTTTATCGAATCAAGATATGATAATTTAATTTCAGGTCTAATCAGCAAAGTGTTGTCAGCCTGTGCGCTGGTCTGTGCAAAACCTGCTACAGACACCACGGCGGCTACTAATGACAATGTTCTTTTTTTATTCATAATTTACTCCTTAGTAAGTTAAATTACAACGTATTGCAAAGCAACAATGTTACGTATAACTTTAAATTTTGTATTCTATTGTAAACTTTAACACTATGCCTCAAGTATTGCAGCAATACCGGGAAGTGTTTTGCCTTCCAGCATTTCCAGCATGGCACCGCCACCTGTAGATACATAGCTCATTTTAGGCTCAAGACCAAATTGTTTTACCGCCGCTACCGAGTCGCCACCACCCACAAGTGAGAATGCGCCTTTCTCTGTAGCCTCAGCTATAAAATTACCAAGGGCAATGGTGCCTTTAGCAAAGTTTTCCATCTCAAAAACCCCAAGTGGGCCATTCCAAAGTATTGTTTTAGAGTTAAGGATAACCTCTTTAAAAATCTCTAACGATTTTGGTCCGGCATCAAGGCCTTCCCATCCGTCAGGAATTTCCCTAACATCAACCACCTGTGTATTAGCATCGTTTTTAAAGCCATCGGCTGCAATAACGTCTACAGGTATAAATACTTTTACATTCTTTTCTTTGGCTTTAGCCAAAATCTCCAAAGCAAGGTCCTGTTTGTCGTCTTCACAAATAGAGTTCCCTACTTTACCACCCTGCGCTTTTACAAACGTAAAGGTCATTCCGCCACCCAGGATAAGGTTGTCTACTTTATCAAGAATGTTCTCTATAACAGTAATTTTAGACGATACTTTACTACCACCTAATACGGCAGTTACCGGCCTTTCACTGTTTTTTAACACCCTGTCAAGGCTGTCGATTTCCTTTGCAAGAAGTAAGCCAAACACTTTATCCTCGGGGAAAAATTTCGCAATAATTGTTGTAGAAGCGTGTGCACGGTGTGCAGTACCAAAAGCATCATTTACATAAACATCGCCCAGTTTAGCCAGTTTACCGGCAAAGGCCTCATCTCCGGCCTCTTCTTCCTTATAAAAACGAAGATTTTCAAGTAATAGTACTTCGCCCGGTTTAAGAGCAGCAGCGGCAGCTTCGGCTTTTTCGCCTATACTGTCGTCTACAAACTTAACTTCCACACCAAGTACTTCGCTTACTTTAGCCACAATGTGCTTAAGAGAATATTTTTCTTCAACACCTTTAGGCCTGCCTAAGTGGCTCATCAGGATAACGCTTCCTCCCTCTTCAAGAATTTTATCGATTGTTGGCTTAGCAGCTGTGATCCTGTTATCGTCGGTCACTGAAAAATTTTCATCCAGTGGCACATTAAAATCTACACGTATTAAGGCTTTTTTATCTTTAAAATTAATGTCTGAAAGAGTTTTCATATAAGGTTGTCCGTTTGGTTTAAAAATGATAGAAGGCAAATATAGCTTTTTTTGTTAATAAATACCCAAATTAATGTTGACAAACATTTGCACTTATAACATATTATATTTATTTACAATTGTTTACACCAGTGTTAAATTTTTTAATGTGCTGTAAAACCGTACAAATTTGTAATGAGATTTAGGGAAGGTGAGATAGCGAAAACGAAATAGTTAGCCAAATTAAAAAATAAATATTGTTCTATTAGATTGATAGTAACGTTCTTTAACAAATCAGCCAGAAAATTATCTAAGCTTAACAACAATAAAAAAGAAAATAATTTGCAATAACATCCGTTCATTTATCAGTTTACCACCCCACATTTTCTCCTATATTTGCGCCATATTAAATTGCCAAAAGGTTACTATGAAAAAGACGATGCTGCTTGCATTATTTATGGCCACAACAGTTTGTTTTGCACAAAACCCAAGCCAGGAACAGGCTGAAGACTACATGCACAAAATGGAAGCCTGGCATGACATGGATGTTACCGTTACCGATAGCCTTTATAAATTGCTTGACGGCCATGCCAAAAGGGATATTGTTGTTAAGGGTAAAGACATTTATAAAATAATGTTTATAAAGGAAATGCCCCAGTACAGCGCGTCTTACATTTACCTTGACGGTACTAAATTATCGCTGTCTAAAATAAATTCTATCCGAAAAAAAATACTGTCTAAACATAAATCGGGTACACCCTTTTCTGCCTTAATTGCCGAGTACAATATGGATAAGAACCCCAAAGCCGACAACCTTGTTTTTACCACCGGCGTTATGGTTCCGGAATTTGAACAGGCTGTTAAAGAACACACTCCCGGCGAACTTTATACGGTAGATGTTCCTGCTGCTAAATGGTATTATGTGGCAAAAACAAATGCGGCGGTACCATCTGTAAAGACCTTCCACATCAGGCATTCACGATATCCTTATTAGGCAGTAATTGCCATCCCGCAATTTCTGTTATCTTTGCCTATGCTTTTTTCAGAAATTTTAGGCCAGGACCATATTAAAAGCCATTTGGCCACGAGCGCAGGCAGTGGGCGCATACCTCACGCACAGTTATTTATAGGGCCCGAGGGGTGTGGTACCCTGCCCCTTGCCATTGCTTATGCGCAGTATATTTTGTGTGCAAATACCGGCACAGAGAATACCGGCGGTAACGATGCCTGCAACCTGAAATTCCGCAACCTGTCGCATCCCGATTTGCACTTTGTGTTTCCGGTAGCGTCTAACAGTGAGGTAAAAAGCCACCCCGTAAGTGCCAATTTTTTAAAGCACTGGCGCGAGTTTGTTGCCGAAACCCCATACGGCAGCCTGTTTGACTGGTATAAGAAAATTGATATTGCCAACAAGCAGGGACAGATAGGTGTAGATGAGGCTACCGAAATTGTAAAGGCGCTTTCGCTAAAGGCGTATGAGGGTGGGTATAAAGTAATGATAATCTGGATGGCTGATAAGATGAATACCGCCACCGCCAATAAATTGCTAAAGCTGCTGGAAGAGCCGCCGCAAAAAACGGTGTTCCTGCTGATTGCCGAAAGTGAGGATGATATTTTGCAAACCATACTTAGCCGTTGCCAGGTGCTGCATTTTAATGCCCTGCCCGAAAAAGTTATTGCCGATGCCCTTGTATCGCGTAACAATATGGTAGACAAGGCTGCACTAAAAGTAGCTAATCAGGCACAGGGAAATTATAATAAAGCCTTACATTTATTGCACAAAACCAACGACGAACTCCCTTTTGAAGAGTGGTTTGTTATGTGGGTTCGTGCCGCCTTTAGGGCTAAGGGCAATGCCGCCGCCATACACGACCTTATTGCCTGGAGCGAACAGATTGCCGGTATAGGCCGTGAGGCACAAAAACAGTTCCTGAATTTTTGTATAGACATGTTTCGCCAGGCGCTGCTTATAAATTACAATGCTAAAGAGCTGGTGTACATGGAACCCACGGTAGATAAATTTAAGCTCGAAAATTTTGCACCTTATGTAAACGGCAGCAACATTCATGATATTTTTAAAGAACTTAGCGATGCGTTGTATCATATAGAACGCAACGGTAATGCCAAGATTATTTTAACCGACCTCTCAATAAAGCTCACACGTTTAATACATAAAAAATAAAGACTATGATTTCTAACCTGCAACCCGTTATAATAATTACGCTATTGTTTTTTGCCATTACTTTTATACAATCAGGCTACGATAAAATTATGGACTGGAAAGGTAACGTGGGTTGGCTTACAGGCCATTTTGCGAATACGCCCATAAAAAATATGGTTCCGCAATCGCTTGCAATTATCCTGGTGCTTGAGGTACTTGCAGGGGCATTATCTGTGGTAGGTGCAATAGAAATTTTCATCAACGATGGGCGCGATTTTGCATTTATTGCCACTATACTTTCCTGCATTACCCTGCTGTTTTTACTGCTTGGCCAGCGCCTTGCTAAAGATTATGATGGGGCAAGGACAATTGTGATTTATTTTGTACCGGCTATATTATTGCTGAGCTGGTTGTAATAAGGATCGTTAGATGGTTGGATTGTTAGATATCAGATGAAATTTGCTATTTTTACACTATGAAGCTTAGCACAAATCAAATACAATCTATTAAAGATTTCTTTTCAGGGCAACCTGTACTGAAAGCCTATCTCTTTGGTTCTTACAGCAGAGGAGACGAAACTGAAGATAGCGATGTAGATTTACTTGTGGAGTTAGATTACAGCCAGCCTATAGGATTGGAATTCATACAAATGCGAATTGACCTTCAAAAATTACTTTCTAAAAAAGTAGATTTAGTATCTGCACGCGGTTTATCAAAATATATTAGCCCGATCATAGACAAAGAAAAACTATTGATCTATGCCAGATAGACAATAGAGCTATCCTTCAACTTCAGGATATAGCAAGTTGAACGACTGATCGTTATCATCTTCATCAAAATAAAAGAAATATAAATTTAACTTTCTGTCATAGAAATAGCTAAAATGCGGCATTTCAATATTAAAGTAATTACATAACCAGTTTGCTACTCCAAAAAAGAATCCTTCAATCTGGAAATTAACCATATTAAAATCTATCTCTGCTACTGTGATGTATAAATTGCTGTTAACCGGCAATATACCTGCTATCCATCGTATACCGTTTTCAATCAGTATTTTAATCTGTTCAACATAAACAGGATTTAGCTTTAGACTTAGCTTTAAAAAAACAGAATCACATAGTTGTTCAAAATCCGGGTCTGTATTTTCTTTGTCTGCAATAATAATTTCTCCTTTATACCCAATAACAATACCCCAGGCAGCTTTGTTGAGTTTAAGGTAACTTTCATGATATGCCATAATAAATTATTTAATCAGCTTTGCACCTACTCCAATCCCGCCTTAAATATCCTTAATTCTCCCCACGTAAAGGCGTCGCCATATTTATCTTTAAGCCCTTTAAGTGATTCGCCGTCAAAATCTTTAAAAGCTTCTTTTAGTGCCACGATCTTTTCTTCGGGCAACACATCGCTCACTTCTGCTTTGCCCGATTGTATAAGGCCCGCAAAATGGCTTAAAATAGTGGTCTCAGTTAGTTTTCGGCGTTCTGCGATTTCTTTTATTGATAGTTTTTGCTGCCAAAGCTCAAAGGTTTCCTCAAGTGTAGTCTTCTTAGGCTCGCCTGTAGCTTTCTTTTTAACCGGGTAACGTTCATATTCCTCCTCCTCTTCTTCAATAATGTTTACCGGGTTAAGCTTCATGATTGCTTTAATTGCTTCCATCTTATCAGCTTTATAACTCTGCATTTGCGGTGTTATCAGGCTGTCGCGACTTATCTCCTCCCCTGCCATTACCACTTCCACAATTTTTTTAGCTTTAAGCAACCGCAGTATCGCTCCGGTTTGCAGCTCTTCAAGCGCGGCAAGTTCATCAAAAAAAGCGCGGGCGCGTTTAAGCCTTTTAACCTCTTCAATTTTATTATAAAGCCCGGTTGCCATGCTGTCCATAGCCGGATAAAAATAATTTACGGCAGCCGTAACACGTTCATTTACAAAATCTAAATTTACAGGATGCTGGCTAAACAGCTTATCTAACTGGTTTATAAATTTACCCGATGCATCGAGCTGTTTATGAATGGTATCTTCCTGGCGGTGCGCCCACTCCCTAAACCGATGTTTTAAAGCTTTTTCCCCTTCCTGCAGGTAGCTCATTTTATGGCGCTGCCATTCGGCTGCCAACTGTCCCCAGGTAAAACTTTCTTTAAGAAAGTTACATACAAAATTAAGGGTTTCACGTTGCAGTGAGGTTTCCATTTCATCATCGCCTGCTTTGCCGCTGGCATAATCCATAACATCGGCGTCATTGCTAATGCCGTTCATACGCATAGGAGAAAGCAAAACAAGCCCCTGTAACGAGCGCAAACGCGATAAAGCAACGTAGGCCTGCCCAGGCATGAAAACCTGCGATACGTCGAGCATTGCTTTGTCAAACGTTAATCCCTGGCTCTTATGAACCGTAATTGCCCAGGCAAGCTTTAGCGGATAATGCACAAACGTACCTAAAACCTCTTCTTTTATCTCTTTGGTAAGTTCATCTACAAGGTACTTAACATTTTTCCATTCATATTTAGTCGCTTCAATGGTTATGTTCTCTTCCGGGAAATGCACCATTATTTCTCCATCTGAAAGCGATTTTACAATACCGATCTTTCCATTAAAATAATTCTTTTCCGGCGAAAGGTCATTTTTAATAAACATAACCTGTGCCCCTGCTTTAAGTTTAAGCATTTGCTCTACAGGGTACATTTTTTCGGGGAAATCATCTACAATATCCGGCAGGTAGCCGTATTCTTTACCCCCAAGTTCCTGTAACGAATTAGCGTTTAATGCATCGGCCTTGGCATTGTGTGTGGTAAGCGTAATATAGCCCGGGTTTTGCTTAAGGTCGAACGACGGGTTTACAAATTCGTTAAGTATTTTAAGGTCATCGTTGGTTATAATATTGTTCCTTAAATTGTTAAGTACATTTATAAACTTCGAATCAGTCTGGCGGTATATCTTGTCGAGCTCTATGTACACCGGCGGATTTTCCTGTACCACATGCGAATGAAAGAAAAATTTGCCCTTGTAGTACTGCCTTAAAACATCCCACTCTTCATTACGCACCACAGGCGGTAATTGTAAAAGGTCACCAATATACAATACCTGAACCCCGCCAAAAGGTTCGTTCCTGCGGCGAACACTGCGCAACATATAATCTATAGCGTCCAGAAGATCTGCACGAAGCATACTTACTTCGTCTATAACCAGCAATTCCATATTCATGACCACTGATTTTTTTTCGGCGCGCATATTAAAGTGGCGACGAAGGCTGTCTTTGGTTTCAAACTTCACATAATCAGATCTATGTGGGGGTTGAGCATGGGTAGGCAGGAAGCCACCGAAAGGCAGTTGAAACATGGAGTGTATTGTAACACCACCGGCATTTAGCGCAGCAATACCCGTAGGAGCCACAACTACTACATTTTTATGTGTGGTTTTTATAATTTCCTTAAGCAATGTTGTTTTACCGGTACCCGCCTTCCCGGTAAGGAATACCGATCTGTTTGTCTGGTTTATAAACTTAAGTGCATAACATGCTGCTGCGGTAACTTCTTCCATTAGGGCGTATAATTGACGTGTGAAAAATAATACATTTTTCGAAAATAAATCGTATTCTAATTAAAAAAAATGCTTCCGTTTTATGGGAAGCATTTGGCAATTTAAGCTTGAGAGAATTATTTTTTCTCTTCAGATGCTGTATCTTTTGCAGGCTCTTCTTTAGTTGCAGATCCTTTAAACTTATCATTCAATTCTTTAAGTATATCTTTAGTAACATCATAGCTATCTTTAGCATAAAGAATGCTTGCAGCATCGCCAGTACCATAGATATAATCGTAACCTTTTTTCTTACCGTATTCTTTGATTGTTTTTTTAATCTGGCTTACAAGTGTATCTCTTTTAACGCCAAATTCTTCCTGCAACTGCCTGCCCATAGCCTCTTGCTTGGCACCTAACTGCTGCTCTCTTTTTTGTAATTCCTGAGCTTTAAGCTGCGCCCATTGCGGCCCTTTAGAATTAGCTTCGCTTTGAGCACTTGCATAGTCAAGTTTAAGTTGTTGCACTTCGCTGTCCAGCTCCCTGCCCATCTCTTCAGTCTTAACTTTACGCTTGTCGTCAAGGTCTTTTATTTCATCCGATTTTTCCATTAGCTTTTGAGTATCTACATAAGCTGTTTTGAATCCTGATGCTGCCGGTGCAGAACTGTTGTTACATGAGAAAAGTGCAAATGCCAACCCAAGTATTACTAATGATTTTTTCATTCCTGATTTTAGATTTAAAATTTTTGTAAATGTAATAATTCCTTTCAACCTACCAAAACTGTGTTTTTAATTTAGTTTTAGGCACTATAGTTTTTATTTATCAATATCCATTAAGCTATAAAACTAATCTTTATAAACCGACTCTAAATAAAGCGATTTCCGACATTATTAAAAATTAATGAGCAAAAGCCTTGTTAGACGCCCTGAAATACCGAAAAAAAGCCTTAAATTAATTTTTAAGGTTTTTTAGCACATAAATATGCGACGAATACTCCATATTTCGCTTCGCTTTGATGTTACTCTTTAATCCTGTTAAAAAACCACCTACAAAATTCATTTTACCGGTTTTATATTTTTCTGAAAGCAGACTTACATAAAAGCTGTCGAATTTCATGGGTAACACTTTTACAAGATTTATTTTTTGCTGTGCAAAAAGTTTTTTAATTGCTGTTTTAGAGAAATGCCATAAATGTCTTGGTACATCATAAGCTGCCCAGTAGTTCCCATAATATTGCGCATCATAACTTTTATAATTAGGAACAGCAACAATAATAACACCATCTGGTTTTAAAATTCTTTTAAGTTCAATAATTTGCTGGTGTACATCCGGTACATGTTCTAATACATGCCACATAGTTATTACGTCCTGGCTATGGTTTGCAATTGAACTTAAACTTTCAGCAAAAGTAATCCCTTTTGAAATAGAAATTGTTTTTGCTTTATCGCTTGGCTCAATACCGGTTATCTTCCATCCACTTTTTTTAGCTTCCACTAAAAAGTCTCCCGTTCCTGCACCTATATCAAGCAAGTTACCTTTTGCCGGTTTAAAACTTTCAATTAGTTTAATTTTGTCACGTAACGCTTTTTGTTTTACTGCATGATATAGCTTCTCAAACAGAGTGCGTTTACCATCGGTATGCGAAATATAATCTTCGCTTTCGTAATACCTTCCTAAATTTTCGGGAGATGGCTGTGGGTGCGTTTTTAAAAGCTGTAATTCTTCATCCAGCAAAAGCTGAAATGTTTCACCCGAAACAGAATGATCCTTGACAGTAATAAATGTAGTTGGGTTTTTAAAATCCATTATAAATTGTAAAATTCGTCTTTTAAACTTTTTAAATATTGTATTGCTACCTGTTGATAGAGAGATCCATCAGCCAGGCAATCTTCATTACTACTATTAACTATAGATAAGGCTATAAATTTTTGATTGGAGCCTTTTATATTTTCTTCAGTTTCTGCCATGGTAACCATAAATTGAGAAACTTTAAAATATTTTTCAATTTCGGCATTTTCATACAAAAATACTTTAAACCTATGGTCTTCTACCGTTACCTCATAGCTCACATCATTGTAGCTGCCCACACCATATTTATCTGCCAGAAATTGCTGAAAAGCAATCTTACGCAGATTATTTTCAAACATAAAAGCTGTTAAGCCCTCTTTATGACCCAATATCTGCTTACCATTGGCTAACAATGTGTAATCCTGAATTTCTAAAGTACCTTGGGGCTTTACACACGATGTTGTAAAAGCAGCCACTATTATAAACACTAAAAACCCTTTACTAAAAAGGGTTTTTAAATTAAGTTCCACGTGAAACATTCTCATCGTCCCATGTGTATTAAAAGTACTGAAACGTCACTTGGAGATACACCACTTATACGCGATGCCTGAGATATTGTAACCGGACGAATTTTTTTCATCTTTTCGCGAGCCTCATACGATAGCGATTTAATTTTATCGTAATCGTAGTTTTCAGGTATTTTTACATCTTCAAGCCTATTAAGCTTATCGGCATTGTTTTTCTCCTTTTCAATATAGCCTGAATATTTAACCTGAATTTCTGCCTGCTCTATTACTTCCCTGTCAAGATTATGTTCAGCAATATATTCTTTTACCTTCTCAAATTTAACGATATCTTCCAAGTCAATTTGTGGGCGTGAAAATACCTTAAACATTTTATCGGGCTGACTTATCAGGCTCGATTCTTTGGCTTCAAGTATTGGATTTGCTTCGGCAACGGTAACACTTGTTTCTTTAAAGAAGTTTACAAATGCATCGCTCTGATCCCGTTTCTTTTCCATCCTTCTTAAACGATCTTCTTTAGCCAGACCAATTTCATACGATATTGGCGTAAGCCTGAAATCGGCATTATCCTGACGCAGCAACGTACGGTATTCTGCACGCGAGGTAAACATACGGTAAGGCTCTTCTGTACCCTTAGTAATAAGATCATCTATAAGTACACCTATATACGCCTCGTTACGCTTTAAAATAAAAGGATCTTTACCCTGTACTTTTAAGCTTGCATTAATACCGGCCATAAGACCCTGCGAAGCCGCTTCTTCGTATCCGGTCGTACCGTTTATTTGTCCGGCAAAATACAATCCTTCTACAAGTTTTGTTTCAAGAGAATGTTTAAGTTGTGTAGGCGGAAAGTAATCGTACTCTATAGCATAGCCCGGACGGAAGAATTTTACATTCTCAAACCCTTCAACGCTACGCAAAGCTTTAAACTGGATATCTTCCGGCAAAGATGTAGAGAAGCCATTTACATAAACCTCTACAGTATCCCATCCCTCCGGCTCCACAAAAAGCTGGTGCCTGTCTTTATCTGCAAAACGGTTTATTTTATCTTCTATAGAAGGGCAATAACGCGGGCCAAGGCTTTTTATACGCCCATTGAACATAGGCGAACGATCGAAACCTTCTTTCAAAATATCGTGTACCGCCTGAGACGTGTACGTCATATAACAAGACCGCTGTGTAACGAGCGGCTGTGTAATATCCATGTACGAAAATTTATCCGGGTTAACATCGCCGGGTTGTTCTATCATTTTAGAATAGTCAAGAGAACGCCCATCAACACGTGGTGGCGTTCCTGTTTTCATTCGCCCCGATGTAAATCCTGCACGAACTAAATCTTCGGTAATTCCGTAAGCAGCGCTCTCTCCTGCCCTGCCGCCGCCAAATTGCTTTTCTCCAATATGGATCAATCCGTTAAGGAACGTACCATTGGTAAGCACCACCGATTTACCTTTTATTTCGATTCCAAGCGAGGTACGAATACCCACTATCTTGTTGTCTTCAATTAAAATTCCCGACACCATTTCCTGATAAAAATCAAGGTTTGGAGTACGCTCCAGCATAAGCCTCCACTCTTCTGCAAAGCGCATACGGTCGCTTTGTACGCGAGGGCTCCACATAGCGGGGCCTTTACTCTTGTTAAGCATCCTGAACTGGATAGCCGTTTTGTCGCTTACAATACCCGAGTAACCCCCAAGCGCATCGATCTCGCGAACTATTTGCCCTTTTGCAATACCGCCCATTGCCGGGTTGCACGACATTTGGGCAATGTTTTGCAGGCTCATAGTAACCAATAGGGTTTTAGAACCCATGTTAGCTGCCGCTGCTGCAGCTTCGCTACCGGCGTGCCCTGCACCCACCACTATTACATCATATAAATCAAACATCGTATTTTCTTCTCATTGTTCCACGTGGAACCGTTATTAATTTATGTAACGAGTTGTTTCACGTGAAACAACAAGTGCATTCGAAATATTAAAATCTAAATGTTTCACGTGGAACATATTTTTACTACGCAAAGATATTTATTGTTTCACGTGGAACAACGCAATCTTTTCCTCTTCTTTACTTCGCATTAATTTTTCGTCGTCATCGCCTTTATCTTTATAGCCACAGTAATGTAATATTCCGTGCGACATTACACGTAATAACTCTTCAGCAAAAGGCACATTAAAATCTACAGCGTTATCTTTTACACGCTCTACAGATATAAATATATCGCCACTAATTTCGTTGCCTATAGTGTAGTCAAAGCTAATGATATCTGTAAGTGTGTCGTGGTCTAAATGCTGCTGGTTAATTTCTAAAAGGTATTCGTCATCACAAAAAATGTAGCTTATCTCCCCTTCTTTCTTTCCTTCTGATGCAATTACTTCAGATATCCATTCAGCATACTTCGCTTCGTCCGACAGTTCAAAATCTGTCTCGTAATTAAAATCAATCATTTTTCTTAAAATAAATTTGCACCTTTTGGTTAAAATTTGGGCGCAAAGGTAGTGTTTGTCTGTTTAAAATCTCTACGCTGTTTAAATATTCTTTAAGAGCATCCGGCAGTTGGTTAGCCGTATTATTAAATTCCTTTTTACTGGTCTGGCTCTGCCTTTTATTTTCTTCGCCCTGTTGCTGCATGGCTTTATCAAGCTTTAGCAACTCTTGCTTCAGGTTCTGCATCTTTTGCATTGTCTCATTACGGAAGCCTTTATTAAGCAACTGCTTTTCTATCTCTTTCATTTGTTTTGCCGCTGCCTGACCGTTACCGCCCATACCCTGCTTGTCCAGCATTTGCTGTAACTGCTCGCGCAGCTGTTGTTGCTCTTTGTAAATTTCGAGAAGTTCGCCAGCATTACCCTCACCATCCTGACTGCCTTCGCCCTCACCCTCACCAGGTTTTCCACCCTTTTCTTTACCTCCGGGTTTCTTGCCTTTACCGTCTTTACCTTCGCCATCACCCTCACTCTTTCCATCTTTACCTTCGCCCGGCTTATCACCCTTCTTCATGCCTTCCTGCATTTTCTTGGCAAGCCCTTCCTGTTTTTTTATAATATCTGATAACTGAATATCATCACCGCTGCTCTTTCCTTTTCCTTTACCCTTGCCCGATCCTGAAGCACTCATTTGCATTTGCATATTGTTAAGCACATCACTTAAAAAATCGGCAAGTTTGTTAGATGCTGTTATGGCATACTGTTGGTTACTTATACCACGGGGCACCACATTATCGGCAAGGTCTGCCAGTGCTTTATCTACATAGTAATGTACATTCCCTACTTCTTTAGTTATTTGTTCAGTTATCTTTGGGTTGCGTAACGACATGGCAAAAAGGCTATCATCTACATGGTTAAACTGTAGCTTTAAATCCTGTTGCTTTTTAAGATATTTAGCAAAATTAGCCGTGCGTGTAGACGACCCTTTAAACTGCCCCATTACTGTTTCCTGAGAAAATGAATATGCCAAAAGATTATCCAATATCTGGCGAAGCATTTTTACATCTTCTTCAAGTTGCTCACTCTCGCCACCTTCCATTTCCATTTGCATTTGTTGGCCCATCTGCTTCATCTTATCAGCTGCCGATTTCTGTTTGGGCTTGGCTTTGCTTTGCTTGTCTTTTTCAGCTCCGGGTTTCTTTAATTCCTCTTCAGCCTTACTCATATCCTCGTCAATGCTTTTTTCCTTTTTCTCATCAACAGGAATATCCATTGGCTTTTTAAGATCTTTATTTTGTTTATCAAGCTCACGCATTTCTTCTTGTAGCTTGTCAAATTCCTTATTAATGGCATCCTGCTTTTGTGCATCGTTATCTTTACTCTCGGCAAGTTGGTCTTGCTTCTCGGCAAGTTTCTCAAGTTTCTCCGCAACCTGTTCGGCTTTCTTTTCTACATAAAAACGCTTGGTGAGTTCTACCAGCTGCTCCAGGTTTTTAGTCTGGTTCTTGCTTTGCTGTTTAAATTCGTCTACCTTATCAAACAGTTCTTCCTCTTTAAGTTTATTGGTAAGCTCTTTTAACTGCTCTAAAAGTTTTTGGTTTTTCTCAGCTTCTTTTTCATTTTTCTCAAGGCGTTTCATTAACTCCTCCTTAAGCTCATCTTTCTTTTCAGGATTAAACTGCTCAAGGTTATCCTGTAGTTTTTTAGAATATTCTTTCATCATCTCATCCTGCTGGTTCTGGCGGTTAATGAAATCCTGAATTTTCTTCTGGTCTTTAAAATCAAGGTTGGTTTTTTCCTTACCCATTTTTTGTAGCTTATCCAGTTCGCTGGTTTGCTTCTCCTGATTCTTTATCGATTTTTCTAAACTGTTTATATTACTGTTCTGTTCCTGCAGCACATTATCCTGGCGTTCATCTGCAGTAAGTTCTTTGTGCGAGAACACCGATGACTTAGTGCTTTTGTAATTGTGTACAGCGTCGTTATCAAATACCTCAAAATAATATTCATAGTTTACACCTTCCTTAACGGCAAGACCGTCGGGGAACGAATAATAAAACCTGTCGTATGCTTCGCGTTTTACAGGCAATGTTCCACGCTTGGCAGCAGCAGGGTTATCCTGCGGATAGTACACCACCTGTAGCTTTGTCAAACCGTAATCGTCAGACAGTTGCCCTAAAATAATCTCTTTTTTAAGCTTTAAACTATCAGGAGCATTCTCTAACGTAATGGTTGGGTATTGGTCTTTAATGGTATTTATCTGATACTGTAGTTTTTCATGGTTTTTTACCTTAGCATTAGATGTAAGGATTTGGTAATCTGTATTTTGAAGTATATTTTTAGATAAACTAAAGCTATTTTCTGCATTGTTAAAAGGTGTAAGGGTTCCGTTACTGCTAAACTCTATAGTTTTTGTAGCAAGGGCATTTACTTTCCAGGTAACTTTAGTGCCTTCGGGTACTACGGCATTACCACTACCCTGAACAACCTCTGCCTTACGGCCAAGATACGACGGGAACTGTAACACCATTTCGAAATTTGCAATGGTCGGGACTGCAACCACATCCAGCTCGTAGGGCTGAGATGTTACATTATTAGCCTTTAGCTGAAAGCTGATATCTTTAGTGGGCTTTTCAAATTTATACTGAAAGATTCCGGGCTTTACGTTTTCTAAATAATAATTTTCGTCGCCTATGGTTATCATGGCATTTTCAGGAATAACACTACCGCGGGTTTTTACCTCAAGAACAAAATCAGTATCCTGCTGCGCCATAAGCGAGTTATTCATAATAACAAATTCAAACGGAGCCGGTGGTGCAAAGTGGGTATCATAGTGCACTACCCTGTCGAAACTTTTTGTAAGCACGGCAGAGTTCCCGCTAATCAGGAAAAATAAAATAAGCAATAACGGTACAGCAGCGTAGGGAACAAATTTTAAATTCTTTTTAAAATTAACGGCATTGGTAAACGGTACCGGTTGCAGGCTGTTTGCCTTCTGGTCTATAGATGCAGCTAATAGTTCTGATTGTTGCGATTCTCCGGCGAGCTGCAAAAAGTTAGTCAGCTTATCGCTAACCTCGCTAAAGTGATTCCCAATAATTGCCGAAGCTTGTTTATAATCGATCCCTCTTTGAAGTTTGAATAATTTAAACACCGGGAACAGTATAAACCTGAACAGTAAAAAAACCTCTACAGCTATAAATACCCAAAACAATGTTATACGGCCACCTGTAGGCAGCCATAAAAAATATTCTACAAGCAGTGTGGCTATAAAATATAACAGGCCAAGCCCCACAAAAAAGAGGCTGCCACGAATAAGTTCGTTAGTGTAATACTTTTTTATAAAGCTTTCCAGCTTGGCGTATATAATGTTCTTTGCTTCCAATATGTGTATATAATAACAAGAATTGTTAATAACCGATAAAATTACAAATTCTATTGATAGGATAAACGGAAATAATCGTGCCACATTGTAAAAAGTGTTGATTGTTTGCGGTTTGTTGTTGATAGTTTACATATTTTAAAATTTGTTATTTATAAATTGTTATTTGGAATTTACTCTTATTGTATCTTTGCAGCCAAAATTTATCAACAATGTCTAAGCCAGTTCGTGTGCGTTTTGCACCCAGCCCTACAGGCCCTTTACACATAGGAGGTGTAAGGACAGCCCTGTTTAATTATTTATTTGCCAAAAAACATGGCGGTACTTTTTACCTGCGTATAGAAGATACCGACCAAAACCGCTACGTTGAAGGGGCAGAAGAATATATAATAGAAGCGCTAAACTGGTGCGGGATACCGTTTGATGAAGGCGTGGGCAAGAACGAAAAATTTGGCCCCTACCGCCAGAGCGAGCGTAAGGAAATTTATGTAGAATATGCACAACAGCTTATTAACAGCGGTTGGGCTTATTATGCTTTTGATACCGCCGAAGCTCTTGACGAACTAAGAAAGACCGAAGAAGCAGCCGGAAAAACATTTATATACAACCATGCCAATCGTGGAACATTAGATAATTCGCTTAACATATCGGCAGACGAAGCCGCTAAGAGAATTGCCGGTGGCGAGGATTATGTTATCCGATTCAAGACACCGGTTGATGAGACATTGCACCTTAAAGATATTATTCGTGGGGATATTAAGTTTGAAACGAATCTTTTAGATGATAAGGTATTGTTTAAAAGTGATGGAATGCCTACCTACCACCTTGCTAACATTGTTGATGACCACCTTATGGAAACCAGCCATGTGATTCGAGGCGAAGAGTGGTTGCCGTCTATGCCGTTGCATGTTTTATTATATAGGGCATTTGAATGGGAAGCTCCTGAGTTTGCCCACCTGCCGCTTATATTGAAACCTGTGGGTAATGGTAAACTGTCTAAACGTGATGGTGATAAACTGGGCTTTCCGGTTTTCCCGTTACAATGGACAAACCCAGACGGAACAGTATCTGCCGGTTACCGCGAAAAAGGCTTTTTACCGGAAGCTGTTGTTAACTTCTTAGCCCTATTGGGATGGAACCCGGGCACCGACCAGGAGTTATTTACCCTGGAAGAATTAGTATTGCTTTTCGATTTAGAGCGTGTACATAAGGCAGGTGCTAAATTCGACCCGGAGAAAAATAAGTGGTTCAATCACCAGTATTTTGGCCGTCAGGACAATACTTTACTGGCAAGGGAGCTATCACATATATTAATTTCAAAAGGCATTAACTGGGCTATTGAAGATGTAACCGAAGTGGTAAAGCTGGTTAAAGAACGCGCTACATTTGTAAGCGAATTATGGGATTTAAGCGATTACTTTTTTGTTGCACCGGCAGAGTATGATGAGAAAGCCCTTAAAAATTGGAAGCCGGAAACTAATGATATATTAAAGGAACTGTCTGTTGTTTTAGAAAACACCTTAGACTTTTCTCCTGCCCACACAGAAACTGTTGTAAAAGCCTGGATTGAAGAAAAAAGCATTGGCATGGGCAAAGTAATGCAGCCACTTAGAATAAGCCTTGTAGGCTCTTTAAAAGGCCCGCATTTATTTGATATCATGGCACTGATAGGTAAAGAAGAAACCGTAAGCCGTATAAATAAGGCAGCCCAAACGCTATAAGAAGTAAGCCTCCTGTAACAGGGAGGTTTTTTTATGCTTTAAAAATAAATTGTATCTTACCGTCAAATCAACAAATCAATTATTATGGAAAACATTATTTGGTACATCTTATTAATTATAGGGGTATTTATCTTTCTGTCGTCGTTCTTTACCGTTAAGCAGCAAACATCAGTTATTATAGAGCGCTTTGGTAAATTTCACAGTATCCGCCAGGCAGGGCTTCAGCTTAAAATACCGGTAATAGATAAAATTGCCGGAAGGATAAATCTTAAAATTCAACAGCTTGATGTTATTATAGAAACTAAGACTAAAGAAAATGTATTTGTAAAAATGAAGGTTTCGGTACAGTTTAAAGTTATACAAACTAATGTATATGATGCTTTTTATAAACTGGAATACCCGCATGACCAGATAACATCTTATGTATTTGACGTTGTTCGTGCCGAAGTACCAAAGCTTAAACTTGATGATGTTTTTGAACGTAAAGATGATATTGCGATTGCAGTAAAGCGTGAACTTAACGAAGCCATGACTACCTATGGTTATGACATAATCAATACACTGATAACAGATATTGACCCGGACCCACAGGTTAAAAATGCCATGAACCGTATTAATGCTGCCGACAGGGAAAAATCTGCTGCTGAATTTGAGGCCGAAGCACAACGCATACGTATTGTAAAAAAAGCTGAAGCGGAAGCACAGAGCAAGAAATTACAGGGACAGGGTATTGCAGACCAGAGAAGGGAAATTGCACGAGGCCTTGTAGAAAGTGTAGAAGTATTAAACAAAGTGGGTATTAACAGCCAGGAAGCATCGGCACTTATTGTTGTAACGCAGCATTATGACACCTTACAGGCTATTGGCGCAGATACTAACTCTAACCTTATATTGTTGCCAAACTCGCCACAGGCGGGCAGCGATATGCTTAATAACATGGTCGCATCGTTCTCTGCCTCTAACCAGGTGGGCGAATCTATGAGAAATGCCAAAAAACGTGCTCCTAAGGAAGAGTTTAATAAACCACGCAAACATATAGAGCCTAATCCTGATGAAGAGGCACCGGAAAATAAAGTATAACACCATAAAGGCTTCCATAACGGGAGCCTTTAATTTTTAACATATAAGCCATTAAACCTTTTGTAATCAGGAGAGTCCTATACAAAACTTAAAACAATACGTTATGAATAAAAAGTGGTTAATGGTAATTATGCTGGTAAGCATGTTTACAACAGTACAATCTTTTGCACAGGATAAAGTTAAAAGGGAAAAACCGGATGGAGAGAAAATGTTTGCTGCCCTTGATACGGATGCCGATGGTAAAATAAGTGAGGCAGAAGCAGATAAAGCACAACGCGGTAAGCTAAAAGAAAACTTTGCCGAGATTGATACAAACAAAGATAAGTTTATTGATAAGGAAGAACTTAAGGCTTACAGGGAAAAGAGAAAAGCGGAAAGAAAAGAGAAACAGAACTAAAAATAAAAAGTAAAGGCTGCCAGTTGGCAGCCTTTACTTGTATATAGAAAACTTAGAAAAATTTTTTTAAAAGAAAGGTAATAACCGCACTTTTTATAGGACCTTTAAAAGCACCTAACACACCAAGTATTTTTTTAGGGGTCTCCCCTATTAAGTTACCCGGCTGCAGGCTTTCCTTAGTTTCGTCGAGACCTTTTACAAACTTTGCGTAGGCAAGGTCTTTCTCTATTTTAAGAATTTCAAGGTCTTTGTTTATCTCAGCAAACGTGCGATATACTTTTACATTTGTATGCATGGCTATTAGTATTTCTTTAAAAATATTCGGGAAAACTGCGATAACATAGGTCCTTCAACAATTTTATCCTGAACTTTATATACCACAATGGCAAGAACAAGGTAAATAAAGCCTACAGCTAAAAAGCCGTATGCAAAATTATTAAATAAATAGCCTAATGCCAATGCCAGGGCAATGGAGAAAAACAGCGTAACGATCATGAGCATGGTGGCAAGCAAAAAAAGCTTGAGCATCATTGCTGTAGATTTCATTGCGATCTTAAAACCCCAAAGCTTATAGTATTCTAAATTAGCTTCTATAAGTTTTTTGGCCTCGTTTTTAAGGTCTTCTGCGTTTTCTTTTACTTCTTCAAATGCCATAGCAGGGATTTTGTTTATTATGCTTCAGCAGTATCTTTTGCTGTTTGCTGTGCGCCACCTTTAAGGGCTTCAAGTTTTTTCTCTAAAGTAGATATAATATCATCTGCCTTGTCTGTAACGTTAGATACTAAATGATCTAAACCAGCTTCGATATCATGTTTTGTACCACCAAATTTACCTTTTACAGTTTCGGTAAGTTCAGCTATTTTATCTTTAAGTTCATCTGCCTTACCTGCTGCAGTATCTTTAATTTTTTTTCTTGTTTTTGCACCTTCGTCCGGAGCAAACAAAATTCCTACTGCTGCTCCTATTGCAGCACCTGCAAGTACCGCTACTAATGTTCCTGTTTTACCAGCCATAATAATAATATTTAAAATTAATATTTGTTTTTTTTGATTATTATAAAGGTAAGCCTTTTTAACATTTGTAGGATGTTAAGGTGTAGTTAATTCATAGCCAAAGTATGTGAAAGTTGAAATAAGCTTATTTTACGAGGTTTTACAGCTGTAGATAAGGATTAGGTATTCTTACAAAAGATAATTTAGCAGAGCGCGTCCTGTAAAGCTAATTTTAATAGTGTCTGTTTATATAAATTATCGTTTTAATAGAAAATGTATATTATAAAAAAACTCCCTGTAAACAGGGAGTTTCTATAAACATACTCTATAATAAGTTATTCTTTGCTTTCTACTTTTGCCCAGGTATCACGAAGGCCTACTGTTTTGTTGAAAACAATTTGTTCGGCATTAGTATCTTTATCTACACAAAAATATCCAAGGCGCTGAAATTGTACACGCTCCCCTGCTTCGGCACTTTTAAGGCTCGGCTCAAGATAACCGGTAATAACCTGTAACGAGTCCGGGTTAATATATTCTTTGAAGTCTACATCTTTATCACCATCAGGATTTTCGTGCGTAAACAGCCTGTCGTATATCCTTACCTCTGCTTTAACAGCATGCGGTACAGATACCCAGTGAATCGTTCCTTTTATTTTACGAAGACTCGCTTCGGTGCCGCTGCCACTTTTACTATCAGTATCGTATGTTGCGTGGATCTCTGTAATGGTACCATCGGCATCTTTTACAACAGATTCTCCTTTAATAATATACGCATTTTTAAGACGAACTTCTTTACCTAAAGTAAGGCGGAAATACTTGTTGTTGGCATTCTCCATAAAGTCTTCACGCTCTATGTATAATTCACGGCTAAATGGCACTTCGCGGCTTCCTGCCGATTCATCTTCAGGATTGTTCTCTGCTTCGAGCCATTCTTCTTTGCCTTCAGGATAGTTGGTAATAACAAGTTTAACAGGATCAAGAACTGCCATAACACGTGGAGCCGTTTTATTAAGGTCTTCGCGAACGCAGAACTCTAATAACGAAACATCTATAAGGTTTTGACGTTTTGCAATACCAATAGTATCGGCAAAATTACGAATCGCAGCTGCTGTATAACCTCTCCTGCGCATACCGCTCAGGGTACTCATACGCGGGTCGTCCCATCCGGTAACATATTTTTCCTCTACAAGCTGCAGTAACTTACGCTTACTTACAACTGTATGGCTAAGGTTACGGCGTGCAAATTCACGTTGTTTAGGACGTGTAAGGCTGTTATCATACACCTGGTCTAAAAACCAGTCATACAATTCTCTGTGCATGGCAAACTCTAAAGTACATAGCGAGTGCGATACAGCCTCTATATAATCACTTTCGCCGTGTGCCCAGTCATACATAGGATATATAGACCAGGTTGTACCGGTACGGTGGTGGCTTTTTTGTAATATGCGGTACATAATAGGGTCGCGCATAAGCATGTTAGGCGATGCCATATCTATCTTTGCCCTAAGCACATAGGTGCCTTCTGCAAATTCTCCCTGCTTCATTTTTTCAAACAACTCAAGATTTTCTTCTACAGAGCGGTCACGGTGCGGGCTGTTAGTACCCGGCTGGTTTGGCGTACCTTTTTGTTTAGCCATATCATCGCTGCTCTGGCTGTCTATATAGGCTACACCTTTTTTAATAAATTGAACGGCCCAGTCATACAATTCCTGAAAATAATCTGATGCATAACGTTCTTCAGCCCAGGTATACCCAAGCCATTCTACGTCTTTTTTTATGGCATCTACAAATTCCTGCTCTTCTTTGGCAGGGTTGGTATCGTCAAATCGTAAGTTTACGGGAGCATTGTAACGCAGGCCTAAACCAAAGTTAAGGCAAATAGAACTTGCGTGGCCTATGTGCAGGTAACCGTTAGGTTCCGGCGGGAAACGAAAGCGTAATTTGTCTTTTGGGAAGCCATTGGCCAGGTCTTCTTCTATAATTTGCTCTATAAAATTCAGTGATCGCTCTTCGGTTAACATAGCTTGTTTAAATAAGACTGCAAAGGTAATTAAATAGTTTTAAAGTTACAGAGTAGCAAAGTAGCAGAGTAGCAAAGTTTACAATTGCTTTAAAATTATTTTGTTACTGTGTAACTCTGCAACTTCTTTAAAAAATACTTTGCTACTATGTAACTCTGGCACTTTGTTACTTCTTTTGTAACTTTGCTACTTAATATTTTGCAACTATAAAAGATGGGAATTATAAAATTAAAGAATATACGCACTTTTTCGTACCACGGATGCCTGATTGAGGAAAGTAAAATAGGCAGTGACTACAGGGTTGACCTTGAAATTAAGACCGACCTGAGAAAATCTATGGAGACAGATAACCTTGCCGATACAGTAGATTATGTTCACCTTAATAAAATTGTAATGGAAGAGATGGCTATTCGCAGTAATCTCTTAGAGCATGTGGCACAGCGTATTATAATAAGAACTTTTGCAGAACTGCCCGAAGTTGCAAGAATTAAACTATCTGTAGCCAAGCTAAACCCGCCTATAGGTGGCGATGTAGCACAGGTAGCCATAGAGATTGAAGAATACCGTACTTAGTAAAGTATTTTGCACTTTGTACACTTTTTTCTTGCGTTACTGCAAAATATATGTAAATTTGCCAACCGTTAATAGGGCATCTTGGCCGAGTGGCTAGGCAGAGGTCTGCAAAACCTCGTACAGCGGTTCGAATCCGCTAGATGCCTCCAAAAAAAAGCTATCAAATATTTGATAGCTTTTTTTGTTTTTAATCGTTCTGTATTAACTATTTATTTTTTTCTACCTTATCTATAACGGCATTTAACTCTTTAGGGAATATACCCTGCAGGAGTAAAAAGAACCCAAAAACCATTATTACAAGGCTTATCCCTTTTTTAATTTTTACAATATTAGTTGTTGTAAGTTTTGTCCTTAGCTGTTTTGCAAGCATAATTTTACCAATATCTACAATAAAATAAGTAGTTACCACAGCTATAAAAAATATAAGCATACGTTTAGGGTTCAGGTCCAGTTTAGGCCCCCAGGCAATAATTACACCAAGCCAAAAGCCCAGCACCCCAATGTTTATAAAATTAAGGAAGAATCCCTTTGCAAATAAGCTAAAATAATTGCGTTTTATAATGTCTTTGGCAGCTTCGTCTACCAATTCGTTTTTAGAGCTTTTAGTGATGTTTAAAAACGAAATTAAGCCATATAGAAACATAATAAGCCCGCCGAATATAAACAGGGCGGGCTCATCTTTTATTTTTGCAAGCAGCTGGTAGCTGCTAAAATAAGCTATAAGTATAAAAACAATGTCTGATGCTATAGCACCAAGATCAAAAGCAAGGGCAGCTTTAAAACCTTTAATTACACTGGTTTCCAGCAATACAAAAAACACTGCGCCGGGCATAATGCTCAAAATTAAACCTAACGGTATGGCGCTTAAAATATCCTGTAACATCCATTTTATTTAATGCTGCAAGTTACTATTTAAAATTTTAAATTTAAAAATGCCCTTATAATTAACTTTTTAGGTAGTAATAAGTAGTAACAAGTGTATACTGTTGCATATTATAATCGGTAACATATGCTTCTTTCAACTTTGCGCCTTTGCAACTTTAAAACTTTCAACTTAATTTTTAATTAACCACTACAATACTGCCATCTTCGCCAGTTGATTTATTAACTGTTTTAGGGTTACCAAATATTTTTAACGATGCATCATCTCCTGCTTCTGCGTTAACAGTTCCTTTTGTGGTAATGGTTGCAACAGCATCAGCAGATAGCTTAATAACTGTATTAACGGTTAAAAGATCGGTACCTTTAAGCACGGCATCATCTTTTAAAACAGCATTATGATCTGTAGCTTTACCTGTAAGGGTTACCACCGCATCATCGCTGGCAACGGTAAATAGTTTTTGCACGTTAAGGTTAAGGTGCACTATAGCATCGGCTCCGGCTACCAGTTTAAACTCTTTTGCTTTAATTTCATCGTTACCGGATATTACAGAATCTTCTCCTGCAATAACTGCCTCTAAATTATCTTTGTAATACAGCGTTACATTGCTGTCATCACCACGAAGAATTAACAGTCCGCCTACGTTTTCAATTGTAACATCTTCATCCTCATCATTGTTAGCAATAACCAGTTTATTTTCATTAGATTTTACAAGTTTAACCTTCATATCTTCGCCAATGGTCAGGCTTTTAAATGATTCAAGGTTAATAGTTTTTTGGGCTGCGACAAGGTTAAAAGCAGCAAGGGCAGTAAGTAAGTAGAGCGATTTCATAAGTATATTATTTTTTTGATTGATTGATTATATACTTTAAAGACTGAATGATTTACTAAACATTACAGTTTGAAATAAAAAACCTCATAAAAATTTATTTATGAGGTTTTTATAAATTTGAAACAAGCCCTGAGACCGCTAAAAATCTTATTTTCTAATGTTAATTGTACCACCTGCAAACGTTTTTTGGTTAACCTGTTTGGGGTTTCCGTAAACATCAATAGTACCGCCTGCCTTTGTTTTAGCATCAACAAAATCGGTAGCAAAAACATCTGCATTACCACCGGCACTTACAGATACTGTAGTTTGTGCAGTAGTAAGACTTTTTGCTTTTGTAATTCCGCCCGCAGTTAACGTAGCGTCGTGGTTTGCTGCTTTACCGGTAAGATCTAATATACCGCCCGAAGTTGCTTTAGATTTTAGCTTTTGTACATCAAGTTCCAGTTTTATGGTAGAACCTTCTTTAGTATTCACCTCAAATGCTGTACTGTTAAACGTATCTGCCGATCCCACATAAGATCCTTCACTCGCCTCTACCTGGTTGATAACCTTGTAATAAACAGTAGCATTAATGTCTTCTCCCTTAAGCAGTTTAGAAAGTTTCATGCGTACCTTAAGTTCGTCATTTTTAGTTACTACTTCTACATCTTCAGCTCTCGACCCGTTGATTACAATCTTACTTTCATTAGATTTTACAAGGGTTACATTTATTTTATCGAATACCCTTATGGTCGTAAAATCGCCTAAATTTTTAGTTACCTGTGCCGATACAAACTGGCTTAAGCCTATAAAGGCTATTATTATTAATTTTTTCATGATACTTAATTGTTTTTTGAATTGTAGTATACCACAAAGACTCCCGGCTATATAAATTGTTACAGTACCGGAAATACCTTAGTGTATTTTTAATTTGTTATTGATTGTTTTTGCGTAAGAACGTAAAGTCAAGCTGTTTCTTAACAAGATCGGCATTTTTAACCTTTACAAATACTTCATCGCCCAGCTGCAGGATGTTATGTGTAACCTCTCCTACCAGTGCATACTGCTTATCATCAAAGGTGTAGTAATCGTCTTTTATTTCGCGTATACGACACATACCCTCACACTTGTTAGAGATGATCTCTACATATATACCCCACTCTGTAACGCCAGATATTACACCCAGGAACTCTTCGTGCTGATGGTCGAGCATGTATTTAACCTGCATGTATTTAATACTGTCGCGCTCTGCATTGGCAGCAAGGCTCTCCATAGATGATGAATGTACACACTGCTCTTCATACACCTCTTTATCGGCCGATTTTCCACCGTCCAGGTAATGCTGAAGCAATCTGTGTGCCATAACATCCGGATAACGGCGTATAGGCGATGTAAAGTGCGAATAATACTCGAAGGCAAGGCCATAGTGGCCTATGTTATCTGTACTGTATTTAGCCTTGCTCATGGTACGTATGGCAAGGGTATCTACAAGATTTTGTTCTTTTTTACCCTGAACATCGGCTAATAAATTATTCAGCGATTTAGATATATCATTTTTTGACCTTAAGTCTATTTTATACCCAAATTTAGCAATAACCGTTTGCATGTTAATAAGCTTATCCTGGTCCGGCTCATCGTGAATACGGTATACAAAAGTTTTTTCAGGCCTTTGTTTCCCTATAAATTCAGCAACTTTTCTATTAGCCAAAAGCATAAATTCCTCTATAAGATGGTTGGCATCTTTAGCAACTTTAAAGTAAACACCTACCGGTTCTGCCTTCTCATTAAGGTTAAATTTAACCTCTACCTTATCAAAAGATATAGCGCCGTTAGCCATACGCTTGCTGCGTAATATTTTAGATAAAACATTAAGTTTTAAGGTAGCCTCTTTAATAGCATCGCTAACCTCATATTCGGCACCGGTAATAGAAATTTCCTGCGGAATAGTATTGCCACCGGTTTCTATAATATGCTGTGCTTCCTCATAAGCAAAACGCTGGTCGCTGTAAATTACGGTACGCCCAAACCACTGGTTTTTAACCACGGCTTTTTCGTCTATCTCAAATATTGCAGAGAATGTATATTTCTCTTCGTTAGGACGAAGCGAACATGCAAAGTTACTAAGCACCTCAGGCAGCATAGGTACTACCCTGTCTACAAGATATACCGATGTTGCCCTGTTATACGCTTCAGCATCAAGTATGGTACCTTCTTCAAGGTAATACGATACATCTGCAATATGGATACCTATTTCATAATTGCCATTATCCAGTTTCTGGAACGATAAGGCATCATCAAAATCTTTAGCATCTTTAGGGTCTATTGTAAAAGTAAGTACATCACGCATATCCCTCCTGCGGGCAATCTCTTCGGGTTCGATCTCAGTATTTATCTTTTGTGCAAATACCTCTACATCAACAGGAAAGTCAGATGGTAATCCGTATTCAGCTAATATGGCATGTATCTCTGTGTTGTGTTCGCCCGGTTTACCAAGCACGCGCAGTACCGACCCAAAAGGGCTATCGGCTTTTGCAGGCCAGTCGTCCATTTTAACCAATACCACATCACCATTTTCGGCATCGCCAAGTTTATTCTTAGGGATAAAAATATCAGTATACATTTTTGGGTTGGCAGTACTTACAAAAGCAAAATTCTTTTGTATGTCTATTACACCCACAAACTCTGTTTTATAACGCTCAATAATTTCTACCACTTCGCCTTCGGGCTTACGGCCTTTACGACGGTTGTATATATATACCTTAACTTTATCTTTATCAAGGGCTTTACCAAGATTATTGGTAGGTATAAATACGTCTTCTTCTAATTCCGGAGATACAAAATAAGCAGTTTTCCTGCTCGTCATATCTATCTTTCCTTCAACATAATCGGCTTTGGCAGACACAGTGTATTTGCCTCTTTCAACTTCTTCAATTTGCTCCTTAGCGGCAAGATACTTAAGCTCTTTAATAATATCGTTCCTGCTTTGGGTATCATCCACTTCAAGTATGGCAGCTATCTGCTTATAGTTAAACGACTTATTAGAATCTTTTGCGAGTATCTTGTAAATTTTTGAAGAAAAATCATTTTCTTTTTTCTTCGACGGTTTTCCGTTTCTATTACTCATATAATTTTTAATAATGCTGAAAATTACAAATAACTATTATAATTATAGCAGTAGTTAATGAAATAATAACTTTTTAGTGCTTAATTTTATATAGATTTTCCTAATAAAAACCATGGTATGAACCACTTTATTACCGCAGCAACCTTTAGCTATCCGCATGAAATTACCATTTTAAAACACCTGCTGCTCGAGGCCGGTTTATCTTTTTACTTTGAGAACGAAACTATAGCTACCGTTGTACCTTTGTACTCGCAGGCTTTTGGAGGTATAAAACTTAAGGTTCATCCAAACGATCTTAGCACAGTAAAACATATCCTGGAACAACTGAATACAAATACACACTTAAAAATAGTTTGAAAATAAATTTTGAAAGCCAACCTTCAAAATTGTTATCAACACTTATTAAATAATAAAAAAAAGATTTTTTAAAATTTAAATTTTTTTGATGTTTATTATGGCGTGTTAATAAGGCCTATAACTTTTTGGAATAAATTGGTTTTTGTTAGTTATACAATCTTATACAATTGTTTCAACAATATAAAGTTATTGTAAACTTATAAAAGTGAGGTAGTTTCGTAAATATAGTAAAAGGTTATTAACAATGGTTAATTTATAGTTTGTATATCTTTTACCTGATAACTTCTCCTGTTACTATGTGTTAATAAATAGTAGTTAGTGCCTGATAACTTTTAAACAAATTCGCGAAACTTTATTTGGATTTGTAATCCCGGTTTTGCATTATAAAAATTATGTTACAATGTTAAAAAAAGTTTCCTTTTTCGTTATTTAGTTATCAACAAAGTTACCCGTTTTTTATATCCTTTATTATCAGAGCTTTTACTTATTTACTAACAATATGGTTTTCGTATTATATTTATTGTATATTATACTGCCAAAATGTAGCAATAATCACAATTAAACGGCAATTATTGTAGTACTGCATTTTCTTTAATACCTTTGCATCAACAACATAACACATTACATTGTATGAAAATTTCTATAGGTAACGACCATGCCGGGCCGGAGTATAAAAAAGCTATTGTAAAGTATCTTGAAGGCAAAGGTATTGAAGTTATAAATCATGGTACCGATACTGCTGACAGTGTTGATTATGCCGACTTTGTACACCCGGTTGCTACCGATGTAGAGAACGGTACTGTAGATCTTGGTATCATCATCTGCGGGAGCGGTAACGGAGCAGCCATAACGGCTAACAAACACCAAAAAATTCGCGCTGCGCTATGCTGGAACAAAGAAATTACAGCCCTGGCGCGCCAACATAATAATGCTAACATATTAAGTATACCGGCACGCTACACCTCTATAGAGCAGGCGGTAGATATGGTAAATACTTTTTTAACTACCGATTTTGAAGGTGGCCGCCACCAGACAAGGATAGATAAAATGCCTTGCTCATAATATGTTTCCAGTCGCAGTGGTAGTTTTTTAGAAAATATAACTAAATCAGATTATATATTTTAACTAAATTCCGTCAACGCACTGACTCAATTTAGCTAAATTCCGTCAGTCAACTGACGGAATTTACATTTTATAGACATTGTTGCACAAAATAAAAATATCATATAGTTTAAACTTATTAAAGCAAAAAAGTGCTAAATCACAAAGTTGTACAATACTACTATCTTTAAATTTACCACAAAGGGCACCAGGTTTTTCATAAAGGGCACAAGCTACAATTTAAAAACGCTTCGCTTTAAGAACACAAAGTTGCTCCGCATAGCATTGTGTTCCTGCTGACGAAGTCAGGTTAACTCCGTGTTCATTGTGAAAAACCTGGTGGTCTTTGTGGTAAATTCTTCGGCTTTTTAAATGCCTGTGGTAATAATTTTAAAAAGTATTTTGTAATAAATAAGATCGTATAACCCTTTAGTTCATTTTTGATTTAGAACGTATGTCTTTTATAATGCGGTTATAGCTGCCTGTTACAAGGCTTGCAACCGGTTTATAAAAATTGACATCGCCGGTGGCATTGGGATTTTTTTGAGAATTGCCCACCACAGTTTGAGAATATATAATGCTTTTGTTCTTAAGGTCGTATACCTCAAGGGTTAACCCGGCAGATGCTTGTCCGCGCAAAAGGTTATTACGAATATCTACAGTAGATGCTACCCCGCCTGCAGATGCCGTGTGTAAGGGATTACTACCTATTTCTACCGCGGCAATATCATCCTGGTAAATATCATCTTTAATGTTTATATAATAGTCATAACCTGTGCCGTTATACAAATCAGTCAGCAGTTGTTTATTAGGCTGTAGTGGAACTGTTACCAGTAAAAGCCCTTTTGCAGTAGCAGTTTCGCTAAGCCTGCCACTAGTAAAAGCGGTAAAGTCTTTAACGGCTTGTTCATTAATGTATTTATTATCTACATTATGCAGCAGCCATTTGCCTTGGGTAAAGTCGAGCCCCATTTGGCTGGGCCCTTTAAAAATATAGGATGGCGTGGTACAGCTTACAAGAAAAAGCAAGGGCGCCAGTAAAAGTAATTTTATAATACGCATTAGGTGGTTTGGTTTAAATATATAACGCGCAGTATAATTATAAAATTGCGCTTCCCTCCTATGGTTGTTATCCTATTGCTGTAAAAATTTTAAGATAAATGTTCCTATTTTGTCAGGGCCATTTTGCGAAGCCGAATTAGTCAAGACCACCACACCTGCTTTTTTATCTTTTAAATAGCCCGTGTAGCTTGTAAAGCCTCCTGTGCCGCCATTATGCCACACAAGTGTGTCGCCCTTTGTGGGGTATAAAAACCACCCCAGGCCTATCGAGTCATCGCCTTCTTTAAAAGTTTCTTTATGCGATAATGCAATGGCAGGAGTAGCATCGGCCATATTGGCTTTTAGGTACAAAACCATATCTGCAACGGTAGACCTTATCCCGCCTGCAGGGTTCGTGTCAGCGAGGTTCCAGTGTGGGGTTGCAGCACCGTTAGCATAACCCGTGGCAAAGTTAGCCAATTGTTTTTCGGGAACAAAGGTAGCCGTGTTGCCCATTTTTAAAGGATTTGCAATGTATTTGGCAAGCAATTGTTCATAAGTCTGGCCGTATACCTTTTGTAAAATAATACCCAATACTGCCACACCGGTATTGCTGTACTCCTGCTTTGTACCGGGCACCGACTCTAATTTTACCCGAGACAGGTAATTAAAATACATTTCCTTTGTATAGTGCCTGTAAGGATCGTTTTCATTATAGCCGGGTGTTGTAGCAAGGTCGTCCGTTAGTCTTGGCAGTCCCGATGTATGGTTGGCCAAATGCTTTACCAATACAGGCTTGCCATTAAGTTCCAGTTTGGCGCAGGCAGCAGGCAAATACTTACGGATATCATCATCAAGCGAAATCTTTTTATCTAAAACCGCCTGTGCCAAAAGTATACCTGTAAACGTTTTAGATATCGACCCGATCTCGAAAATAGTGTTATTTCCGGGAAGTATCCCCTGCCCTTTTTTAGCCTCTCCATAATGATAATAAAAAATACCATCGGCTTTAACCACAGCTACAACGGCACCTACGTTATTCGGGTCACTAAAAAATTCGGTTACGGCTTTGTCAACCTCATTATCTAAAGGGGTCAGCTTTTTGTTATCGCTGGCTACGGGTGTGGTCCTTATAGCTTTTTCTTTATACGGCCGCAAAGCAAAACCGGTTATTTGCGACTGTGCATTGCAGGCCAAAAGCATGCTTAAAACACCTTTATCAAAAGTGGTTTTGTACACCCTGAAACCATCTTTATTTTCGATATAATCGGTAGCGGTTATTTTACCTAAAGCTGCCTGCGAACTTAAAAATCCGGTAAAACTTTGTTGGGTTATCTGCGTTTTAAAATCCGCCGAAAGCATGTTGTAAATACCCGCATAATCGCCACTGTTAAAAGAGGTTGTTATTGTTGTAACAACATTTTTATAAACCGTTTTGTCCTGCGCCTGCGCGTTAAATACAGTTACTACTAATAGTAAGAGCGATAAATATTTTTTCATGGTGATGTGATTTATGCTATTAGTAGTGAAAGACAGGGATTGTAACAGGCTATGATAAAAATATTTAATCATATTGAGCTATTCTCCAAATCGCTGTAGCCTGATTAGCTAAGTTTTCTTGTCTTCTTTCTATGGTATTAGGCGTCCAATCATTTTGATTAATCTCTTGCGAAAGTTTATAGTGACTAGTGTGATAGATTTCTTTTTTATAATTGAAAGGTAGTGCTTGGCATTGACGATTTTTATCATCTTCAAGTAATGTATAGTTTCCTATTCTATAAACTAGAGAGTCATGGACAGCTTCAGGAAAATTTTCCAAATAATTTTCGTTTCCATTTTCTGGCAAAATGTGCTCTATCGTTCCAGGATTTTCTTCATAATCATATGAGTTATTACTTATGTAATTTTCAAGTGAAAATAGTATATATCTAACTAATTTTTTATTCCTTTTAGTGGCCAATGATTTAGTAGAGAAATCATTCTTAAAATCGGCATCATTTGGATAAAGCGGTTTAATTAAATTAGCTATTTGTTGAATAGATTTGGCATCCCCTGTACTAATTGCCATCGCTGCTTTGTTATAAATGTCCTCTTTTAAGTTTGTATGTAATCTTCCTATCACAGTGTATCGAAATGTAATAATGCTTACAAATCTAAGTACACGACTAAAATCTTCGATGGAAAGATTATTGTAAGCCGCTATTATTAAGGGATATGCTTGTTTTTCGCTAAATAATGAAAGTTCTCTTACTCTATTTTTTATTTCGCGATTACCTGACCAAAATGTATCTGCATAATTTGAAAGAGCATTATACAGCAAAGCGTTTTCTTCTAGCGAATCAAGTAGAGTTATCACTTGAGTAGAAGATGTTATTGAATCTTTTATCCCCCTAAAAAGATATTCTTGCCTGATAAGTCTGTTTTTAGATATCCAATAATGTCGGAGGAAAGTAGGAAAATTATCTAGGCCTATCGTATCAACAATTCTTCTCCATTTATCCTTTACATGAGGTAAATCGACTAATGTAGCAACTGAAAACAAATAATTTTTTAATAGGTCAGTTACTGTCAATCCTACTCCGCGTGAATTTAATGTTTCAAATACTGTGTAAGCACTCAATTCATCTTCAACAACAATTTGTATAAACATCAATTTTTCAGCAATAACTCGATTTAAAAAATTGGTAATATCCTCACCATTTTTGTCATTAGCAAAAAGTTTAGAAATTTTTTCAGTGAAGAAATTAAAAGATTGCCATAGTAGTTTATCAGAATCTTTTAAAGTTCTGATATTATTTGGATTACGAAAAGTCAATAAATTTGATTGAAAAAAACTATTATTATTTTCGTTTAGTTTTAGCTTAGCAGAGTATGTTAACGAAGCAGGATCCTTATCGCCGATAAATTTTCTTTGTAGTAATTCTATTCTTTGATTATTGTCATCGCTATCGATATTTTCTTCTACTAGTTTTTTCAATTGATGAATAGTAGCCAAAACAACGAGAGTTAAGGTAGAAAATCTCTGCTGCCCATCAATAACATGATAATGTTTTTCTCCTTTATTTTGTAATACTATAGATCCCATATAGTGGACACTGTCATTACCTCTTATTGATAAAATATCGTTCCATAGATCCTCCCATTGATCTTGTTTCCATGAATAATCTCTTTGATAAGGCGGCACGGTATATCTCTTTCCATTACCAATAACATCACTTAGACTTACTGTACTAGTATCCAATAAATTATTAACGGCCATAGATTTTTTTTTTATTAGATAAATTTACAAAATTCCTCCCTCAAAAAATAATTTAAATACTCCAATTTAATTGGCATATTTGCATCCCTTATTACTACGCCATGACAAACTTACAATACATTACAGCGCAGGTAAACGCGCCACAAAAAAGCATAGAAAACACTTTACAATTACTGTCTGAAGATTGCACCATTCCCTTTATAGCCCGTTACCGAAAAGACATGACCGGTAATCTTGATGAGGTAGTTATAGAGCAAATTGCCAAACTTAGCCTGGCGTATACAGCTATAATAAAACGCAAAGATGCCATACTAAAAAGCATTGCCGAGCAAAACGCCCTTACGCCGGAACTGAACCAAAAAATAACCGCCAGCTTCGACCTAACCGATCTGGAAGACCTGTACCTGCCCTTTAAAAAGAAGAAGAAAACCCGCGCCGATGCCGCCCGCGAAAAAGGGCTGGAACCACTGGCTAAAATTATCATGGGCCAAAATGCCGATGATATGGATTACATAGCGGCGAAATACCTGAATGATAAAGTAGCCAATGAAGACGAAGCGTTACAGGGTGCCCGCGATATTATTGCCGAATGGATTAACGAGAACGTATACATACGTAAAAGCCTGCGCCGCATTTTTGGCCGCAAGGCTGCCGTTACCACAAAGGCGGTTAAGAACGCCGACCCGGAGAAAGTCAAAAAATTTGAGCAATACCTGGACTGGAGCGAGAATGTAACCAAGGCTCCCTCCCACCGCCTGCTTGCCATGCTGCGCGCTGAAAATGAGGGTGTAATAAAACTAAAAGTAGACATAGACGAAAGCGATGAGGCCATACAAGTCATGGAACAAAGCGTTATAAAGAACAAAAAGGAAACAGCCATTCACCTTAAAAAAGCTATCGATGACAGCTACAAAAGGCTGCTTGCCCCTGCCCTTTCTAACGAGGTTTTACAGGAAGCTAAAGCCAAGGCCGATGCTACCGCGATTCAGGTTTTTGCAGGCAATTTAGGTCAGCTGTTGCTTGCTCCGCCGCTTGGCGAAAAACGTATCCTTGCAATAGATCCCGGTTTTAGGAGCGGTTGTAAAATAGTGTGCCTGGACGAAAAAGGCGATTTGTTGTATAACGAAACGATATTTCCGCATGCACCACAGAATGAAACCGCTATTGCCATGAAAAAAATCCGTTCTATGGTAAACGCTTACAAGATTGATGCGATATCTATAGGCAATGGCACGGCAAGCCGCGAAACTGAATTTTTCATTAAAAAAATAGCTTTCGATAACCCGCCACAGGTATTTGTGGTTAGCGAAGCCGGTGCATCCGTATATTCGGCATCAAAAATTGCGAGAGACGAATTCCCTAAATATGATGTAACGGTTAGGGGAGCGGTGTCTATTGGCCGCAGGCTGAGCGATCCGTTGGCCGAACTGGTTAAGATCGATCCAAAAGCCATAGGCGTAGGGCAGTACCAGCACGATGTAGACCAGGGCAGCCTTAAAGAAGAGCTCGATACGGTGGTCATGCGCTGCGTAAACTCGGTGGGTGTAAACATAAATACAGCAAGTAAGTCGTTGTTGGGGTATGTGTCGGGTATTGGCGAAAAGCTTGCAGAGAATATAGTAAACTACAGGAGCGAAAACGGCCCGTTTGAAGACCGTAAGCAGCTTAAAAAAGTACCCAGGCTGGGGGAGAAGGCCTACCAGCAGGCAGCGGCGTTTATCAGGATTCCGAATGCAAAGAATCCTTTGGATAATAGCGCCGTGCACCCGGAGGCGTACCCAATTGTAGAGAAAATGGCTAAAGACCTTAAGCTTAAGGCCGCCGACTTAATTTCGAACAAAGAAGCGATTGCCAAAGTAAACGTTGCCAGTTATGTATCACTCGAAATTGGCCAGCTGGGACTGAATGATATACTAAAAGAACTGGTTAAGCCGGGGCTTGACCCGCGTAAAGCCGCCAGGGTTTTTGAGTTTGACCCTAATGTAAAATCGATAACCGATTTGCGTTCCGGTATGATATTACCGGGCATTGTAAACAACATTACCAACTTTGGCTGCTTTGTAGATATAGGTATTAAAGAAAGCGGCCTGGTACACATCTCTCAGCTTAAAGAAGGCTTTGTAAGCGATGTAAATGAGGTAGTGAAACTTCACCAGCACGTTCAGGTAAAAGTGGTTGAGGTAGATGAAGCGAGGAAAAGGGTACAGCTCACGATGATACTTTAGAGAGTGGATATGTGGATTGAGCTTAGTCGCACGTGTCATTCTGAGCGGAGTGCAACGCAGTCGAAGAATCTCATGTTATAGCGTCACGATGATAGCTGAGATTTCTCCACCACGCTGCGCTTCGGTCGAAATGGAAGGGCTTGAATTTTATTAGACTAATAGGATTGGTGAATTATGTAAGAGTGTAGCTTGTTCATTTTTGAAATTATAGTGTGGCCACATTTAAATCATTTTTATTCCCTTCTTTTGTCTTGAAACAAAAGAAGCAAAAATTCAAGGCTCAACTTCTTATGCTACAAAACATAAGCTTCGGCTAAAAGATTTGAACTCGCTGCGCTCAAACAGCAAATCTTTCTTAACGCCTCAACTTATTTTTTGCTTAACGCAACGAAGTTTAAGGCCTTAGCTTCACTCATAGTTACTTACTCATAAATCAAAATACATTTTAGCGATCTAAGTGTAGTTACTTCCTCTCCTTTGGATAGTGCTGAGGAGATGACAAAAAGATGTGTTCACACGATAGCTCTTGAGATGGGTTAGTAGTGTGTTATATACGCAAGGTTTAATCCATCAAAAAATAATGATGTTCTAACCCAACATCAAAAACCCCTTTAGGCAGTACCTAAAGGGGTTTAGTTTATAACAGCTAAAGGCTATTATAATTTATTTTCTTCCTGTGCTTTTTTACTTACAGCAGGCTCATCTCCTTCTTTAGCGGCATTTTTAAACTCCTTAATACCGGTACCCAATCCTTTCATCAGTTCGGGGATTTTTTTTCCACCAAACAGTAATACAACAATTACCAATATTACGAGTATTTCTGTTATACCTAATTTTCCCATGACACAAAATTTTAATTATAAGACAAAGTTAATTATAAATTGATTTCCTTAAACTATTTACGACAATTATTTGGTTATGGTTTGCGTTAAATAAAACAAAATATTGCGAACCCCTTATTTTAGGGCAAGGTTTACTGTTAACAAAACACTAAAATAAGCAGGGATTAGTATATTTGTCAATTAAACCTACAGTATGCCGGCAAAAAGGCTTAAAAAACAAATTATCAGGAAAAAGCTGTTTAATAAAAACCGCCTGGTAATTCTTAACGAAGATACCTTTGAGGAAATTTTTTCGCTCAGGCTTAACCTCATGAACGTGTTTGTGGGGCTTACTACCGTAAGTATCGTCATGATTGCGCTTACCACTTACATCATTGCATTTACGCCCCTTAGGGAGTATATTCCGGGGTACGCCTCTACAAAACTTAAGCGTGAAGCTACAGAGAATGCTGTAAAATCTGACTCGCTCATTAAAGTAATCCAGCAAAATGACGCCTACCTGGCATCGCTTAAAAAAGTACTTACCGGCGATCTTGACCCTACTAAACTAAGTCGCGACTCTATAGTGGCTACAGGCCAAAAAGAACTTTCGCCGGAGGAAATGAAACCATCTGAAGCAGATGCTAAACTGCGCCAGGAGGTAGCTCTGGAAGATAAATATAACCTGTTCGAAAAAGCACAGCCCCGCGTAACGCAGGTGTTGTTTGCCCCGGTAAAAGGGCATATCATTCAGCCCTACAATGCCAGTAAAAAACAATTTTATATAACGGTTGCCCTTGCTAACAATACACCTATAAAAGCCATTGCCGCCGGAACGGTACTACTTGCCGACTGGACACCTACTAACGGCAATGTAATAATTGTGCGCCATAACGACGGTATTATATCAGTTTATAAACAGGCGGGGAGCGTAACAAAAGAGCAGGGAGATATTGTAAAATCGGGCGAGGTTATAGCTATGGCCGGCAGCAGCGGCATACAGCAAAACGGTATACCACTGCATTTTGAGCTCTGGAAAGATGGCTACCCTATAAACCCAACCCAGTTTATTGATTTTGAATAATGGAAGATTTTGTTGCAAATATTGCGCTGTCGTCATTTATATGTGGTGTTGCCTTTATGGGCATGGGGCTGGTTATGTATTACTACCCGCCTAAAAAAATAAACGACCTGTACGGTTACCGCACCGGCAACTCTATGAAATCGCAGGAACGGTGGGATTTTGCCCAACGCTTTTGTGCCGTGCAAGCCATGAAAGTTTCGGTGGTAATGATAGTTGTATCGTTATTATTTTACTTTATCACGGTAGATACCGCTATAAAACAATTCTCGGGCGTTTTCATTCTGATTATTTGTGCGGCTTATTTACTATACAGTACAGAGAAGGCGATTAAAAACCGATTTAAAGAATCATAATATCCAATACACAATGTCTTTAAAAACATTAGGGGCAAAAATATTCGCAGCCATAATACATGGCAGGACCCAAAGATGGGCTAACAACCCTGTTGCCACCCAGCAAAAGGCGTTTGCACAATTATTGGCAAAGGCCAAAGACACCCAGTTTGGCAAAGACCACGGTTTTGAGGGTATAACCACCTACGAGCAATTTGCGGCTAATGTCCCTGTGCGTGATTACGAGGGCTTAAAAAGTTATGTAGACCGCGTGGTGCATGGCGAAGAAAATGTACTGTGGCCGGGTAAGCCGCTGTATTTTGCAAAAACATCGGGTACTACAAGTGGGGCAAAGTATATTCCGCTTACTAAAGAGAGCATGCCTTATCATGTAGAGGCCGCCAGGAATGCCATACTGGCTTACATTCATGAAACCGGCAAGGCAGGCTTTGTAGATGGTAAGATGATCTTTTTGCAGGGAAGCCCCGAGCTTGATGAAAAATACGGCATACAGTTTGGCCGCCTTAGTGGCATCGTGGCGCATTATGTACCGGCATATCTGCAAAAGAACCGCATGCCCAGTTGGGAAACCAACATGATAGACGACTGGGAAACCAAGGTAGATGCTATAGTGGGTGAGACGTACCAAGAAGATATGCAGGTAATATCGGGCATACCGTCGTGGGTGCAAATGTATTTCGAAAAGCTGCACCAAAAAGAAGGTAAAAAGGTGGGAGACATCTTTAAGAATTTTAACCTGTTTATATATGGTGGGGTAAACTATGAACCTTACCGTGCAAAATTTGAGAACCTTATTGGCCGAAAGGTAGACAGTATAGAACTTTTCCCGGCTTCTGAAGGTTTTTTTGCCTACCAGGATAGCCAGAAAGAAAAAGGCATGCTGCTGCTGCTTAACGCAGGTATTTTTTACGAATTTATAAAAGCCGATGACTTTTTTACTGAAAGTCCGCGCCGTTATACTATTGGAGAAGTAGAGTTGGGGGTAAATTATGTACTTATAATTTCTACCAATGCAGGTTTGTGGGCATATAATATAGGCGATACCGTACAGTTTACATCACTTGCACCTTACAGGGTTATTGTAAGCGGCAGGATAAAACATTACATATCGGCATTTGGTGAGCATGTAATTGGTAAAGAGGTAGAAAGCGCCATGAACGAGGCCATGCAGGGAACAGTGGTTAGCATAAACGAGTTTACCGTTGCCCCGCAAATAAATCCGGAGTCAGGATTGCCCTACCACGAATGGTTTATAGAGTTTGAAAAAGAACCTGCAGATATGCATGCCTTTGCCCTGGCTATAGATGCTGCCATGCGTAAACAAAATGTTTATTATGACGATCTTATTGTGGGCAATGTATTGCGTACGGTTGTGATAACTAAGGTGGGCAAAAATGGCTTTCAGGACTACATGAAATCAATAGGTAAGCTGGGTGGCCAAAATAAGTTGCCCCGGTTGAGTAACGACAGGAAAATTGCAGATGCTTTAAAATAAGCCAGATGAAACCCAGAAAAGATTATACAACAGAAGCCGGAAGGTTATCAAAAGCAATTGATATAGCAGTTGAAGCCGTAAGGAAATATCCAATAGCAAAAATGTCTGCCGAACATAACGAACATTTTATAAAATGTTATTTGGAATGGAAAGAAAAAGCCCTGAATCCTAGACCAGAGTACAAATCCCAGGCTTCATTAAAATATATTATTCAAGATGTGTTTAGTTATTTTAATGAATCTTCCGGGGCTGATGTAGAATATTTTTGGCTTAAAATAGGAGAACAACAACTGGGGTATGAACGAAATAATATCCTTACAAAAATATTTGAACGAGGCAAAATAAGAGGAAGAATAGAATATGAATTTGCAACTGATGTAATTGTTGTTTATGAACAAATGGGCAAAATTACTGCCGATGAGGTTTTAAAACTGGGAGCTATGATAGGTAATTACGAAAAACCAAAAGCCAAAAAGAAGTAGCTATTTATGCTACAATAGTAATAGAAGATTGCTGATGTTTTAAAATAGACCAGATTATGATACAGTTAGATGATTTGCCGCACCATCTTGAAACTATAAATTATCAACATTGGGATAGGTTGTTTAGCTTAGTTAATGAAATAGAGAAAGCAGAAGTTTTTGGAACTATGGCCGGCGGTAACCAGCTTGATGACGGAAGTTTCACTTTTCCTTATTGGGTTCCTGCAGAAATAGTTCATAAAACGAGTGGAGAACTTTTTAAGTTGAATATTTTACCGGTATTCGACTGGATGCATTGGCAGGAAGGAAAAAGCTTTTTAGATCCTGAATATGAATTTAGAGACACGGATGTAATAACGTTGTGCAAACTGCTAACCCTCATTTATCGTTTAGACAGATTTAGTGAAGGGACTATTATTCAGCATTTTAAATCAGGTACAATACTTAAAATATTAAAAGCGTTACAATATAGAGTAGCGCATAAATAATTGCGATGTTTTACAGCAAACAATTCAGTAAAAAACTAATAACACAGCCATAACACGGCTCTTAAAGCAATGTTAACTAACTAAAAATAAAATACTACATTTGCCATAAAAGATACTATGCAGGGAATTAAAAACATATCTCGGTCGCGCGCGCAGGAATCTTCTGCCGCTATAGAACGCCTTTATATAACCATGCGCCACCTGTTTAACCGCGGGTTTTACAAGCCCATGGGAGTATCCGGCGATACATTAAGGGAGGCATTACTGTCTCTTCGCCCGGAAATTTATGGGTCGGTAGCAGATGAAAAGGGTGAGCTTAATGGCCTGTTGTATGTAATAGAACGACTGCCGGTAGGTATAGAGCAGTGCAGGTTTATTAACCTTACGTCAGATGAAGGTTATTCTAAATCACATTTTAAAGCTATTGTACCGCCTAAACGTAAACGTAACTGTTACCGTATAGATGAGGAGCAAATGAACGTGGAGATAACCCGTGGCCGATCTGACATTTATGATATACTTACACACCTTACCTTTATTTTTATTGAAGCCGAAAAGATAAAGAACCGTGTACTGGTAGATGATAACAGCGAAATGGGCCGCGACTGGGTAAAACTGGAACAGGCAATTGCCCACGAAGAACCTTTGACACTTGAGGAACGCGAAAAATCGATATCGCACGTATCTAATATATTAGGGCGCACTTTTGCCGAAATCATAGATATTTATGATGCTTTTGGCACAAAGACTCAGCCCGACAGGTTTTTGCATGTTATTTACTGGCTGGGTAAACTTGCTATAGAAGAGGCTATGGGCGGTGCCAAGCGCACCATTACCTTTAGCCCAATACTGCAGGAACGCCTGGGCCACCACATACATGGCGAAATATGGGCAGATAACATTAAGGCTGTTCTTAAGCAAAACGGCTTGCTGGAAAGGCCTATACATATTATAAGTGCTAACATGCACAGTGTTATGAACTCTATTTTTGCAGCTGATGTGCTTAAGTCGAAGTTTAAAGATAACGCTAACTACCAGATATTTGAAGAATTAAGCAAACGTGGCAACGATGTTACCCGTAACAAAGTTCAGGATTTTGCCCTCAAGAACGGTATGGTTTACATGCCAGATACATCCGGCACTAATATAGATGTACAGATATTTGACACTGCACAGATAGACTTCTCTAAAACGTCTTTCCCTACAGCTAAACTGGGCGATGACAAACCCGTTATCATTGTAATGGATTATGCCTTTGGCGAGCAGGCTTATGAGACTATAGACGAATTGCTTAAACCTTATAAAGAAGGCGAAACACGTACGCTGCTTAATGTACAATCGGTATCTATAATGGGTAAAGCAGGTATATTAGAGGGTAACAAGGGCGATATCATGATACCGTCTGCCCATATAAACGAAGGTACCGGAGACAACTATCCGTTTGTAAACGAACTTACCGAAGAATTGCTTAGTGGCCAGGGAATCCCTGTATACAGCGGTCCTATGGTTACAGTATTAGGCACATCATTACAAAACCGCGACCTGCTTAAGTTTTTTAACGAGAGTACCTGGGGCGTTATAGGCCTGGAGATGGAGGGTGCTTATTACCAGAAGGCCATACAATCTGCCTCAAAAATAAGAAAGAGCATAAACCCCGATGTAAAAGTGCGCTATGCCTATTACGCATCAGATAACCCTCTCGAAACCGGCAGTACACTGGCATCTGGCGGCCTTGGCACTACCGGTGTAAAGCCTACCTACCTTATTACCATAAAAATTTTAGAACAAATATTTAATATTCAATAAATAGTTATGCAAAACCAGATTAACAATTCTGATGAAATTAGCCTGTCTCAGGTAGCCGATAAAGTTAAAGATATTTTTAGCAGCATTAACGATGCTTTTTTTAATATAATACAGTTTGTTATACGCAATATTATAATTATCGTAGCACTAATTGTAGCAGGCGTGGGTTTAGGAGCTTATTTAGATAGTGATAATGAGGTTTATACCCATAAAATTATTGTTATGCCTAACTTTAAAAGTGTGAACTACCTTTATGAGGAAGTAAACCGCATTAATGCCAAGGTAAAGGAAAAGGATTTTGAATACCTTGAGAAAATAGGGATTCCGGATGCTGACCGCATTGCAAAAATAGAGATAGAATCTATTGTAGATATCTATGAGTTTATAGATGACAATGGAGGTGTGGCTCAAAACGACAGTAAATTTCAATTGTTTAAACTTATATCTGAAAATGGTGATATGAACAAAATGCTGGAAGATAACACCACCAGTAAATATTATAAAAACCATGTAATTACGATTACTACTAAAGGCAGGGCTACGCAAAAAAATCTTATAGACCCTTTTTTAGCACATTTAGAGAACAATACTTACTTTAAAGCAATGCAAAAAACATTTTACAGTAATCTTGAGATGACAATGGCTACTAACGATTCTATTTCAAATCAAATAGATGACGTGATCAGGGCTTATTCATCTTCATCAGGCGTAGCAAGTAATAACCTTGTAGCTTTAAACGAAAAAACTTCGATTAACGACCTGCTTAAAACAAAACAGTCGCTTGCCGAAACTAAATCGTATTATAATACTAAACGTATAGAAAATAGTAAAGTAATTAAAGACAACGGAATTTTACTTAACACCAAGGTTACAAAATTAAGTAGTAGTTCTAAAGTTATATTACCATTACTGTTCCTGTTCCTGTTTATAGTTATTTATAACTTTAGAAAGTATTATAAAAACGAGATTAATAAAAGAAAAGCAGCCGCAAATATTTAATAGTAGTTTAAACAGGACATGATATTTACACCTACACTGCCAAATGGCTGTTTTATAATAGAACCTAATGTTATAAACGACGGCAGGGGCTTTTTTATGGAAAGTTTTAGCCAGGCTAAATTTGAAGCCGGCACAGGGCTTACCATAAGTTTTGTACAGGATAACCAGTCGTACAGCACAAAGGGCGTTTTAAGAGGGCTGCACTATCAAACAGGCATCCATGCACAGGCTAAGCTCGTAAGGGTGTTACAGGGCGAGGTATTAGATGTTGCGGTAGATATTCGCCCGGAGTCATCAACATACGGCACCCATGTGGCTGTTGTATTAAGTGCAGAGAATAATAAGCAACTTTTTATACCAAGGGGCTTTGCCCACGGCTTTGTAGTACTTAGCGATACAGCGACATTTTTTTATAAATGCGATAATTTATACAATAAAGAGTCGGAAGGTGGTATACTATACAACGATCCTGCTATTGGGATAAACTGGGGTATGGCACAGGAAGAATTATTAATATCTGATAAAGACAGTGTTTTGCCAAATTTGCAAAACAGTAAAAAAGTATGGTAGTTTTAGTAACAGGGGCAAATGGCCAGTTAGGCCAGGCGCTTAAGGCAGCAGCTCCGGCATACAGCATCATGCAATTTTATTTTGCAGGATCTGTGGAGGCAGATGTTACTAACCCTGATAGCCTTAATGATATATTCAGTAGGGTAAAACCACAATACTGCATTAATACTGCCGCATATACCGCTGTAGATAAGGCCGAAAGCGAACCCGAAAAAGCCTATGCCATTAATGTAACCGGCGCTGCAAATATTGCATTGGCTTGTAAAAATTTTGGTGTTGTATTATTGCACATCTCTACTGATTTTGTATTTGATGGTACCGCCCATTCGCCTTATAACGAGGACGATACTACAAACCCGCAAAGCGTTTATGGTAAAACAAAGCGTGATGGAGAAATTGAAATTGAAAAAATTACCGAACAATATTATATTGTAAGAACATCCTGGGTTTACTCGCAGTTTGGCAATAACTTTATGAAAACTATGTTGCGGCTTGCTACAGAACGTAGCTCTTTAAGCGTGGTAAACGACCAGGTGGGCACTCCTACTAATGCAAATAGCCTTGCGCATGCCCTTATTGCCATTGTTGCTTATAACGTTGCCAACAAGGATAACCCAAAGTTTGGCATTTACAATTACAGTAATGAGGGGCAATGCAGCTGGTATGATTTTGCTAAAAAAATATTTGAGGTAAGCAAAATTAATATAGATTTACAACCTATTGCTACCACAGATTACCCTACCCCTGCAAAGAGGCCGGCTTACAGTGTGCTGGATAAAGAAAAGATAAAAGAGGCTTTTACCATTGATATTAAATTGTGGAATAATACTATTTCCTAGGGATGTACATATCTGAATTTTCGGGATTAGAGAGTGAAATTTTGTACTCCAAGGCGTCCCTGGGAAACTTCGAGCAAATCTTTAAATAACCGGGCCGGGAACAAGCTTAAAGCAACTATTATAAATACTTTTTTAAGCCAGACCTTAAATAAAATTACCGGAGCTTCATTGCCGGGCTTATCTCGCTACTATTTATGCAAAAAATAGCAATAATTATACCCTGTTATAATGAGGAAAAAAGAATTCGTAAAGAATTCGTAAAGCAACTTTTAGACAACAGTACAGTAGACGTATACTTGTGTAACGATGGCAGTACAGACAACACGCTTATCTTACTTAAAGATATAGCGGCCTATAGTGAAGACAGATGTTTTATAATACATTATGAACAAAACAACGGTAAGGCAAATGTAATATTTAGGGCGGTAAGTGAGTTAACAGCAAAAAATATATATTCGCATATAGGCTATTTTGACGCTGATTTTAGTACCCCTGTTGCTGAGGTGTTAAGAATGCTAAAAGAGCTTTACAAAAAGCCTGAATTATTTATTACCGGTTGCAGGATAAGGCTCTTAAATTCTAATATAGATAGAAGGTTATACCGCCACATTATAGGCAGAATTATTGTAACACTGCTTAATTTTAAATTTAAATTAGGGGTTTATGATACCCAGTGCGGCGCAAAAATTTTTCCTGTAAACATTGTTAAGGTAGCTTTTAGCAAACCCTTTTTAACATCATGGCTCTTTGATGTGGAAGTATTTATCAGGCTAAAAAATAATAATTTGATGTTTAATGGCAGGGAGTTTCCTCTGCGCGAATGGAAAGATGCTGAAGGCTCTAAATTACACCTTGCACATGTATTTAAGATAGTAAAAGAAATTGCGGCTTTATATCTTGTTAAAACAAAAAATATATAGATTTTTAAAAAGTATCATAATATGAAAAACTGCAATAGCACTGTAAATTTATTTAAGGCATTCTGTTTAAACGTCAACAATCCATACATTTAAATCCATTGCAAAGCAGTACTATATAAGCTACCTTGGGTGTGAGAAAATAAGTACCCTTAAGCGATAACTTTTTAGATAAACTAAAGGAGATTATTTTTCAGGAAAAAAATTTTAAGATTCGCGAAATTGCTATAGATTTACACCCTGTTAGCGAAAGCTGGCAAAGGAGGTATTTAATAGAGGTACAATGTACTAACTATAAAACAGTATATAACTTATATAAATGTATCGCTCTTAATAATTTTGCGATTTATATTTTAACATAAATAACAAATAATTAAATTAAACTAACATGAAAAGAGTAATTGGTGCAGCGGCGCTATTTTTAATGGTACTTGTAGGTTGTAAAGATGAAAAATCTACAGATGCATCTGCAGATAAACCAGCGGTTACTGAGATAGAAACGACAAATAATTATCAGGTAATACTTGATGTAATTGTTAAAAAAGACGATAATTTAAGCTTATTTTATACTATAGATGGTACGGATAACTTTTTTACCATACAGCCAATATGGGTTAATGTAAAAGGTAGTGATAATGTGCAGCAGGCAACCTATAATTTACCGGCAGATGTTGTGCCTACAGCACTAAGGCTGGATTTTGGCCTTGCAAAAAACCAGGAGGATATTGTATTTAAAAAAATAACGGTTAAGCACCTTGATAAAACCTTTACTGCTGATGGTTCTAAAATATGGGATTATTTTGGCCCTAATCCTATTACTTGTACTGTAGATAAAAATACAGGTGTTATAAAGGCAATTGTTAAAAACGGTGAAAGGCAGTCGCCTTCATTATATCCGGGTTTAACACTTTTAGGGCAGGCTCTTGCAGGTATAAAGTAATATCCTGGGCTAAAAGCATACAAACAAGGCAGTAGGATTCTACTGCCTTGTTTGTATATAGTAACTATAGTATATTAAAAGGCATGATGTTAAAAAAGGATGTACCTTGCCGGATTATAAAGATGTAAAAGCGGTTATGTAATACTTTAAATCAACACTTACCTTAAAGTAAACTTTGCAACACGGCTTAAAGATATTATTAAATGGAACTTAAAGCATATCTAAATATTATAAAAGAAAAAAAAAAGCAGGACTTTTTTATTTACGGCATAGGCCAGGCATTTAACCTGATTAGCCCTTTACTGGTTATACCATACATAGTTTCGGTTTGTAATACAGAGGGGATAGGCAAAGCAGGGTTGGGCTTTAATATGGCTTTGTTTTTAATACTTATTGTAGATTATGCTTTTGAGATAAAAGGGCCCAAGGAGGTATCAGAAAACAGGAACAACTTTCAAAAATTGCAGGAAATAGCAAATACCACATTTGTGTATAAATTTCTCATATTTATAATGGTTGCTATAGTTACCAGCGCGGTGATTTATTGGGTACCTTTTTTTACTAAAGAAAAAGAATTGTACTTTTTTAGCATGGTAATAGTATTTGCACAGGTTTTTAACCCTGCCTGGTTTTTGCAGGGTATAGAAAATTTCCGACTTGTAAGCGTGCTCAACATAGCATCAAAAATTAGCTACATGATTCTTGTGTATGTTATTATAAAACATAAGGGCGATTACATATATGTTAACCTTTTACTAGGCGGCAGTACATTAGTATTTAATGTTATGGGCCTGCTGTATATAAAAAATAAATATGCCATAAAGGCTGCCATGCCTGCACTTACAGAGTTTGTAGCGCTATTAAAAGCCGATTTTTCGTTTTGTATTTCCCAGTTATTTCTTTCGGCAAGGCAGGTATCGCCACTCTTTATAATCAGTTCTTTTTTAGGTGCAAACATAGGTGGCCAATACAGGATAATAGAAACGGTAACAAATATGTTCCGCACATTTTTACAGGTTTTTTTACGTTTTTTTTATCCCTCGGTATGCTACAAAATCTCTAAAAATGTACGCGAAGGTTTCAACTTCTGGAAAAAATATACCATTGCCTGCATTTCTTTAATGTGCGCGGTAGTTGTACTAATGTATACATTTTCTACACATATACTTGTGTTTTTTAAAGTTAGCGAACATGATATCATTACACTAAACCCTTATTTTAGGTTTGCAATGATAATTCCGTTACTAATGTCTTTATCCTATCCGTTAGAACAATTAATGTTTGCTGTAAATAAAAACAAAGCTTACGTAACAATTACTATAATAGTTACTATAATAAGCATACTGTTACTTATTTGCCTTGTAAACTTTTACGGAATAGGTGGTGGTATAGCATCGCTGCTAATTGCCGAGGCGCTATGTGCAGGACTTTATTTTAAATATTCTTATTTGTTTATTACAAAGCGCACAAGGCTGGAAATATAAAATCAATTACCTTATCTTTGAACCTTATTGGGTAACCGATAATAATAAAGATTGCAATAAAATTGTTTAAGAAATGAAATGTAAAATTTGCTCTGGCGAAACAATAAAAATTTTTGATACACTTGTACTATATAAATATAATGTAAGCTATTACCGCTGCTCTGCCTGCGGTTTTATGCAAACAGAACAGCCTTATTGGCTGGATGAAGCTTACATTAGCTCTATGAATCTTTCTGATACCGGGGTCATGCTAAGGAGCGAGCGCATGTCTAAAATTACAACATCGTTAATTTGCCTGTTCTTTAATAAAAAAGGGACATTTCTTGATTATGCCGGCGGGCTGGGGGTTTTTACCCGCACCATGAGAGATATAGGATTTAATTACTATTGGGACGACCCATATACAAAAAATGAAGTAGCCCGCGGTTTTGAGGGTAGTTTGGAAAGAAGGTATGATATGGTAACTACTTTTGAGAGTTTTGAACATTTTAACGACCCTATGGGCGATCTTGATAAGCTTGTAAAACTTACCGATACCATAATATTAACCACAGATACTGTACCAGCCAATGTAGATAAGAACTGGTGGTATGTAGCGGCAGAGCATGGCCAGCATATTGCTTTTCATACAAAAGGTTCATTTAAGGTAATGGCAAAAAAGCATGGTATGAATTATTACAATGCAAAAAATGTACACATACTAACCAGGAAAAAGCTGGGTTTTATGGCTACAGCATTCTTTAAATTCAAGTATGCTAAAGAGTTGCTTTACTTGGGCTATTTTTTCTTTGCACCATTTATAAAATCTAAATCGGTTGATGATATGAATAGTTTTTACGTTAAAAATAATCAGGTGGCATAACATGTAGTTTATTAACGCCTGATATAGCCGGCAGGTAACGCAAAGCGCCGGTAATAATAAATGGAATTATAGGATGATATTAAAGTTAAATAAAAATTTGCCTTACCAGGTGCTTTTTGCACTATGTGTAATGGTTACTTATTTAAATATTTATGAGCTTACATTTGTCGTTTGGTCATTTACTGCTGCAGTTAGTGTAAAGAGAATATATTCTTTGCGAATAATAAATTATTTGCTTTTTTTTATAGCCATCCTGCTTATCGCCTTTATATCGGCGTTGTATAGAGAACACTCTACCTATAATTATTTGCGGGATGTAAGTTATTTACTAAAACCGGTTTTAGGGCTCTTAGTAGGGTATCAGCTGTGTCGCAACTACAATATAAAGCCTTTGCATACCATTGTTTACACAGGTCTTGTTATTGCACTGATACATTTAGTCATTATTGTATACAGTATAATTGTATACAGGATACTTAATATACACCAATTAAGGCATTACGGAGGTTATTTTAGCGACTTCGAAATTTATTCGCTACTGGTATTGATATTTAGTGAAAGGTTCAGGCTTGGGTTTACTAAAAAATATAAGATGCTGCTTTTAAGCATACTCATTGTTTCGTCAGTTTTATATGTATCGCGCACTAACTTCCTGCAGCTTATAATACTATTTATGGCCATGCAGGGTTATTTTACTATAAACCGCAGGTCATTAACCATTATGGGCAGCCTTGTGTTGTTTATTATATTGCTGTACTCTGTACTCTTTAGCATGAAGTTTTCAAGAAACGGATCTGGTATGGAAGCTTTTTTGTTTAAAGTAAAAAATGCTCCTATAGAGGCCTTTAAAACAAAGGTAGATAAAGACGATTGGCAGGATTTTAATGATAATTACAGATCGTACGAAACCATGATTACCAGAAGGCAGGTAGGGGCTACCCCTTTAGGGCCATGGTTTGGCAAGGGGCTTGGTTCTACTATAGATCTTGGTAAACAGGTATGGTCTAACGATGGAGAATTTATAAGATACATACCCACACTGCATAACGGATATTCTACCGTATACTTAAAATCGGGTATTGCAGGAGTTCTTTTATACATGTGGTTCTTGTTTTATTTATGCAAAAAACAAAAAACAAATAACGAATTTGTTAAAGAACTTAACCTGTTTTTACTGGGCACCGGTGTATTCCTGTTTTTATCCAGCTGGGTATTATTAGGCCTTTATCTTAAAATCGAAAATAAATCAATACTTATAGGCTTTATACTATGTTTTAGAGAAATGGTTGTAAAGCGGGATAATATAATTGCAAACACTAATAATGAGCAACCATAGTAAACAACAGCGTATATTTGTAGACTGCCATGTTTTTGACGAAGGTTTTCAGGGGACCAGGACATATATAGAAGGCCTGTATAAAGAGTTAATAAAAGATACTACAAAACACTTTTACCTTGCTGCCGGCAACGTAGTCAATCTCGAAAAAATATTTGGTACCCATAGCAATGTTACTTTTTTAAAATATAAAATAGAGAGTAAAATATTCAGGCTGTTATTTTATTGCCCATGGCTTATTCTTATAAATAAAATAAACTTTGCCCATTTTCAATATAGGGTGCCTCCCCTCAAATTTTGCAGGTATATTGTAACTATTCACGATGTGCTTTTTGAAGATTTTCCGGAGTATTTTCCTAAGCTGAACAGAAAAATAAGTTACTTTACCTATAAATTTAGTGCAAAATACTCAGAGATTGTTTTAACCGTATCTCCTTATGCTAAGGGTACAATTATAAAACATCTGGGAGTAAAAAATGTAGCGATTACCCCTAACGGTATTGCCGATACCTTTTATGAAAGCTATAATAAGGCAGAAATTGACCGACAGGTAAAGGAAAAATTTAATGTGCAGGACTACTTTATTTATATAAGCCGGTGGGAACCCAGAAAAAACCACCATCTAATAGTAAAAACAGTAATGGAACATGAGCGTTTTAAAAAATATAAGCTTGTATTTGTAGGCGACACTACGTTTAAAAATCAGGAGTATGATGTTCTTTACAGCAATCTTAACAAGGAAGATAAGAACAGGATTGTTAGTTTAAGCCGTGTGAGTTTTCAGGACGCTATACTGCTTTTACGTGGCGCAAGGCTTTCTATATACCCATCTGTTGCAGAGGGCTTTGGTATACCTCCGCTCGAGGCTATTGCTGCCGGTATTCCCACACTATCTGCTAACACTACTGCAATGGCAGATTATATGGATTTTATGGGTAAATATCAATTTAACCCTTACAGCGAAACTGAATTTTTGCAAAAACTTGATTTCGTATTAAACGAAGAAAGCAATGTTGCCTTTGAGTCAATGAAAAGCATTATAAAAGAACGCTATAATTGGAAAAAAGCCGCAGATGCTTACATTGCGGCTTTAAAAAAGTATATTGCAGAGTAATATTTTATTGATTTTTTGCCGTAGCACTACCAAAAAATTTATTTTTTGTCTGTACTAAAAAATTATAGTTTTTAGCCAGTAATTTTTTAAGGGCAGAGGCATCTTCTTTAGGAAACCAATCTGTAGTGCGTGGTGTTTCAACAAGTCTTTCATGCACCTGGTAAGCATACGTTGCAATAGATGTACGGTATCTTCCTTCAGGAAAGCTGGTCATATCATAACCATGAAGTGTGTATGGAGCGCATTGTTGTATTATAAGCCTGTTAAAAGGTACATCAAGCGCAGCTTCATCATTTGTCCTTAAATCTTTAATTTTTAGCTCTCCTCCATATTCCGGCTTCCAGTCTTTGTTAAGGTAAAGTAAAAGGTTAAGTTCGCGATACCAGTTTTTATTAAGAGGATGATAATTAAAATCAAGATGCATATCTAAAAAGCTGTTCTTTTTTCCCTGATGTAAACCACCGCCAAAATTTTTAGGGTCTACGAAAACATTTTTTGCGGTAATAAAAGCAAGTATTTTGTTAAAGCGGTCTGAAGATAAATCACTGTATAATTCCTGGAGTTCAGGACCAAGCTCTTTGTAATTTGACTTTTCAAATTTATTATTTGCAAAAGCATAATCACGGCTTTTATTATTAAGTTCGGGTATACTTTCGTATGCTTTGTTTAGCTTGTTTATATCACAAAAATCATCAATAATTAAGTGCGGGAAAGGCTGTGCTGAAAGATATTTAACTTGTAGATCAGATAAATTTTTCTCCAGAAATTCAAAATTAATCATATACGATTTATTAGTTGTTCTCGCAAAATTAAACAAAACGATTTAATTCTTTTCACATAATTTTCGCAAAAATCAGTTGTAATCATCAATTACCAGTAATTTATAAAATATTGATTAAGAATGTGTATTTTTGGCACTGTTAAAGTAAATTCAGGTAATGAAAATAGCTATTGTAGGTACAAGAGGAATACCAAACCATTACAGCGGGTTTGAACAATTTGCCGAATATTTTTCTGTATACCTTGCAGATAAAGGACACGATGTTTACGTATATAACTCCCACAACCACTTATACCAGGAAAAAACCTTTAAAGGGGTAAACCTGATACATAAGTATGACCCGGAATATAAGCTGGGCACCTTTGGGCAGTTTATCTACGATTATAACTGTATTACAGATTCCCGCAAACATAATTTTGATGTTATCCTTCAGTTAGGCTATACCAGTAACTCTGTATGGTATTTTTTACTGCCTAAAAAACCGGTTATTATAACTAATATGGACGGGTTGGAGTGGAAACGTTCTAAGTATTCGCCATCGGTTCAAAAATTCTTAAAATTTGCCGAAAAGCTTGCTGCTAACAGCAGCGATTATATGGTGGCCGATTCTTTAGGCATACAATCATACCTTAAAAATAAGTACAAAAAAGACTCGCAGTACATACCTTATGGAGCACACCCGTTTACAACGCCGGATGATGCCATTTTAAAAGAATATGGT
>Ga0247815_10000091_pt1 | contig 65782 bp, 54 predicted proteins | sample UWRJL194509B1_FD_181014 | JGI IMG/M metagenome (GOLD analysis project Ga0247815, IMG submission 181014) | Plant litter microbial communities from Arlington Agricultural Research Station in Wisconsin, United States - UWRJ-L194-509B-1 | ecosystem: Environmental > Terrestrial > Plant litter >... | reverse complement strand
TGAACAATTTGAAGTTTAAAAAACATACTGTAATCTTTCTGTGTGCGCTTTACATAGCGAAATTCTTGATCTTTTTCCATAATGATACTTTTTGTGTATCGCTATTTCAGGACAAGACACTTTTTAAAAACAAAAAACCCATCATCACTGACAGGTCTTTTTATTTGATTCGAAATTCGAATTAGATGATCAACATCGCATCTCCGTAAGAATAGAATTTGTATTCTTCTTTGATTGCTTCGTCGTAAGCTCTTTTCATTAAATCATGTCCACAGAAAGCAGAAATCATCATTAATAATGTTGATTTTGGCGTGTGAAAATTAGTAATCATACAGTTTGCAATACTAAAATCGTGAGGAGGAAAAATGAATTTATTGGTCCAGCCTTCGTAAGGATTTAAAGTATTTTGAGAAGAAACTGAACTCTCGATCGCACGCATAGAAGTTGTTCCTACAGCGCAGATACGTTTTTTGGCCACTTTTGCAGCATTTACGATATCGCAGGCTTCTTGTTTGATAATCAATTCCTCAGAATCCATTTTGTGTTTAGATAAATCTTCTACCTCAACCGGGTTAAAAGTTCCTAAACCAACGTGAAGTGTTACTTCAGCAAAATTTACTCCTTTAATTTCTAATTTTTTCAAAAGGTGTTTAGAGAAGTGTAAACCTGCTGTTGGTGCAGCAACGGCTCCTTCTTCTTTTGCATAAATTGTCTGATATCTTTCAGCATCTTCAGCAGTTACTTCTCTGTTGATGTATTTAGGAATTGGAGTTTCTCCCAATTCTGTCAATTTGTTTCTGAATTCTTCGTAAGAACCGTCATATAAAAAACGTAAAGTTCTGCCACGAGAAGTGGTATTGTCTATTACCTCAGCCACTAACGAATCGTCGTCGCCAAAATAAAGTTTGTTACCAATACGGATTTTACGAGCCGGATCAACCAAAACGTCCCAAAGACGCTGCTCTGAATTTAATTCTCTTAATAAGAAAACTTCAATTCTCGCTCCTGTTTTTTCTTTGTTCCCGTACAAACGTGCTGGGAAAACTTTTGTATTGTTAAGAATCAAAACGTCTCCGTCATCAAAATAATTGATAACATCTTTAAACATTTTATGTTCTATAGTTTGTTTTTGACGATCGATTACCATTAAACGAGATTCGTCTCTGTTTTCTGCTGGAAATTCTGCTAAAAGTTCTTTCGGTAAATTAAATTGAAAATGTGATAATTTCATTTGAGAAAGTTATGAGTTATAGATTTTCAATCAGGATTATTCGACACCTGATTTTAATCGTGTGCAAATATACGATTGTGAGATAGGCGTTGTCAAGTGTTTTGCTGTTTATTTTCAAAAGTCGTTGATTTAGTGGCGTTTCTGGTTGTGTTTTTTCACCATATAAGTTATATAAGTTCATTTAAGTGGGATTTCTTATTTTCAAACATCAAAAGTTCAATTATTTTAACCACAATTTTGTCATTTCGACGAAGGAGAAATCACACGCTTAAATCGACAAAGATTGGCGATTAGACTGCTGAGTTTCTAATGTGATTTCCTTCGTGGAAATGACAAACTTTATGATTAACAGCAATTTGAAACCATAAAAAAACCCCTGGCAAAAAGCAGGGGCATATAGTTTATAGTTCAACTTTTAAATGAATTATATTTCTATGGTTCAAAAATTTTACAATTCTGAGATTTCAAAATTTAATGCTTTCAAGTCATTCCAGAAATCCGGATATGATTTCGAAACTACTTCCGCATTTTCAATAATAATTGGCACTTTTAAAGCTAAAGGCGCAAATGCCATTGCCATACGGTGATCGTTGTAAGTGGCAATTTTTATATTATGATTGATATTTTCTGAAGCAACTAAAGTCAAACTATCATTTGTAACAGAAATATTAGCTCCAAGTTTTGTTAACTCTATTCTTAACGCTTCCAAACGGTCCGTTTCTTTAATTTTTAGAGTGTGAAGCCCGGTTAAATGACAACCTATTCCTAAACCTAAACAGGTGACCACAATGGTTTGTGCAATATCTGGTGTATTGTTTAATTCAAAATTTACCGTTTCATATTTAAAATTCTCTTGTTTTACCAACGTCATTTTGTTGTCTTGAAATGTCGTTTTTACTCCCAATTTTTCATAAATTGAAACCAATTCAGAATCTCCTTGTAAGCTGTTTTCTTTATAGCTGCTTAATGTTATGGATGCGGTATCGGCCAAAGCTACTAAACTAAAAAAGTAAGATGCCGAACTCCAATCCGATTCTACAACCATTTCTTTTGATGCAACTTCGGCTTTTGGAAATACTTTGATTACGTTTCCTTCAAAACTCGTTTGAATATCTAAATCATTTAGCAAAGCCAAAGTCATTTTGATATACGGAATTGAAGTGATTTCTCCTTCTAAAGTTAATTCTAACCCATTTTCTAATTTTGAAGCAACAAGTAAAAGTGCCGAAATATACTGACTGCTTACATTTGCTGCCAAGGTAACTTTTGAAGCCGTAACTTTTTTTCCTTTGATTCTTATTGGCGGATATCCCTCTTCTTTTTCATAAGAAATCTCCACTCCTAATTGTCCCAGTGCTTCAGCTAAAATTTTTATCGGGCGTTCCTGCATTCTGCTGGAGCCTGTCATTACTACTTCTCTTCCTTCATTTACAGCAAAATAAGCGGTTAAAAAACGCATTGCTGTTCCGGCGTGATGAATGTCTACGATTTCGTCATTGCCAATTAAGGCTTTCTGCATTACCTCGCTGTCATCAGAGTTTGAAGTGTTAGATAACGTGATATTTGGAAATAATGCTTTTAGCAATAACAAACGATTGGTTTCGCTTTTTGATCCAGTTACTGCAATTTGTCCTTGTAAATTATGTTGAGTTGTTTGAAGAAGTAAATTCATTTTTTTAATTGTAAGTTGTAAATTACGAATTACGAATGATTAGAAACGTAATTCAGCCACGCAATTTACCACTCCCCATTCATAATTCAAAATTCAAAACCCATAATTCAAAACTTATGAGTGATATTTCACAATTATTTTAATTTATCATTGTTTTTATGACGGTCTTTGTCACGAACTGATTTTAAATCCATTTTTTTATCAAAAGCAGCCTGTAAATCGATTCCGGTTTGGTTAGCCAGACACAAAACCACAAAAACAACATCAGCCAGTTCTTCGCCTAAATCTTTATTTTTATCACTTTCTTTTTCAGATTGTTCTCCGTATCGGCGGGCAATAATACGGGCAACTTCGCCTACTTCTTCTGTAAGCTGTGCCATATTGGTTAACTCATTAAAATAACGAACACCGTGTTCCTTAATCCAGGTATCTACATCAAGCTGTGCATTTTTCAAATCCATTGTTATATTTTTTTAAGAATAATTTTTTCATTTTGACTGGCAATTACTTTCTGGAAAATATCTTTTAAGGAATTGTATTCGTCAGCTGCAAAAATACTACTGTAAATTTCTTTTGTACAGATAATTTGAATTTTGTTTTCTTGAATTGAAGTATTTATCGAATAAATTATATCCTTGCTTTCTGACATGATCTTAACAGGAGTTGGTATTGATTCTACTGTATATCCTTCAGGAATTTCTAAATTCACGTTGAATCGCTGTAAAGCAGGATATCCGAAATAAATTCCCATTTTTCGCTTTTCCTGACTAAATGGATTTTTGGTTCTTGTAAAAAACAATAACGGATTAATGAATATTTTACCGCCAATAATTTCCGATTGATTGTCTGTGGCAAAAGCAAAAGTTTCTAAAACCGGATCAGAAAAATTCGTTTTTTTATTTTCTACGACATATTCTGAAATTTTCAAACCTCCTAGTTCTTCTTCCTTTTTTCAAGATAATTTTCCTGATTCCTATCTGCATTTCGAATCCTGAAAGTATAGGCTTCATAATCTGTGTGCTGCACTCTGATTTTGCCTTCAATTTTTCCGGAGTTATCAATCTTCGCCATTAAACTAGTCATTTCTTTAGAGATGCCGCTTGGTATTAAATTAATTTCTATCGAAGTTCCGTCTTCTTTAATAAGTCTTCCGTTCCAGTTTAAAACATTCAATGGCAAAATGCCCGGAGAAGTAAATTTATGAGAAGCATCCAGCAGTATTTGCTTTCCATCGATTTCTGCGGCCGCAATAACATAGTTAAAACCGGTTCTTGTTGGGTAAACCGGAACTCCATTTTCAATTGTACTTACTAAAACCGGATTTGATTCTATTCCTGCCAATTTGAGCATACTGATCAAAATAAAATTGATTTCAGCAACATTTCCTGTTTGATCTGTGTACGCTTTTACGATGCCTTTTTCAGTGGTGTAGTCGTTAATTTCATTCCAATTCATTTTATTCTGAACGAATTTAAAAATGATATTCATCCTCTCATTCAACGATTCTACAGTTGTACATAACCTTTTTACATCTTCAATTAAAAAGGTCTTCTCGTCCAGCTGTTTACCAAAATCCTTATCTTTAAAAATTGTTGTTGCAACGCCTTCCCATGTGTTTGTATAGTCTTTGACAGGCTGATCGGGCATTCGGACTCTTTCGAGCTCATGTCTGACGGAACCGCGATAATTTTCGATATTATTTACATAAGGCTCATTAAGTAATGCCGGAATATCTTTTCCTGCATAATACATATTCACTTGTTGATACCTAAATGAATTGGTTTGATTGTGCTCGTTCTCAAAACTCTGATTACCGCTGACAATTTTAAAATCGTTTTCTATGGGGTCTGTTCCAACTAAAAGCGGCTTGTAAATATAGAACTCCGGAATTTCTGCCTTATATTCAAAGTAAGTTACAGGAATATCATACTGAAAGTCAAAGTCAGGAAGTTTTACAATATTCTCTGATTTTAAAATGTATTTGTATTCTATAACCGAACCAATTTTTACATTGGGCAGCGTGATCATTTTTTCTTTCCAGTATTTATTTATTTTGTTTTTAAAAGTGCCCTGACTCTCTAATTTTGTTTTTACAATGGCACCGTTTTCCAGATTGTATGTAACGGCGTTTGAGAATTCTAATTGATCTTCACCCAAATTTTCATAACCTATATAAAAACGTACTTTTTGATCTGCCCATTTTAATCCTTCTTTTTTATAAATTTTGATTTTAAATTCATAAACATGATTGGCAGTAAAACCGCTTTTAATAGTATAGGTAAAAAAAGATTTCCCCTTTTTAAAAAGGATCGCAGCAGGTGCGGTCGTATCTTTTGGATTGACTTTTTCCTGTAATTCAGCAACAGTTACTTTTCCTAATTCGTGTTTTTGAGCATTCAATTTTGAAATACTAAAAATCATAAAAACAGAAATAACGATAGAACGTATATTCATCTTAAATTCTTTTTAAAACTATTTTCTCTGTTTCTTTAGCAATCATCGTCTGATAATACTCTTGCAGGACTTCATATTGATCAACTCCAACAATAGCTTCATTAATTTGATGTGTAATCAGCAATTGCAGGATATTGTCGCTGACTGTGATATTGTATCTAAAAGCTCCCAAACCGCCTTCCATCGTAATCGCGCCGGGAAGCGGCAATGTTTCGATGGTGTATCCTTCCGGAATCTGGATACTGATATTGTATTTATCCTTAAACGGAAATCCGAAATCTACAGGATATTCTCTGGTTTCCTGTTTAAACGGATTTTTTGTATTGGCAAAAAACAACATTGGACTAATGTATATTTTCTCTCCTATAATGTCACATAATGCGCCTGCTGAAAAGTTATAAGTTTCAGAAGCGGGCAAAAGCACTTCTTTTTCATTGGTTCTGGTATACTCACTTACTTCAATTTTATTATTATCATTTTCGAGCTTTTCCAGATAGGCATCTTCCTTCAGGTTTTCAAAATTATTTCTAAAAGCCATCGCATGATAATCAGTATAATATTTTCTTATTTTGCCCTTTATTTTTCCGGTTTTGTCAATCGAATAATTAGCAGAAACAGTGCTGGTAGAAATCATTTTAGGCACTAAATCGATATTATCAGAAGTTCCGTTTTTGCGAATCAGTCTTCCTATCCAGTTTAAATCCTGCATAGGCAGTACATTTGGCGCCGAGAATTTATCTGTTGCGTCTAATAATATTGTCTCATTTGCAATTTCAACGGCTGTAATTACATAATTGAAAGCTGTTAAATTAGGAAAAAAGGCAATTCCATTCGATCGCGTGCTGATCAACACCGGATTTGCATCTAAGCCTGCATATCGCAGCATAGACGTGAGCATTAAATTAATATCAGCTGCATTTCCTGTTTTTTCTTTATAGGCTTTACGAACTCCTTTTTCACAGGAATATCCTAAATGATTGTTCCAGCTTATGTTAGATTTTACAAAATCGAGAATAGCATTCATTTTTTCATTCGGATTCACTTTTCCCTGAAGCAGCAGTTTAAGATCCTCTTCATAATAACCTTCTTTATTTAATTCAGGTCCAAAGCTGTCAAACTCGTAGATTGTTTTTGCAACGCTTGTCCAATTTGTCGAGAAATTTTTTATCAGCTGTCCTGGTATGTTTACACTTTCAAGTTCATATGAAATGCCGGATCGGTAATTATTCATGTTATTTACATAACTCTCCTCTTTTATTGCCGTCAGGTTCTGAAAAACATAGGTTGTCTCCATAGCTCCGTAGCCATATGTTTTTGCAATCTGCGTGTTTACTTTGGGAGCGAAAAATCCTTTTAAATTTTTTTTGAATAAAAATGAATCCGGAATAATGGCTTTAAATTCCGAATAATTAACGGGAATATCTTCTTGAAAATTGCAATCGTATACCGTTATAAACCCTCCGCGCTGTTTATATTGATATTCTATTATGGATCCTTCTTTTATATCTGAAAATGCCAGCTTTTTTGTCCAATAATTTGTAGTTGTCTTTTCGACAAATTCGCTTTCGGGTTTTAATTTAGACTTGACAATTTTTCCATCTGACAGATTATAAGTGCAGGCATCTGTTATGGTTAAATTACTTAGATTTCCTGCTCCAAAATAGATTTGAACATTCGACCATTCATACCCTTCTTTCTTATAAATTTTAATTCTTCGTTTTAAAATTTGTTCAGACCTGCCGTCAATACCAATATCCATGGATCGTTTATTAAATATAATTGCAGCAGCTGCAGCAGAATCTCCAGGATGCATTTTTTCCTCAAGTTCAGCAACGGTTACTTTTCCCATTTCATAAATCTGAGCATTGCTTTTTGAAACAGCAAATAATAAAAAAACAAAGAGAGCGACAGAACGTAATACCATATCTAGATTCTTTTTAAAACTATTTTCTCTGTTTCCTTAGCGATCATTTTCTTGTAATATTCTTTCAGCATTTCATACTTCTCAATCGACACTATTCCTTGGTTGATTTGATGTGAAACAACCAGCTGCAGTGAATTACCTGTCTCTGCGATATTAAATTTAAAACTTCCTAAATTATCTTCCATGTTTATTGTAATTGGGGCCGGAAGTGTCTCTACCGCAAAACCGTCAGGAACTTTGATTACAATGGTATACTTATCAGCAAATGGAAAACCAAAATCTACCGGATATTCTCTGATTTCCTGTTTAAACGGATTTTTTTCACTGCTGAAAAAAAGCATTGGATTAAAATATATTTTTCCGCCAATTACTTCGCATAAATTATTTCCGTTAAACGAATAAGATTCTGTCAAGGGTTTTAAAATCTCTTTTTCATTCTCTCTGACATATTCACTAACTTCAATTTTTCTGTTTTGATTCTCAAATTTTTCTAAATAGTCTTCTTGTTTTTGTCCTGATATTTTATCGCGAATAGTCAAGGCTGCGTAGTCTGTGCATTGTTTTTTGGCCTTTCCGGCAACGGTTCCATCCGGATTAATATCATAAGATAAAAAAACAGATGTATTGGATGTTTTTTTAGGCATCAGACTAATTTGTTCAGAGCTTCCGTCTTTTCTAATTAATCTTCCAAACCAGTTTAAAGTTCTGAAAGGCAAAATATTCGGTGTTGAAAATCGAGCAGACGCATCTACTAAATAATGCCCGTTTGGCGTTTCTACTGCTGCAATTACGTAGTTGAAGGCTGTTCTGTTAGGAAACATCGCAATTCCGTTATCACGCGTACTCACTAAAACCGGATTTGCCGTTAAACCTGCATAACGCAGCATGGCGGTGAGCATTAAATTAATATCGCCAATATTTCCTGATTTTTCTTTATAGGCCTTTTTAACACCATTTTCGCACTCGTAACCAGCCACACCATTCCATTTTACTCTTGATTTCACATATTGCAAAATTGCCATTACTTTTTCTTCAGGCGTATTTGTTCTGGCTAATAATGCTTTTAAATCTTCTTCAAAATAACCGGTTTTGTTTAATTCCGGACCAAAGCTGTTGTATTCATAAATGGTTTTTACAACAGAATTCCAATCGGCCGACATTACTTTCATTGGCTGATTGGGCCAGTTAATCACCGAAAGTTCAAACTCAACACTTGCCGTATAATTTCTAATATTATTTACAAATTCTTCGTCTTTGATCGCCGGGAAATTTGCAGCGATGTAAGTCGTCTGGGTTTCAAAATAATCTACCTGATTCGTTGAAAAAGTTGTAGATGACACGGAACCGCCCGATCTCTCTTTGTTTGTAAAAATTATCGATTTATTGTTTTTTTTGACTGTGATTTTTGGATACACAAATCCTTTTTGCCTGGAATTGAAAACATAATATTCCGGAATATAAGTTACAAATTCTGAATAGTTAACCGGAATGCCGGACTGAAAATCCCAGTCTCTGATAATCGACGGATTTGGCGTTTTAATGCTGTACTTAAATTCTATAACTGAACCTTCCTTAACGTTAGGCATTGTTATTTTTTTTTGTGAATTGTATTTATTCAAAACTTCAGTAAAAATCCCTTCACTTTTAAGTTTCGTTTTTTCAATTTTACCGTTCACCAGATTGTAGGTAACGGCATCACTAAAAATTACCTTTTCAGATAAATTGACTGCGGAGTAAAACCAAACTTTCTGATTGGCTAAAGCATAAGCTTCCTTTTTATAAATTTTAATTCTGGTTTCGACATCTGTAATTGCTACAAATCCTTCATTCTGATCGTATTCAATTCGCACTTCTCCCTTTTTATATAATACAGCGGCGGCAGCGGTTGAATCTAACGGATGAACTTTTTGCTCTAATTCAGCAATAGAAACTTTTCCGAGTTCGTATTTTTGGGCTTTAAGTTCAGAAATTCCAAAAAACAGGACAGCAGCAACAATTACGTTTACCAGTTTCATATTACATTTTTTTTAGGACAATTTTCTCTGTTTCTTTTGCGACCATAACCTGATAATACTCTTTCAGCATTTCATATTGATCTGTCGAGACAATTGCTTCATTAATTTGATGTGAAATTGATAGCTGCAGCATTTTATCATTCGTTATGATATTGTACTTAAAAGTTCCCAAACCATCATCCATATTTACGGCACCAGCAAGAGGGATGGTTTCTACTACATATCCGTCAGGAACCTGAATATTGATATTGTACTTATCCATAAACGGGAAACTAAAATCTACCGGATATTCTCTTGTTTCCTGCTTGAAAGGATTTTTTGTATTGGCAAAAAATAACATCGGATTGATGTACATTTTATCTCCAATAATCTCACATAAATTAGATCCTGTAAAAGCAAATGTTTCGATAGTTGGCAATAAAAGTTCTTTTTCATTGGTTCTGCTATATTCGCTCACTTCAATTTTACCGTGTTCATTCTCCAATTTTTCTAAGTAAGCATCTTGTTTTACGCTTTCAAAATTGCTTCTGGCAATCATCGCATTGTAATCTGTACATTGCCTTCTTACCTTTCCGGATATTTTACCTGTTGGATCAATGGTGTAATTCACAAAAACATTATCATTAGAGAGCTTCTTAGGCATTAAATCGACATTGTCTGATGTTCCATCTTTACGAATTAATCTTCCGTTCCAGTTTAATGTTCTTATTGGCAGCGTATTTGGGGTTGAGAATTTAGAAGTTGCATCTAATAAAATAGTACCATTATCAGTTTCCACAGCTGCAATGACATAATTGTAAGCCGTTCTATTGGCAAAAAAAGAAATGCCATTTGACCTTGTACTTACTAAAACAGGATTTGCGGTCAGGCCAGCATAACGCAGCATTGCCGTTAACATCAAATTGATGTCGGCAACATTTCCTGTTTTTTCCTTGTAAGCTTTGCGAACGCCATTATCACAATAATAGCCATGAATACCGTTCCAGCTTATATTCGATTTTACAAAATTCAAAATCATCAATATTTTTTCTTCTGCGGTATTTACATTGACTAATAATGGTTTTAAATTTTCTTCAAAATATCCTGTTTTCTCTAGTTCAGGACCAAAATCATCATAATTGTAAATAGTTTTTACTACGGAATTCCAATCAGTCGAATAAGGTTTGATAGGCTCATTTGGATACTTAGTCATCGCCAATTCAAACTGTACACTTGAAGTATAGTTCCCAATATTATTTACAAATGCTTCATCTCGCATTGCAGGAAAATTTTCTGCAGTGTAAGTTGTTTTAGCTTCGTGATATTGTTTTTTGAATTCTGAATAAGACGGCTTTCCGGTAATTTGATCTCTGTCTTTCTCATAAACCGTAAAAGAACCTTCAATATTTTCGAGTTTAGTTTTTGGAAGAAGATATCCTTTCTGTCTTACATTATAAACGAAATATTCCGGAATGTAAGTGATGTATTCGTTATAATTAACCGGAATTTCCTCTTGAAAATTCCAATCACGCATAAAACCAATAAGACCACTTTTGATTGTATATTTATATTCAATTACAGAACCTTCTTTAACACTAGGCATCGTGATTTTTTTCTGTCCGCTGTACTTATTTCTATTTTCCTTAAAAATACCTTCCGATTTCAGCTTTGTTTTTTCAATTTTCCCACCTACGAGATTATACGTTACCGCATCAGAGAAAGAAACTCCCTCTTCAACGCCGCCTACTATATAATAGAAAACATTTTGGTTCGCATAATCGTAGCCTTCTTTTTTGTAAATTTTGATCCTATTTTCAACTTCCGTTACAATGACGAAGCCTTCATCTTTGTCGTACATAAATCGGGTTACTCCTCTTTTATACAAAATAGCAGCCGTTGCCGCTGAATCCTTTGGATGTATTTTTTGCTCCAATTCGGCTATAGATACTTTTCCTAATTTAAATTCCTGAGCGTTTGTTGTTGAAGCAAAAAGAAAAAGTAAGAGCGCTAAAAAGTTAATAAATTTCATTGGTGTGGTGGTGGTTAGTTTTTGATTGGTTTATGTTTGTTCTGCTTAATTTTTAGTCAGGATGATTTTAGCATTATCATTTCGCGATACCTGTTCCATAAAAAGGCGGTATTCGTCATATTCTTTATTAGAGTATTGTCCTTTATTTAAAAACATCGAACGTTTGTAGATTAGTTTGTTGTTTTCTTTTTTGATGATTTCCGTTTTGTATTCTCCGAATTTCCCTTTTAATTCAAAATTTGAAGGTAAAAATTCTATTGTAAAACCGGCTGGCAGGTTAACTTCGATTTCATCTGTATCTAAAAATCCACGCTGAATCTCAAACGGATTTTTACGATTTCTGATGCGTCGTATATTTTGATTATTCTGATTGAAGGCATCTACTGCAAAAATCATTTTATTACCGGAAATTGAGGCATAATTGATGGCGCTTATCTGTGCATTCTCGGTAAACCGAATATTTTCCTTATCGTTTGCAAAGGTTATTTTACCCAATTTAAGATTATTGATATTATCCCAGTATTCCTTATAATGCGCTTCTTTATCGGTCGGCTGCATGGTTTCTATCCTTGTTTTGGAGCTGTATTGAGAACCCTCTGAAACGATGGAAACTGTACCTGAAAAATGACCGTTTTCATCTATTGCGTAGCTTCCCTTTTCTTTTTGAGTATTGCCGTTATCTTCGTACACTTTAGTTCTTACTATTTCGCCGCCTTCCGGTTTAATTACCAAAACATTTCTATCATCTGTAAAAATGCCCTGATATCCAAAAGGATCCTCCTGACTCGTACATTCGAGCCATGTGTAATGATTTCCGTTCGGAATAGACAAAATCATGTGGTTTCCCTGCATTGATACAAAGTCTGATTCAATATTTGTTTTATACGTATCACCATATAAAACCGTATTGTATGACGGTACATCTACAGCCTGCAAAAGTGCTTTGGTATAATTGGTCAAAGCTTTGCAGTCTCCGTATCCTAAACGGTCAACATCGCTGGCAAGCATGGGTTTCCAGCCGCCAATACCCACTTGAATGCTTACATACCTTGACTTTTTCTGTACAAAATCATAAACTATTTTTGCCTTTTTTACCGGATCTTTTTCATCGCCGACAAGAGCTTTAATCTTTGCTTTTGTTTCTTCCGGAAGATCAGTTGTGCCTGAAAGTATTTTTTCTGAATACCATTTCCCAAAATCACTCCAATTTGTCGCGGTTCCGTCCACACCTTCAAGATGAAAACGTTCCAGGCCCATCATTACTTTAGGAAAAAGTTCTTTATAGGACGGACTGTAATCTTCATATTTTTGCGCCAAAATATTAGCAGCTGTATAAGAAAGCTGCGTATTGGTATCAACCGTTTTTTGTATGTTGAAATTTGAAAACTGAAATTCCTTTTTCTTGAAGCCTAGATCTGCAGGATAAACCACATTCAGAATAGACTTTTCGACACTGCAGCTTGATTCGCTCAAAGGCATCCATCTCGGAATAAAAGCAGTTGCAGAAGTTTGAACTTCACTATTAAATTCTATTGTAAAAGGATATGAAATTGCGGTGTAATCTAAATAAATATAACGGCTTTCTGAGAAAAGCGTACCGCCTCCCACGACACTTTGATCCCTGAAATCTTTTCGTCTGATTCTTTTGATTTCTTTTCCGAAAGCGTCATAAATTATGGCCTCAATATTTTTAACCGAAGTCGATTTGTTATAGAATTCATAGGCATTTGAAGCCGTAAAACCCTTTTCGTTTAAAACCGTTACCACACGCTGCGTTTTTATATTCATACTTCGCTGCGAAGCAATTGTAATATCAGTTTGATCCAGACGCACAATAGCATTGGCATTTTCTTTGAGACTGTCAGCAATTTTTAAAATCGAGTAATCACTCTTTTGAGCAGTACTAGTAAGGGTTAAGAATAAAAAAAGTAACGCAAAAAAAGGTTTTTTCATTAGTAGGTAATTTCTTCAAATATATATTATTTTTAGAAATCCTTAACAAATGTTTAATAAAATTTTATTCCCTGTTTTTGCTGTCTATAATAATGGTTACCGGACCATCGTTTAACAGACTTACTTTCATATCGGCACCAAAAATTCCGGTTTGTACTTTTTTACTGCACTCTTTTTCTAAAGATTTTACGAAATTTTCATACATTGGAATTGCGAATTCAGGCTTAGATGCCTTTATATATGAAGGACGATTTCCTTTTTTTGTAGAAGCGTGGAGTGTAAATTGGCTTACCACGATGATATCGCCGTCTACATCCTGAACCGAGCAGTTCATGACATCATCTTCATCGCCAAAAATTCTCATTTTTATGATTTTGCCCGCAAGCCAATCGATGTCTTCCTGAGTATCGGCATCTTCAATTCCCACTAAAACCAATAATCCTTTTTGAATTTCGGCTGTTTTATTCCCTTCAACTGTTACGGATGCTGAAGAAACTCTTTGAAGAACAACTCTCATATTAATGGTTAATTATGAATGGTTAATTGTGAATTTATTTTACTGTGAGTTTTTGTTTGGTACTAATTATTATTGAAGCAAATTTTAATTATCTCTAAAATATCAGATTTATATATTGAAACAATTATTTACAATTAATTATTTACAATTAATTATTTACAATTCACAATTATTTCCTCATTTCATCGCTTGCTTTTCGATCTTCATCATACGAATCTGTACGATAATTTTCGTCATCGCCTTCCAGAATTTTCAAATAGCTGTTGTAACGTGACCAGGCAATTTCATCTTTTTCCAGAGCCGCTTTTATCGCACAGTGAGGTTCTTCTTTGTGCAGACAATTATTAAACTTGCATTGATCTTTTAATTTGAAGAATTCCGGAAAATAACCGCTTACTTCTTCTTTTTCCATATCGACAATTCCAAAACCTTTAATTCCTGGCGTATCGATAATTTTTGCATTAAAGGACAAATCATACATTTCGGCAAAAGTAGTCGTATGCTGGCCTTGTTTACTAGCTTCAGAAATGTTTTTGGTTTTAAGATGCAGAGAAGGTTCCATCGCATTTACCAAAGTCGATTTTCCAACACCTGAATGTCCTGAAAACATGCTTACTTTGCCAATCATCATTTCTTTGAGCTCTTCGATACCTTTCATTTCTGTCGAAGAAACACGGAGGCATTTATAGCCAATTTGCTGATACACATACTGCATATACAACTGATCGTCCAGCGTGGCATCATCAAAAGTATCTATTTTATTAAAAACCAAAATAGTTTCTATTCCGTAAGCCTCTGCAGTGACCAAAAAACGGTCTATAAAATTGAATGTTGTTGGTGGATTATTAATCGTTACAAGCAAAAAAACACGATCGATATTCGATGCAATAATATGCATTTGATGTGATAGATTAACCGATTTACGAACGATGTAATTTTTTCTTTCGTGAATATTATGAATCGTTCCTGTTAAAGTATCAGAGGTTTCTTCGAGTTCATAATCGACAATATCGCCTACAGCAATAGGATTGGTGCTTTTTATCCCTTTCATCCTAAACTTCCCTTTCATGCGGCATTCTATAAAATCGCCTTGCTCCGATTTTACGGTGTACCAACTTCCTGTAGATTTATATACGAGTCCTGTCATTCAAATATCAGATTTTAGATTTTAGATTTCAGATTGCTCTTTAATCTAAAAAATATTAAAAGGCAAAATTACGTTTTTAGAATTGAACAACGCAACTTCGCCTTTTAAAATTAAAGACTTACTCTTAAATTACCAGACTATTTCGCCTAAAAGTTCATTTTGTTTTAATTTTCCAAGCTGAATTGTTTTCAGCCTTTTTGATGTTTTTCCGGCTCTCGTAGTGTAAATTTCGACCATAATGGTGGCCGGACCGTTTTCAGTCAATTCACTTTCTCCATAATAATCAGTTCTGATTTGATATTTTCCTTTCGCTGCATTTCGAATTATATATTGTTCCGGACCGTATCCTTCTGTAAAATCTTTAGAGAATCTTCCTCCAATTGCTGTCGAAGTATGACCAAAATAACATTCTTCGCCTGTTGGTTCAATAACATGCAAATCTAAATCGACATCCATTTGGTTCCAGTTCATGATAATTCGAATTTCAACCGGCATTTTTACAATATACTTTTTATCCAGTTTATCGCTATTCAAACCTTTATGCTCGGCAATTAAACGATTAATATCCATCAGGATAATATCTTCAACGCCTTCATAATGCCCGCCCATTTCTCCGTAATAATTTACTTCCAATGCTTTAATCAATTGGTCAAGCGCTTCCTGGTTTTTTCCTGTATCTTCCAGCGTTAAAGCATAGTCACGTAAACTTTGTGGTTCATGCTCTCTCCATTTTACAACTTGTTTTGCAGCAAACAAGGCATCGTCATAAGACTTCCACTGACGTAATGTATAAGTAAGTGTTTTATAAAGCTGATGATTTTCTAACCCTAAATCGGCAACATTACTGATAACCTGCAATGCTTTTTTTACATCGCCCTGATTGTAGAAAAAATGCGCCACATCAAAATAAAAGCTTGGGTTTCTTTCTTGTGCTTTTCGTAACTCGAAATACAAATCATGTTGTTTTTCTCTTGGCGCTTTTGCTAAAGCTTTTAAATATAATCGGTCAGGATTCCAGTTTTTAGTTTCACCATTTCCAGAGTCAATTGTATCTGTAACCGAATAATTTTGAGAAGCTGTATCCGACTTCGAATTAATTTCAATTCCCGCAGCTTCACCTTTTAATGCCTGCGACAAATCTCCGTCTCTTGAAACGCTTTCACTTGTAAGCAATTGTGAAGAAGAAGTAACTTCTGACTTTTTAAAGGACGAATAGCCAGATGCAACATCCTGCATTTCATCAGACTTAGCTTCTTGCCTTTTTGGACTTTCCTCTGTTACTTCATTGGCCCTAGCTACGACGGGTTTAACGAACTGAACCCGATCAACTTTAGGTGCAGATGGTGGAGGACTAGAATTAACAACATTGTTATCTTCTACAATTTCAATGACTGGTCCTGCACCAACCGGCTCATCAATGGTCAGAACGGCATCAGCATCTCCCTTAATTGTTTCTTCAGCTTCACCTCTCAGCGCCACAGACATCCTTTTATACTTATATTTAGAGGCTATTTTCTGTCCCTTATATGTAATATTTTGTTTCCACCAACTATTTAATCCTTCAAAATAACTTTCGATACTTTCCCAATTATTTTTTTGCAGGGCCAAATTATTATCATGTTCCTGTTTTTTAATTCTGTCAAATTCAGCACGTAATTCTGCCGGAGGTACAATATCATACAAAATATAATCCCGAATATCTTCCAGCACAATCAGCGAAGTATTTTTAGTAATAATTCCGTACTTTTTCCCTAAAAGTTCGATTTCGCCAGCATTTTTAGCATATTCAAAATCAAGGTTTGCTATTTTTTTCTGTGCCCAGATTTTCTCAATATTTACATCATTCGTGTTTTGAACAGCAGCATCAAACGCGATTTTTTGTTCTAAAACTGCTTCATCATTATATCCGAATAATAAGGTAATTTCATTTTTTGGATTTAAAGAAATGCCGGAAAAACTAAAATTACCTGAAACCGACGTTCCTTCGATCGGAAATAAATCAGTCACGGTAAGATTTTCTTTTATACCTAAAAATTTCAGGTTTGTATTTACTAATTTATCTAAAGCTGCTTCAGTATTTATCTGATTCAAATTGACAAAATTACCGCCCGTCTGCATTGAAGAATAATTCAGAAAAGCAAAATCAGCGGACACGGAAGATGTAATAATAGAAATACGCTTTTTCGTTTTTGGCAAAACATTTTCACTCAAAGAAGACAATCCATCCGTGAAAAACAAATATTCATCCTGACCCGTAAAGTTGAGCTGCGAAAAACGGGTTACGACATCATATTTTGTTTTTTCTAGAACGGCTTTTAAAGCATCCCAATTTCCGTTAGAAACAAGATATTCCTGTTGTCTATCAAAAGTATAATTCAAAAAGTATAGTGTAACTTTTGTATTTTTTATTTTCTGGAAATAAGCATCCAGCAAATCCAATTCTTTTTTTAAGTCCCGATTCTGACAGCTTAATGAATTATCCCAAATCAAACCAATAGAAGCTGGAATTTTCTTTGCGGTTTTATTGCCTTCTATAAAAGTATTTCCGTAAAAATAATACTGTCCGCCAACATTCTGCATCACAACACCGGGAATATTTTGCTGTAACGGAATTTTAAAAACTAATTTTTCAGAAGGCTGATAATTTTCTTTTTTGATAGAAGCCTGAAAAGATTGATCCCACTTTGAAAAAGCAATTTGATTCCCAGAGTTCTCTACAACTTTTGGTGCTGCTGCAGTTCCCACAACTGAAACAGTAATCTCAAACTGATCTAATTTTTTCGGAAAACGACTCACCAATTGATAGGACAAATTGTCTTTATCAAAAGCCGAAAGTTCTTCTTCATAGCCAATAATGACAGTTCGTTCTCCGTTTGGCATTAACGGATAAATTCTCGTCCTGAAATTATTTCCATCCACTTTTTCCAACAATCCCGGATCGACACGACGATGTTCGATAGCCTCAAAAACTTGTTTTCCTTTGCTTTTATTTACAGGAACTGCTTCGCGCATTTTTCCATTAATGTCAATAGCATATCTTGAAACCGAAACATTTTCCGGAAGTGGAAAAATAAGTTCTGCCTCCATCTGGCGTGTTCCTGAATTAAAGAAATGCATTTCGGCAGTGGTATACGCAATATTTCCTACCACTTTTACATTCACGATCAGCTTATTCATTCTCACCTTTTCAGCTTCTTCACCTTTGACTGACATTTCTGGACTCTGCGCAAAAGTTTTGGTTCCGAAAAACAGCAGAACATAAAATAATAATTTCAAATGGGCTTGAAATTTTTCTGGCTTAAACATTTTTGATTTCATGACTCGAAAGTTAAGGTTCTATAATCATATAGAGAATCAAAAATATAAAAAGGTTGGTAGCCGTGAAAAAAAAATTAAACCATATAAGTGATACAAGAAAATATTAGCTGAAGATTGAAGCTGTAAGTCAGAGAATATAGAAGTTTAGAACAAAAAATCTCCAAAACTTTAAATTAATAAAGCAATGGAGATTCTTAAAAAACAATCTATTTTTAATGTTATGATATAAGAAAACCCAAGATCAGAGTTTTGTAAAAACTTAAATTATCTTATATCACTTATATGGTTCAGCAAAAATTATGCGTTGAAAATTTTCTCCTGGTGACCAATACTCTCTTGGTGAATTGCTTTGAATAATCTCAAAACAAACTCTTCAGTAAGTCCTTTTTTCTCACCTTCAAGAATCATTTTTCCTAAGATTTCGTTCCAACGGTTGTTTTGAAGAATCGCTACGTTGGCATCTTTTTTCACCTGACCAATTTCGTCAGCAACTTTCATACGTTTTCCTAACAATTCTAATAAGTTAGCATCAAGCACGTCGATGTTAGCTCTTAGTTTCGTCATTTTGTTGCTGTACTCATCTGTAGTATCATCTGTTTTTCTGATCGTCAAATCTTTAATGATTTGTTTCAAAGCGTCTGGAGTAACTTGCTGTGCAGCATCAGACCAAGCGTTGTCCGGATCGTAGTGCGTTTCGATAATCATACCATCGTAGTTCAAATCTAAAGCCTCTTGCGTTACTTCAAAAATCATTTTACGATCTCCTGTAATGTGAGATGGATCGATGATTAATGGTAAATCAGGGAATTTATTTTGCAATTCGATAGCAATCTGCCATTCTGGAATATTTCTGTATTTTGTTTTTTCGTAAGTAGAGAAACCTCTGTGAATAACGCCTAATTTCTCGATTCCAGCCATGTGTAAGCGCTCGACACCACCTAACCATAAAGCTAAATCCGGGTTGACAGGGTTTTTAACCAAAACGATTTTATCAGTTCCTTTTAATGTATCAGCAATTTCCTGAACCGCAAAAGGGTTTGCAGTTGTACGGGCACCAACCCATAAAACGTCGATATCATGTTCTAAAGCCAGTTTACAGTGCGCTGCAGTTGCTACTTCAGTTCCCATTAATAAACCAGTTTCTTTTTTAGCTTTTTGCAGCCATTTTAAACCAATTTCTCCAACACCTTCAAATCCTCCCGGACGCGTTCTTGGTTTCCAGATTCCTGCTCTGAATACACTAACTTTTGAATCTTTCAATTCGTGAGCAATCTTTAATACTTGATCTTCCGTTTCTGCACTACATGGTCCAGCTATCACAAGTGGGTGATTTAAATTGAAATCTTCTAACCACTTTCTCATTTCTTTCTTATTTTCCATCTTAATTCTAATTTACTTTTTAGTTGTTGTTAATCCGTTTAGTATTTCTTTTATTTTATTTGTGCTTTCCATTTCTTCAAAAATGGCGTTATAATCTTCTTCTTTCAACAAATCCCTAAACCGACTGAGATTTGAAATGTATTCTTCTAATGTTTCGAGAACGTGTTCTTTGTTTTGCTTAAAAATCGGTGTCCACATGGCCGGTGAACTTTTTGCTAAACGAACAGTACTTTCAAATCCACTTCCCGCCATATCAAAAATATCCTGTTCGTCTTTTTCTTTGTTCATAACCGTTTTCCCGAGCATAAACGAACTAATGTGCGACAAATGCGAAACGTAAGCAATGTGTTTATCGTGCGAAGTCGGATCCATATATCGAATCCTCATTCCGATTTGGCTAAAAAGCTTTAACGCCTTTTCCTGCAATTTAAAAGTGGTTTTTTCCACTTCGCAAATAATGTTTGTTTTTCCTTTAAACAAACCTCTTATCGCTGCCGAAGGTCCTGAAAACTCCGTTCCTGCTATTGGATGCGTAGCAATAAAATTTCTTCTTTTCGGATGACTCGCAACTGCTTCACAAATTGGCTTTTTAGTCGACCCAACTTCAAAAACAATCGTTTGATCTCCAACCGAATCCAGAACTTTAGGCAAAACCGTCAGCGCCACATCTACCGGAACCGAAACGATTACAAAATCAGCCTCAGCTAATTCTTCAAAGCTTCCCGCCTGATCGATAACACCCAAATCAATCGCTTCCTGCAAATGTTTTTCGTTACTATCTATTCCAAAAATAGTGGCATCAGGATGTTGGTCCTTGATGTCCAGCACCATCGAACCGCCTATTAACCCTATTCCTATTACGTATACTTTCATAATTCTTTTTATTAGAAGCTGTTTCCTGCTATCCGTTTCAATCTTTTCCGCCTCCCGAAGCCTCGGGACCGGCGCAAAAGGATTTTCACTTCTATCAGGGCTAGGGCTTCTCGTTTTTTCAAGACCTTTATCGTTTCCGCCTTTTTTGTCATTTCGACGGAGGAGAAATCTTCGCAAGTAGCTCCGCAACGAGAGTCTAATCTTTGTCGAGTTACTTGCGGAGATCCCTCGTTCCTCGGGATGACAAACTGTGGCGAAAAAATCTTGATTTTTTCTTCTTGCTTCTAAAATCTTAATCCTAAAATCGATCAATCGCCTCTTGTACTTTTTCTTCTTTCACACACAACGAGAATCTTATATATCCTTCTCCATTGCTTCCGAAAATAGTTCCCGGCGTGATAAAAATATGTTTCTCGTATAATATTTCGTCAATGAACTTTTCTGATGATTCAATTCCTTCCGGCAATTTTGCCCAGACAAAAAGCCCAACGCCTTCTTTATAAACCTTGCAGCCTAATTTTTCTGCTAGTTTTTCGGTTAATTCTCTACGGCGTCTGTAAATTTTGTTTTGGTCTTCAAACCATGATTTGTCACAATTCAACGCTGCGATTGCACCTTTCTGAATTCCGTAGAACATACCGCTGTCCATGTTGCTTTTTACTTTTAGGACTGCATCGATAATTTCAGGATTTCCTAAAACCATCCCCACTCTCCAGCCAGCCATGTTGAACGTTTTACTTAATGAATTTAATTCCAGAGCCACATCTTTTGAGCCTTCGACCTGCAATAAACTCATCGGATTATCATTCAAAACAAAACTATACGGATTATCATTGACCAATAATATGTTGTGTTTTTTAGCAAAAGCAACCAATTTTTCAAATAACGCCAAACTTCCTCTCGCTCCTGTTGGCATGTGCGGATATCCCAGCCACATAATTTTTACTTTCGAAAGATCCAGTTTTTCAAGAGCTTCAAAATCCGGTTCCCAGGCATTTGCTTCTTTCAGATCATAATAAACTGGAACCGCTCCAACCAAATTAGTTACCGAAGTATACGTTGGATAACCTGGATTCGGAATCAAAACATGATCGCCTTCATTTAAAAAGGCTAACGAAATGTGCATAATTCCTTCTTTCGAACCCATCAATGGTAAAATCTCATTATTCGGATTCACTTCAACACCAAATTGATTCTGGTAAAAATCGGCCATCCCTTTTCTCAATTCCGGTAATCCCTGATAACTTTGATAACCATGCCCGTTTTCGTCTTGAATTGCTGCAGCGACTGCTTCAATTACTGCTTTTGACGGACTCAAATCAGGGCTTCCGATTCCCATATTGATGATCGATTTTCCTTCAGACATCAGCTGACGAACTTCTCTCAATTTTGAGGAGAAGTAGTATTCTTCAACTGTCTCTAATCTTTTTGCTGTTGTAATCATTTTTTTAATATTTCTCTTTTAGAGTTTTATTTTCTTGTCCTCCTGAGCGAAGTCGAAGGACTTTTTAACTTCTAACTTTTAACTTCTAACCTATATAAGGTTTTGTATTCTTATATTCTCCCAACACTTTAAAATACTCCGCCATGATGTTTAATAACGTTTTGGCTTTTGCAAAATCTTCGTATTTTTCAAATGTCACATCTACGAAAAATGAATATTTCCAAGGTGTCTCAATTTTTGGAAGCGACTGAATTTTTGTCAAATTCAGTTTGCAGTCGCTCATAACATTCAAAACCGCAGCTAAACTTCCTCTTTTGTGATCCAATTCAAATTTGATTGACGCTCTGTTGATTTCGTTTTCCGGCAAAAATGAATTTTGCTTTTTGATAATCACAAAACGAGTCATATTGTTTTTGATCGTTTGAATTTCCGGAGCGATGATTTCTAAATCATACATTTCAGAAGCCGTTTTACTGGCAATTGCCGCAATTCCGGTTAATTGTTTTTCCTGAATTCTTCTTGCTGTTTCGGCTGTATCTTTATCCTCAACCAATTTGATATTTGGATATTGTTTTAAGAAATCCATGCATTGCAAAATGGCCATTGGGTGCGAATGAACTTCTTTTATGTCTTCAATTTTCTGACCTTTCAAAGCCATTAAATTTTGGTGAATGCTTAAATAATGTTCTCCAATAATGTGTAAATCATTCTTGTCAATCAAAGCATAATTCGGAATAATTGGACCTGCAATTGAATTTTCGATCGCCATAACTGCCTGATCTGATTTTCCTGAAAGAAGGCTGTCGATCAATTCTTCAAAAGACAAACATTCATCAATTTCCACATTTTCAGCGAAATACTCATTCACAACCTGATGATGAAAAGAACCTTTTATACCTTGTATTGCAATTTTCGTTGTCATATATTCAAAAAAAAATCCTGATTTGCATCAGGATTGTATATTAGTTTTATTTGTCTTTATATTTTTCAAATAACCATAGCACAATCCTCACTTCTACTAAAGAAGAAATAAAAAGAGTTGCTAAAATAAAAACGGTTATTAGACATTTTGTTTGTGTTTTTCAATAAATTCTCTGCGAATGTATAAATTATTTTCACTGCACCAAAAAAAATATTGCATTTTATGAAACAAAAAAGGTTTTCTTAACAAAATCTATTGGTTTTGTAGGATAATTTAATAAATGAGTCTTAAAATGCGATTTAGGCAATTGGTTTAGAATGTTTTTCAAATCCAAGATTATATTAATCTATTTGAATCGAATATAATTACAAATTGATTATGTTCAAATACAATACCTTGTTTGACCTTAGTAAAGGCAGAAACCCTTGGAAATATTTCTAATTTAGCACTATTAAGCCTTAGAGTTTTAACTATTCTATTCATACCGATACCATTCCCTTTGTCAGTTAGCAACATTGCACTTTTTGATCTAAACTTTTTCTGACACAATTTACTAATCTCATCATCCTCTATACTTATTGAAACCATATCAAAGACAATCTTAAAAACGTTTTGTTCTTCTTTAAAAATTATTTTAAAATCACTATTAGTTGCACAGTATTTAACAGCATTTTCAAAAATATAAAACAGTGAAACAAAAAAAATATCATAATCTAAATACAAACGTTTGTCATTTGAATCAATAGAAACATTAATTTTTTGCTTCTCAAAATCTTCAATGAAGATTTGTAAAATAGATAAAATATTCTCTCTAACAGAATATTCTAACTTTTGCACAGTTGGGTTTTGCATGACAGTTTTTTCAAAAACCGAAAACTCAACCTTCATTGCGTAATTATACTTAATTAAGTTTAATAATGTAGTAGTCGTAATGTTCGGCTTTTCTACTATTAATGTTTTGATTACCTCCTTTTGTTTATTTATATTTTGAGTTAAAATATGCTGAGGAATTAATGAAAATAATTCTTGTATATTATATGTATTTAGTGATGTCAAATTATGTATTAACTCTTGAACATATTCATTTTGGCTCAAAGAGATTTCATTTTTAAAAACAACAATATTATCTAGTACTTCGGTGTTCATTTTGCAAAAATCTTTAAAAAGCTTTGTGCTTTTTACATACTTTTCCTCATAACTGAACACGATTACTTTGCCGTGACTAGTGTATTCTGCTCCAAGTCTCCCTTTAACTTTTTTATCTTCAAGAGTAAAATCTATCAAGCCAAATTCTGAATCATTTTTCTCTAAAATGAATTTTAATCTATCTGGAAAATTATTAACCAATATTTTACCATTAGAATCAATTATTTGATTAAACGTTCTCATATAATCAAGAATATAATTCTAGACTGTATTGCTCAACTAAACTTTGAAACTGATATGGTAAAGCATTCTTCTCAAGTTTAAAATCACAAGCATCCCACGCCTTGTGAAAATTATTATTATAGCTATTGGCAGAATAAATTACAATCTTTTTGCTTGGATATTTTTGTTTTAACATTAATGCTATATCCAAACCTTCATGCTCACAATTCAACAATTTCCCTACACCATTAACATCAACAAAAAATATATCCGCTTCCTTAACGATAGGAATGTCCAAACTTTTAATATCTACAACAGCACTTGTGTTTTTCCAATTGCTATCTTTTAAGATTTTTACAACATTAAATTTTTTATCATCATCAATAAATAAAATCTTGACTTTTGATTTTAACGATTCTATTTTTGCCTCACGAGAAACTGCAAAATGAGATTTTTTTTCTCCTTCTTCTCTATCATTATTTTTTTCGATCTTTCCTGCATCGTAATTATTATCATTGATTGATTTTTTATCACTATTAGAATTATTTAAATCACTCGCAAAATTTACAACTACATTATTCGTGTTATTATTCGTGTTATTATTCGTGTTATTATTCTGAGGATTGTTTTCTATTTGAAGTGGTGATGAGGTATTTGGGCTTTTCTTTTTATAATTTTTATAAGAAATTGCAATACCGATAATCGAAAGAATAGAAGCAATTCCAATCTTAAAAACATCAGACATTTCTAAGCCTGTTTGTAATTGAGTAATCATAGTTTAATGGTTAGTTATTATTAATTAGTTAAGTAAAAAAAAAAACAGTTACTATTACAATAACTGCTTTCTATATTCTAAAAATCAAAAATCCTAGATCTAAACTCTAAAATCCTTAAGATCCACACATCTCACAATCCTCAGGACCTGCAGCTTGTGCTTTAAGCAACATCGCTTTATAATCCTCAATATTGATCTCTTCAGTTTCTGCAACTAAAGCTGGAGCTGTTTCTTCTTTTTTATCGTTGTTTAATGTGAATTTAATCGCATCAACTGCAGATTTCGTTCTCAGGTAGTACATTCCTGTTTTTAAACCTGATTGCCAAGCGTAGAAGTGCATTGACGTTAGTTTAGAATAGTTAGCATCCTGCATAAACAAGTTTAGTGATTGTGATTGGTCAATAAAATAACCTCTTTGACGAGACATATCGATAATATCTTTCATCGACATTTCCCAAACTGTTTTGTATAGTTCTTTTAAGTCTGCCGGAATCACATCAATATTTTGAACAGATCCGTTATGACGCATGATTTCTTGTTTCAAAGTCTCATTCCATAAACCTCTTTCTACTAAATCATGAAGCAAGTGTTTGTTTACTACGATGAATTCTCCAGACAATACACGACGTGTGTAAATGTTTGATGTATATGGTTCGAAAGCTTCGTTGTTTCCAAGAATTTGTGACGTAGAAGCAGTTGGCATTGGCGCTACTAATAATGAGTTACGAACTCCGTGTTCCATTACTTCTTTTCTTAAGGATGCCCAGTCCCAACGACCAGATAATTCTTCATCTTTCATTCCCCACATGTTGTATTGGAATTCTCCTTTAGACATTGGAGAACCTTCAAATGTAGAATACGGTCCTTCTTCTTTTGCCATTTCCATAGAAGCGGTTACAGCAGCGAAGTATAAAGTTTCGAAAATTTCCTGATTCAAAGCTTTGGCCTCATCACTTGTAAAAGGCAAACGCAGCATAATGAAAGCATCTGCCAAACCTTGCACTCCTAATCCAACAGGACGGTGGCGTAAGTTTGAGTTTTCAGCTTCTTTTACCGGATAGTAGTTTCTGTCAATTACTTTATTCAAATTACGAGTTACACGTTTTGTAACATTGTAAAGTGCTTCGTGATCAAATTTTCCGTTATCAATAAACATTGGCAATGAAATAGAAGCCAGGTTACAAACTGCAATTTCATCTTTAGAAGTGTACTCCATAATCTCAGTACACAAGTTAGAAGAACGAATGGTTCCTAAATTCTTGTGGTTCGATTTACGGTTTGCTGCATCTTTGTACAACATATAAGGCGTTCCTGTTTCGATTTGTGATTCCAGGATTTTCTCCCATAATTCACGTGCACGAATGGTTTTTCTACCTTTTCCTCTAAATTCATAATCAAGGTACATTGCTTCGAATTCTTCTCCGTACACATCGTACAATCCAGGACATTCGTTAGGGCACATTAAAGTCCATGTTGTGTCTTCCTGAACACGTTTCATGAATAAATCAGAGGTCCACATGGCGAAGAATAAATCTCTTGCACGCATTTCTTCTTTTCCTGTATTTTTCTTTAAATCCAAGAAGTCGAAGATATCCGCATGCCAGGTTTCGATGTAAATCGCAAAACTTCCTTTACGTTTTCCACCACCCTGATCTACGTAACGAGCGGTATCGTTAAAAACTCTCAACATCGGAACAATTCCGTTTGAAGTTCCGTTTGTACCACGAATGTAAGATCCGGTTGCACGAACGTTATGAATAGAAAGACCAATTCCGCCCGCTGACTGCGAGATTTTAGCCGTTTGTTTTAAAGTATCGTAAATACCATCAATACTATCGTCCTGCATTGCCAAAAGGAAACAAGAAGACATTTGCGCTTTTGGAGTTCCTGCATTAAACAATGTTGGTGTTGCATGCGTAAAGAACTTTTTAGACATTAAATCGTATGTTTCAATAACCGATTTTAAATCGTCTAAGTGAATACCAACCGAAACACGCATTAACATATGCTGTGGTCTTTCGACGATTTTTCCGTTTATTTTAAGCAGGTAAGAACGCTCTAAAGTTTTAAATCCGAAATAATCGTAATTGAAATCTCTTGTATAAATGATGTGTGAATCAAGGAAAGCTGAGTTTTCCTGAATTACTTTGTATACTTCATCTGAAAGCAATGGTGCGTCCTGACCATTTCTTGGATTTACGTAGTGATACATATCCTTCATCGTTTCTGAAAACGATTTTTTTGTATTAGAGTGTAGGTTTGAAATCGCCACACGCGCTGCTAATTGAGCATAATCAGGATGCGCAATTGTCATAGAAGCTGCCGTTTCTGCCGCAAGATTATCCAGTTCAGAAGTAGAAACCCCATCATACAATCCTTCGATAACTCTCATGGCTACCTTAACAGGATCTACGAGCTCATTCAAGCCGTAACACAATTTTTTGATTCTTTCTGTAATCTTATCAAACATTACGGGCTCTTTGTGGCCATCTCTTTTTACTACATACATAAGCTTACTATTAATTAGTTATTGAAAAAATGAAAGACACTAGAAAACGAATTCCAGTGCTTAAACATTGCGTGTTTTTAAATTATTATTTGAGAATTACAGCATTCTCAATAGCTGCCCTCTTCAAATCTGAAATCAGATTGAAATTGTGTCAAAAATTGTTGAATCTTCGATTTGGGATCAAGATTCATAAAATGTTTTATTGTAAAATATTTAATCTTTTTTAGTGCTTATTTGGGGTAAACCACTAAAGTACTTTGTTGTCTAAAAATCTGCATCAAATGAAATTTTCTGAGCATCACCATCTGTGTTCATCACACCAGATTTTTGATATTCACCAACACGTTTTTCAAAGAAATTAGTTTTTCCCTGAAGCGAAATCATATCCATGAAGTCAAACGGATTTGCTGATCCATACACACGCTCACAGCCTAATTCTACCAATAATCTATCGGCTACAAATTCCAGGTATTGTGTCATTAGAGTCGCATTCATACCTATTAAACTTACCGGAAGAGATTCTGTAACAAACTCTCTTTCAATATCTAGTGCATCAACAATAATTTCTTTAATTCTGTCTTTTGGCACTTTATTAATTAAGTGGTGATTGTGTAAGTGCACCGCGAAATCACAATGTACGCCTTCGTCACGCGAAATTAATTCGTTAGAGAAAGTTAAACCTGGCATTAAACCACGTTTTTTCAACCAATAAATAGAGCAAAAAGCACCAGAAAAGAAAATTCCTTCAACGGCAGCAAAAGCAATCAGTCTTTCAGCAAACGAATCAGATTCGATCCACTTCAAAGCCCAGTCTGCTTTTTTTCTGATCGCAGGAAAAACTTCCAATGCATTGAATAATTCTGCTTTTTCTGCTTCATCTTTCACGTAAGTGTCAATTAACAGAGAATACGTTTCGCTATGAATGTTTTCCATCATGATCTGAAAACCATAGAAGAATTTTGCTTCAGCATATTGAACCTCGTTTACAAAGTTCTCAGCAAGGTTTTCATTTACGATTCCGTCAGATGCGGCAAAGAATGCTAAAATATGTTTAATGAAATATCTTTCTTCATCACTTAACTTATTGTTCCAGTCAGTCAAATCCTGGTGTAAATCGATTTCTTCAGCAGTCCAGAAACTAGCTTCCATTTTCTTGTACCATTCCCAAATATCATGGTGTTTGATTGGAAAAATAACGAAACGATTTTTATTTTCTTGTAATATTGGTTCGACTTGTGACATGACAATTTTTGTTTAATTTTTGTATTGAATTTCTACTAATTCAATAGACTACAAAGATTGTCAATTATCGCTAAAAATGAAAGCCAAACTTATTCACAATTTGATCTAGTTTTTAACAACGCAGTAAAAATGGGATATTTTTCAGACAATAATTAATTTATTGTAAATGAGTACTTTAAAAACAATAATAACGCCGAGAAGCCTGTAAAATATAGACTTTTTAAAATAAAAAGCAAGGAATTTTTAATTGTTTTTAAAAGTTTTTTTTGAGTTAAAACTTTTTTTTTTGAGTTAAAATATATCCTAAAAAAGTGGTAAATAAGGCAGGTGGGTTTTAGGATTTCTTGAGTTCTTCTGCCACTTTTTCCAGCTCTAAATACCAGTCCTGGCCAAAACGGCGAATCAAAGCTTCCTTGACAAATTTATAAACCGGAACTTCCAATTCTTTTCCTAATGAGCATGCATCATCGCAAATATCCCATTTATCATAATTTACAGCAGCAAACTCTGTAAAATCTTTTACACGAATTGGATATAAATGACAAGAAACCGGTTTTTTCCAATCGACGATTCCCTGATTATACGCTTGCTCAATACCGCAAAGTGCAGTTTTCCCGTCAAAAATAACGTAGGCACAATCTTTTTCATCAATTAACGGAGTTTCAAGATCTCCGTCGGTTCCTTTTACCCAAGTTCCCTGCGCCTCGATTGCAGCGATTCCTTCCTTACGCAAAAAGGGTTTCACTTTAGGATAAATTTCTTCCATGATTTTAGTTTCTGCTTCGCTTAAAGGTGCTCCGGCATCTCCGTCAACACAGCACGCTCCTTTACAAGCTGACAAGTTGCACACAAATTCTTTTTCAAGAATATCTTCTGAAATAATGGTTTTACCTAATTGAAACATGATATTAAAATACTGAAATTTATAAAGCGCAAAGATAGTCAAACAAAGCAGATAAAACACTCTAAAATATTAACCGCAAATCACGCAGGGATTTACACAACGGTTTGCAAAGTTTTATCCAATTTTTCTTTGCGAACCTTTACGTAAATCTTTGCGAATCTTTGTGGCAAAACCTTTATTTGTTACAAATATCACTTTTTTAACCTGTAAACCGTATTTTTATAACAAAAATACATCTTCTTAAAAAAACACTTATCTTTATTATCTACTTTTGCATCAGTTTTTAAATCCTTAAAATCAAAGTAATATGTTAGAAATCGACTTTAAAGAAATTATTACTGTAGGAATGGTGCTTTTTGCCGTGATTGATATTGTAGGTTCTATCCCGATTATTGTAAACTTGCGGGCAAAAGTCGGACACATCGAATCTGAGAAAGCTTCGATCGTAGCGGGAACTATCATGATTGTATTTCTGTTTATTGGAGAAGGACTGCTGAACCTTATTGGTATCGATGTGCACTCGTTTGCCGTTGCAGGTTCTTTTGTATTGTTTTTTCTGGCTTTAGAGATGATTCTCGGCATCAGAATTTATCGTGACGAAGAGCCGGGTTCTGCCTCTATCGTACCGTTGGCCTTTCCGTTGATTGCCGGAGCGGGAACTATGACGACTTTATTGTCACTTCGATCTCAATTTCATACCGTCAATATCATTATTGCTATTTTATTGAATATTATATTAGTATACGTAGTATTGAAATCATCTAAAAAAATCGAAAATTTATTAGGAGAAAACGGACTTGGCGTGGTTCGCAAGACATTTGGAGTCATACTTTTAGCGATTGCTGTTAAATTATTTGCCGCTAATGTTAAAGGTTTGTTTGTCTAACATTTATTTTTATAAATTTACCCCATAAAATTTCTAAAATTCAACTTTAAGATAATTTTACATTTTGAAGTTTTACTTTATTATTTTAGACAAAACAAAACAGCCTTATGAAAATTTTTACTTCAATATTAGTGCTTTTAGCATTAGCTTTAATCGTTTTTAATATAACGTTGCTAGACTTCAAAAATCCTTTCCAGGGAGATAGTATAGTGGCATTTATTGGAATCGCAGCTTCATTTTGTGCCGTATTGATTCTTTTGATTTTTAGAATTTCTAAAAGAATTGAAGAAAAAACAAACGGCAGATAATATGTTCGACGTTTTACTTATCGGCGGAGGGGTTTCAGGCATGTCTTGTGCTCTTGTTTTAGGTTCAGCCAAAAACAAACCTTTTGTAACCGATAAAAAGATTGGCATTATTACCCATCAGAAAAATTCTTCTCTTCAGGAAGCCATTTTCTACAATGCTTATGGCATTACACCAGGTAAATTAGGTTCAGAATTACTAACATCAAGTACGGAGCATTTAGCCGAAAGTTATCCGCATATTACTCAAATACCAAATGAGAAAGTAATTAAAATTGAAGGAGTTTATCCCGAATTTACAGTTACTACCAATAAAAACTCATATAAAACAAGATCTGTAGTCATCGGAATTGGTTCGGCCAATACTTTTGACATCGAAGGTTTGATGCAGTATATTGAACCTCATAAAAAAGCACTCTCTGAAAAACAACGCATTCAGCTTAAAAACGACGATCATAAAGTAGCCGACGGAATTTATGTCATTGGAACTTTAGCAGGCTGGAGAAGCCAGTTGGCTATTGCAGCCGGAAGCGGCGCCGCTGTTGCCACCGATATTCTTACTTTATGGAATAACGGTATACAAACTCACGCTCACGATAGCATTCGATAATTTTTAAAGAAAGAATAACATAGTTCCTATTAAAGCAACGATAACTACCGCAATACAACCATCAATTGCTAATTTTTTTAAACCGGCGCTATCAACTTCCTTCAAAATTAATTTCTCAATGAAATAATTAAAGACAAGAAGAAATCCAACTCCCATTAAGCCAATCGCTGCCAAACCGAGAAATCGAAAAATAAACGAAAAAGGAAGCTGTTTGTCTAATTCCATTTTCTGCTCATAACTTCCTATCCAAAACAGACTAAAAAAAGCAACAATTCCAACGATAATAATCAGGAAAAAAGTATTTACTAACTTCAAAAGATAACTGTTTAATTCAAAAAAAAATGCACCGATAAATCGATGCAAATTAGTAAATCCTTTTGAAAATTGTTCTATTTTACAGATACAATCTTTGTAACCTTAATATGGTTTTCATTTGCAGCTTTCCAGATTTCTCCTTGTACCGAAACTACTTCACCTTCTTTAAATCTTTTATAGTTTTCAGGTCCGCCAACATTTACAATACTAACTATAGCAAAATAAACTTCATTTTTGTCCGTATTGATTTTAGCAGTATACCCGTCTTTTCCGTTTTCTATTGACTCCACTTTACCTGAAATTGTGTTTTTACCTTTCATAGAAGCACACGAAATTACAAAAGTCATTAGAACAACAAGCAGACTTAATTTTTTTAGATTTTTCATATTATATATTTAATTGAAGACAAATCTCGAACAATTTTTCGTGAGATTTGTTACACTATCCTTTAAAAAATTATTATTATTTACTGCAAGGGTGCACAACTGCCTGCAATGACTTTCAGTTTTTCATCACATTGTTTCCACACTCTGATATATCGGAAGTTTCCCTTTATTGGTTCCTGATTGTAAGTTCCTTTCAATAAAATTGCAACACTTACAACGGCCGTATCATGAATTATATTAATTAACTGATCTGAGGCTTCAAGTGCATCAATTTTCATTTTCCCAGAGCGATACGCTTCTAAATCAAATTCTTTGGTAATGGTTTGCCCGTCAGGAAGGTTAAAAAGCAAATCATCGTGAAGCAATTCTTCTAAAGCCGTCACATCAGCGTTTTTAATCGCTGTTAGAAGTTCGATTTCGGCATTTACAATTTGTTCTATTTTCATTACAATAGAATTTAGCTGTTATTTTTTCAGGTTTAAAACTGTCTTAATCATTGCGTCTTCTTTCAAAATCACATCGTAATAATACAATTCGCCGTACAATTGTCTGGCAAATTCAGCCGTAATATAACGATTTACCAAAGCTTTGGTTTTATCCAATTTTAAATCTAATCCGGTTATCAAAATGTATTTTTTAAATTCTTTAAAAAACAAATCAGAGCTTTTCATTTTCGCCAAAAACTCATTAAAATGAAGTCCTGCAAAAGTATTTCTGTTTTTATCCAATTCTTCAAAAACAAAATGGCCTACGATTCCTGTTTGCAGTAAATACGCAACATTTTCATTTCCGTGTTCTGCTTCCATCGGAACAAAAACATCGGGCACGATACCGCCGCCGCCGTAAACAATCTTTCCTTTCGGGGTTTTAAATTTCAACGAGTCAGCTACTTTTATACTGTCTTTTGCATAAAGTTCTCCTGATTTTACACGAGATTCTGACTCTTTGTAGTATTCTTCAATTCCTTTTTTATACGGTTTTTGGATAGATCTTCCGGTTGGCGTATAATATCTCGCCACGGTTAAACGAACGGCCGATCCGTCGTTAAAATCCATTTCGCGCTGCACTAAACCTTTTCCAAAAGAACGGCGTCCTACAATGGTACCGCGATCATTATCCTGTAAAGCACCAGCCAGAATTTCGCTTGCCGAAGCACTATTTTCATTAATTAAAATATAGACTTTTCCGGTTTCAAAACTGCCGTTTTTTGTCGCAAATGTTTTTTCTGTGCTGCCATTTTTATTCTTAGTAAAAACGATTAATTGCTTGTCTTTCAAAAACTCATCGGCAATTGCCACCGCTTCTTCCATATAACCACCTCCATTATCACGAAGATCGATTACAAGCGACTGCATACCATTTTGCTTCAATCTCGCTAAACCTGTTTTGAACTCACTATAAGTCGTTTCGGCAAAACGATTGATTTTTATGTAACCGGTTTTATTGCCTAATAATAAGGAGGCATCGACACTTTTTATCGGAATAACATCTCTTTTTACTTTAAACTTGAGTTTCTTTTGTTCTGATTTTCTAAAAACTGTCAGTTCTATTTCAGTTCCCTGAATTCCTTTTAATTTAGAGAATAAGCTGTCTGAAGGTAATTTTCTGCCAAATAACCTTGTTTTACCTGCAAATAAAATTCGGTCTCCAGATTTTAATCCGGCTTTCGCCGAAGGCCCGTTTTCAATAGGTTTAATGATGGCCACAGAATCTTTGTACATGTAAAAATTGATTCCGATACCCACAAAATCACCTTTCATGCTTTCAGCCACTTCTGCTTGTTCGCTCGGCGGAATATAAACCGAATGCGGATCTAATTTCGACAAAATATTATCGACTGTAAGATTTACTATTGAGTCTGTATTAATACTGTCAACATATTCGTTATTGATAAAATCAATCAGTTTGTTCAGCTTGGTTTTAGAGTAATTTTTGGCCAAAAGCTGGTCATCAACGGGAGCATTCATTACGCTTCCGACGACTATGCCAAGAGCAAAAACAGCTCCTATAACAACGGGCAAATATTTTAGATTGAATTTCATTTACTCTTCTAAGACAGGAATATGTTCGACTTCGACCCCTGCTTTTATTAAAAATTGAATTCCGGAATCATCACGATATCCGTTTTGATATACCACTCTCTTAATTCCTGACTGATGTATTAATTTACTGCATTCTTTGCACGGCGAAAGCGTAATATATAAGGTCGCGCCCTCGCAAGACTGCGTTGAGCGGGCAACTTTTAGAATTGCATTTGCCTCAGCGTGCAAAACATCCCAGCGGGTCAATCCGTCTTCATCTTCGCAGCAATTTTCAAATCCTGACGGCGTACCATTGTAACCGTCAGAAATAATCATCCTGTCTTTTACGATAATTGCGCCGACCTGCTTACGCTTGCAATACGAGAGAGCGCCCCATTCCTTGGCAATTCTCAGGTATGCTTTATCGTACTTATTTAATTTTATATCCATTTAATTTATCTGTTCCAAATTGGACTTTCAATAATCATCGGAATCACAACTCCGATAATGAAAGCCGACATTACAAGTGCCCAATCGCGTTTTGAAAAACGGAAAACGGTCTGTACAATATATGATAGTACCAATACTACAAAGACAACCACTAATTGTGCCGCTTCAATCCCTAAGGCAAACTCCCCTAAAGGTAGTAATTTTGAATTAGGTGACCCACCTAAAATTGTTTTAAAATAGTTCGAAAATCCAAGGCCATGTATAATTCCAAAAAACAAGGTTACAAAGAATATCAAATTTATACCATCATTTTTTGATGTTTTGCCCGCTGTAAATAAATGATACACTGCTGTTATTAATATTGTAATCGGAATTAAAAATTCTACAATATTCACTTTAATCGCAATAATTCCGTAAACTGAAAGGAGCAATGCCAGGGTGTGGCCGATTGTAAAAACCGATACCAAAAGCAAAATTCGTTTCCAGTCCTTAAACAAATAAGGAACTGTTAAGGCGATTAAAAAAAGAACGTGATCGTAAGCGTGGATATCTAAAACGTGTTTTAATCCTATTTGAAAATAGATCCAAAATTCTGACATAGGGGTAAAAATATTAAATGATTAGGGGCTGTAAACTTACGATTAATTTTGAAAATTAAAGAAGCCGCAGATTAAATCCGGATAAAAAGTTAAATTTTATGAGAACTTTAAATTTATTAATTTAAAATAAAAATTATCTTTGCAGCATAAAAAAAATATTTATGTCATTTTCAGATTTATTTGATAGCGAATTCAAACAAAGAAATAAAGGTCATTTTTCAGCTATTGTTCGTGTAGCTTTAGCGGATGGAATTGTTCATCCTGAAGAAAAGAATTTTTTGGATAAATTAGCTTCTCGTTTAGAAATTTCAGAAACTGAATACGAAGAGATTCTGAACGACCCATTAAAATACCCAATCAACCCACCTTATTTGCATGTACAGCGTTTAGAGCGTTTATATGATTTGACAAGAATGGTACATGTTGATCATCATCTTGAAGACCAGCAAGAGGTTATGTTAAGAAAATTAGGAATTGCTTTAGGATTTACTCCAAGCAACGTAAATTATATCATTGCAAAAGCATTGTCATTAGTAGACAAAAAAGTGGACGCTGATACTTTCGTTTACGAAATGCAGCATATGCATAAATAGTATTCACTATTCAGTTGCGGTTTTTCAGTCGCAGATTACAGTTTAAACTGAAACGATTACCAAATATAAACCCGACAGGTTTTCAAAACCTGTCGGGTTTGCTTATTATAGTCAAAACTGAAATTGAAATTTTTTAAAAAAATAAACCCGACAGGTTTTGAAAACCTGTCGGGTTGTAAACTGTGACTAAACACTGACTACTATTGTGCTTCTGCCATAAACTGTTCTGCTTTTTCTACCATATTATAACTGCCGCAGAAAAAAGGCACTCTTTCGTGCAGTTCGGTCGGCTGGATTTCCATAATTCTGCCAAAACCGTCTGTTGCTTTTCCTCCTGCCTGCTCGGCAATAAAGGCCATTGGGTTACATTCATATAATAAACGTAATTTTCCTTTTGGCGCTTTTGAACTTGTCGGGTATAAATAAATACCGCCTTTGATCATATTTCGATGAAAATCAGAAACCAAACTTCCGATGTATCTCGAAGTGTACGGCCTATCCTCTTCTTCACGCTGGCAATATTTGATGTAATTTTTTACTCCCTGCGGAAAATGGACATAATTTCCTTCGTTTACCGAATAAATATGACCGTCTTTTGGAAACTGCATATTAGGATGCGAAAGGTAAAATGTTCCGATAGCTGGATTTAATGTAAATCCATTGACACCATGTCCGGTTGTATACACTAACATTGTCGAAGTTCCGTAAATTACGTAACCTGCCGCCACCTGATTGGTTCCCGGTTGTAAAAAATCCTCACTCGTTACCGGAGTTCCGATTGGTGTAATTCTTCTAAAAACAGAAAAAATTGTTCCCAGTGAAACATTCACATCAATATTAGATGATCCGTCAAGCGGATCCATCAAGATCACGTACTTATTATTATTACTGTTGTCGCTCCCCTTGACAGTAATAAATTCGTCGTTTTCTTCTGAAGCAATTCCACAGACAATCTCACGGTTAATTAACGTCTGAATAAATACTTCGTTGGCATACACATCTAATTTTTGCTGATCTTCTCCCTGAATATTTTGTTCGCCTGCAGCGCCAATAATATCCACTAATCCGGCCTTGTTTACTTTATAGTTGACGACCTTTGCCGCCAAACGTATAGAGTTGATAATTCGGGAAAGCTCCCCCGACGAATACTGAAATGCTTTTTGGTTCTCAATAATAAACTCTCCCAGTGTTTTATTGCGTTCTTCCATTGCTATATCGTTATAGTTTTAATTTTAAGTCACAAATATCGCTTATTTTGTGAGAATGATTTAAAAATTATTTTGTTAGTTTGCTACTATTGTATATTTGCTAATTAAAACGAAAAAGTATCGTATAAAAAAATACATATTTAGCTAATAACTAACTAATAATACGAATATAGAAAATTGCCTTTAAGTTATGGTTGTGTGTTAAAGAGACACTTTGTAAACGGAAAGCCAAGGAAAAATAAAAAACAAATTACCATATTATATGAATATTAGAAAAGGAAATCCTGAAGACATGAAATCGGTTTTAGGATTAATACAGGAGCTGGCAATATTCGAAAAAGAACCGGAAGCAGTTGTAATAACCGAAGAGGATTTAGTGCGCGACGGCTTTGGCGAAACACCACTATTTCATGTTTTTGTAGCAGAGGTTGAAGAAGAAATCGTTGGAATTGCACTATACTACTACCGTTATTCGACCTGGAAAGGAAAGACGATCCATCTTGAGGACTTAATCGTGAAGGAAAAAATGCGTGGCACTGGTTTAGGATCTGCGCTTTATGCAGAAATCATGAAACAGGGAAAAAGAGACAATGTGAGAAGAGTAGAATGGAATGTTCTCGACTGGAATACACCTGCAGTTAATTTTTACAAGAACTCAGGCGCTAAAATTCTTGACGGCTGGCAGGTAGTTCAAATGGATGAAGCCGGAATTAATTCTTTCCTGGAAAAATTATAAAAAATGCCTGCCTCAGATTATTAAGATTAAAGTGATTTTAAAATTTGTGTCAGTTCGTTGCGAATCATGAACTAAGATAAATTATCTGTGAAATCATTATAAGCTGCGGCAGAAAATAAAAATACCAGATTTCATTTCAATCTGAAATCTAAAAAATTAAAAATCTAAAATTAAAAATGAGAGTATTTAAATTTGGTGGTGCATCTGTAAAAGATGCTGACGGAATAAAAAACGTATACGACGTTTTACAAAAAGTAGGTTATGAAGATGTAATTTTGGTCGTTTCGGCAATGGGAAAAACCACAAATGCTCTTGAAGTTGTCATTAAAAATTATTTCGATAAATCGGCGGCGCTCAATTCATCTGTAGAGGAAATAAAAAAATATCACAATCAAATATTATTAGATTTATTTGATGATGAAAAACATGCTGTTTTTACAGCCGTAAGTGATCAGTTTTCAGAATTAGAATATTTTTTAGCGCACAATAAATCGCCTAATTACAATTTTGTTTACGACCAGATCGTGAGTTTCGGAGAATTGATTTCGACTACGATTTTAAGTCATTTTATGAATTTCAGAGGAATCAAGACGCAATGGCTTGATGTTCGTAATTTTATTAAAACTGATGCGAATTATAGAGATGCTGAAGTAGATTGGGAAACCACTCAACAGCTTATCAGTAAAAATGTACCAAGAAAAATCCTGAATATTACGCAGGGATTTTTAGGTGCCGACGAAAACAATTTTACTACTACCTTGGGCCGTGAAGGTTCAGATTATACTGCCGGAATTTTTGCTTACTGCCTTAATGCCGAAAGTGTAACGATCTGGAAAGACGTTCCGGGCGTGATGAATGCAGATCCGCGTTATTTTGAAAACGCAAGTCTGCTAAACCAGATTTCGTACCGTGAAGCGATTGAGCTGGCTTTTTACGGCGCAACGGTCATTCACCCAAAAACATTACAGCCGTTACAGAAAAAAGAAATTCCACTTTACGTAAAATCTTTTATCAATCCCTTGTTAAAAGGAACCTGTGTTTCTAAAGGTGTTGATTTGGAACCGCAATATCCATGTTTTATCGTCAAAAGAAACCAGCTTTTGATTTCGCTTTCTTCGATAGATTTTTCTTTTATAATGGAAGAAAACATCAGTGAGATTTTTGGTTTATTTCATGAATTCAAATTAAAAGTAAACTTGATTCAGAATTCAGCTATTAGTTTTTCTGTTTGCGTGGAAGATAAATTTGGAAATTTCAATGAATTGAATGCGATTCTTTCGAAAAAATTCAAGGTAGATTATAACGAAAATGTAACTTTATATACCATTCGCCACTTTACAGAAAATGCAGCACAGACTGTTGAAGAAAACAAAGAAGTTTTATTGAAACAAGTGAGCCGCGAAACCATGCAGATTGTAACTAAAGAGCTCAATTAATTCTTTATAAAAAGGTAATTATTCAATTCACAATAGTATAGGCTTCATCTTTCCGATGAAGCCTATTTTAGTTTTTACCCCTGTTTAAATGTTTAATTATGGTTTTGAGATCCTCAATTTGCAGCTCATATTCTTTTATTATTTGTCTGTAAACAAGAAACATCGCAATTTCATTTACTTCACTTGATTCTAAAAATATTTCCGTTTTTTTTGTCACCAGTTCTTCAGGACTTATTTCAAAAACTTCACAAATTCTATTAAAATGACCTGCCCACGAGGTACTTTCTCCCCGCTCCATCCTCGCGTATGCAGATTGAGATATACATAGGTAATCTGCAACCTGCTCTTGTGACAGGTTTTTACTTTTACGCAGCTGTTTAAGCTTATTTCCTACGATTTTATTCATAATTAACATTTTTTATAAATATAAACATAAGAAATAATTTACAAATTATAAAGTTTGAATTTAAAATAACCGTTTTTTGCATAAGTTTTTTCGTACAGTATTGCAGTAGCAAAAATCTTGAGTGGATTCATTTCCATCAAAAATTAGGAACGTTTTTCATTTTACCGCGCCCTACTGTTCTCCGTCTGCTCAATTTCAGATTTTTTATAAGATGTTTTTTTTGAATTCCCAAAAGTATAGGATGCGATCAGTTTAAAATAATTTGTAGTGTAGGTTCTGTGGTAATAAATTTCCGTCTGCCCTACTTCGTAATCGCCGGAAACCATGAAATCATGAAAGATATCATTTGCTGTAAAATTCAGTTTTAATGCGTCTTTAAAAAAGTTCCTTTCAATTCCTAAAGTAACTGTCGAGCGACTGTTATCATGGCGCAGGCCGTAGCTTTTATCTCCTAAATACCAGGCAAGCAACTGCATTTTAAAAAGATTCGGAATGGTAAAGGTATTATTTGAATACAAATAAACCTGAGGTTTTACCGGTCCTAAAGCATACGAATAAAAATTATCAATGGCCTTGGCGGCACTCATACTCACAGTATTGGTCGAATTCCACCATTTGACATTAAAAGATCTTGAAAGTGACATAAAAATACTATGCTCTTTTTCTAAATTCAAAGATCTTAAAATATAACTGTTTGGTGTATCTCCGCGTAAAGCCGCGCCGCTAATGGGATCGATTTTATAAGCATAGCCCATTTTAAAATCAAACTTTTTGTACATCGCGCCAACTTCAAAAGCATGCACTTTTTCCGGAAGCAGATTGGGATTTCCTTCTATCGTTGTAAAAGGATCCTGATAAATAACATACGGATTCAGGGCCTGATATCTTGGTCTGGTTATTCTCGAAACATAAGAAAAATGTCCTTTCCAACCTTCTGAAAAATCCATATTCAAAAGTAGATTCGGGAAAAAATTTTGGTAGCTTTTACTGAATTTATGAATTCCGTCTGCGTTTGTAAATAAATCATAGCTGGTAGTTTCTGCTCTCGCTCCAATAGAAAAATTGAGTTTTTTACCAATTTTGCTTCCATAATTAAAATAAGCCGCGCCTATTTTTTCATTGTATTTAAAATCGCTCGAAAGTGCTTCATCAGGTTCAAAATCCAGGTCAATTGCAGTGGCAATTAAAAAATCTGTTCCTGATTTTATAGTTGCATAACTATATTTTGCGCCCGCTTCGAACTTTGTATTTTCGCTGGTTTTCTTCGAATAATCGGCTTGAGCGGCAACAATATTTATGGTGTTTCCAACATTATTTTTTAAATATCTTGTATCTGTTATTTCATCAATCAAGCTGTTTTCTTCAATAAAATCCTGTATAGTGCTGTTATAATTAGAATATTGCAAACCTATAAATAATGATGAACCTTTAGGATCTGTAATTACATTGTAATTTAAATTCACAAACTGATTCAACAGAACATCATTTTTGGCAATATCTGTGGCATAAAAACTATTTCCTGAGTTATTCTTTATGGCATTTCTACTTGCTACACTGCCACCTAAATCTTCTATATTGCCGCTGTACGCCAAAGAAAGGTAGCTCTTTGCAGCAAACGTGTACTGAAGCCCAAATCCGAAATTGGAATAATTATTAAATTGTCTTTTCCAGTCTGTCGTTAATTCAGATCTCATATATTCCTCTGGATTTGGTCTTGTTCTGGTGGTAAACAACAATTCTCTTCCTTTTCCCAATTGAAGCCCGTAATTAGTTATAAACGAAAATTTTCCTTTGGTATAATTAAAATCTACCAGAGAATTGGTGCTTGTGCCTGCAAACTTCGAAACTGTTACGTGCTGGCTCGCTGTTCCCATTATTCCGTTTTCGATATTTTGTCTGGTAATAATGTTGATAACTGCTTTTCCTTCGGCATCATATTTTGAAGATGGATTCGAAATCACTTCAATTTTTGCAATCTGCGAAACCGGAATTGCAGCAAACCTTTCGTAATTAATCAAAATTCCATTCAAGTAAATAATGGCTTCTCCTTTTCCTAAAACGCTGATCTGCCCTTCGGCGACCACAATATTTGGCACTCTGCCTAATAATTCATTTACAGAACTGCTCGCTGCCAGCACAGTTCCGTTTACATTGACATCGATTGTTCCGTTTGCACCATATTTTAGTAATGATGGCTGCCTTTTTACAACCACTTCATTCAGCTGATTTTTATTTTCAGAAATTACTACAGCACCTAAATCTATATTTTCTGTGCCTTCAAATTTTACATATAAAAACATAGTGTTAAATGCAGTAGAGGTCAATTTTATAATTACTTCTTTTTGATTAATATCTGACAATTGAAAAACACCATCTAAAAAATCCTGCTGTTTGATGATGATTGAATCGTGAACTGATAAGACTGCGGCATTTCCCATCATCAATTCCATATTCTGATTGATAACTTTGCCGGAAATTTTTTGAAGAGATTGTGCTTTTGAATCAAAAGAAATAAAAAGGAAACAATAAATGTAGGTGAAAACCAGAATTAGAAACTTCATAAATTTTAGCGATTAAGATTTGACTTTTTGTAGAGACAAAAATCAGTCGTAAATCGCAAAATGAAGTCTTCGAAATAGAAATCAGGAGTACGAATTTATAAATTCACACTTCATTTTCAGGCCAGGAATGCCCGCTGCTGATAATTGAAGGGCGTTGTTCCGGTATGTTTTTTAAAGGCTGCGAAGAATGTCGATTTAGAGTTAAAACCCACATCGTAACCAATAGATTCTAAAGTCAGTTTATCTGTTGCTGTTATAATTTTGCAGGCTTCGTTTATTCTGAATTCGTTGACAAAACTTGTAAAATTCTTTCCAAGATTATTATTCAGGAACTGAGACAATTGATGACTGGGCATATTTATTTCAGCAGACAATTCTTTTAAACTCAAATTCGGATTCTTAAACAATGCTTTTTCATTCATTACTTTCTCTAACTTTTGAGTTAAAATGATCGTTTCGTTCTGATTCAGTTTTTTCTCTTTTTGAATGTTGAGCAGAAATAAATCATCGGTTCTTTTTCGGTACAAAAGAATCGAAATGATCAAATACAAAATAAAGGTAAATGCCAGTGCTCCGGTAATGCAGGAAACAAACGGAACTCTTGCAAATCCGAGGAAATAGAATAAAAAGATCAGAGCATTTCCGAGAAAAATCATTCCCAGCCACTTTACTGCCGGACTAGCAGTATTGTAATGCTGTATTATTTCCTGAAGTAACTTTCGGCTCTCAAAACCTGAAAATACCAGATAAACAAACCATTGCAAGAAAATTAAAGCAACGAAATAATCATTCCATAAAATGGGATAATTTTGATAAGGCAGCGGCAATCCTATCATCAAAATGCCAAACAGCCAAATTCCCAAATGCCATTTCCATTTAAGGGGAATCCTATTCGTTTTCTGAATTCCGCTTTTCAACGCATAATACAGCAGCGGCCCGATTAATAAACAAGCAGAAAGACCAGCCTGAAGATATGTTTTGTGCAGATTATGATTAAAATATACCAATACAGTTACAGCAATTCTGGTGCTTAAAACAAAAAGCAGGGCTCCCAGAAAAAGATTACTGAGATATTTTTTCCTGGTGAAAAACAAAAAATACAGACTCAGAATAAATCCGTTGAAAGCGCCCAAAGCGCCAAAAAAGAACAATATTTCTTTACCAATATTCATATTAAGTTTGTAAAGCCTGAAGCTGATAATTTAATGGTGTTGTTCCGGTATGTTTTTTAAAGGCCGCAAAAAACGTCGATTTCGAATTAAAACCTACATCGTAACCGATAGCTTCTAAAGTCAGCTTATCATTCGATTTAATAATGCTGCAGGCTTCATTTATTCTCAGTTCATTGACATAACTCGTAAAGTTTTTCCCCAGATTACTATTTAAAAACTGCGATAATTGATGCGCTGCAATATTCATTTCTTTTGATAAATCCTGCAAAGTCAGGTTTGCATTTTTATACAAAGCTTTCTCATTCATTATATTTTGAAGTTTTTCAGATAAAATGGCAGCTTCGGTTTGTTCAATTTTTTTTGCCGGCGATTTTTGCACATTCAGTAAAAACAAATCATCTGTCTTTTTTCGGTATAAAAGAATCGAAATAATCAAATACAAAATAAACGAAAAAACAACGGCACCGCTAATATAAGTCGCTCCCGGCGCACCCATAATCGCTAAAAAGTAGAAAAGGAAAAGCAAAAAATTTCCAAGAAAAAGCATTCCGAACCACATTTGGGCCGGACTGGCCTCGTGTTTTCTGCTGACTATTTTTTTTAGCAGTTCTTTGATCGCAAAACCTGAAAAGACAATATAAACAAACCATTGCAGGTAAATAATTCTTATAAAATAACAGCTCCAAAGTTTTGGATAAGTTTGGTACGGATACATTATTCCGACACTACAAATGAGAATTCCCCAAAATATAAGAGTCAATTTCCATGACTTTGGCATTACCTTGATTTCTTCCACTGCTGCCCTTAAAAAGTAATACAAACACGGACCAATAAAAAAACAAGCTGTAAGCCCCAACTGCAAATACATTTTAGGCAATTCCGGATCAAAATAAATAAATACCGATTTCCCTATTCGTATGCTAAGTGCAAACAAAAGTGCACCAAGGAAATAATTAGTCAAATATTTTTTCCTGGTAAAGAAGAAAAAATAAACACCCAGAATAATTCCGTTGAAAGCTCCTAAAGCACTAAAAAAGAATAAAAGTTCTTTACCAGTATCCATTATTTAAATTTGTTTGATCCTGACAAAGCTAAAAAAAAATGATTTCGGTTGACCGTCTTTTTAACTTTAATAAATAAATAAGATTATTCTTAAGTTGAAAATATTTAACTAATTTTATTATCCGTAAAGCAGCAGTCAAACAATCAAATGATCCGGCATCATGGAAAACGACAACGAACCCGAAGAAACTAAAAACAAATGGATTAATGATCCGGATAACTGGATTTGGGGTATTTTTTACTACAATCCGAAAGATAAAAGGCTGTTTCCTCCAAAGAAAATAAAAGAGTTTGGCTACACTACTAATTTTGCCAATCCAAATTCTGTTTTTGCACTGCTCGTTTTAATGGCAATACTTATAGCGATAGGTAGACACCTGACTTAATGCTTCGTTTTTGCCAATAAAACTAAAATAGCCGCGACAGCATTTCCCAATTATAAATACTACTTTTGACTTTTTAGAGTTAAAGTATTTATGTTGAAAAAATTACTGTTTTTGACGGTTTTTATCTGGTTTTCTGGTCTTCAGGCACAGGAAACGGAATCATCGTACAAAACTAAAAAAGTAATTGCAGCCCGCGATACAATTCATCTCGAAGAATTCAGTATAAATCCGAGTTTTTTTCAGATTTTGAACACTAAAAACGAACCTGTTGATTCGACTTTTTATAGAATTGATTTCCAAAAAGGAACTCTGGTTTTAAATGAAAAATTCACTTCAAACTCAGATACCTTAATTGTCAATTATTTAAAATATCCTGATTTTATTACCAAAGAATACAGCCTTTACAAATCGAATCAGGTGGTTACAAATGATATTGGTTCTGAAAAATTATACAAAATAGACAATACAAATGCCAAAAAAGTTACTCCGTTTGACGGCCTGAATACTTCCGGAAGTATTACAAGAGGCGTTACGGTGGGTAATAATCAGAATACGGTTTTGAACTCCAATTTAGATCTTCAGATTACGGGAAAAATCTCTGATAAAGTAAGCTTGCGGGCTTCACTTCAAGACAGTAATATTCCGCTGCAAGACGGCGGCTACTCACAAAAACTGGATCAGTTTGATAATATTTTTATGGAGCTTTTCAGCGATGACTGGAACATTCGCGCAGGCGATGTGTTTCTGGAAAATAGGAAAACCCAATTTCTAAGCTTCAATAAAAAGGTGCAGGGACTTGCAACGAGTTTTAATTTTGATACTGAAAAAAGTAAAACCAATGTTTTTGCTTCAGTCGCCTTTGTAAAAGGCCAATATGCAAAAAGTACTTTTATTGGTCAGGAAGGCAATCAGGGGCCGTATAAACTGAAAGGTCAAAACGGCGAATTGTATGTTTTGGTCATTTCAGGTTCTGAGCGCGTTTACGTGAATGGTGTGCTGCTGAAACGCGGCGAAAACAACGATTATGTGATCGATTATAATGCCGGGGAAATTGTTTTTACCTCACTTTTTACAATTACTTCTGAAATGCGAATTAATATTGAATACCAATATTCTGACCGAAATTACAATCGATTGGTGACGTATGCAGGAGCTACGCATGAAAATAAAAAATGGAGTTTTGGCGGTTATGTGTATTCTGAAAGTGATTTAAAAAATCAGCCTTTACAGCAAAATCTTTCTCCGGAACAAGTTCAGATTTTAGGTCAGGCCGGCGATGATATGACTTTAATGACCGCGCCGTCGGCCTATGAAGAGGCGTACACAGCAAGTAAAATTTTATATAAAAAAACGGTTATTAATTCGGTTGAAGTTTACGAATATTCGAACAATCCCGCCGATGTTTTATACAATGTAAAGTTCAGTCTTTTGGGAAATAATCTCGGAAATTATATCATTCAAAACAATAATTCTGTCGAACGAATTTACGAATATGCCGCGCCTGTAAATGGCGTTTTGCAGGGAAATTACGAACCAATTGTGCAGTTAGTTGCTCCGATGAAAATTCAGGTTGCCACTTTTTTAGGAAAATACAATCCTGATGAAAAAACGCTGGTTGATTTTGAAATAGCGATGAGCAATAATGATAAAAATTTATTTTCGAATTTTGATGACGCTGATAATAGCGGCATTGCTGTTAAAGGAAATATTAAAAAGCGTCTTTTTACCAGAGATTGGACTTTAGATGCTTTTGCGAATTATCAGTTTGTTCAGGAAGATTTTAGGTCGGTGGAGCGTTTGTATAATATCGAATTTAACCGCGACTGGAATTTGAATACGACTCTTTTGGGCAATCAGAGTCTTCTGGTTACAGGTTTGAATTTTGATTTATATGCTAAAAAGAAAACTTCGAATGTTGGTTTATTTACCTATCAGTTTGAGAAATTAGATTTCAGCGAAAGTTATTCCGGAGTGCGTCATACGACGACTGCTTTTTTTAAATTAAAACAATGGACAATCGAAAATCAAGGCAGCTTTTTGAATACCGATGCGGTAACGGCAACTTCAAAATTTATCCGGAATCAAACGAGAACCAAATATCATTTTGGAAAAAACTGGATTGGCGGCAGTATTCAAATCGAAGACAATCAGGAAAGGGATAAAGTTAGCAGTCAGTTTTCGGCCTTGAGCCAAAAATTTCTTGAATATGGCGCTTTTATTGGCCGCGGAGACAGCACTAAAGTTTTTGTCGAATTGGGATATTTACAGCGCCGCAACGATAGTCTGCAAAACGGATTATTACAGCACGTTAACAATTCGCAGACGTACTTTTTAAAGTCGAAACTGATCCAGAATAAAACAACCGATTTGGCGGTTTATGCGAGTTATCGAAATTTAGATTTCACCGATAAATCCAGAAAAAATGAACCTTCATTGAATTCCAGAATTCTATATACAGATCGGTTTTTCAATCAGCTGGCGCAAATTGGCACTGCTTACGAAACGAGTTCCGGAACTATTGCACAACAGGAATTTACTTATATTGAGGTGCCGGCCGGAAAAGGAGTTTATACCTGGAATGATTATAATGCCAATGGAATTCAGGAACTGGAGGAGTTTGAAATTGCCGCTTTTCCGGATCAGGCGAAATATATCAGGATCTTTTTACCGAATCAGATTTACATTAAAACCAATCAAAATAAATTTTCTCAGTCTGTGGCTTTGAATCCTTTGCAATGGCAGAATGAAACTGGCTTTAAAAAACTGCTTTCTTATTTTTACAACCAGACTTCGTTTATTATGGATCGAAAAGTAAAAAGTGAAGGTGACCGCTTAGAACTGAATCCTTTTCATTCATCTGAAGAAAATATACTTGGATTAAATTCGAGTTTAAGAAACAGTTTTTACTACAATCGCGGCAAACAGAAACATTCTGTAACGTATTCTTATCTGGTTAATAAAGGTAAAAATCTGCTTTCTATTGGCTCCCAAAACGTCCACAACAATTCACATCAACTGCAATACACGCATTTGTACCAAAAAAGCTGGCTGTTTAATTTCTTTACAAAAACTATTAAAACCGATTTGGTTTCTGAAGATTTTGAAGAAAAAAATTATGATTTAAGAGGGTATCAAATCGCACCGAAAATCAGCTATTTGTTTTCTAAAAATACGAGTTTAGATTTCTTCTATGAATTGCAAAACAAAGAAAACCAAATAGGGAATTTTGAAACATTAGTCCAAAATCGCCTCGGAACTTCGTTCTCTTTTGCGGGCGAAAAAAAAGTAACCGTAAATGGAGAGTTTTCTTTCTATGAAAATAAATTTACGGGAAATGAGTTTTCATCAGTAGGCTTTCAAATGCTCGAAGGCCTGCAGGCTGGGCAGAATTTAGTTTGGAAACTGCTTTTGCAAAAAAACATCACCCAGTTTTTAGATGTCAATCTGAACTATCAGGGACGCAAAAGCGAGAGCGGTTCAACCGTCCATACCGGAAATGTGCAGCTTCGTGCTTATTTTTAATACTTTGCCATTCATGTACGAATAAATTGCTTAATTTTATTTTAAAATTTAAACTTTTAACCTTATGAAAAAATTATTATTACTGTGTTTTATGGTTGTTTTTTCTAGTAATTTTTACGCTCAGGAAACAGCTAAAACGACAAAGAGCAAAACAGAAGCTACGGCAAAGAAAGCAAAATCTGATGCGGATAAAGCAAAAGCTGATGCAAAGAAAGAAGCTGCAAAGTCTAAAAAGGCGGCTGATAAAGCTTCGGCAGTATCAACAACTGCAAAAAAAGAAAGCACTGACGCTGCTAAAAAAACAGCAGACAAAGAAGCCGCAAAAGCAAAAAGCGATGCTGCAAAAGCAAAAAAGGCAGCAGCAAAAGCTGATGAAACAGCCAAAACAGCCAAAAAAGAGGCTGCTACGACTAAAAAATCAACTGCGAAGTCTTTGAAAGAAACCAATGAAAAAGCTCCAAAAGTAGCCGATAAAGTTACCGGAGAATACAATGGCAAGAAAGTATATACCGGACCTAAAGGCGGTAAATACTACATTAACAAAAACGGGAATAAAACGTATATTCAGGATTAGAGGAAGGTGCTGAGGTGCTGAGGTGCTAAGATACTAGACATTAGATTAAAAGCCGAACATTCGTTCGGCTTTTTTAATTTATTAGAATCTTAAAACTAAATATAGAGCCTGCAAATTGGTAAAAATCTCAGTCTCGCAGCACCTTACCCTCATTAGCACCTAAAATAAAATACAGAGTTAATAATTTAGTAATACGCCTGAAATAACATGAAAAGCATATTTCTCTATCTTCGTTCAAAAAGCGTTAAACTATGAGCATTGAATATTCTGCGAACAAAACGATTTTAGTTGCTCCATTAAATTGGGGGTTAGGTCATGCTACAAGATGTATCCCAATTATTAAAGCGCTTCAGGAAAATAATTATATCCCGATAATCGCTTCTGACGGCATTGCACTGGCATTGTTACGAAAAGAATTTCCATATGTTCAGACGCTGGAACTGCCTTCTTATCATATTGAATATGCTAAAAACGGTAAAAACTTCAAGTGGAAACTGATTAAAAACCTTCCTAAAATGATTACCGCCATTTTAGATGAGAAAAAAATGGTAAACAGCTGGATCAGAAAACACGGGATTGACGGTATTATTTCTGATAATCGTCTGGGGGTTTTCAGTAAAAAAATTCCATCTGTTTTTATGACGCATCAATTAAATGTGATGACAGGAAATACGACCTGGTTTACGAGTAAGTGCCATCAGCATATTATAAAAAAGTTCAGAGAATGCTGGATTCCGGACACTAACGACACCGTTAATCTTACCGGAGCATTGGGACATTTGCCAACGAATGACCTGAACTTAAAATATATTGGCCCTTTGAGCAGAATGAAGAAAAAGGAAACGCCAAAATTATATGATTTAATGATTATATTATCCGGCCCGGAACCACAACGAACGTATTTAGACGAAAAACTGCAAAAAGAAGTGGTACGTTTTAAGGGCAAAGTTGTTTTTGTACAGGGAATTGTAGAAAAAACACAAACCAAATGGCAGGCGGGAAATGTAACCTATTATAATTTCATGAACTCGAAACAGCTGGAACAGACTTTTAACGAAAGTGATTTTGTTTTATGCCGTTCAGGTTACACCACGGTTATGGATTTGGCAAAATTAGGGAAGAAAGCTTTTTTTATTCCAACTCCGGGACAATACGAGCAGGAATATCTGGCGGTAAAACTTCAGAATGAAAATTTGGTACCGTACGCAATGCAGGACGACTTTACCATTGAAGATCTTTCAAGAGTAAAGTCGTTTGAAGGTTTGACCCAATTTAAAAATGATATCGACTGGGATTCGCTGTTTGCTATATTCGAAGATTAAATATTAGAAGTTAAACTGCGCTTGTAATCTTAATAAGTTTCCTTGCTGTCTGTTGATTGGTAAAGCACTGTCCTCAAAAGTTCTGTCGGCAATAACGTATTCTGCAGTAAGCTCGAAGGCTTTAAATGGCTGCCATTCTACACCAAGTTCGTAATCACGCACCACGTAACTTCTGGCATCTTTTTCGTATTTTTTTCCTCCATCATAATATTGAAATTTGGCGAAAGGATAAATATGCTGTTTTTTAATGTCTAATTTATAATTCAATAAAACATAACCTCCGTTTAGGTCCGTTTCATCAACAGTTTTTGTTAAGGTGTTATAACGCGGTCCTTTACCAATATTATATTCCGTCTGGATTCCGAAAGGTTTTGGATATAAAACAAAAGTTGCACCTACTCTTTGGTCTTTTACATACTGCGGATCATTAACAATTACTCCAGTTGAAATTTCGCCGGTAAAGGCCCATTTTCCTGTATAAGCCTGAATTCCGGGTTCTATAATCTGATTGCCAATAACAAACGGATATGTTGCTCTGGCGACTACGTTTAAATCTCTGTTTCCGTCTAATTTGTTGGCTATTTGTCCGTTGTAAACTCCAAAAGCAAAAACTCCAAAATCGCCTGAACCTTTATAACCGTCCTTTACCAGCATGGCAAAACGCTCTCTGATTTCGGCGGGAGCCCAATAAAAGAAGATTCCTAAATCACGTTCATTTAGTATAGCGCTGTTCATCGCATCGTTTCTGTCTAAAGCCAATCGCTGTGAACTGGACTGCATGTTTTCAAATCCGTAAGGAATTTTACTCTGCCCGACACGAACGCGATATTCTTTTTTCTTATCAAAAGAAAGATCAAAATACAAATCACGAATCTGAACGAAATTCTGTATTCCGGTACTGGGTGAACTGGCAAAATCAGGCTGAAAATAAAAAAACACATTGGGATGAACCTGACCTGAAAATACTAAACGCGCACGACGGATAAAAAGTCCGTTGTTTGCTTTTGCATCCGGAGCTGTAGAAGTGGTTCCCCAGGATTTATCACATTGTTCGCAGGAAACTTTATCATTTGTAGAGAACAAACCATTGTACCTGATTTGTGCATAACCTCTTAAAGAAATTCTGTCGTACCAATGTTCTTCGCCGCTTACTCCTGATTTAGTATCCGGAAGTTTTGCTTTGTTGATGGAATCTAAAATACGAATTACTTCATTTTTTACATCCTGTTTGTTCAAATCCTGAGCATTTGCTGCAAAACTTATCAGTAATAAAACAGCGGCTATTTTAGTTCTTATCATGTTTTCTCTAATTCCCTTAATTTCAAGGTGCAAAGATGTATCATCAATGTTAAGAAATCATTAACAGGATGTTACTATAATAAAAATTTAATGTTATGAACTGCTTTCTAAAATTGATTTATTGTTAAAACGCTTGTTTCACGATACTTGCCGTAAAATGAGATTACAATTATTTAACCTCAGCTTTTATAGTTTTATGTGCTTTTTCGAGCGTAAAAGAGAATTCAGAACCAATTCCGAATTCACTTTCTACATATACTTTCTCTTTGTGGGCTTCAATAATATGTTTTACAATGGCCAATCCTAAACCGGAACCGCCTTCAGAACGGGTACCGCTTTTATCCACTCTGTAGAAACGTTCGAAAAGTCTCGGAATATTTTGTTTTTCAACTCCTTCTCCGTTATCACTAATTCTGATTAAGACTTTTTTCTTGGTCAGGTTTACAACACCTACTTCGGTCAGACCTCCGTCTTTTCCGTATTTAATAGAGTTTACAAGCAGGTTCTCCAAAACTTGCTGAATTCTGTCCTGATCGCCGCGAACAATAACCGATTTTACATTGCGGCTTTCAAAAGCTAATTTGATTTTCTTTTTGTCGGCTTTCATTTCTAATAAATCAAACACGTTTTGAATGAGAACAACAATATCAAAATCTGTCATATTCAAATCCAAATCTCCAGATTCTAATTTGGTAATCATATCCAGATCTTCAACAATATAAATCAATCGCTCTACTCCTTTTTCGGCACGCTTTAAATATTTTTTACGGATGTTTTTATCATCCATAGCGCCATCAAGCAAAGTCGAAACATACCCCTGAACGGTAAACAAAGGGGTTTTAAGTTCGTGCGAAACGTTTCCTAAAAACTCGCGGCGGTATTGCTCACGAATTTCGAGCATTTCGATTTCTAACTTTTTATCTGTAGCAAACTTTTTTACTTCGCGCGAAAGCGTTTCCATATCTGTAGTGATCGGCTGATTGATAAGAGTTGTCGATTCTAACAGCGAAACCTCATCGTAAATTTTCTTTACTCTTCTATATATAAAGCGCTCTACACGGTATTGTAAAACCAAAAAAGAGAAAATATAAATGGAAATAATAAAAATGATTCCAAATGCAACTTGGTGGTGTAATTGGTTTTTATAAAATAAATTCAGCAATATCAACACAAATCCTGTCGAAAATAAACTGATATATAATGCCGACTTTACAGCGAATTTGTACGTTTTTTTAAAATTAATTTTCATTGGTAGTATAAACCATTTAGGAATTAAGAAAAATTAAGTTTCTCTTTTGAGTTAGTGCTTATCAAATTAACATTGAACCCAAAACAAAGTTAACTCAAAAACCATATAAGAAATTAAAGTTCGCGTGATCTTTAACTCCTTATATGGTTTATTTTATGTTATTCGAATCTGTTAAATATCAACTAAATTTCTATGTTATAAAAGTCTTAGCAACTTATTATTAGAATCTTAGTACTTAAAAAATCTAAACTTCAAATTTATAACCAACACCTTTTATAGTCTTAAAAAGGTCTTCTCCTATTTTTTCGCGCAGTTTTCTGATGTGAACATCAATTGTTCTTCCGCCAACTACCACTTCATTCCCCCAGACTTTATCAAGAATTTCATCTCTTTTAAAAACTTTTCCTGGTTTTGAAGCTAACAAATAAAACAGTTCAAATTCTTTTCTTGGCAAAGCAATTTCGACATTGCCTTTGATGATTTTATATTCTTCGCGGTTAATTTCGATCCCGCCAACATTTAAAGTATCACTTACTACTTCTTGTTCTTTTAACCTTCTTAACAAAGCCTTTACTTTGCTGACCAATAATTTTGGTTTTATTGGTTTTGTAATGTAGTCATCAGCACCGGCATCAAAACCAGCTACTTGAGAATAATCCTCACTTCTTGCTGTTAGAAATGTTATGATAACATTATTTAATTCTGGGATTTTTCTGATGTGTTCACAAGCTTCCATTCCGTCCATTTCCGCCATCATCACATCCATAATAATTAGGTCCGGCAATTCTTTTTGAGCTTTTGCAATAGCGTCTTTTCCGTTAGAAGCTGTTACAATCTGGTAGCCTTCCTGAGCAAGGTTATAGCCAACGATTTCTAAGATATCTGGTTCATCGTCAACTAATAAAATCTTGGTTTGTGTTTTTTTCATAAATAGCAAAAATTGAGATTCTTACATCAAATTTTCTTTATTATACATTCGATGATTTTCATTTGAGATGGTAAATATACTAATAAAACAAGCGTTAAAAATTGCGGTTAACGGTAATTTAATCTGGTAACAATTTGATAATCTTCGCAACACAAAAACATAACAAGTAGCTAACATGAACTTTACACGGCGTTTCTTTCTTTGCACCAAAATAAATTAAACAACACTGAAATGAAATTCAATTTAAAATTTCTATTTATTGCATTACTTATCTGTACGATTTCGATCGCACAAAACAAAGGTACGATTTCTGGCGTTTTAACCGACAAAGAAACTAATAATGAAGTTTTACCTTTTGCAAATGTCCTTATAAAAGGAACCAACATTAGTGCAAACACTGACATTGACGGAAAATATTCGTTGAGTGTAAATCCTGGAAATTATACTGTTATCTTTAGTTTTATAGGATATGAGTCTGTAGAAAAACCTGTAACGGTTACTGCAAACGAAACTGTTACTTTAAATCAGGTGCTTTCTTCGGGAAGTTATACGCTGAAGGATGTTGTGGTAAAAAACACAGCAAGCAAGGAAAAAGAAACTGCTTTATTACTGGACCAAAAAAATGCTGTTGTCATCAAACAAAGTATTGGCGCACAGGAAATGTCCAGAAAAGGAGTAAGTGATGTTGAAGAAGGTTTAACTAAAATTACCGGAATCACTAAAGTAGAAGGACGAGGTTTATTTGTAAGAGGTTTAGAAGATCGTTACAACAGCCTTTTGCTTAATGACCTCGCTGTTCCGTCAAACAATCCATTTAAAAAAATCATTCCTTTAGATATTTTTCCAACTGATATTGTGAGTGTTTTAGAAACATACAAAACTTTCAACACTAATTTATACGGAGATTTTGCCGGAGCTACTTTTAATATTGTAACAACTGCTTCTGGAAAAAGTCAGACGAAAGTTAATTTTGGAGCTGGTTATACTGTCAATAACAACTTAAAAAAGTTCCTTATTTCTCGCGATGCAACTTCAACATCTGATTTTTTCGGATTTTCAGGTAACGAAAGAAAATTACCATCTGCTTTGACTAACACTCCTAGTAACCAAACCTTGACTACAGATCAGGCTGCGAACGGATTTGGTTCAGGTTTTGACGTAAAAAGCGATGTAGCTCCCTTAAACACTAGTTTTGGAATTATTCATTCAGAAAAATTCAATGTAGGCAAAAATGATAATGTATTTCAATATTTGATATCACTTAACTACGATAATAAATTTCAAACCAGAACTGGAGCCGATAGAATTTTTAATACTGCACAAGGTAACTATGACAATGATTTAGTTACAACTCAGTATAAATTTATCACAAATTCATCTGCATTATTAGGTTTGACTTACAAAACAAAAAGACTTTCTCTTACGTCAAATACTACTTATCTAAAATCTACTGAAAATTTAATACAAGATCAGTTAGGTTATACGAATTCTAATGTGGCTCAAACAAATGGTTTTATTAGAATGAACCAATTACAAGAGTCTACTTTTTTAAACACTCAATTGTTTGGTAATTATAAAATAACTGAGGACGAAAGACACACTGTAAAATCTGGTGTTTCATTTTCTACAACACAATACGAACTTCCTGACAGAAAATCGTTTAAGGGGATTAGAATGGATGACAATACGACTTCGATATCTTATACGGGTAATAGTATAACAAGACAATATCTTGATTTTAAAGGCGACCACCACATCTCTGGCTTACTGGAATACAATTGGAAGTTTGGAAATGAAGATTTGAGCAAAGCCAACAAGCTTACAGCAGGGTATAGTGGTTATATGAACAAAATGGGATCTGAATTTAGATTTCTTGTATCACAAAATTTAAACTCAAATAGTGCTACTTTCCCAACAAACGACCCTGATGCTACTTTAAAAAACGAAATTTTAAATAACAATTTCACTTATAGAGAAGGAACTAACTCAACTTACAAAGCAATGTTAGAAGAGTTTATTAACGCTGGATATTTAGACTTAGGTTTAAAGTTCTCTGAAAAAATCGAGTTGAATGTTGGCGCAAGAGTTGAACAAACTCATAGAGATACAAAATACAAATCAACAGGAAGTTTTGAAGATCCATATCAAAAAGTAACTACTGATAAAACAGATATTTTGCCGTCTTTGAACACAAAATATATTATAAATGAGAAGTCAAACTTACGATTCGCAGCTTCGAAAACAATTACAAGACCTGTAATTATGGAGTCTTATCCTCTTGAGTTTGTAAATCCAGATGGTACCATAGAAAGAGGTAATGAATTTTTGACTAATAGTTCTAATTATAATTTTGATTTGAAATACGAATTGTTTCCAACTAATAAGGAATTAATTTCTGCCACACTTTTTACTAAAATGATAGACAATCCTATCGAAAGATTATTTACTAACTCAGCAGGAAGTGGCGGGCAGATTATAACATACGGTAATTCTAATAAAGCTTTATTATATGGTGCTGAATTCGAATTCTTATTTCAATTAGAAAGAATTTCAAAATCATTATCTAATTTTTCTGTAGGTGCAAATGCGTCATTAATGGATACAAAAGTAACTATTGAAAAAACTTTTGAAAACGGAGTTAACAATCCTGAAACCATTGCAGTTGATGCTAATCCGGAACGAAAACTACAAGGTGCTTCTCCTTGGCTTGTAAACGCTGATCTTAGATACGATTCTGAGTTTAGCGAAAAATGGAAAAGCTCGATGACTATGGTATACAATGTTTATAGCAAACGAATCTATGCTGTAGGTACAAATGGACTAGATAATTATTATGAAATGCCGTTTGGTAAACTTGATTTTATTTGGCAAAACAAAATTTCAGACAAATTTGATGTTAAACTTTCTGTAGATAACATATTGAATCCTTCTTATAAAATAGAAATGGGTCAAAATAGCAGAATCGAAATAACTGAAAGCGACTTAACAGTAAGAGAATACAAAAAAGGAGTTGGTTTCTCTATGAATGTATCTTATACATTTTAAAAACACTTAACAATTACAAAACACAAACATAAACAACAAGTCATAATTTGATAACATTCTCTTAAATAGAATAAAAGAGACTCGGATTAAATTTGTTACAGATTAAAATCAATAAAAAAAACACAACTTATGAAAAAATTAGTATTCTGCTTAGCAGTTTTGGGAAGTATCTTTACAGGATGTTCAAGCGACAATGACAATGATACACCGGTAAAACAACCAGTAACAGGAGAAATATCTTCTAACATTACAGCAAATACAACTTATGCTTATGGTAACTATACCCTAAAAGGAATGATCAAGGTAAACAGTGGTGTAACTGTTACTTTCGAGCCTGGTTGTACAATTACTTGTGACAAATCTACAGGAGAAAATGGTCTTATTATATTAAATGGTGGAAAAATAGTTGCTAATGGTACAGCAGACTCTCCAATCGTTTTTACTGAAAAATCAAAAATTGGAGGTTCTTGGGCTGGTATTATCATGTACGGAGATGCTCCAATTGTAAATTCAGCTACTGCTCCTGCTCCACAAACAGCAGTATCAGAAGATGGTTTAAACTTAACATACGGAGGTTCAAATGCAGCACACAATGGAGGTTCATTGAAATATGTAAGAGTTGAATATGCTGGACAAGTAATTACTTCTAATAGTAAAGAAAATAACGGATTCTCATTCTACTCTGTTGGAACAGGAACTGTATTAGATCACTTAGTTGCTTACAAAGGTAATGATGATGGTTTTGAATTTTACGGAGGAACAGTAAGCTTAACAAATTCAATCTCTTACGGAAATACAGATGATTCTTTTGACTGGCAAGACGGATGGAGAGGTCAAGACAATACAAACTGGTTCGCATACCAAACAGGTGTTGCTAACTACGGTATCGAAGTAGAAGCTAAAAGTGTTGACAATGCATTCTGGCCAAAAGTTACTAACATCACTCTTAAAAGAGCTGCTGGTACAACTACAGAAGCACAAAGTGAAATTCAATTGGATGCTATCCAATTCAAAAAAGAAGGAAATGGTGACTACAGCAACATCGTAATTGATGGTTATGTTAGCCAGACTACTCCAACTAATTATGCTGGTGGTGTTATTCAAATATTAGACAAAGCTACATACGATCACCAAGTTGCAGCAGGAAAAATCAAATTAAACAACGTGAAAATCACGAACTCTCCTCTTACATTTATTTCAGGAGTTCCTGCTTCATTCACAGTAACTGCAGCTAGTTTTCTTCCTGCAGCAAACTGGACAACTAGTACTACTGCTACAGGTGCTGCATTAACTGCTGGTGCATGGGCAACTGTTAACGGTGTAAACTTATTAGAGAAACTATAAGACTCACTTATAAAATGTTAAAAACATCCTAATTTATTAGGATGTTTTTTTTTGGCGTGCTTTTTGTAATTTTTTTTGTATATTTACTTATCCAAAATAACGCGATGGCAAAAAACTACTTTTATATTATTTTTTTATTGGCTTTTTTCTTTACTGTGAGTGTCTCTGCACAAGACAGTAAGCAATTACCAAAACCTCAGGAGACTACTGCTATTGAGGGCCTAAGCTTGTACCCTAACCCTGTGACTAACGGGAAAGTGTATATTTCTTCTAAAAATGATTTAGAAAAAGAAATTATCATTTTTGATATTCTAGGGAAAAAAGTACTTCAAACACATTTAAACTCCAGAGAATTAAACGTTTCAGATTTGGTTCCAGGCGTTTATATCATTAAAATAAGCGAAGAAAATGCTTCCGCAACACGCAAGCTCATTATTCGATAAACATAAAAAAAGCTCCTGAAAAGGAGCTTTTTTAGTTTTCAGTCGTCAACACCCGCAGTTATCAGTTTGAATTTGCGGTTAAAACTGTGACCGAAAACTCAAAACTGCGACTAAAAATAAATATCTTTGCACAAAAAAAGTTTTGATCACAGCCAGCGATATATTTACCATTTCGAGTCACAAACAATTTGAAAAGACAGCACTAAAAGTGTTTCGTTTTCAGCACGAAAATAATCAGGTATACCGTGACTTCTGTGACCTTTTAAAGGTAAATCCACAACAGGTAAAATCATTGAAACAGATTCCATTTTTACCTATTCAATTTTTCAAAAGTCATAATGTAGTTTCCAACACAGATCCAGCTGAGGTAACTTTTACCAGCAGCGGTACAACCGGAATGATTACCAGTCGCCATTTAGTGACCAATGTTTCCCTATATGAGGAAAGTTACCGCAGTGGATTTTCTCAATTTTACGGAAACATAGAAGATTACGTTGTTTTAGCCCTTTTGCCATCTTATCTCGAAAGAGAGGGATCTTCGCTTATTTATATGGTCGAAGATCTTATAAAACTATCCAATCAGCCTGACAGCGGGTTTTATCTGCACAATCACGACGACTTAATTAAAAAGTTAACCGCTTTAGAAGAATCGGGTCAAAATGTGATTTTAATTGGTGTTACGTATGCTTTGTTAGATTTAATCGAAAAACATCAATTCAACCTTCAAAATACCATTATCATGGAAACGGGAGGAATGAAAGGCAAACGTAAAGAAATGATTCGCGAAGAATTGCACGAACAGCTCTGCGCAGGTTTTGGCGTAAATGCTATTCACTCAGAATATGGCATGACCGAGCTTTTAGGACAAGCGTATTCTCTCGGCGAAGGCGTATTCGAATGTCCGTCGTGGATGCATATTTTAGTCCGCGATCCCGAAGATGCACTCACTTACGTGAAAGACGGAAAAACCGGCGGCATCAACGTGATTGATTTGGCCAATATCAATTCGTGTTCGTTTATCGCAACGCAGGATTTAGGCAAAAAAAATCCCAACAACTCTTTCGAGGTATTGGGACGTTTTGATAATTCTGATATTCGTGGGTGTAATTTGATGGTACTTTAAATGTTAATCTTAAATTGTTTTTGTTTGATCATTCCTGAAATAACACATCTGCCCCATTAATCAAACGTTCCTACGGAACGTAAAACCGCAATTCAAATTTCAATTGTACCGATGAGACATTCCTACGGAATGAATTTTTAAAATAAAACATCCCAATACCTCTTTTGAGCTATTGGGATGTTTTATATTTCACGGTTTTGAACCCTATTAATTAGTTAGTCATTTTCAACATTTATGATGAAATACTTTTTCTTTTTACCAAACTGAACTAAAATATATTTATCAAAAAATACATTTTTTGAAGTCAACAGGGTTTCAACCTGGATTTTTTCTTTATTTACCGATACTGCATTACTTGCGAGAGCTTTTCTGGCTTCTCCGCGAGACGGAAATATTTGTGTTAAATCTGATAAAGCCAATACAGCATCAATCCCATTCGTTAAATCTGATTTTTTAATAACTGGCTGATCAAATTCAGAAAAGATATCCATGAAAAATGCTTCCCCTTCTTCCACTAAACTTTCAATTGTAAAATTTGAAAAAACAAATTCCGATTTCTTTACTGCATCTTCTAAAGCTTCTTTTCCGTGTACAAAGATTGTGATTTCTTCCGCCAGTTTCTTTTGCAAAATTCTTAAATGCGGTGCAGCCTGATGTTCAGCGATTAATGCATCAATTGTTTCTTTATCTAAAAAGGTAAAGATTTTAATATATTTCTCAGCATCAACATCCGTTGCATTTAACCAAAATTGGTAAAATTTATATACAGAAGTTTTATCAGCATCCAGCCAAACATTTCCACCTTCAGTTTTTCCGAATTTAGAACCGTCTGCTTTTGTAATTAATGGCGTTGTTAAAGCAAAAGCCTTAGCACCTTCTCCTCCCATTCTGCGCACTAATTCTGTACCAGTGGTAATATTTCCCCATTGGTCAGAACCTCCCATTTGCAAAAGGCAGTTATTGTTTTTATATAAATGATAAAAATCGTACCCCTGAATTAATTGATATGTAAATTCCGTAAACGACATTCCTTCGCCTTCTCCGTTAATTCTCTTTTTAACAGAATCCTTCGCCATCATATAATTTACCGTAATACGTTTTCCAACTTCACGGGCAAAATCAATAAACGAGAATTCTTTCATCCAATCATAGTTATTTACCATAATAGGAGCATTGGGTTCATTTGAATTGAAATCTAAGAAACGAGACAGAACACTTTTAATTCCGGCAACGTTTTTGGCCAGAGTTTCTTCGTTCAACAAATTTCTTTCATCAGATTTCCCGGAAGGATCACCAATCATTCCAGTCGCACCGCCCACAAGAGCAACTGGCTGATGACCAAAATTCTTTAAATGAACCAATAAAATGATCTGAACCATACTGCCAATATGCAGCGAATCTGCCGTTGGATCAAAACCTATATATGCCGCCGTTACTTCTTTTAGCAATTGTTCTTCCGTTCCTGGCATGCTATCATGATATAACCCGCGCCACTTTAATTCTTCAACTAGATTCTTCATTTTTAAAATAATTTGTGCAAAGGTAATCAATGTCAATATCAATTTCAAAAAACAATTACAATGTAATTTGCCACGCAGGCACAAGGCACAAAGAAGAATTAAAAAAAACTTAGTGTCTTTGCGCCTTTGTGGCAAAATCGGTATATTTACAAAATGATATTAGTAACTGGAGGAACAGGTTTAGTAGGCACACATTTATTGCTTCATTTAATTGAAAATGGAGAAAATGTGAGGGCTATTTACCGAAATCAGGACACTATTCAAAAAGCAAAATCGGTTTTTGAATTGTATAAAAAAGACGATTTGTTTGAAAAAATTCATTGGCTTGAAGCCGATATATTAGACGTTCCTTCCTTAGAAACCGCTTTTAATAATATTGAATATGTTTACCATTGTGCCGCTTTGATTTCATTTGACCCAAAAGATGAAAATGCGCTGCGAAAAACCAATATTGAAGGGACTGCCAATATGGTCAATTTCTCTATTACCAGAAATATCAAGAAATTCTGTTTTGTAAGTTCAATTGCTGCTTTAGGCGATTTGGCAGCTCACGAAACTTATATTACGGAAGAAACCGACTGGAATCCTGAAAAACCACACAGTGATTATGCTATTTCTAAATATGGTGCTGAAATGGAAGTCTGGCGCGGCCTGCAGGAGGGATTAAATGTTATTGTTTTAAATCCGGGAGTAATTTTAGGACCGATTGCTACTACCAGAATTTTTGAGGACGGAAGCAGTGAATTGTACCGAAAAACAGCTAACGGACTTTCCTTTTATACGTTAGGAAATACTGGTTTTATTGCGGTTAATGATGTGGTAAAAACAGCTTACGATGTAATGAAAAGCAGTATTCAAAATGAACGTTTTACTTTAATTGCTGCCAACATTACATTTAAAGATCTTTTGAATACAATTGCTGATGTCTTAAAAGTAAAAAGACCAACTATTCATGCAGCGCCTTTATTGATGAATTTGCTTTGGATCGCAGATGGAATATTTTCGACCTTGTTTTTCCAGAAAAGAAGCCTTACCAAAGCAACTGCAAAAGCTTCTTATTCTAAAACTCTTTATTCAAACGAAAAAATAAAAACCGCTCTGGGAACGGTTTTTTTAGATGTACACGAATACATAAGAGATACTTCGAAATTATAAAATTATTTTCTCGGCTTCATTGCTTTTCTTATTGAATCTAGATTGAATTTTCTTTTTTCAGACTTTTTAATTGAATCTTTAGCTTTTTCTTCTGCCTTCTTTTTTTTGGCCTTTTCTGATTTTGCCGTTTTTTTATCTTCAATTTTTACGATTGAATCTGTCGCTCTTTGATTTTTCGCGAGTCGTTTTCCAATTTCATCAAACATTTCTTTGTAGTCTTCATAATTAGAAGCATAATACATGTTGTTTTGAGAAAACTGAAGACTGTCGACTTTATATTTTTTCTGAATAAACTTTGTTGGACTCGTTTCGCTTGAATCTAATGATAACGGGTTTTGATATTTCATCGCTTCTAAAAGAGACAAATCATACATAATATCAATCATTTTTTCTCTTTCAATAAGTTTTGCAGGCTGTTTTACCAAATCCTTTTTACAACTTACAGAAAGAAACAAAACCAATATTATCAATACAAAATTCTTCATGGCAGCTTTTTATCTATCAAACAATAATCTTTTTCCGGCGCGGATATCTTTTACTTTAAAGTTGTTGTAAACCATTTCTCCGTTTACAAAAGTGTGCGTGATTCTTGATTTGAAAGTATAATTTTCAAAAGGAGACCAGCCGCATTTGGCCAAAATATTTTCTGGTTTAACGCTCCATGGCAAACTTGGATTTACAATTACCAAATCAGCAAAATATCCTTCTTTTATAAAACCTCTTTTTTCTATTTTAAAAATCTTAGCAGGATTGTGGCACATTTTCTCCACAATTTTCTCTACGCTGATTTTTCCCTGATGATGCGCTTCAAACATTGCAATCACGGCGTGCTGCACAAGCGGTCCGCCAGAAGGAGCGTTCAAATACGACTGCATTTTTTCTTCTTTTGTATGAGGCGCATGATCTGTTGCAACAACATCAATACGACCGTCATTTAAAGCTTTCCAAAGTTCAGCCCTGTCTTCTGCGGTTTTTACAGCAGGATTCCATTTTATAAAATTTCCTTTCGTTTTGTAATCTTCATCGGTAAACCAAAGATGATGCACACAAACCTCAGCCGTAATTTTTTTATCTTCTAACGGGATTTTATTGGTAAACAATTCCATTTCTTTCGCTGTCGAAAGATGAAAGATATGCAGTCTTGCTCCGGTTTTTTTTGCTAAAGCCACAGCTTTTGAAGACGATATATAACAAGCTTCGGCACTTCTGATTAAATGATGCGCCGTTACCGGAACGTCATCACCGTATTGCTCTTTAAATGCAGCAAGATTATTCTGGATCGTGGTTTCATCTTCGCAATGCACTGCGATTAACATTGGCGTGCTTGAAAATATTTTTTCTAAGGTCGCTTCGTTATCTACCAGCATATTTCCTGTTGAAGAACCCAGGAAAATCTTGATTCCCGCAACATTTTTTGGATTTGTTTTTAAAACTTCTTCCAGATTATCGTTAGTTGCGCCCATCATAAACGAATAATTCGCAAATGATTTTACGGCTGCAATCTGGTATTTATCCTCAAGAATTTCCTGAGTAACGGCATTCGGAACCGTATTGGGCTGTTCGATAAATGAAGTAATTCCTCCGGCAACGGCAGCTTTTGATTCTGATTCGATATCTCCTTTATGAGTTAATCCAGGCTCTCTAAAATGAACCTGATCATCAATAGCACCCGGAATTAAGTAACTTCCTTCGGCATCTATCACTTTACAATCGGATGTTTTTAGGCTGATGCTGTCTGAAATCTCAACAATTAAGTCGTTTTCTATTAAAACATCACCTTCAAAAATAGATCCTTCGTTTACAATTTTGGCATTCTTTATTAAAATCCTGTTCATCTTCCAGCGTTTATAGTGAATTGACTAATTTTTTCAATCTAAGCGAAATCACTCCAAGGATTGCTTCCTTAATTATAGCATTGCTCATTTTTGAAACTCCCTTTGTTCGATCTGTAAAGATAATAGGAACCTCCGTAATTTCAAATTTAGCACAATAGGTTCTGTATTTCATCTCGATTTGAAACGCATATCCAACAAATTTTATTTTGTCGAGATTGATCTTTTCTAGGACCTCTCTTTTATAACAAACAAAACCTGCCGTGGCATCATGAATCTTCATTCCGGTAATAAATTTGACGTAAACTGATGCAAAATAAGACATTAAAACACGGCTTAACGGCCAGTTTACAACGTTTACACCGGTTACATACCGAGATCCGATTGCTAAATCAGCGCCTCCAAAATGACAGGCGTCAAATAATTTTTCAAGATCATTTGGGTTATGGGAAAAGTCGGCATCCATTTCAAAAATGAAATCATATTTACGCTCTAAAGCCCATCTAAAACCATGCACATAAGCTGTTCCTAATCCTGATTTTTTAGCTCTAATTTCTAAAAACAGCCTTCCAGGAAATTCTTCCTGCAGCGCAATTACTTTATTAGCAGTAAAATCTGGAGAATTATCATCAATAATTAAAAGATGAAAAGGTTTATGCTGCGAAAGTACAGCTCTTACTATACTTTCTATGTTTTCAATTTCGTTGTAAGTTGGGATTATGACAATACAATCATTCATTTCTATGGGTAATTTCACCGCAAAAGTAAACTTTTTATGGCATTTGATTGATAATAAATATATAATAAAAGTAATGAAACAAAAAATTACTAATTTTGTATCGCTATGATTGAACAACTTCATCCCCGAATTATCGAAAACAAAGACTGGGCAACACTTTTATTCGTGTTAACCTTTGCTGTTGTTGCCATGACTAAATCAGCTTATGAAACCCGATTCAGCGAATTTAGCAAGCTGATTTTCTCAGACAAATATGCCAAAATTTACCGTGACGGAAATTTAAAAAGCAGCTTTACCGTTGGACTATTTTTTGTTCAGGTAATTTCGTTTGCTTTTTTTATTCAGCTCAGCATGCATATTTTTGGATATCCCGGTTCAACCGACAAAACAGATTATATTTTGTTTATTCAGATTGCGACATTCCTGCTTTATTTTATTCTTGCAAAGTATTTAATAGAGAAAATTGTAGCCGCTTCTTTTAATATTGACGAATTTGTAGAGCTTTTTAACTTACAAAAAGTTACTTATCGCACCTATATTGGTGTTTTAATCCTTCCTGTAAATGCAGTTTTGTTTTATTATGACAACATTCCGAAAACGATTCCGCTAGCAATCATAGGCATTTCGCTGTGTATAAGCCTGTATTCCTACTTTATTTCAATTAAAACGTATCAAAACGCAATAATCGATAAGTTATTTTATTTTATTTTATATCTTTGCGCTCTTGAAATAGCCCCTTATTATTTTCTTTATTATTGGATTACAAAAGGGGGTGCTTAGAAAATGTTTATAATATGAAAGTGAAAACAATTTTGGTGTCACAGCCTGAACCTAAAGTGGAAAATTCTCCTTACTTTGAGCTCCAACAAAAACACAAAATAAAAATTGATTTCAGACCA
>Ga0247815_10000090_pt1 | contig 66416 bp, 51 predicted proteins | sample UWRJL194509B1_FD_181014 | JGI IMG/M metagenome (GOLD analysis project Ga0247815, IMG submission 181014) | Plant litter microbial communities from Arlington Agricultural Research Station in Wisconsin, United States - UWRJ-L194-509B-1 | ecosystem: Environmental > Terrestrial > Plant litter >... | reverse complement strand
CTATTTCAAGAATAAATTACCTCTACTAGAAAATGATCTGTTAAATTTTGTAGATGTTAAAGAAAAAGAATACAATTATTATAAAAGAGAATTAGAAAAAGCGAACTATGACATTTCAGGCTGGCTCCAAACAGAAAGGTACTTTGATAAAGAATTAACGAAGCATTATTTTGAGTTTTCAGAAGTTTTAATTGATCGGTTAAAGGAAAAATATGAGGAAGCATTTACTAAACCTACAATCTTAATTTCAATTCGAAGAGGAGATTTTGTTAACCATCCAGATTACCTGCAATTACCCATAAAGTTCTATCTAAATAGTTTGGCGCGATTTTTTCCTGATTGGCAGTCCCGTAATTTGATTGTTTTAAGTGATGATATTAAATATTGTAAGTTTCATTTTTCATTCTTAGAAAATGCTTTTTTTGGAGATGGATTAAATGAAGCTGAGCAATTATGTTTAGGAGCATTATGTAATGATTTTATAATTAGTAATTCTACTTTTTCGTGGTGGTCAGCCTGGCTGGGTGAAAAATGTGACTCGAAAATCATAAGACCCTTTAAAAATTTTGATGGATTAAAAAGTTTAGAACTAGATGATAGAGACTATTATCCTGAAAGATGGATAACCTACAATCATTTAAATGATAAACTTAAGTTAGATAAGCTAGTTTTTTACATAAGGACAAAAAAAAACAAAGAAATAATTAAAGATTATATTTTAAATTATTTTGATGTAGCAGTTGTTTTTGATAATAACGATGTATCTAAAAATAGCTATGTTTTAGAAAAAGATTACTTTTTGCCACCGCTTTTAATCTACTCCAGCTGGCTGGAACTAAATAAAGGGAAAGTAAAAAAGGTAACAAATCATATAACACAAATTTTTAAAGTCTCTAAAAGTTTGAATTATGAAGAATTATTTGTTCAAAAGGATTTTGGATTGTTTTCTTCTATCTTTTCCTTTTCTACAAAGGAGAGAAAGCAACGAAAAAGATCTTCAGATGTTTATCTGAAAAAAAGTAATGATTTAGAACAAGATTTATCATGTGATTATATTAAAGATGAAATCTGGATAAGTTCCTCAGGAGGAAAGTTGTTAGCTATTGGCGGCTATAACTACAGCTTAAAAAAATATATTAAAAGAAAAAAAGTACTGTTGAAAAAACGATTAAAGAAATTACTTCTAAGTAAATAAATATGGCAGTAAAAATGCATGTAGCCTATATAGTATCACATTATCCGCACAAGGCTTTTGGTCATGATGGAGGTTTAGGTACAAGTGTTTATAATTTAGTAGAGAAACTGAATGTCTTGGGGATTAAAGTATCAGTTTTTATTTACGGACAAAAAAAAGAATTTACCCTCGAAGAAGAGAATGTAACTATTTATAGTCTGACTGATAGTAAAGTGAAATTTTTTAGATTTTATTTTAACAGAAAAAAGATAGAAAGATTTATAAACGAAACAATTGTCGAAAAAAGTATTGATATTATTGAAGCACCGGATTGGACAGGGATAACTGCCTTTATGAAATTTAAGATTCCATTGATAATCCGCTTTCATGGTAGCGATGCCTATTTTTGTCATTTAGAAGAAAGAAAGCAAAAACTAAAAAATTACTGGTCAGAGAAAAGGGCATTAATAAGGGCAAAAGGTTTTATAGCACCCACAACTTTTGCTGGAGAACTTTCCCGGAAAATTTTCAAACTAAAAAATAAAGAAATAAAAACAATTCATTACGGATTAGAATTACCAAAATTTACAAATAACTCTCCGACGATTTATGAAAAGGGATTGATTTTGTATGTGGGAACTTTAATTCGTAAAAAGGGAGTTTTAGAATTACCAGCTATTTTTAGCAAAGTACGCAAAGATTTTCCTGATGCGAAGCTAGTTTTAATAGGAGGCGACTCCAGAGACATTAAAACAAATTCAGACTCTACCTGGCAATTGGTACAAAATCAATTTACAAAGGATGAATTGGATAAGGTAGAATATTTGGGAAAAATACCATACAATGAAGTTGAGAATTATATAAAGAAAGCCAATGTTTGTGTATACCCAACTTTTGCCGAAACATTAGGAATGGTTACAATAGAATCTATGGCGATGAAGAAAGCGGTTGTAAATAGTAATATTGGGTGGGCACAAGAACTTATAGTTAATGAAGAAAGCGGGTATTTAGTACACCCTTCAGATCATGAGTTATTTGCTAACAGAATAATAACCTTGCTTAAAGACGAATCACTTTGTTTAAAAATAGGTGAACAAGCCAGAGAAAGAGTGGAAGTTAAATTTGATATTGATAAAATTGTACTTGAAAATATTGAATTTTATAAAAGAATAATAAATCAAAATATAAAACAACAATGATAATTATTTATCATAAAAAAAATAAAGTTGTTGAAGTAGAGTTTGAAAAGAAAACAGTGCATTTTTCGCAAGTCAATATTGCAAAAACGGTATTTGAAATGGCTACGTTATATCCTCAAAGTTTAATAGTTTGGTGCCATATCGATTTTAAATCGAATTTAAATATTTCAAAATTTCAGGATGTTTTTCATCATTCGAAAATAATGGCGTCTTACAATCCATTTTCAACATTGTTCTTATCAGATTCTATTGGTTATGTCGAGGAATCCCCATTTATAAAAGTCAATAAAAAAGTTAGTTATCCCACTTGGCAGGCTAGTAGCTATGTCGGGGGACTTTATGCTTCAGTTCTATTAGCCTTGAACGGAAAAATTAAGACGACTTTTAATTTCGATTATTTTTTGCATTCGTTGGCAAAATTAACAATGGAGAAAGGCCTTTTTTGTTATTCAGAACCAACATTATTAATTGATAATATAGTAGAAACAAAAGAGCAGAAATCCTACACATATACTTTATTTCGATTTGTAAAACAACATTATAGAACTCGTTGGGTATTTTTGTTATTTTTTAACTTGTTGCTCTTTAAAAGAAAACTAAGCATTATTCCATTACTGTATTGTCTTATTTATCGAAGACGAAAATTGGGAGATGATTTGTTAGAGCATATTGACGTTTACTCGTCAAAGCATATATGTAGTACAGAAACTATTGATGTAATAATTCCAACAATCGGACGGAAGCAATATTTATATGATGTTTTAAAAGATTTATCGGTACAAAGTCATTTGCCTAAAAATGTAATTATAGTAGAACAAAATACAAATTTAGAAAGTGCTTCAGAACTTGATTATCTTCAAACTGAAAGTTGGCCATTTAAAATAAAACATACATTTACACATCAGGCAGGAGCCTGCAATGCAAGGAACTTAGCATTAGCACAAGTAGACAGTGAATGGGTTTTTTTGAATGACGATGATAACAGGTTTGCTCCTGATTTAATCAAAGAAACTTTAAAGAAATGTAGAAAATTTGGAGTTACAGTTGTAAATAACTGTTATTTAAAGAAGAACGAAAAAAAAGAATTTGATGTAGTAAATCAGGCCTCAATATTTGGATCAGGAAATAGTTTTATGACTAGTAAACTACTTAAAAAAGTCTCTTTTAGAATGGGATTTGAATATGGGTATGGAGAAGATAGCGATTTTGGGATGCAATTGCGCAATATAGGTGCAGATGTTATATATTTTCCTAGTCCTGAAATTTTACACTTAAGTGCTCCAATGGGAGGGTTTAGAACAAAACCTGTTTTAGCCTGGAAAGATGATATTGTTCAACCAAAACCATCGCCTACAGTAATGCTCTATAAGCAATTACACTTAACAGATGAGCAAATAAAGGGATATAAAACAATCTTATTCTTTAAATTCTATAAAGCTCAGACGATTAAAAATCCAATACAATATTATAAAAGTTTTCAAAAACAATGGAAACAAAGTTTATATTGGGCAAATGAATTAATCACTAAATAAAGAAATTTGATACAATCTATAACTATTATAAAACCTTTGCAAAGTCATGTGCTTGTGTTTGATAATCAATCATACAGAGTAGGTATTGATTTATCTCAGGTTGATCTTTCAGATTGTAATTCATTTGATATAAAAATTGTTTTTTCAGAATCAGTGACTCAATTTCGTAATCATGACTATACGTGGCAAAAACTAAAAACTAACTTTATCGCAAACCAATTTAGTCCTAAAATTATTAAATTTCAGGATAACAAAGTTGCTCAGGCAAATATAACAGCTGGAATTTGGGAAATTAATCATCATAATCCAACTGTTTTGTTATGGAGATTTAATCCAGAGTCATCATCACCTATTACCAATTACATTGAGAATGGAAATAAGAGAGCTTTTTCTCAAGCCAAACAAAAAAATAGTTTTGTTGAAGAACCGGCACTTTTATTTCCTAAACAAGAAGCAATCGAATTAAGCAGATCAATATATTCATTTTCTGCAATAGCATGTTTTACCGATCATTGTGATTTTGATACGGCTGAAAATCTGGCAATTCAGAGGGCATTTTTTAAAGAAAATCAGATAAAAATAACAAAAGGGTTTTTCTTAAATCATTTTTCGAAAAGAGAAGATAACGCATCCTTTCAAAATCAAAAGGAAGAATTTTTAGAATGGAAGCAAAATGGGCACGAGCTGTGTTATCATTCACTTTCACAATCTATAAAGTCAAATAATGAAAGTTTTGAAGACTTTAAGCAATTTGTTCCACCATTAAATAATTTGAAAGTCTGGATCGATCATGGATATCAACCTTACAATTTCTCACTCTTTAAAAAAAATAATATCGACGAAAAAGAATTTGGTGCAGTGTTAGAAAGTAAAAAAATCAATGTTTTATGGAACTACATAGATTGCGGAACCGCAACAAATGGTGTCATAAATCAATTTAACACACAACATTTTACTTTGTCAAGCTTTATGAAAGGTATGAAAGATTTTGAACTGATTAAAAAAATGCAGTTAACTATTAAAAATACTATTTTCCATTATTATAATGAAGAAGATGTTATTTTGAGATATAGAAATACCGCAACAAACTTTAAAAAAGTATTTCTTCAGAGAAAATGGAAATCGATTTTTTTACTGATAAAAGATGTCATTAAACTTGGAGTTTCTATTTTTTCGGTTTTCTTATTCTGGAATACTAATAAGTCTAAACCTTATAAATTGGCAAAATACTCACCAATTTTATTTAAACACAATATTGCAGATAAAGAATTTTACATATTTCAGACATTAGAAATGTTAGATTTTAAAAAATCGTTGTCAGAAAAGAATATACAGACATTAATAAACGAAAAAGGGGTTTTTATAGCGCATACTTATTTTTCAGTTCCCATGGAATATCATTGTGGAAAGCTGTTCTCATCCCCAACAAAAATAGATGAAAAAGTTGCCGAACGATTTCAGTTTTTATCAAAAAAAATCAAAAATAAAGAGATTTGGAATCCAACACTTTCAGAGCTTATTGAGTATTGGCAAGGTTTTGAAAAAATAGTTTTTGATATAAATGGCGAAGGAATTTTATTTGAAAAAAGTGATTCAGGTCTACAAATGCGAAAAGTAATTTAATTATAAAAATGAACCATAAATTAAAAACAGTATTATTTAAAACTCTGACTTTGTTGCCAAATAAAGTAGATGATTATTTTTATCATAAAATTCAGAGTTCTTTTGATAAAATGACGTTGGAAGATCGCTTAAAAAGTGTCGAATCAACTTATTTAAGACTTTCAAAAGTCTTAAATAAGTTGAACATTGATTTAAAAGACAAAACTATTTTTGAATTTGGTTCGGGATGGTTTCCTGCCATGCCTTATTTCTTTAAATATAAATTTGAAGCCAAAGAAGTATCTACCTATGATATTAATAAGCACTTTAAAAAAGAAACAGTTTTAAAATTAAATAATCTTTTTTGTAAGCGATATGGATTTTCGGTAATACCCAGTTTAAGTAGTAAATATGGGCTTCCTAACGGAATCGAATATTTTCCAGATCATAATATTATAACAAATGACTTTCCGGAAATTGATGTTGTGTTTTCGCGTTATGTCCTTTCGCACATGAACGAGAATGACGTTGATGTTTTACATCAAAAAATGAAAAGAGAACTTAAAAAAGATACTTATATCATTCATTTTATTTCGCCTAGTGATTTAAGACAGCATAATGACAGCACTTTATCTTTGCAGGATTTTTTGCAGTATAGTAAAAAGCAATGGAATAAACTTCATACTAAGTTTGATTATCATAATCGTTTAAGATTACCTCAGTTCCTGGAAATTTTTAATAAGTACAATTATGAAATTGTCCATTTAGAATTTGATAGTTTGATAAAAGGGACACCAAAGTACGATTTGTTTAAGAAAGTTCAACTTCATGAAGATTACCGCAAATATTCAGATGAAGAACTAACGGCAGGGAATATTTTCGTTGTTTTAAAAGTATAAATATAATGAATTCACAATTACGCTTTTCCTTAATAGTTTGTACATATATGCGCCCTGAGCCTTTGTTCAGCCTATTGCAATCCGTGCAAAAACAGACACTTTATCCAAATGAGATATTAATTATCGATGGTTCGACAAATAAAGAAACAGAAAAGTTGATTAATGAAAATTCATTTGAGAACTTAAAATATAGTCTAGTTTCAGAAGATGATAGAGGTCTGACAAAACAAAGAAATTTTGGCATATCCAAGTTAAGTAAAGATAGTGAGATAGTTTGTTTTTTGGATGATGATACAGTTTTAGAACCAGATTATTTTTTTGAGATAATTAAAACCTTTCAAAGTTACTCAGATGTTACCGGAGTTGGAGGAGTGGCTATTAATGATTATAAATGGAGACCACAAATTCAAGGCTTTTTTTATAATAGAAAAAAATATTTTCTATTTGAAGATTATTTTTACAAAGAGGGTACACGCAATATAGTTAGAAATTATTTAGGACTTGGTTCTGGTTTAGGTTCTGGAAAGATGCCAGATTTTTCGCACGGAAGAACTTCGGGATTTCCTTTGACAGGAAAAATGTATGAAGTCGATTTGCTAATTGGAATGTCAATGTCATTTAGAAAAACGGTTGTTGAGAACATTAAATTTTCTAAATTTTTTGAAGGTTATGGATTGTATGAAGATGCAGATTTTAGCTTAAGGGCATTGAGTTTTGGGAAAAATACAATTAATACAAAAGTTCAATTGTCTCATTTTCATGCTTCTTCAGGACGCCCCAATCAGTATCATTATGGAAAAATGGTGGTGCGAAACGGATGGTATGTCTGGCGTGTTAAAAATCCAAATCCAGTTTTTAAAGATCGCCTGAATTGGAATGCAATAACTATTATACTAACCTTAATCCGGTTTGCTAATGCAATTACATCAAGTAATAAAAAATCAGCATTTACAGAAGCAATTGGCAGAAGTATTGGCTGGTGGACTTTACTATATAATAAACCAAAAGTATTATAATGAAACCAAAAATTTATGTTTATGGGCTTTGTGATGTTTTTTATGACGGATATTATATTCAGGGGATAAAAGAGCTTTACAAAAATTTCGAGTTTAATGTTTCTAAGTTTCCTAAATTCAGCGACCAAACCTTCGCATTCATTATTGAAAGTGATAATTATTCAAAAAAAATAATTATTGATTCAAAGGATTCAAACCAGATTAATCTAACTGAATTAGAATGGTCTGATGTCTACGGAAAAGTAAATTATAATTTGGATAGTTTATTAGATAAAGGTCATGAAAAAATTGTTGCTATAGGACCAAGTTTTGGTGTTAAAATATGGGGTTTGTTTGAAACGCTGTATTATTTGACTTTTAATTTTATTAGGTTCAGACATCCTGCTTTAAATAAAAGAGAATTTGCAGCTAATTATTGGCGACAATACAAGAGGTTAAAATTAAAGGACTATAATTTGATACAATCTTCAATCAATGAAGTGTTTTTTTTAAATAGTATTTGGAAAAAGGAAAGCGAGACCAATAAAAATAGGGCTCTATTTATAGAAACCTGTAAAAATAATAAAGATATTAATTTTGAAGGAGGATTTGCAGCAAGACATAATGGAGATAACTTAGGTTTTGATGATTTGGTCTATTCAGAAATAATTCCTTTAAAAATGTATATAAAAAAAATAAAAAACTCCGCTTTTGTATTTAATACGCCAGCAGTTCTATCGTGTCATGGTTGGAAATTGGCTGAATTTCTGGCCTTGGGAAAAGCAATTATTAGTACTTCTCATTACAATGAATTACCAGAAGTTTTAGTAAATGAGAAGCATTTAATATATGTTAAAAATCAAAGTGAAATTAACATAGCAATTAAAAAATTAAGTACAGATATCAGTTTTAAAAGAAAACTTGAATTAGAAAGTAGAAAATATTTTGATACGTACCTGACTCCTATTAAAGTTATTACTAAATTGATAGAAAAATAATAGATGAAATTTGCATTAATTAGTCATGTCTCACACATCTTTAAACAAAATTTGTTTTTTGGTTATGCACCCTATGTCTTGGAAATGAATATTTTGCTAAAAAATGTTGATGAAGTAATTATTGTGGCGCCATTAAAAAGTACCGCCCCAACAGCAATAGACATTTCTTACAAGCACAATAATATTAATTTTAGAAAAGTTCCTCACTTTAGTTTTACGAGTTTTATTAATGCTTTAGCTTCAATTTTTAAGTTACCAATAATTTTTTCAACAGTATTTTTAAGTATGAAAAATGCTGATCACATTCATTTACGATGCCCGGGAAATATGGGTTTAGTGGGATGTTTTGTTCAAATTTTATTTCCAAAGAAAACCAAAACAGCAAAATATGCAGGAAACTGGGATCCTAAAAGTAAACAACCTTATACGTATAAGATACAAAAATGGATACTATCAAATGCTTTTCTGACAAAAAATATGACTGTTTTAGTTTATGGAGATTGGAGTAATCAGTCGAAAAACATTAAACCTTTTTTTACCGCTACTTACTCAGATTCAGAAAAAGAGAGCATTCAAAAAGCAGGTTTTGATAGCATAATAGAATTTATTTTTGTTGGTAGTTTAGTTTCAGGCAAAAATCCTCTTTACGCAATAAAAATAATACAGAATTTAATAGAAAAAGGATATAATGTAGCGCTTAATTTATATGGAGAAGGTCTTGAGAGGCGTACTTTAGAAAACTATATTCAGAAAAATAATTTAGAAAGCAGCATTGTTTTGCACGGAAATCAAAATAAAGAAATAGTAAAGAAAGCTTATCAAAGAAGTCATTTTGTAATCTTGCCATCAAAAAGTGAGGGATGGCCAAAAGCGATTGCCGAAGGAATGTTCTGGGGATGCGTTCCTGTAGCAAGTAAAGTTTCTTGCGTATTCTCTATGCTCGATTATGGTACTAGAGGTATTTTGTTAGAAATGGATTTAGAGAACGATGTGAATCAAATAGATGAAATACTCAAGGATGAAACAGCTTTTTTTACTAAGAGCCAATTAGCGATAGATTGGTCTCAAAGTTATACTACTGATGTTTTTGAGGCTGAAATTAAAAAGCTACTTATAAAATGAGAATTTTACAAATCATTGATTCTTTGAATGCTGGTGGAGCAGAGCGTATGGCAGTTAATTATGCTAATGCTTTAGCAAATAAAATACAATTTTCAGGTTTAATTGCAACCAGAAGTGAAGGAGATTTGAAAAAACAAATTGATTCAGAAGTATCTTATTTGTTCTTAAAAAAGAAAAAAAAGATAGATTATCGAGCAATTTTTCGTTTGAGAAAATATATTGTTCAAAATAAAGTTGAGATAATTCATGCGCATAGCTCTTCTTTTTTTATAGCAGTTTTAGTTAAAATGACTTTGCCAAGAATAAGAATTATTTGGCATGATCATTATGGAAGCCGAGCTAAGGAAACAAAAAAAGAAAATAAAGTTTTACTTTTTTTTTCTGTCTTTTTTTCTGCAATTTTTGTAGTTAATAATCAATTAGAAGATTGGAGTAAGAAGAATATGAAATGCTCAAGAGTAATTTTTATTCCTAATTTTGCAAATTACCAAAATAATGATGAACAAATAACTAATTTGATGGGAACAGCCGGTAAAAGGATTGTTTTTTTGGCGAATTTAAAAAAACCTAAGAACCATATTTTAATTCTGCAAGCGTTTCAGGATTTAAAATTAAATGAGTCAGAATGGAGTCTTCATTTAGTAGGTAAAGATTATTTTGATTCTTATTCAAATATCTTAAAAGGATTTATAGAGCTACACTCATTAAACAATAATATACATTTGTATGGAGAAAGAAGTGATGTTAGACACATTTTGTCACAATCTACAATAGGAGTATTGGCATCAACTGAAGAAGGATTTCCGGTGACATTACTTGAGTACGCTTTAGAAAATTTAGCTGTGCTATCAACAAATGTTGGTTACTGCTCTTCAATTATCAAAAATAATTTTAATGGTTTATTATTTAATCCTTTGTCTGAAGTTGAGGTTAAAGATCAATTAATAAGACTAATAAATGATCAGGATTTAAGAAAGAAATTTGGAGATAATTTTAAGCAATCAGTTGTAACTACTTATTCTGAAGCTTTAGTAATAGAAAAATTAATTTTAGGATATAAAATAATTAGATGAAAAATACAAAATTATCCTATAACTTTTTGCTTGTACTTCATGCAGTAATTGCTTTGGCTGTTTTTGCAATACCTCTTTTGTCGAAATTATACGCGCTTTTTATTCCAATTGCTGGTTTTCTTATTGTTTATAGAACAAAAAATGCAAATAACGAAGTACTTTATATCGCTGCTTATTTAGTTGGCGTGGAGGTTTTTTTACGAATGACGGGAGGTAATTTTAATAATGAATTTGTAAAAGTTAATGTTATTTTTTTCATGCTTTTAGGCATGATATATAGTAATTTTTCGACAAATGCATTTATATATTGGTTTTTCTTAATTTTATTAATTCCGGGTATTTTAATTACTTCTACGGTTTTCAATCCGGCAATAGATATTAAAAGATCATTGGTTTTTAATTTGTCGGGTCCGGTTTGTTTAGCCATATCTTCAATCTATATGTTTAAAAGAAGAATTCTATTCTCTGATTTACAAAATGTAGTAGTTGCGATGGGATTACCAATAGTGAGTACGACAGTATATTTGTTTTTATTCAATCCTAGTGTCAGAGATGTAGTGACAGGAACGCAATCTAATTTTGAAACTTCTGGAGGATTTGGCCCAAATCAGGTTTCTACTGTATTAGGTTTAGGCATGTTTGTTTTTTTTACACAATTAGTACTGTTCTCAAAATCAAAAATGACAATTGTTATAAATAGCTTTTTACTACTCTTTATAACTTACAGAGGTATTGTTACTTTTTCAAGAGGAGGAATTATAACAGCAGTCGTTATGATTGTTTGTCTGTTGTTTTTGTTATATAGATTTTCTAATGCAAAAGGGAAAAGTAAGTTTGTTTTGGTTTTTATTCTGACAGGTTTAATGGCAGTTGGAGTATGGACGTATTCTTCTTTTCAAACTAGAGGTCTTATCGAAAAAAGATATGCAAATCAGGATGCTCGAGGTAGAGAGAAAAAAGACCGACTAGGAGGTAGAGAACAAATTATGAATGAAGAAGTAGAGCTTTTTTTTAAAAATCCTCTTTTAGGTGTTGGAGCAGGAATGGGAAAACAAGTAAGAAAAGAAACATTTGGAGAGGATGCAGCTTCACATAATGAGATTACACGCATGTTTAGCGAACATGGTTTATTTGGTGTTTTTGGTCTCCTGATACTTGTTGTAACTCCGTTTGTTCTTTATATAAATAACAGACAACATTTGTATTTTTTGTCTTTTTTTGTTTTTTGGTTTTTAACAATAAATCATGCTGCAATGCGAACGGCTGCACCAGCTTTTGTATATGCATTATCGCTTCTTTTGGTTCAGGTTAAAATTCCTGAAAAAGCAGAGAATTAGGTAGACTAATATCTGTTTTTTTATAATACATTTGCCTCAAGTTTAAGCCCCTAACAAACTGAATAAATGTTCTCTACTACTAAAATGCATTTTGAAATTTCAGAAAGAAGAATATTACTTCTTTTTTTTGATGCTGTTTTTATTTTATCGGCATTATATATCTTAAGCTTAATATTCGATTATAATTATTTTGTTTTTAATACAAGTAATTTTATAAGCTTTGTTTTACTTCTGAGTTACGTATACGTTTTCGGATTAATATTCGAAATGTATAATTTGCAGGTGGCAAGTAATCAATTGCAAATTCTTCAAAGTGTAATATTTACTGGAACTGCTTCAAGTTTGGCTTATTTATTTACGCCTGTATTATCTCCGGAATTGCCAAAACAGCGTTTGATTATATTTATTTTTTATTTTACTATAATCGGAACATTACTACTATGGCGATTATTCTATGTTTATTTTCTTGCCTCACAACGATTTTCTCAAAGTGTAGTTTTAATATGCGATCAAAATCAGGTAGAAGAATTGGTTCTGGGATTAGAGAATGTCGATCCGCATTATAAAATTGTTGGCTTTGTGAATTCTGATTCTATATCAGAGGAAAATTCAAATTTTCACTATGTAAAAGAAATTAAAAAGAAGGATTTAGAAAATTTTGTATTTAAAAATCAAATTTCTGAAATTGTAATTGCTTCTCAAAAAACAGACGGAATTACAGCTGATCTATACCAGCAATTACTTCACTTACTAGAATCTGGGAATGTAATCCGGGAATATACACAAGTTTATGAAAGTAAAACACAGCGTATTCCGGTACATTATATAGCAAGGGATTTTTACAGGTTTTTCCCTTTTAGCAGAAGTAACACAAATAGGCTTTACTTGTCTTTGGTTCGCTTTATGGAGTTTCTCTTTTCTTTTATTGGTTTGTTACTTTGTATTGTTTTTATCCCTATAATTTTTATTGTAAACCTTTTTGCTAACAAAGGAGCATTGTTTTACACTCAGGAACGCGTTGGTAAAAATGGTGCTGTCTTTGAAATTTATAAGTTTAGAACAATGGTTGAAAACTCTGAATCGAACGGAGTTGTTTTTGCCACTTCAAACGACAGACGTATAACTCCATTTGGCAAAATGATGCGTAAATCCAGAATAGACGAATTACCTCAGTTTTTCAATGTTTTAAAAGGTGATATGGCTGTTATTGGCCCAAGACCAGAACGACCATTTTTTGTTGAAGAAATAGCGCGTGTAATGCCTTTTTACGAAACAAGACATGTTATAAAGCCAGGACTTACAGGCTGGGCTCAGGTAAACTATTCTTACGGAGAATCAATCGAGGAAAGTCTTGTGAAATTGCAGTATGATTTATATTATATAAAACATCGAAGTATATTTCTTGATTTAAGTATTACTTTTAAAACAATCACTACAGTTTTATTCTATCGCGGACAATAGTTCTTAGATAATAATCGGAATACGTTTTTTATTTCGAATAGCAACTCTCACTAAAACAAATCCACTTGTAATAATCATTGGTAAAACAATCAGGAAATGTGCTTTGTTGATTAGAAAAATAGCATAAACGATTAAAAACAATAGATGCAGAACTGCAAATCGATACGTCCATCTTTTGTTTTTGATAACTGAAAAAAGAAGTAAAATCAATAATAATGGGCTAAATAAAAGCACATTGTAATTCATCGCCAGTTCGTGGTGAAAGGAATAAAATCCCATAAAAACAAAAAAGGTTCCTATTAAAGATAAAATTAAAAGATAGATTTTATCGACTATTTTATTGTGTGCCAGAACTACAAAGGCAAGAATAAAAAGATAAGTATAAACGTTGTTCCACCATGAACCTGGAGTTTCTTTTTCAAAGCTAAGTAGTGTTTTACTTTTAGCAGCTAATGATTGGTTCTGATAAGTAGTTTTCGCTAAACTATTTTTCAATTCAAAAGGCAAAAATATTTTAGTTCCCAATTGATCTACTTTTGTTCCAAAAATGATACTTGTTCCTAATTGATCATAAAAATGACCATTAAAATATGGGAATAAAATAGATCTATAAGTGATATCTTTATCTCCTTTTTTTGTAATAACAGTACCATTCAAACTTTTGTTGATAATATCCACTACCATCGATGTGCAGTTTTTATCAATAAATTTATAAGTGTAAAAACGATCTTCAGAAGCTAATGTGGTATTTAAATTATCAAAAAGCCTTTGTTTTGCGTCCTGAGGAATAAGAAGTTCTTGCTCGAATACACTTCTTTTCTCATTATTATATTCTTCAATAAACTCTGGAAACGAATGTACAATTACAAAATATTGTAAATCTCCTTTTGCAAATTTTGCAACAAAGTTTGGTGTTCTAAAATCGAAGGCACCGTAATTATACACAACATCAATATTATTTCCAGGATCAGCAACCCGTATCGCCGTGTGTCCAAAATAAGAATAAGTTTCATTGCCTAATCCGCAGGTAAGCACACTTATTTTAGCATCTTTCGATAAAGGTAAATTTTGGCTAAACCCAATAAAACTTAGTAATAATAGTAAACTAAAAAGTGCTTTTTTGAAAATGACATTTTTCATGATTTAAAATTTTAAGAAGTTTATGGTTTGCAAATTTTATCTAAAGATACCTAAATCTACTTTTAAAGAAAAAATATTTGAGTACAAAGCGGTACTTTGGTTTCCTAAGTCAGTTAAGGCGTAATCAACCTGAATGCCTTTATACTTAAAGCCCAGACCAATATTAGGCTGGAAATTCAATTTTTCAGTATTGTCTAATTGTGTTACATTCTGAAAATTTCCAGCTCCGGCTCTTAAGAATACTAGATTGGTATATCCAAATTCAAATCCTACAGCAGGATCAATACTTACTACTTTAGATGAAATAATATCATTGGTTTGTTCAAAACGCATATTCAGGTTAGTAGCAACCAAAAGGCTATAGTCATTATGAAAATCGAACGTTCTCGAAACTCCCAATTGTGCCTTTGGTAAAGTAATTTCGGTACTTTCAGGTAATTCATTATTTTCTCCCGGAATTGCATTGGCAATTTTTGCATATTCCTCTTCATCAATATTCCAGATATTATAAGTTGTTGTAATATCGCGCAGCATTAAACCGAATTTCCAGTTATTGCGTTCAAACTGAAGTCCAACATCAAAACCAAACCCCCATGAATTCGCAAATTTCCCGATAATTCGTCGAATAATTTTTGCATTTACTCCATATTGAAATCCGTCAACAGGCAATTTTCTGGCATACGAAAAAGTAAAACCATAATCGGCAGTCGAAAACAAACTAATTCTGTTATAATCAATGTTGCCCTGATTATCGATTAACTGAGTGGTGTCCATAATATCATCGACACCAAAACGAATCATCGAAATTCCCCAGGCACTTCTGTCGTCAATTGGGCTTGCGTAACCTATATAATCGTATTGAGCAATATTCGCGAAATAATTGGCGTGCATCAATGAAATTTGGTGATCTTCAAGATTGGTTAAGCCCGCCGGATTCCAATAAACAGAATTCACATCATTTGTAGAAGCGGTAACCGCACTCGACATTCCTAATGCAGCTGCGTCGACTCCAATATTCATAAATTCATTCGAATATTTTCGAACAGTTTGTGCATATTGTAACGTACAATTCCAACAAAATAAAAGCAGCAGGATTTTCTTCAACGGATATTTTTTTGCAGATCTGAGTCTGTTTTAATTTTTACCAAAAATATAATATTTTACTCAGCAAATTTATTCCTTTTCATAAATATTGCGAAAGTCAGAATTTCAAATTAAAAACTCTTAAAAAAACGCATTCTACATACAGTTATTATGCTAAATTTGCTGTTCACTATTTATCAAAATTTATAAATCATGAATATCAAAAAGCACATTCCTAATTTAATTACATTAATCAATTTGTTTTGTGGTTGTATAGCCGTTGTTTTTGTTTCACAAGGCGATTATTTAATGGCTTTTTATATGGTTTGTTTAGGAATCTTTTTTGATTTTTTTGATGGTTTTTTTGCCAGACTCTTCAAAGTTTCAAGTCCGCTTGGATTACAGTTGGATTCTTTGGCTGACATGGTTACCAGCGGAGTTGTACCGGGATATATCATGTATACAATGTTTGCTAAAAGCGCTAATCCTCATGAAGTTATTGGGTCGGTTTTTATTCCTTTCTTAGGGTTTATTGTAACCTTGGGTTCTTGCTACAGATTAGCAAATTTTAATATCGATACGCGCCAGACAGATTCTTTTATTGGTTTGCCAACACCGGCAAATGCGCTGTTTATCTTAAGTCTTCCTTTAGTTTTAGAATATTCAGATTCTTTGGCTGTATTCGAAATCCTGACTAATCAATGGGTTTTGTTAGTTATAACATTATGTAGTGCTTATATTTTGAATGCCGAAATTCCTTTATTTGCTCTAAAAATCAAGAAATTTACCGTAAAAGATAATGTGCTTCAGATAGTATTTTTGTTGGTTTCGTTGTTTTTATTAGTAGGGCTGCAATACATGGCAATTCCTTTAATTATCATTTTTTATGTATTATTATCAGTTGTTAATAATATGTTTTTGAAAAAGTAGTTCTATCTGAATGGCAAGAAAAACGACTACCCGAAGAACTTCTTATTCACGAAAATCGAAACCTCAAAAATCGATTTTCACAAGAGTAATTCGCCTTCTTATTTATTCTTTTTTTGTATTACTTTTCTTTTTTGCAGTTTATCATTATCGTGATGGACTGGCATATTATCTTGGCTTTAAATCAAACAAAGTTTTAGATGAAGATGCTGTAGATAAACATTTATCTGATGTTAGAAATATTAAGGTACTCGAAAATCATAAAGGAAAAGTAATAGGAATTGATGTATCTGAATTTCAGGGAAAAGTGCAATGGGATGAAGTTGAGGTTTTAGAAGAAAAATATCCTGTACAATTTGTTTTTGTTCGCGCAACTGCAGGCAATGACAGAGTTGACAGACAGTTTAAGAAAAACTGGGAAGGAGCAAAAGAGCATAAGATCATACGCGGAGCTTACCATTATTATCGCCCAAATGAAAACTCTATCGAGCAGGCCAATCTTTTTATTAAAACCGTAAAATTGCAAAAAGGTGATTTACCACCAGTTTTAGATATCGAAAGATTGCCTAAAAATCAACCTTTGGATAGTTTAAAAAAAGGATTGAAGCGTTGGCTGAATAAGGTAGAAGCACATTATCAGGTGCGACCTATAATTTATTCAGGCGAACGTTATTATAGTGATTTTTTGAAAGAAGAATTCGGAGAATATTTATTTTGGATAGCCAATTACAATTTTTATAGAGAAAAAATCGAAGACGATTGGCTTTTTTGGCAGTTTACAGAAAAAGCATCTTTGCCAGGAATCAAACATCGGGTAGATGTAAATATTTATAACGGAGATTTACAACAATTGCAGTTTATAACCGTCGAATAAGTTTTCAGTCGCGGTTTTCAGTCTCAGTAAATAACTGTAAACTTAAAACTGCGACTGTAAACGGTATACTTTCTTAAAATTCAAGTTTCTTTTTACGAAGTTCGAAGTTTTGACCTAAGTAAACACGACGAACCATTTCGTCCTCTACTAGCTCTTCCGGAACGCCGGCCTTCAAAATTCCACCTTCAAACATTAAGTATGTTTTGTCTGTAATGGCCAAAGTCTCCTGAACGTTGTGATCGGTAATTAGAATTCCGATATTTTTATTTTTTAACTGAGCAACAATTCTCTGAATGTCCTCAACCGCAACGGGGTCAACTCCTGCAAAAGGTTCATCAAGTAAAATAAATTTTGGGTCTGTTGCCAGAGCACGTGCAATTTCGGTACGACGACGTTCTCCTCCCGAAAGTAAATCTCCACGGTTGGTACGAATATGTTCTAAGCTGAATTCTTCGATTAAGCTTTCCATTTTTGCAATTTGTTCTTCTTTAGAAAGTTTTGTCAATTGCAAAACACTCAAAATATTGTCTTCAATACTTAATTTTCTAAAAACAGAAGCTTCTTGTGCCAAATAGCCAATTCCTTGTTGAGCGCGTTTGTACATCGGATAATCGGTAATATTCAAATCATCAAGATAAATATTACCCTGATTTGGTTTTACCAATCCTACAATCATGTAGAAAGAAGTTGTTTTTCCTGCACCATTTGGTCCTAAAAGTCCAACGATTTCTCCTTGGTTTACTTCAACAGAAATTCCTTTTACTACGCTACGACCTTTATAGGTTTTGATTAAATTATCAGCTCTTAATTTCATTTTTAAAGTTTAATCGTTTAAACGTTAGAATCGTTTATTCGGTACAAATTAACGAATAAACGATTCAGCAAATAAACGTATTAACAATTATTTAGTTTCGGCTTCTTCTAAAGCTTCCCAAAATTCGTAAGCTCTTCTTAAATGAGGTACTACAATTGTTCCTCCAACCAGAGTTGCGATTCCCATTGCTTCCATCATTTCTTCTTTGGTAACTCCTTCTTTATGGCTGGTTTCTAAGTGATATTTTACACAATCATCACAACGTAAAACTGCCGAAGCTACTAATCCTAAAAGCTCTTTTGTTTTTACATCAAGGGCTCCGGCTGCATATGCATTCGTGTCAAGGTTAAAAATGCGCTTTACAATTTTGTTATTGTCAGCGAGTAATTTTTCGTTCATTTTAGAACGATAGCCGTTAAATTCTTGTACGATATCAGACATTTTCTTTCAATTTATTTTTATAAACAATCCTCGAAATAAGGATACTCACTTCGTAAATAATCAGCATTGGTATTGCTACAATAGTCTGGCTTACTACGTCTGGAGGGGTTACAATTGCAGCTACAATTAAAATAATTACAACGGCATATTTCCAATATTTTCTTAAGAAATCAGGAGTTACTAAACCTAATTTAGTAAGGAAATATATAATGATAGGCAATTCAAAAAACAATCCGCTCGCAAGAATACTTGTTTTTACCATTCCCATATAAGAATCTAATGTAAATTGGTTTTTTACAACATCACTCACAGAGAAAGTGGCAACGAAATTCACAGACATTGGTATTACAACAAAATACCCGAACAATACTCCCAAAAAGAAAAGTAATGAAGAAGTGAAGATAAATACCTTGGCATTTTTTCTTTCTTTTTCGTATAAAGCTGGGCTGATGAACTTCCAAAGTTCCCATAAAATAAAGGGAAAACTTAATATGAAACCGGCTAAAAGACACATCCATACAAAAATATTTACCTGTCCTTCCATTTCTGTATTCTGAATAATGAAATTCAGTTCGGTAATACAAATGCTATCGGCAAAACCCAATGCGTGGGATAAATCGCAAAACCAGACATAAGTAAAAAAGGTAGGTCTTATGGGGCCTAAAATAATCTGATCAAATAAATAATCACTAATAAAATAAGTGAAAAAAGCCATAACGCATATTGCAATTGTGCTTCTAACTAATAACCATCTAAGTTCTTCAAGATGGTCTAAAAATGACATCTCGCCAAGGTTCTTTTTTGCCATTATACGATTCCTTCTTTTAAAATGTCATGTAAATGTAATACTCCTTTGTACTCTCCGTTATCTGAAACGATAAGCTGCGTTATTGAAAAATCTTCTAAAATATTTAAAGCATCAACTGCCATAGTTTCTGAAGATACCGTTTTAGGATTTATTGACATAATATCTCTTGCAGTTAAGTCAGCTATAGTATCTACGTCATTTAGCATTCTTCGGATGTCTCCATCGGTAATAATTCCAATTATTTTATCATCTTCGATTACCGCTGTAACGCCCAGTCGTTTTTCAGAGATCTCAAAAATAACTTTTTTAACTGACGTATCCGGCGTAACCATTGGTTTTAACGAATGTTCAATCATGTCTTTTACGCGAAGCAATAATTTTTTGCCTAAAGCTCCGCCTGGGTGATATACAGCAAAATCTTCAGGTTTAAAATCACGCATTTCCATCAAACAAACTGCAAGGGCATCTCCCATAACAAGTTGTGCTGTGGTACTGTTTGTTGGTGCTAAATTTATAGGGCAAGCTTCCATTTCAACGGTTGTATTCAAAACATAGTCAGAACCTTTTGCTAAAAATGAAGTTACATTTCCTGTTATGGCAATCAAAGTATTTCCAAAACGTTTTAATAACGGAACCAAAACTTTAATTTCAGGACTGTTTCCACTTTTAGAGATGCAAATAATAATGTCCTCATTTTGTATCATACCCAAATCTCCGTGAATAGCTTCTGAGGCGTGCAGAAACATAGAAGGGGTTCCTGTAGAGTTAAAAGTCGCTACCATTTTTTGAGCAATGATGGCGCTTTTTCCGATGCCTGTAACGATCAATCGGCCTTTAGTTTCGTAAATACGTTGGACAGCTTCGTAAAAATTTTCGTCTAAAAAATCAATCAGCTTTGTAATTGCTTCACTTTCAGAGAGTATGGTTTTCTTGGCAATCGCCAATATATTTTCTTTTGTAATCAAAACAGGATATTTTAAATTTGTATGTATAAAAGAAAGTTGTATCTTTATGTGTTGCAAATTTATACAAAATATCCATTAATATAAAGAATGAATTCAAACGAAATTGAAATACACAAGGAATTAAAGAAGTATTTCGGCTTTAGCCAATTTAAGGGTTTGCAGGAGCAAGTCATTACGAGTATCTTAGGAAAAAAGAATACCTTCGTAATCATGCCTACTGGCGGTGGAAAGTCTCTTTGTTATCAATTACCCGCTTTAATTCAGGACGGAACAGCTATCGTTGTTTCTCCCTTAATTGCTTTGATGAAAAATCAGGTTGATGCAATTCGAAGCCTTTCTTCTGAAAACGGAATTGCGCATGTGCTAAATTCCTCTCTTACCAAAACAGAAATCGCACAGGTTAAAAAAGATATTACTTCTGGCTTGACCAAACTTTTGTATGTAGCGCCGGAATCTTTAACCAAAGAAGAATATGTAGCTTTTTTACAAAGCGTGCCTATTTCGTTTGTTGCTATTGATGAAGCACATTGTATATCAGAATGGGGGCACGATTTTAGGCCTGAATACCGAAATCTAAAAAATATTATAAAACAATTAGGGCAAGTGCCAATCATTGGATTAACGGCAACTGCAACTCCAAAAGTTCAGGAGGATATTCTTAAAAACCTGGACATGTCTGATGCAAATACTTTTAAAGCATCGTTCAACAGACCAAACTTATACTACGAAGTTCGTACGAAAACTAAAAATATAGAATCGGATATCATTCGATTTATCAAACAACATAAAGGCAAATCAGGGATTATTTATTGCTTAAGCCGTAAAAAAGTAGAATCGATTGCCGAAGTTTTACAAGTAAACGGAATCAGTGCGGTTCCTTATCACGCAGGTTTAGATGCTAAAACACGAGCAAAACATCAGGACATGTTTTTGATGGAAGATGTAGATGTGGTTGTAGCAACAATTGCCTTTGGGATGGGAATTGATAAACCAGACGTTCGCTTTGTAATTCATCATGATATTCCAAAATCACTCGAAAGTTATTATCAGGAAACGGGGCGTGCCGGTCGTGATGGAGGCGAAGGACATTGTCTGGCTTATTACTCTTATAAAGATGTAGAAAAGCTGGAGAAATTTATGTCAGGGAAACCAGTTGCCGAACAAGAAATAGGTTTTGCTTTATTGCAGGAAGTGGTGGCTTACGCCGAAACCTCAATGTCGCGCAGAAAATTCTTATTGCATTATTTTGGTGAAGAATTTGACAGCGAAACCGGTGAAGGTGCAGATATGGATGACAACGTTCGTAATCCTAAAACTAAAGTCGAAGCAAAAGATCAGGCGGTCAAATTGCTTGAAATTGTTCGCGATACCAAACATATATATAAGTCAAAAGAAATTGTCTTTACTTTAATAGGTAGAGTTAATGCTGTAATAAAAGCGCATAAAACCGATACGCAATCCTTTTTTGGTTCAGGATCAGACCATGACGAGAAATATTGGATGGCATTATTGCGACAAGTTCTTGTAGCGGGATATTTATCTAAAGATATTGAAACCTACGGAGTGGTAAAAATCACCAAAGAAGGTTTGAACTTTATTAAAAAACCAGTTTCATTTATGATGTCCGAAGATCATGAGTACAATGAATCTGAAGATGAGGCAATCGTTACCGCAGCAAAATCATCAGGAACTGCTGATGAAGTCTTGATGGGAATGTTGCGAGAACTGCGTAAAAAAGTAGCTAAAAAATTGGGAGTTCCTCCGTTTGTGGTTTTTCAGGATCCTTCTCTTGAGGATATGGCTTTAAAATACCCTATTACTTTAACCGAATTATATAATATTCACGGTGTTGGTGAAGGAAAAGCCAAGAAATATGGTAATGACTTCGTAACTCTGATAAATCGTTATGTAGAAGATAATGATATTATTCGTCCAGACGATTTAGTCGTAAAATCTACCGGAGTAAATTCAGCCAATAAATTATATATTATCCAAAATATAGATCGAAAATTATCCCTAAATGATATTGCTTCTGCAAAAGGACTTTCGATGGATGCTTTGATCAAAGAAATGGAACAGATTGTTTACGCAGGTACAAAACTAAATATCAAATATTGGGTTGATGATATGCTTGACGACGATCAGCAAGAAGAAATTCACGATTACTTCATGGAATCAGAATCAGATAAAATCGAAGACGCTCTTAAAGAATTCGATGGCGATTATGATATTGATGAATTACGTTTAATGCGTATTAAGTTTATTAGTGAAGTAGCTAATTAAAAAAGTTTACAGTCTCAGTTTACAGTCTCAGTCAGAACTGTAAACTGTGACAGAAAACTGCGACTCATTACTCTTCAAAGATTTCCCCCCGATGCGGTTTCAAAGCATCTCTTACCTTAATCATATTTTCATCAGTTACTACCATAAAAGCGGTTGCATGCATATCGTTTATAATTTTAAAACCCGTAATATTTAGCGGAAGTTTTTCTATGGCGATATATTCTTTTAGATGAATTTCGTGATGTTCAGCTGTTTTTGCTGAAGCAGGTCCACGGAAATCCCAAATTAGTTTTATTTTTCTAGACATTTTTTAAGGTGCAAAGGTTGAGAGGCACAAAGGTACAAAGTCTATTTTACGAAGAAGGGAAAAGTTGCTACATAATTAACCGCAAAGTGCGCTAAGATTTTTTTTTAGGTGTAGTTTTATAAAACAGAAAGTTCGCAAAGCTTTGTGTTGATCTAGCTTTGCGAACTTTGTGTTTTCTATGCGCAAAGTAAAATTAAATCTTAGCGCACTTTGCGGTTAATTGTATAAAGTCATTTCAAAATGTTATTTTTGCATGTTCTTTTCATAAATAGAAAAGCTAATTGAATAAATAAAACAAAATGCCAAGAGAACTTTTACTTCAGGTAACGACGGAAATAGCTGCAAATGAATTGCTGCTAAAAGACTATTTGTCTAAACAAATAAAGGTTTCTCCAAAGGAAATTCAACATTTCACTATTTTAAAACGCTCTATTGATGCGCGCCAAAAAGCGATAAAAATCAACCTAAAAGTGATTATCTATCTGCAAGGCGAAGCCTTTCAGGAAACTAAAATAGAGCTACCTATATATAAGGACGTTTCTTCGGCTCAGGAAGTGATTGTTGTTGGGGCAGGTCCTGCCGGACTTTTTGCGGCTTTGCAATTAATAGAATTAGGCTTAAAGCCAATTGTAATCGAACGCGGAAAAGATGTTCGCGGGCGTCGTCGTGATCTAAAAGCAATCAACGTAGATCATTTGGTAAACGAAGATTCTAATTATTGTTTTGGTGAAGGCGGAGCAGGAACTTATTCTGACGGAAAATTATATACACGTTCTAAAAAACGTGGCGATGTTACGAGAATTTTAGAGCTTTTGGTAGCTTTTGGAGCTTCAGAAGATATTTTGGTTGAAGCACATCCGCATATCGGAACTAATAAACTGCCTAAAATTATAGAAGATATTCGAAATAAAATCATCGAATTTGGTGGTCAGGTTTTATTTGATACACGAGTAACTGATATTCTGGTAAAAAATAATGAAGTCGAAGGAATCGTTACTCAAAACGGAGACAAGATTCTGGCTAATAAATTGATCCTTGCAACAGGACATTCGGCGCGCGATATCTTTGAATTATTAGATAAAAAGAAAATTTTTATAGAAGCAAAACCTTTTGCTTTAGGAGTTCGTGCAGAACATTCACAAGAATTAATTGATAGTATTCAATATAGCTGTGATTATCGTGGCGAACATTTGCCTCCCGCACCGTATTCTATTGTAAAACAAGTAAACGGCCGCGGAATGTATTCGTTCTGTATGTGTCCTGGAGGTGTAATTGCACCTTGCGCGACAAGTCCGGGTGAAGTGGTTACAAACGGCTGGTCGCCATCTAAACGTGATCAGGTTACGGCAAATTCAGGAATTGTAATCGAATTGAAATTAGAAGATTTTAAACCTTTTGCAAAATTTGGTGCTTTGGCCGGAATGGAATTCCAAAAAAGTATCGAACAAAAAGCATGGCATTTGGCTGGGGAAACTCAAAAAGTTCCTGCGCAGCGAATGGTCGATTTTACTCAAAATAAAGTTTCGGCGGATATTCCGAAAACATCTTATGTGCCGGGAACAACTTCGGTAGAAGTGGGACAGGTTTTCCCAGGATTTTTATCTCAGATTTTACGCGAAGGATTTAAAGAATTCGGAAAATCAATGCGTGGTTATTTGACCAATGAAGCTATTTTGCATGCACCGGAAAGCAGAACTTCATCTCCGGTTCGTATTCCGAGAGATCCCATTACTTATGAGCATTTACAAATAAAAGGTTTGTATCCTTGCGGAGAAGGAGCAGGCTATGCTGGCGGAATTATATCGGCTGCGATTGATGGCGAAAAATGCGCTTTGATGATTGCTGAAACTTTGAAGTAATAAACTGTTTTTTTGTGGTAAAAATAATATTATATTTGAGGTATAAGTTATAGTATTATTGCAGAATTTTCAAAGATGACACTACAAGATATCGAAATAAAATACAAATTTCAATTTCCAAATTTATACAAACAATTAGACATTGACGGAATGCTTAACGTTGGAGAATATGGACCTAAATGGTATGCCGAAGTTTATCCAACATTAAAAGAAAATCCGACTTTGCTTTTGCACTCTTACGATTTTGAATTATTGAATTTGAAATCGGTAGACGAGGAAATTGGAGATTTGACTGATCCTGATGACTATCGACAAATTGATAAAAAATTTAACTTTATTCCATTTGCAAAAAGTGGAGGTGGAGATCATTATTGCTTTTTTCTAAATGAAGAAAATGAGGGGAATGTGCCTGTTGTTTATGTTTGGCATGATGCGAATGAGGTCAGCTATTTGGCAAAAAATCTCAGTGATTTTATTTTTAGAATGTTATTGACAGATATGTCTAATCAGGATATTTATAATGAGATTCCGGATGAGGAGTTTAGGAATGACATTGAAGCAGTGTTTAAATCGCATAAAAAATATTTAACAGAGCAGCAAAATAATATTCTGGAAGATATTTTAAAACTTGAAATTTTCGATTACGAAATTGTATTGGGGAGACAAAAACAAGCTGCAAGAGGATTGTTGACAGATGTTGAATTGAAAAAGTTACTGAATGAAATAATTCCGTTTGAGAAAATGGATCAGAGCTTTGAGTATTCAAATTAATAATATTTAAGTCTTTATATTAATCGCCAAAATAAAAATATCATGAGTTTTTTTTCTAATTTATTTGGTCGAAATAACGATCCAAAATCGATTGTGTCATTTGATGTTGTTGATGCTATTTATACTTATTTGTATAATGAGAATAATAAACTGGAGTTTAAGATAAAAGGAATTCATGATACTGTTTTAGTAAATTTATATTCATTTCCCGGTTCATTTAATTATGAAGAGGCGCAAAATGAAATTAAAAAGGCAGGTTATAAAAATGCCTACGAAGTTTTAAACGAAATCTATAAAAAAATCAATATCGGGCCAGTTTCAGAGGAGCAGATACTTCAGGAATTAGAATACGATTATATTCATATTCAGTTTTATACAGAGCCAACCCCGGAAGCTAAAAAGTATCTGAAACATGTTTTGCATAATTTCGTTATCTTTTTTTGTTGTACGAATAGTTTAGAAACTAACGATTTTAGAATGCTCTATAATAATAGTTTTTTTCTGGATTATACCAAAGGAATCTTAGATACGGAATCTATCGATATAAAGGATCCTAAAAATGATACTCAGAAAATAGGTTTTAAAGAATTTGAGAAGGTTTTGCAGGGAATATGCGAATATGTAAAAATTGAATTACCCAAAGAAATTGAGCTTCCTTCGGCAGAAAGTTTATTGCCTGAAGAAGTTGAAGTTACGCAGGAAACTTTTGAAGAGTTTATAAAATTGGTTTCAAGAGGAGATGTCGATGAAAAATTGATTCAAAAGCAATCTAAGAAACTTTTAAAGAATTTTAAAAAAGGTCATACAGAATATCATGATATTGTGAAAGGACAATGGGACTTTTTTGAAAGTATCGATGCCTGGAACAGCGACTGGAAATTTGATCCTGAAGATGCTGAGTATTTCATTTCAGAAATGATAGGTGAAGATCTTAATTTTGATTATCCTGAAGAAACCTATAGTCATGATTTGTTTCCTTACATTCAATCGGCTTTAGAAAAAAGAGGTCTTGAATTAATGAGTTACGATACTCACGGAGATAATTATTTGTTTTTTGTGGCGAATAAAAATGATGTTGCGAGAATTTTACAATTGTCTGAATTGACGAAAATTGAGGTTGATAGTTTGTGATTAATTGCCATGACCCGAGCGATAGCGAATAGGCGAAGAAATTTACGAATTAATTTTCACGCAGATTTTGCAGATTATAGCAGATTGGTTGAGAATTAATTTTAAATCTGCGGATATCAGCTTAAATCTGCAAAATCTGCGTGAAAATGCATTGCAAATGATTCATGAATTCATGGCGAAAAAGCTACGGAATCAATATTATCTTTCCGGTACTTTTTCGGCTTTCGAGATAATCGTGGGCTAGTTTTCCTTCGGATAGTTTGAAAGAGGTGGGTTCTGAAAGTTTGATTTTTTCGTCGATAATCCAGTTGAATAATTGGCTGGATCTTTTGACTCTGTCTTCTTTAGAATTTAAATAACTCCATAAATCACCTCCGGTTAGGGTTTTTGAAGTATCCATTAGCATTCTTGGGTCTACAGGCTCGGGATCTCCACCCGCCATCCCAAAGAAAACGACTTGTCCGCATTCTTTGGTGACTTCGAAACTGTCTTTTAAAGTGCTTCCAATGCTATCGTAAACGACATCAACGCCTTTTGGAATGGTTTTAAAAATAGCTGATTTCCAATCGTTATTATACAGAAAAACATGATCTGCGCCTTGCTCGATCGCGACTTTTGCTTTGTCTGATGATGAGGTCAGGCCAATGACATTTGCGCCCAACAATTTACTGATTTGTGTCAGAAATTGTCCAACTCCGCCTGCAACAGCATGAATTAACACGGTTTCACCTTTTATGGTTTTATGACTGTCGGTTGCCAGATAATGTGCGGTTAAGCCCTGTAATAATATAGAAGCGGCAGTCTCAAAAGAAATGGCTTCGGGCAGAGGTAAAACATGGTTGGTATTTACCGCAACCAATTCTGCATTGGCAAAGGGAACATCGGCGAAAGCCACACGATCTCCAATTTTATATTCGGGATGATTGTTGGCGTCAACTACAATTCCGGCTCCTTCGTAACCAGCAATAAAAGGAGGGTTTCCTTTCAGGTGATAATTTCCTTTTCGTCTGTAAACATCGGCAAAATTTAATCCGATGGCTTTCATCTCGACTAAAATTTCATCGGTTTTTAATTTAGGATTTGGGATTTCTATATATTCTAAAACATCAGAATCTCCGAAAGTGGAGAAGGTAAGTGCTTTCATTTTTTACATTTTTAGAAATACAAAGTACGGTAAAATTCGACATAAAAAAACCTCGTTCCAAGAGAAACAAGGTTTTGATTTTTTTGCCACAGATTAAATGATTTAAAGGATTTTTTTTTAAAATTTAACCTGATATAATCTGTGAAAATCTTTTAATCTGTGGCAAAAAAAATAATTATATTTTAGGAAATTTCATTTCGTTGAAAGTGCTTTTTTGTGCAGAAAGTTTTTCGATATCCTGCCACTTTCTTGGGGATTCTGCTGATAAATTTTCGTAAGAATCTTTTGTAATGGCGATATCATCTTCGATACGAACGCCAATATTCCACCATTTTTTATCACATTTGCTGTTTGCCGAAATATAGATTCCGGGTTCAACGGTGAGCACCATATTTTCTTTTAGAATGCCGGCATAATTTCCTTTGTCATGAACATCTAAACCTAGATAATGCGAACAGCTGTGAGGATAATATATTCGGGCATCTTTAGGATCTGTAATAATTCCGAGCTTGATTAATCCTGCCGCAATTACTTCTCTTGATTTTTGATTTAAATCCTGAAATGGAGTTCCTGGTTTGGCGATTTTAAATACTTCTTCCTGAGCTTCGTAAACCAATTGGTAAATGGCTTTTTGTTCTTCGGTGAATTTTCCGTTTGCCGGAATTGTTCTGGTAACATCGGCAGAATACCCGTGATATTCAGAACCTACATCCATCAATAATAATTGATTGTTGATTTTTGTAGCATTATTTTCTCCGTAATGCAGGATGCATCCGTTTGCTCCGGCGCCTACAATTGGTGGGTAACCTTCGCCTTCGGCACCGTAATGTCTGTGCACGTATGCGTGAATTCCGTCGGCTTCGTTTTCGCTCATGCTCGGTCCAATGGCTTTCATAACTTCGTTGTGTGCAATGCAGGAAAGTTTGATCGATTTACGAAGCAAATCCATTTCTTCGGGTGTTTTTATTTCGCGAAGTGTGTTTGTAATGTTTGTAAAAAGATCTGTTGATGAGGCTTCATTTTCTTTTGAGATTCCGGCTTTGGTTTTAAAACTTTCTAACAAACCATAAAGATCAAATCCGCTTTTGTCATTGCCAATATCTGTTGGGATTTTATCATAAATGATCTTGTCGAATTTTTTTAAATCGATTGCAAAATCTTTAAAATCTTTACCGTTATAAACCGCTGTAAATCCTAGTTTAGATTTTGCGCCTTCGGTTCCAAGGCGTCTTCCGGTCCAGGTTTCTTTGCTGGCATTTCTTTCTCTCACAAAAAGAACTTCATTGTATTTTTCTGGTCCCTGAGTTTCTTTAAAAATGAATAAAACGGCATCCGGTTCTTTATATCCTGATAAATAATACAAGTCAGGATTTTGATGATAATTATAATTAATGTCTTTTGAGAAAACTCTTTCGGGATAAGAAAAAATTACTGCCACAGAATTTGCAGGCATTAGATTTCTAAATGCTTCCCGACGGCCTTTATGAAATTCTTTTGAGAGATAATCTGTTGGTAAATTCTCCTGAGATTGTATTTGAAAAAATGTAAAGAATAAGGCAAAGAAGAAAAATAATTGCTTCATTTTGTGGTTTTTAATTGGTTTGTGGTTGCAAATTACAAAAAATATGAATTGCTAGTGTAGAAAAAAGTTTGCCGCGAATTTCATTAATCTCCGCTAATTTTTTTCTTTATAATGTTTAATTCTAATTCGTGATAATTCGTGAAGTTCTTGGCAAAAAAAATAAAAAAAAACCGTTCACTTACATGAACGGCAACTATTATTAACCAATATAAAAGTCTGTTATTTCTTTTTTAATTTGTCTTTAAATACTTTTTCGAATTTTTCTATTTTCGGCTGAATTACCATTTTGCAATACGGTTGACTCTTGTTGTTTGCATAGTAATTTTGGTGATAATCTTCGGCTTTATAGAAAACTTTAAAAGGTTCTACTTTTGTCACAATAGGACTGTTGTAGACTTTTGCTTTGTTTAATTCTGCAATAATGCTTTGGGCTGCTTTTTTCTGTTCTTCATTTTTATAAAAAATAACAGAACGATATTGAGTTCCAACATCTGCGCCCTGACGATTTAATGTCGTTGGATCATGAACGGTAAAGAAAACCTGAAAAATTTCATTGATATCAGTTTTTGTTTTGTCATAAGTTATTTGAACCACTTCGGCGTGACCGGTGGTTCCCGTGCAAACTTCTTCATAAGTAGGATTGGCTACTTTACCTCCGGAGAAACCCGAAACTACAGATTTGACTCCGTCTAAATTTTCGTAAACAGCTTCAACGCACCAATAACAGCCTCCGCCAAGGGTAATAGTTTCCAGGTTTGAAGCACTTTTTGTTTTGGTGTTTTGTGCAAATCCGTTCAGGGATAATGCAAAAATGGCAATCAGAAATATATTTTTCATCGTTGTTTTATTTAGAATCAGGAACAAAATCAAGTGCAATCGAATTCATGCAATAACGTTTTCCGGTCGGTTCAGGTCCATCATCAAATAAATGACCTAAATGTCCGCCGCAACGACCGCAAAGCGCTTCGATTCTTTCCATTCCCAGAGAGTTATCATTTTTATACACTACGCTTTTTTTGTTTTCTTGTTCAAAAAAGCTTGGCCATCCGCAACTGCTGGCAAATTTGGCTCCGGAACGAAAAAGTAAGTTGCCGCAAGAAGCGCAATAATAAGTTCCTTTTTCGTCTGTATTCCAGTATTTTCCGGTAAAAGGTCTTTCAGTATCTGCGTTGCGCATTACATCATAAACATCTTCGGGTAATACCTTTTTCCACTCAGCATCCGTGACATTAAGTTTGGTGGTATCTGTGTTCGAATAATAAGGATTTCCGGGTTTAGTGATTTTGTTTTCCATGACTACTGTTTTGGTATTTTGTTTTTTTGCACTTTGTCCGCATGCCTGTAAAATAAAAAGCGGAATTAAAAAGCAAAGGCTGAAGATTTGGGTTTTTGTTTTCATTGTTTTTGAGTGCTTTAATTCTGTGATTTCAAAGATACAACTAGATTTCGCCCTGAAATCCTGTGTATTGTACAATTGAGATTTTTTTAAGTATGTTTTAACTTTTATTATGTACGTAAAACATTCAGTTTTAGTTTTTAAGGCTTATTTTTAAAGGATTTTTGCGATTGAATGTTGTGTATTTTGTTGTGAATCAGTTTTTTGTAAAATGCAATGCTCGTTAAACTTTTCACAATCTCGTCTAGGATTTTCAAGCCATTTCTTTTTTCGTATTTTTGTTTGATCAATAAGCCCTATGATAGAAGAAAACGTAATATTAGTAAACCAAAACGATGAGCAAATTGGCTTAATGCCAAAATTAGAAGCACATGAAAAAGCAGTTCTGCATCGCGCTTTTTCGGTTTTTATTTTAAATGATAAAAATGAAATAATGCTGCAGCAACGTGCTCATCACAAATACCACTCGCCTTTACTCTGGACCAATACATGTTGTAGCCATCAGCGTGAGGGAGAAACGAATGTTGAAGCCGGAAGCAGAAGATTGTTTGAGGAAATGGGTTTTAAAGCCGAATTGAAAGAACTCTTTCATTTTATTTATAAAGCTCCTTTTGATAATGGCTTAACAGAGCATGAACTCGATCATGTTATGATTGGTTATTATAACGATAATCCCGACATCAATCCTGAAGAAGTAGAAGACTGGAAATGGATGAAGATTGAAGATGTAAAAGCGGATATCCAGAAACAACCTGAGATTTATACCGTTTGGTTTAAGATAATTTTTGATGAATTTGATCATTATTTAGAAGATCACAAGCTATAACCCAGACTAACCAACCACCAAATGAGAGTAACCATATCAAGAAAAGCGCATTTTAATGCTGCACATCGATTGCACAGAAAAGATTGGACATCTGAAAAAAACAATGCTGTTTTTGGAAAATGTAATAATCCCAATTTTCATGGTCATAATTATGGTTTAACAGTAAGTGTTACAGGAAAAATTGACCCGGAAACTGGTTTTGTTTTAGATGTGAAAGTATTAGCGGATATTATACTGGAAGAAGTAGAAATTCCGTTTGATCACAAAAACCTGAATCTGGATGTTCCGGAATTTCAGGATTTGAATCCAACTGCTGAAAATATTGCGGTTGTGATATGGAATAAAATTAGAAAAAGAATTCAGCCCGATTTTGACTTAGAAATCGTTCTGAATGAAACGGATCGCAATTTTGTAACTTATAAAGGAGAATAATAAATGTCACTAAAAATAGGAGATATAGTTCCGAATTTTACTGCAAAAGATAGTCACGGAGAAGTTTTTGAAAGCCAAAGTGTTTTGGGTCGAAAGCCTCTTGTGATTTATTTTTACCCAAAAGATAATACACCTGGATGTACTACTGAAGCTTGTAGTTTTAGAGATCAATACGAAGATTTTAAAGATCTTGGTGCTGAAGTTATTGGTATAAGCAGCGATAGTGTAAAATCACATCACAAATTTGCCAACAAACATCAATTGCCTTTTATACTCTTATCTGATCAGGATAAAAAATTGCGACACCTTTTTGGGGTTCGCGATACTTTATTTGGTCTTTTACCGGGAAGAGTAACCTATGTTATTGACAGAAACGGTGTTGTTATTTTGATTTTTGATAGTATGAATGCCGGAAAACACATTCCGAAAGCGCTTGAAACTGTCAAAGAATTAGTATTATAGAAAAAAAGTAATATTATTAAATTAATAAAAATATTAGCCTTAAAAAAAATGAACCTAAAATCATACCCTTTACAATTTGAGCCCATTCTTAAAGATAGAATCTGGGGAGGAGAGAAGTTGAAAACAATTTTGAATAAGCCCATTACTTCTAAAATAACTGGCGAAAGTTGGGAGTTATCAACCGTAGAAGGCGATGTAAGTGTTGTTTCTAACGGAGTATTGAAGGGAAAATCATTGATGGAACTTATTGATGAAATGCCAAATGAAATTCTGGGAACAAAAGTTTACGAGCGATTTGGAAAACAGTTTCCGTTGCTTTTTAAATATTTAGATGCCCGCGAAGATCTTTCGATACAAGTACATCCAAATGATAAATTGGCAAAAGAACGTCATAACTCTTTTGGTAAAACCGAAATGTGGTATGTAACCCAAGCTGATGCTGATGCGAGAATCATTGTAGGTTTTAAAGAAGATTCAAGCAAAGAGGAATATCTGAAACATTTAGATGATAAAACCCTGGTTTCGATTTTAGATACTGTAAAAGCAAAAGCAGGAGATGTTTTCTTTTTAGAAACCGGAACCGTTCATGCTATTGGCGCAGGATTGGTAGTAGCCGAAATTCAGCAAACATCTGATATCACTTATCGTTTATATGATTTTGATCGAAAAGATGCTCAGGGAAATACAAGAGAACTTCATGTAGATTTGGCACTTGATGCGATCAACTATAATAAGGTAGATACGCAGAAGAAGTATGAGACAAAAGCTAATGCATCAAATGTAGTGGTTGATTGTCCTTATTTTACAACCAATTTTATTCCGTTAGAAAATAAAGTTGAAGTTTCTAAATCAGGAGAAACTTTTACGGTTTATATGTGTATCGAAGGAAGTTTTGAAATTGAATTTGAAGGATTCAAACAAACCTATATAAAAGGAGATACCGTTTTGGTTCCGGCTGAGATAAATGCATTTATTTTGAACGGAAAAGCTTCTATTTTAGAAATTTACATTTCATAGCACTTAATAGAAAGATTATATGTACTTTTGCAGTCGCAAATTAAAATTAAAATAAAAATGGCAAACGTTAAAAATTTAAAGAAAGACATCAACTTCGTATTAGGAGATATTATTGAGGCAATTTACTTATTCGAAATGTCTACAACAGGAAATCCAACTCCGGAAACGAATGCTTTGATCGATCAGGCTATCGCAGCTTTTGATACTTTGATCACTAAAGTGAATGCTAAGAACGTTGAAAACAAAAAAGCGCACTTCAAACAAATCAATGTTGAATTGGAAGAAACTGCTAATCAATTGATTGCTAAAATTAACGAATTGTAAGCAAAAAAAGTATAAAAAAAGTGCAAATTTATTTTGGTAAAACGAAAAACCGCTTTATATTTGCACCCGTAATGAGTCGCCAGCGTAGCTCAGTTGGCTAGAGCAGCTGATTTGTAATCAGCAGGTCGTGGGTTCGAGTCCCTCCGCCGGCTCAACAAAACCATCACTTTTAGTGGTGGTTTTTAATTAAAATAAAAGGCGAATTATTGTGGATAATTGAAAAACCACTTGTATTTGTAAACGTAATGAGTCGCCAGCGTAGCTCAGTTGGCTAGAGCAGCTGATTTGTAATCAGCAGGTCGTGGGTTCGAGTCCCTCCGCCGGCTCAACGTAAAACCATCACTTTTTAGTGATGGTTTTTTTTTTGCTCGAAAAACAACAAAGAAGGAAATTCCAAATATTAGAAAATTCCAAATTCCAAATCCAAATGATTGCGAATCTTTAATTAAAGGATGAGGTGCGAAAGTTGGGAATTAAAGGGATCAATCGGATCAACACGAAAACCTGTGGATATAAATTACCACGGAGAACGCAAAGTTTTTTAAAATACTAAGTTTAGAAAAAAAAACACAAAGTTCACAAAGCTTTGTGGACTTTGATTGTGTAAACACTACTTAAATCTTAGTGAACTTTGCGAATCCCGATATCTATCGGGATTGTTTTTTGCGGTAAAAAATAATTAATACTAACGGTTAAGACCCTTGGAAAGGTTAAATCTATTGCAAGACTGATTGGGATTTTGAATTTTAATGTTATTATTTAATTGGGAATTTGCTTTGATGAAAAATTGTAACAATATTTTTCTTATGTTTGTTTCTTAACCAAAACATATTTAACAAATGGAAGAAAATTCAGTTTTTGAAAAATTTGAGTTGCAACTCGATCAATCTGCAAAAGACTTTTTAAAAGAAACCGCAAAATGGGCTTACTTTTTATCAATAGTAGGATTTGTAGGTATTGGACTTATCATGCTAATTGCAGTTTTTGCAGGAACCTTTTTCGCGGCAATGGGATCTGTTATTCCCGGTGCTAGTGCAATGGGTGGTTCTTTTGGGGTAGTAATAGGAATAGTGTATTTTATTATTGGAGCAATTTATTTCTTCCCGGTTTATTATTTATTCAAATTTGCATCTAATGCAAAAAAAGCTTTTAGAGACAATGATACCGAAGCATTAACCAGTTCTTTTGGGTATTTGAAATCTCATTACAAATTCCTTGGTATTTTTACGCTTGCTATTTTAGTATTGTACGGATTAATATTTGTTCTTTCTATGTTCGGAGCTTTGTTAGGAAGATAAGCTGATAATAAATTCCAATTTTTTGAAATTCCAAATTCCAATTCAATTATAAAGTTAGTTTCGTTATAGTTTGGAATTTAAAATTTGGAATTTGCTATAAAATAAAAAAAGTCCTGAGATTTCTCAGGACTTTTTTGTTTTTGCCAATACTGTATTATTGTTTTTGTTGCTCTTTTTTAATGTCGGCAACATACTTGGTTAATTTTTTTCCGTAAAATGACTGTGCTACTTTTGGAGTCATTGATTTTTGAATTGTATCAAGGAATTTGACATTGATGTCATAAATCTCAGATAAAGCAATATAAGGTGCGATTTCGTGATCTTTATTGTTTAAAGCAAAGTTTGTAGCATACAAGTATTTTCTTTTAATATTAGATTCTTGTTTTACGTCTATGCTGTCTATTGCTTTTTGATCTTGTCTTTTTATAGCTTTAAATCTTGATTCAACCATAGAAAGATTTTCATCATTAAAACGAGAGTTTATTTTTTTGTATTCATCATATAATTCCTGGTTTTTAGATCCCGTAATTTTTGCACTAAAGATAAAGTTATCCAAGTTGGTATCGATGTTGACGTTGCCGGGTTCTGCAAAGAATAAAATGTTATTGTCTAATGAATTCGTAACACCACGATCCAGGTACAAATAAAGTACCTCAGGAGATTCTAGTTTAATGTCGCTTTCAAAAGAAGAATCCCCATCTATTTTAATACTGTCAATTGCAACAAGAGCAGTGTCAACGAATCTTTGAATATATAAAGTTCCGTTTTTTAATCCTTTTATGTTTCCTGTAAGGTGCAAGTTGTCGGTAGATTCTTTTTTGCTACAAGATGCTAATACTGCGAGTGTAACAAAAGCAATAATTGATTTTTTCATTGGTTTTTTAGATTTTGCTGCAAAATAAAGAAAATAGTTTGAATGTAATGATGTAGTGTTTAAATTTTCCGAAAAATAAATTACAATCTATTTCCGAGGTTTTGGAAAATAAAAGCATAAAAAAAATCCTGTAAGCTGAGCCTACAGGATTTTTAAATATTTATTCGATTAAAAATATTATTTAATCATTTCGAAACTTCTTTTTACGAACGCCGTTAAAGCTTCTCCTTTTAAAAGGTTTTGCGATAATTTAGCTAAATCCAAAGCTTGTTTTACCAAGTGTTCCTGATGTGTTTTGTCTTCAGTGTTCAAAATGTTGGTTGCCAAATCAGAATTAGTGTTTACTACCAAATTGTACATTTCCGGCATATTACCCATTCCGAACATTCCACCGCCGCCAGATTGGCTCATTTCTTTCATTCTACGCATAAATTCAGGCTGCGTGATGATAAACGGAGCAGCTTGACTATCCATAGCTTCTAGTTGTACACTATACGCTTTAGGGATATAAGCTTCTAATGAAGTTTTTAAAGTTTCTTTTTCTTCATCAGATAATTTAGAAATCGTGTTTTCATCTTTTTTGATCAGATTATCAATATGATCAGAATCTACACGAACGAAAGTTACATCTTTATTGTCTCCTTCAATTTTTTGAATCAAGTGCGAGATAATAGGAGAGTCTAAAAGCAATACTTCGTATCCTTTTTCTTTCGCTGTTTCAATGTAAGAGTGTTGTGCTTCTTTATTTCCTGCATAAAGAACGACTAGTTTTCCGTCTTTATCTGTTTGATTTTCTTTTAATTTCTCTTTTAATTCTTCAAGAGTAAAATAAGTATCATCAACCGTTGGGTATAAAACAAATGCACCCGCTTTTTCGTAGAATTTATCTTCAGAAAGCATTCCGTACTCTAAAACGATTTTAATATCATTCCATTTTGCTTCAAAATCAGCACGGTTTTCGTTGAATAAAGCTTTTAGTTTATCGGCTACTTTACGAGTAATATAGTTAGAGATTTTTTTCACCGCGCCATCCGCTTGTAATCCTGAACGAGAAACGTTCAACGGGATATCCGGTGAGTCGATAACTCCTTTTAACATTGTCAAAAATTCAGGTACAATTCCTTCTACGTTATCGGTAACGTAAACCTGGTTTTGGTACAATTGAATTTTATCTTTCTGAATTTGCATATCAGATCCTAACTTAGGGAAATACAAGATTCCTGTTAAGTTGAATGGATAGTCTACATTTAAATGAATGTGAAACAACGGATCCTCAAATTGCATTGGATACAATTCTCTGTAGAAGTTTTTATAATCTTCATCAGATAATTCGGTTGGTTGTTTAGTCCATGCCGGATTAGGGTTGTTGATAATATTATCTACTTCAAGAGTTTCGTTTACGTAATCTTCAGGAGCATCTTCCGGTTTTGGAAGTGTTTCTGTTCTTGTTCCGAATTTAATCGGAATAGGCATAAACTTATTATACTTGTTTAATAATCCGCTGATTTTTGAATCTTCTAAAAATTCAAGAGAATCTTCGGCAATATGCAGGATGATTTCTGTACCACGTGAAGTTTTGTCAGCCGGCTCTAAAGTAAATTCAGGGCTTCCGTCACATGTCCAGTGTGCAGCTGGTTCATCTTTGTATGATTTAGTGATGATTTCTACTTTTTCAGCAACCATAAATGCGGAATAGAATCCAAGACCAAAATGACCAATAATTCCGGAATCTTTAGCAGAATCTTTGTATTTGTCAAGGAATTCTTCGGCTCCTGAAAAAGCAACCTGATTAATGTATTTCTCTACTTCATCAGCTGTCATACCCAGACCCTGGTCGATAATGTGAATTTTCTTTCCTTCTTTATCGATTTTTACTTCGATAAAAGGATTTCCGTATTCAACTTTAGCTTCACCAATACTTATTAAATGTTTTAATTTTAAAGTAGCATCGGTTCCGTTCGAAATTAACTCACGTAAAAAGATTTCGTGATCGCTATACAAGAACTTTTTGATTAAGGGAAAGATGTTTTCTACCGAAACATTAATTTTACCTGTTGTCATATTTTTTTAATTTTTTAGTTTAATGTGATGATTCTCATTTCTTCAAATAGAATACCAATTGCATTTTAAGTGACAAAATGTCGTAAGTGTTAATTTTGAAAGAAAATAATTAGATTCTGGAACACAAGATATTCTTATGAATTGTATCTTTGTGGTACAATAATTGTTAAATAAGTAAGTATTAACTTAAATAAATGTACAAAATGAAGAAAATTATTTTCATTTGCATGATCGCCACGATGTTATTCGCGTGTAAATCAGCTTCGACTACAGCTTCAACTGAAGCCACTACGCTATCGACTAAACTTGATAAATCTACTCAAGTCGCTCTTAAAGGAAATTGGGTTTTAACCAATGTATCTTATCCTGGTTCTGAATATATCAAAGTAAATTCTTTTGATCTTGCAGATTCAAAGTGCTTTATTGGTAGTACATGGAGCTTTATCTCAAATAATAACAAAGGAACAATGGCATTAACTGCGCCAAGCTGTACTGGTTTTAGTTCACCAATTGTTTGGAGTATTAATAATCAAGGTATGTTTGTACTTAAGATTCTTGATGCTGGAATTAAAGCAAAAAAAGTAAGAGATGGTTACTTATTAAAAGTTGGAAGTGTGACTGAAACTTCTTTTCAGTTAATCGATAATATTAATGTTGGTGGACAAGTAAAAGATGTTGTTTACCAATTTCAAAGAGCTAATTAAAAATAAAAATATATAATATGAAAAAGATAACAGTTTTAGGTTTGAGTAGTTTACTTGTATTAGTAAGTTTCTTTACAAGTTGCGATTCAGTAAAAAACGCAAATAATACACAAAAAGGAGCAGGAATTGGTGTAGTTGCCGGTGGTCTTATTGGTGGTATTTTAGGAAATAATTTAGGTAAAGGCGGAAACGCTGCTCTTGGAGCTGCAATTGGAGCTGCCGTAGGTGGTGGAACCGGAGCGCTTATTGGAAACAAAATGGACAAACAAGCTCGTGAAATCGATCAGGCTTTGCCAGGTGCTTCTGTAGAAAGAGTAGGTGAAGGAATCCATTTAACTTTAAATGAAAACTCTGTTCGTTTTGATACTAACAAATCAACTTTGACAGCTCAGGCTAAAGCAAATTTAGATAAATTAGTTCCTGTATTTAATGAGTACGGAGATACTGATATTCAAATTTTTGGTTATACTGATAATACAGGAAAACCAGAATATAACTTAACACTTTCAGGACAAAGAGCCGCTTCTGTGCAAGCTTACTTAGTTGCAAAAGGATTAAAAGCAAGCCGTTTCAAAACTTCAGGTTTAGGAATTGCTGACCCTATTGCAACAAATGATACTGCTGAAGGAAAAGCGCAAAACCGTCGTGTAGAATTTTCTATTACTGCAAACGACAAAATGGTAAATGATGCAAAATCTGAAGCTGGAAAATAAGTTTCAAACGCAATAAAATTTCTTAAAAGCTGTTTCATAATTGAAGCAGCTTTTTTTTGACTTTAGAAATTAAACATTGTAAATTTGTGCTTTCAAATATAACCCATGCTCGACATTCAAAATATCTCTTTTTCGTATACCGAAAACCCTGTTATAAAAAACGTTTCTTTTACTATAAATAAAGGAGAAAATATTGCTATTATTGGTGAAAGCGGCTGCGGAAAAAGTACGCTTCTTAAATTAATGTATGGTTTATATGATTTAAATGAAGGCAAGATTTTTTATAACGAAAAACCTATTTTAGGTCCTAAATACAATTTGATTCCCGGAATGCCTTATATGAAATATCTGGCTCAGGATTTTGATTTGTCTCCTTTTGAAACTGTTGCCGAAAATGTTGGTAAGTTTCTTTCGAATGGTTTTGCAAACATGAAAAAACTTCGTGTTCAGGAATTGTTGGAAATGGTAGAAATGGAGCAATTTTCGAATGTAAAAGCGAAGTTCTTAAGCGGAGGACAACAGCAAAGGGTGGCGCTGGTAAGAGTTCTGGCCCTGGAGCCGGAAGTAATTTTACTGGACGAACCTTTTAGTCAAATAGATGCTTTTCGTAAAAATGCTTTGCGTCGAAATTTATTCAAATATTTAAAACAAAAAGGAATTACCTGTATTATTGCAACACATGATAGTACGGATGCTTTGTCGTTTGCAGATGAAGCAATCGTAATGAGAAACGGAGAAGTTATCGTAAAAGACAATCCGGCAAAAATTTACGAAGATCCCGAAACTAAATATGTAGCATCACTTTTTGGAGAAGTAAATGAAGTTCCCACTCATTTATTACTTTCTTATGAAGATCAAACGCATAAGACTTTGGTATATCCGCATCAGTTTAAAATGGTCAATGAATCCAATTTGCCGGTAAAAATTAGAAAAACTTATTTTAGAGGAAATCATTATCTTATTGAAACAGTTTATAAAAGGCAATTGATCTTTTTTGAAAGTGAAATCGATTTACCTCTTGAACAGGAAATATTTTTAGGTTTAAATTATCTTTAAATTAGGCAATGTGTCAATGAGAAAATTAGATAATTCTTTTTAAATACTATAAAATAAGAAACCCGATAGTCTAAACTATCGGGTTTCTTATTTTTTGTTTTATTAAACCCGACAGGTTTTTAAAATCTGTCGGGTTTGCGTTGTAAATATTTTGTCTTATCGATTAGTTTTTTAAATACTTCTCTAAAAACTGATCTTGTTCCCAAAGCAAGTGTAAGATGTTTTCTTTGGCAACATAACTATGCGCTTCTTTAGGTAAGATTACCATTCTTGTAGTGGCTCCCAAACCTTTTAAGGCTTGATAATAACGTTCTGTCTGCAAAGTAAAAGTTCCTGGGTTATTATCGGCTTCACCGTGAACTAATAAAAGTGGTGTTTTCATTTTATCTGCATTCATAAAAGGAGACATTGCAGTGTAAACCTCAGGAGCTTCCCAGTAGTTACGTTGCTCTGTCTGGAAACCAAACGGAGTTAAGGTTCTGTTGTAAGCACCGCTTCGGGCAATTCCGCAAGCAAAAAGATTAGAATGTGTCAGTAAATTAGCAGTCATAAAAGCTCCGTACGAATGTCCTCCAACCGCTACTTTTTTACGGTTAATATATCCTAAAGCGTCTACAGCATCAATTGCAGCAGCGGCATTATCTACCAGTTGTGAGATAAAGTTGTCGTTAGGTTCTGTAGTTCCTTCACCAATAATTGGGAAAGCGGCATCATCAAGAACAACATATCCTTTGGTTACCCAATAAACGAAAGATCCATAATAAGGAAATGTAAATTCGTTTGAGTTTTGAGTCGATTGTCCTGCACTGTTTTTGTCTTTGTATTCAGCGGGATAAGCCCAGATTAATAAAGGTAATTTCTCTTTTTTTGCTTTGTCGTAACCTGCAGGCAAATACAAAGTTCCTGAAAGTTCAACACCATCTTTACGTTTGTATTTAATTACTTCTTTGCTTACGTTTTTAATGCTTTCGAAAGGATTTTGGAAAGATGTAATTGGTGTCAGGCTATTTTGTTTTTTAATATTTCTGAAATAATAATTAGGGTACTCGCTTTTAGACTGAATCTGAACTAAAACTTTACCGGATTTAAAATCTTCAATTTCTAATAAATCTTCTTTTTTATCTTTATAAGTAGAAGTATATAGGCGTTTTGCCTGTAGTGTTTTTAAATTGAATTCATCAATAAAAGGAAATTGTCCTTCTTTTGTATATCCTTCGCCAATACGATAGGCATTGTCTTTTTCTATTGCTAACACATATTTATTGTACTCATTCTTTCTAGTTTCAAAAACTCCCGGATCTGAGTAAACGTCTTGTTGGTTTCTGTCCGTAATTACTTTTGGTTGCTGGCTTGGGTTCGACGGATTTATTAAATACGTTTTTGTATTACGCGTGTCGTACCACTCATCAGTAAGAAAAGCAATATTATCATTACCCCAAACAATGTCATTATAACGTTGAGGTACTTTTGCCAAAGTTGTTGCATTGTTTGCAAAAGGCGCATCCCAAAGAAAAACTTCGTCTCTAAAATCAACTTTATTTGCAGGATCTCCTTCGTCCAGAGCAACTACATAAGATAATGTCGCTGGTTTGTCATTTCTCCAGGCCATTTCTCTCTTTCCTTTTCTAACTGCCATAAAACCTTTAGGGATTATTTCGTTTAAAGGAACTTCATTAACAGTTTTAATTTCTTTTCCTCTTGCATCATAAACAACCGTTTTAGATGGAAATCTATATAAAGGCACTACATATGAAAATGGTTTCTGGATTGTAGTCAGCATAATGTAATTACCATCTGGCGAAATTTTTTCTCCGGCATACATTGCTGCTTCTTTAAATAAAGTCGCAGTTCCATTAAGGTTGACTTTGTACAATTCTGATGTGATGATGTTCTCAAAATTAATTTCATCATTTTGGTTTTTCAACATGTCAGGGTAGGTTCTGTTTTGAGATTTTGCACCTGCCGTACTTGAAATGATTGGACCAGTTGGCAGATCTTTTTTAGAATCTAACAAAGGCTTTCTGTTTTTAGGAAGCATTTTTACCAAAATAGTTTCATTGTCTAAAAACCAGCTAAACGGATTACCAAGATTTGCATTCACAGTCGCATCAGTAAGTTTTGTCGCTTTTGCTGTTGCTACATCTACAACCCAAAGTTCTACACCTGAATTTGTAGTATGCGAAAACAAAATTTTCTTATCATTTGGTGACCATGAAATGTTGCTTATTTTAGGATTGTCAGGCAAACCTGCAACTTGTATTTCGTTCTTTCCGCTAATCTTTCTTAATTTAAGATTGATGGTATAAGTTACCGTACTCGATATATTAGTTACCGGATTAATTCTCAATCCGCCTAAACGAAGTTCTTCCTGGTTTAAATCGTCTAATGTTTTGTATGTGTTTCTGTACATTAGTAACATATTCTCCTTTTTAGTATCCATTGATACTGTTGGAGCTTTTTCGTAGTCAGCTAAATCTAATATCGATTTAGAAGGTTTTTGATAGGTTAGGTTTTCCTGAGCAAAGGCAAAAAAGCCTATGTTTAGAAATAAGAGGAGAGTAACCTTTAATTTCATAATTTGAATTTTAGGAGTTTAAAAAATGCTTTTCATAATGTTTGACTAAAGTACTTTAAACTTGTTACATTTTATACGTTATTTTTCATAGTTTTCAGTGTTTTGGTATGAAAACTGTTTTTTCGTGATGTAAATAGCTTCAATGAAGCTTATAATTGAAGTATATTAAATTGTCAATTACGAAAAAAACACTAATTTGTACGCTAATGATTTAAAGTATACTTAAATTTGCAATCAAATTTTTTAATAAATAATAAAACAATATGTATCACTCAAAAATAGCGGGCTTAGGATATTATGTTCCTTCAAATGTTGTGACCAACGATGATTTGTCTAAGATTATTGATACCAATGATGAGTGGATTCAGGAGCGTACGGGAATTCAGGAACGAAGACATATTATTCGTGGAGAAGATACCACTACTACAATGGGGGTAAAAGCAGCTAAAATTGCTATAGAACGTTCTGGCATAGCCAAAGAAGATATTGATTTTGTAGTTTTTGCTACATTAAGTCCGGATTACTATTTTCCAGGGCCTGGAGTTTTGGTACAACGCGATTTAGGATTACGTACTGTAGGAGCATTAGATGTTAGAAATCAATGTTCTGGATTTGTGTATGCTATTTCTGTTGCAGATCAATATATTAAAACCGGAATGTATAAAAATATTTTGGTAATTGGTTCCGAGGTACATTCTACAGGATTAGATATGACAACCCGCGGACGTGGAGTTTCGGTAATTTTTGGAGATGGAGCAGGAGCAGCAGTTTTAAGCCGTGAAGAAGATTTGACAAAAGGAATTTTATCTACTCACTTGCATTCAGAAGGTCAGCATGCAGAGGAATTAGCTTTGCAGGCACCCGGAATGGGAGCGCGTTGGGTAACTGATATTTTAGCAGATAATGACCCAAATGACGAAAGTTATTATCCGTACATGAACGGACAATTTGTATTTAAAAATGCAGTAGTTCGTTTTGCCGAAGTAATTAATGAAGGTTTAGAAGCAAACGGTTTACAAGTTTCTGATATTGACATGTTGATTCCGCATCAGGCGAATTTGAGAATTTCACAATTCATTCAAAACAAATTCAAATTGACGGATGATCAGGTGCATAATAACATCCAGAAATATGGTAATACAACCGCAGCCTCAATTCCGATTGCTTTGACAGAGGCGTGGGAACAAGGAAAAATCAAATCAGGAGATACAGTTGTTTTAGCTGCTTTTGGTAGTGGTTTCACCTGGGCAAGCGCAATTATTAAATGGTAAATTAATTCATCTTGCATTATATTTTAAAACCTGCTCTTTTTTGGAGCAGGTTTTTTTATACTTTAGTGTTTGTTTTTTGTCAGCTCTTCTCTTGTAGTAATGACAGATTAAACGAATATATTTTTATGAAAATGATTGTCCTAGCCCCGATAGAAGTGGAAATCCTTTTGTGTCCGCCGCGGCGGACACAAAAGATTGTAACGGATAGCGGGATTAGCTCCTGAAAAAAGATTTGGTTTTATCATAGAAATCACAAATTTGGGTAAATTATATTTTAATCAAAATGAAAAAAAGTCAACTGGAAATAGCGTGTTTCAATTACCAATCGGCATTAATTGCAGAGGAAAGTGGTGCAGATAGAATTGAGTTATGTGAAAATATGCAACTTGGCGGAACAACGCCAAATGCTGTTTTGGCGGTAAGAGTTCGTGAAAAATTATTGATTAAAATGCATGTTATTATAAGACCTCGCGGTGGAGATTTTGTATATACTGATGAAGAATTTGTAGAAATGAAGCAGGATATAAAACACCTGAAAAAAATAGGTGTTGACGGTTTTGTTTTTGGAATTTTAAATCCTGACGGAAGCGTTAATAAAAAGCAAAATAAGGAATTAGTCAATTTGGCGAGTCCGCTTTCCTGTACTTTTCATCGTGCTTTTGATAGTGTTAATTCGATAGAACAAGCTCTTGAAGATGTTATCGATTGTGGTTTTCAAACTATCTTAACATCGGGATGTGGAAAAAATGTAGAAGAAGGAATCGATGATTTAGAAATGATTCAGAAACTTGCCCGAGACCGAATCGAGATTATGCCCGGAGGAGGTTTGCGATCTTCGAATATTAAATTGATACAGGAAAAATTAGAACCTACTTTTTACCATTCATCAGCGATTACAGACAATTCTGAAACGGCAAATCCCGAAGAGATAGAAGAATTGCGAAATTTTTTATAAGCAATGCATAAAATAAGAAAAGCCTGAAGTTGGCAAACTCCAGGCTTTTCTTTTCTACAAGAACTATTAAAATCTACTACTAAAAGTGGGATTAAAACATTCCGCCACCACCTTTATTAGTGTTGTCTTCTCTTTGTTTACGCTCAAGATTTTTAATTTTTGCTCCACCAAAATTATAGGTTAATCCTAAATAAACGGTTTGGCTTTCCCATGTAAACTGTCCTGCCTGAGGATAAGGATACATCGTATCAAAAGCATATTTCATAGTATTGAATACGTCATTAAAACGTAAACTAATGTTCATCTTGCTGTCTAACAATGTATAACGCGAACCTATGTCCATTTTGTACATTTCATGGTTATTATTTTGCAATCCATCAACAGCACCTCTGTAAAATCCGAATAATAAGAAGCTTAAACGCTTGTTTACTTTGAAGTTTGAGTTCATACGACCGTTAAATGCGGCAACGGTAACTTTTCTTTCAATAGGGTTGCTAATTTTTGTTGCCGGATCATATAAAAACACAACTCCTTGCTGATTGATACTTGAGAAATCAATAGATGGAGAGATGTCCCACCATTTTGTAATTTTATAATTGAATGAAACTTCGAAACCGTAAGAAGTATTATGATCATAATTGGTAAAAGTCATGATCTGTTTGTTACCACTTGGATCTGTATCGTCCGGATATAAAATTCTACTAATTTGGTCGTTGATGCTTCTATAGAATACGCCTGTTGTAAAACTTCCTTTTTCGAAAGTTTTAGTATAATTTACTTCTACAGAGTTCGTAAATTGAGGTCTCAATTCAGGATTTCCTAATGAAGTTACTAACGGAGTAGAAAATTCACGAATAGGTTTTGTCTGCTCTAAACTCGGGCGGTCTACACGACGGCTATAGCTAAATTGAAAAGTATTTTTCTCATTCAAATTATACGTGAAATAAGCTGATGGATATAAAGTGATATAATCATCATCAAATTTTTCAAGACCGTGATTTAAATTAGCGGCTACTTTATAGCTTTCGAAACGAGCTCCTAACTGGTAACTGAATTTTTTAAATTTCTGTCCAAAAGTTACATAAGCAGAGTAAATATCTGTGTCATAAGTATAATTAGAAACCGGAATTTCTGCTAATGGGTTTCCTGTAGTATAATCGTTATCCGTTTTAGTAATTCTGGCTTCGGCACCTGCTTCAAGAGTCGTTTTCTCGTTTAGCGGATTTACGTAATCAACATTCAAAGTGCTTAATTTACGGGTACCTCTGATATAGTCATCATAAATTACGCTATTTTTAGTATTGTCAATTTTTGTTGACTGAGTATCAAAAGAAGCATATTGCGTTTCTTTATTATCGCTGTAGTTTCCTTCAACATCCAAAGTATGACCTTCTTTTTTAAAGATGTGTTTGTATGCTAAATTGTAAGTCCCAACCTGATCCGGACCTGTATATTTAGATTTTTGAAAAACATTTAGTAAATCAGAATCAGCTACATTATTGTAATCAATGTTGGTATCTACAAAACCTTTTCCGTTAGATTTATTTTGATTGGTATAAAATGATAAAGTATTGTGATCATCGATTAAATAATCCATTCCAATTTTATACAAGTAAGAATCGTTGTCGTTTTTAATATCTAGATTTTGAGTAATATCCTGATCTAATCTGTTGATATGTCCTTCATTAAAATAAGTTCCAAAATTCTGACCTACGTTACCAAAGAAATTTACTTTTCCTGTTTTATAATTCAGGTTCAAAGACTGGTTGTATTTCGCTGTTTCACCAAAAGTGATTCCGCCACTGTAACTTCCGTTAAAACCAGTGTTGGCATTTTTATGCAAAACGATATTAATAATTCCCGACATTCCTTCAGGATTGTACTTCGCACTTGGATTGGTGATTAATTCAATTTTTTTGATCGAAGTTGATGGAATTTGTTTTAATAATTGAGCAGGATCAATATTTGATGGTCTACCGTCAATTAATACACGAACATTATCGTTTCCACGAAGTGAAAGTTTTCCGTCCTGATCTACATTTACAGATGGAATATTGTTCATAATATCAGAGGCAGAAGCTCCGGCAGTTGTCAAATCCTTTCCAACCGTAATTACTTTGCGGTCAATTTTTTGTTCTATTGTCGAACGATCGCTTACAATATTTACACCTTTAAGCTGAGTTGCTTCTTCTTCAAGAGCAGCGTTAATTGTAGCTGATTTTTTATTGTCGCTCAAAATTACTGAACCAACGTATTTTCTAAATCCAATGTATTGAATCTCGATAGTATAACTTTTTAAAGCCAAGTTTTTAATCGAAAAGCTTCCATTATCATCTGTATTTACTCCCGTAACTACTTTTCCGTTGTCTTTGATGGAGACTGTGGCGTAAGAAATAGGCGCATTATTCGATTTTTCGGTAATTTTCCCGGACACTGTTCCCGTGTTTTGGGCCTGTGTTGTTGCAATTACCCCCAGTAATGCAAACAGAAAGAATTTTAGTTTCATAATGATGTAATGATTATTTTGATTTGATTGATGATGATGATTTGTTTTTTTGTTTTTGTTTATTTTTTTTTGCTTCAAATGAATTCAAAGTCCCTATTAAGACTCTTTTATCATCGATATGTTACAGAAAAAAATAAAAAATATTTTGTTTTTTTTAAGATGGCCTGTTTTTAAATAGATTAGCATTTTAATTTTTTGATAATTTTAACAATCAGAATAAAGGGCTTTTTTAAGAAATTCAAATTGTTTTGTTCTATTTTATATGTTTTTCATTTTCTGTAATTGATGAATAAGCAGTATCTTTGCTCACTTTAAAAATAAGTTTACATGTCATTATCACAAATTCTTACTCCTTCTATACAAAAAGCTATACAAGCATTATTTGATGTTACTGTTGATAAAATTGAATTTCAAACTACCAGAAAAGAGTTTGAGGGCGATATTACAATGGTAATCTTTCCTTTACTAAAAGTGATCAAAAGCAATCCTGTAGAATTAGGAAATAAAATAGGGAATTATTTAGTCGAAAATCTTCCTGAAGTATCACGTTTTAACGTTGTTTCGGGCTTTTTGAATATTGTAATTGCCGATAGTTATTATTTGAATTTCTTTAATGAAATAAGAGACAACCAAAAGTTTGGATATGTAACTCCAAATCCGGAGGACAAAGCCATTATGGTCGAATACTCTTCGCCAAATACCAATAAACCTTTGCATTTAGGTCACGTTCGTAATAATTTGTTAGGGTATTCTGTAGCCGAAATTATTAAAGCTTCGGGTAAAAAAGTTTACAAAACGCAAATCATCAACGATCGTGGAATTCATATCTGCAAATCGATGCTGGCCTGGCAGAAATTCGGAAATGGTGAAACTCCTGAAAGTTCAAACTTAAAAGGAGATAAATTAGTTGGTAAATATTATGTAGAGTTTGATAAAGCTTATAAAGGCGAAATCAGTCAATTAATAGAAACCGGTAAAACCGAAGACGAAGCAAAAAAACAAGCTCCAATTATTATTGAAGCTCAGGAAATGCTTAAAAAATGGGAATCTGGAGATGATGAAGTTATTTCACTTTGGAAAATGATGAACCAATGGGTTTATGACGGTTTTGCTACAACTTACACCAATCTTGGTGTTAACTTTGATAAATATTATTATGAAAGTAATACGTATTTATTAGGAAAAGATGTTGTTCAGATAGGCCTTGATAGTGGTGTTTTCGAAAAAGATCCTGACGGTTCTGTTTGGATTGATTTGACAGATGAAGGCTTGGATCGTAAAATTGTATTGCGTTCTGACGGAACTGCTGTTTATATGACGCAGGATATTGGTACAGCAATTCAGCGTGTAAAAGATATGCCGGATGTTGGCGGAATGGTTTATACCGTTGGTAACGAACAAGATTATCACTTTAAAGTATTATTTCTGATCCTGAAAAAATTAGGTTTTGACTGGGCTTCAAGCCTATATCACTTATCATACGGAATGGTAGATTTACCTTCCGGAAAAATGAAAAGCCGTGAAGGAACTGTGGTAGATGCAGATGATTTGATGCAGGATATGACCGATACCGCGCAACAAATTTCTGAAGACTTAGGAAAATTAGACAGTTATTCGGCTGATGAAAAAGCGAAATTGTACAAAACAATTGGTCTTGGTGCTTTAAAATATTACATCTTAAAGGTAGATCCTAAAAAACGTATTTTGTTTAATCCAGAAGAATCTGTTGATTTTGCAGGAAATACAGGACCGTTTATTCAATATACATATGCCAGAATTCAATCGATAATCCGTAAAGCCGATTTTGATTTTTCTGCTACAACAAATACCGAAGAATTGCACGAAAAAGAAAAAGAACTGGTAAAACAAATCGAACTTTTCCCGGAAGTAATTCAAAATGCAGCTCAAAATCACAGCCCTGCTTTAATTGCAAATTATACTTATGATTTGGTAAAAGAATACAACTCATTCTATCAATCGGTACATATATTAGGAGAAGTAGATTTGACTAAAAAGATATTCAGAGTGCAGCTTTCGCAGAAAGTAGCTGAAGTTATAAAATCAGCGTTTACTTTATTAGGAATTGAAGTTCCGGAAAGAATGTAAATTTCTTAAATACTTAAAGTTTAAAAAGCCAATAGTTGCAAAACTATTGGCTTTTATTGTTACTAATAAAACGTATCGCTCCTTTTTGAAAGATTATTCTGTAATATTTTTGCAGAAATAAAATCTTTCAAGGTTTAATAAACTTGAAAAGATAACGCTCTAAATTTTTTGTTGAAAGATGTTGACACACGTGAATATCTTAAAAATATTTCCTAATATTTATTTTATCTATTTTGAATTAGTACCCTATTTAGTGAAAATAATAAAGGATCACCGTCTGAAATTGATTTTTTAGACGGTTTTTTTATGTCTCTAATTAAAGTTTTATAGATATTGATAGATCTCAAATATCGAGACCAAAATCAAAACTCTTCGTTTTTTGTAAGATTTTAATTTTTTCTAATAATTCTTACAATTTGTTGCTTTTTTCCTGCTAAGCAATGTAAAATCAATTATTTAATAGCATGTAATTTTGTTAAAAGTAGTAAATGGATTACTTTTAATTGTGTTAAAAGAATTAAAAATCTTGTTAAAGTTGTATTAATTTGATAAGTTGCGCCAAAATAATTCAAAATTTATACAATGAAACAAAAAATTAAAGGGTTGTTACTACTGATTGTTGTACTGAGTTCTCAGTTGTTTTTTGCACAAGAACGAGTTGTTTCAGGAACGGTTTCAGATGCAGTGGGACCAATACCGGGCATAAATGTTATTGTTAAAGGAACAAAAAATGGTGTACAAACCGATCTTGAGGGTAAATATTCTATTAAAGCATCTTCAAACCAAGTATTGGTGTTTAGTTACATAGGGATGAAGACTCAGGAAGTTGTAGCAAGTTCTTCTACTGTCAATGTAAAAATGACTAATGATGGTGCACAGGAGCTAGAAAGTGTTGTAGTTACAGCATTGGGAGTTAAGAAAAGTTCGCGTGCACTTGGATATGCTACTCAAGAAGTGAAAGCAGCCGATATTACCAGAGCAAATAATAACAGTCTTTCTGGTGCTTTGCAAGGTAAATTGGCAGGCGTGCAAATTACTTCATCTAGTGGTGCTCCGGGAGCTTCTTCACAAATTGTAATTCGTGGTGCTCGTTCTTTTACAGGAAACAATACTCCTTTGTATGTTATTGATGGTATGCCAGTCGCGTCACAACCTGATTTTAGTACAGGTAATGGTGTTACAGGAGCTGATATTGCTAATAGAGCTGTCGATATTGATCCAAACGAAATTGAATCGATAAATATCTTAAAAGGACAAGCAGCATCTGCTTTATACGGACTTAGAGCTTCTAATGGTGTAATTTTAATTACGACAAAGAGCGGAAAAAACTTAGCTCAGGGAAAGCCTGTTATTACTTTTAATACCTCTACAAGTTTTGAAACAATTTCAAAAAAACCAGACACCCAAAATGAATATGCACAAGGTTCTGGCGGAGTATTTAATCCAAACTCTTCAATGAACTGGGGGCCAAAAATTTCAGAATTACCAAATGATTCTAAATATGGAGGAAATGTTGCTAACGCAAGTAATGGTGGCGTTCTAAGACCCGGTAAATATTTTGTACCTCAAAGATTAAAAGCTGGTCTGGATCCGTGGGTTACTCCACAATCTTACAACAATATTGATGATTTTTTCAAAACTGGAGTTACTATCAATAATTCCTTAAATATTGCTCAGGCAACAGAAAAAACGAATTACTCTTTTGGTATCGGAAATTCTAAGCAAGATGGTATTATTCCTGAAACTGGGATGAGTAGATATACCGCAAAAGCAGTTGTAGATACAAAATTAAATAATGAATGGAAAACAGGTTTTTCAGCAAACTATGTACAAACTAAAATCGCCAAAAGTACATCTGCAAATGATGCTGCTATAGCAGGCGTATTTGCAGCTCCAAGAAGTTACGATCTAAAAGGAAATGGTGATGCAGCTCCTTTTAATCCTTATGATCAGGTTTATTTCAGGCCATCTACTTTCAATAATCCTTATTGGGCTGCAAAAAACAATGAATTTAGTGAGAAAACTAATCGTTTTTATGGAAATGCATATGTCCAATATTCTCCTATCCTAAGCGAAAGTGGAGATCAAAAATTAACAGTTAAATACCAAGCTGGTGTTGATTCTTGGACTACCAATTATAGAGATATTTTTGAATTTGGAAATAAACTTGATCTAACAGGACAAAGTAGTAGTGCACATCTTTACGGTACAACTAATGATGTAATTAACTCTTTATTGACAGTTAATTACAATTTAAATATTACTTCAGACTTTAATGTAAATGTTTTAGTTGGAAATGAATATAATCATCAAAATACTAAAGAATATGATGATCTTGGAACTGCTTTAAATATTGGTGGCTGGCCTACAATTGCCAATGCAAGAACAGTAACATCAGAAGAATACCGCAGACAAATACGTACTGTTGGTTTTTTTGGTAATGTTGAATTTTCATATAAAAATATGCTTTTCTTAGGCGGTACCATACGTAAAGATATTGCATCTAATATGCCTAGAGGAAATAGAGACTTCGTTTACCCATCAGCCTCATTAGGATTTGTGGTCACAGAACTAGAAGGATTAAAAGGAAAGTCTTTTCTTTCGTATGCTAAACTTCGAGGATCAATTGCTGAAGTGGGACAAGCTGGGAATTATGTAGGTAATTATTATACAAGCCCTAGTTACAGAGGTGGATTTTGGTCTGGTTCTCCAATAAATTATCCATTAGCTGGCGGTGTTAGTTCGTTTATTCCTTATAGCGTACAATACGACCCAAATTTAAAACCACAAAATACAAAATCGTACGAACTTGGGATTGACTTAAAGTTTATCAATAATAGAGTAGGAATTGATTATACTTACTCTGAACAAAATTCAACAGATCAGATTTTTAATGTTCCTTTAGCGGGTTCTGCAGGTGCAAGTGATTTTTTAACAAATGGTGGAAAAATGCTTACCAAAGTACACGAATTAACTTTGACTGTTAATCCGGTACGTACTGCAGATTTCAACTGGACATTTAATGTAAACTTCTCTAAAATTGACTCTTATGTGGTAGGTCTAAAAGATGGTGTAGACAATATTTTTTTAGGAGGATTTACAACACCACAACTTAGAGCTAGTGTAGGGGATCGTTTCCCTGTAATTTACGGTACAAGCTTTGCCAGAGATGACAAAAATAACATTATAGTAGACGAAGATGGTCTTCCTATGGCGGGCGAATTAAAAGCATTAGGAGAAGTCGCACCTAAATTTACTTTAGGAGGCTCTACTCAATTAACATACAAAAGAGTTTCATTAGGAGCTGTTGTTGATTGGAAAAATGGTGGAAAAATGTATAGCGGATCAAATAACTTAATGAGCTATTACGGTGTAGATGCCAGAACAGCAGACAGAACTTCTGAGTTTATCTATCCAGGTGTAAAAGAAGATGGAACTCCTAATGACATTGTTATTGGAGGAACGAAGGATGTTACACAACAAGACTTATATGCAGACTTAAATGGAATTGCAGAGTCAGCTGTTTTTGATGCTAGCTTTGTGAAATTAAGAGAGATTACTTTAGGATACCAATTTCCTAAATTATTAAATAAGACTGTAGATCTTAGAGCTTCTCTTTTTGCGAGAAACATCTTGTTATGGTCTAAAATGCCAAACCTAGATCCGGAAGCAACCCAAGGAAATAACAATTTTTCAGGTGGATTCGAACAATGGTCTATGCCACAAACTAAGAGTATCGGTTTTGGAATGAACTTTACATTTTAATTAAAAAAAAATCAAATGAAGAATATAAAAATAGCAATAACAGCGTTAATAGTTTTATTCTTATTTCAATCTTGCTCTGAAGACAAGATGGATGAAATAAATAAGAATGTAAACAATCCTACAGATATGGTTAGTCGCTTAATCATCACGGATGTCATGGTAAATTCTGCTTTTACTGTAACTGGTTCTGACGCCTCATTTTATGGAGGTATATACTCTGAATTAAATGCAGGAAATCACAACCAAATGTATAATGCGCAGATTAGACGAAATGATCCACAATTATCTTCAACTTATAGTAATGGTTGGGATAACAGCTACGAGCAACTTCGAACATTAGGTATAATCATAGATAAATGTTCGACAGGAGAAGAAAAAGGAAACTACCAAACATTAGGTATAGCTCAGATTTTATTAGCTTATAACTTAGCTGTCCTTACAGATCTTTATGGAGATGTTCCTTATACAGAGGCTGGAAAACCTGGAATAATATTTCAGCCTAAAGTGGACAAACAAGAAGCGATATATTTAGATATCTTTAAAAGATTAAATGAAGGTATTGCTAATTTAAACAAAATTTCAACTTATCCAAGTTTAGGAACTCAGGATGTAATTTATGGTGGAAATTCAGCAAAATGGATAAAAGCAGCAAATGGTTTATTAGCAAGATACACTATGAGATTATCTCTTAGAAAGGCAGATTACCAAGGAGTAATTAATTATGTAAATGCTTCTTTTACTGATGTCGATGACGAGTTGAAGCTTGTAAATAATAGTGTTCCAAATCCTTATGCTAGATTCCAATTAGATAGAAATGCTATAAGTGTAGCTAAAAGTTTTTATGATACTATGGTTGCTAATGGACCAGCTGATGCCCGTACTAATGCATTTTTTACGAAAAAGGATGGTATAGTTGTTCCTTTTGACAATTCAAAAGCAGATGTAGAAGGGCAAGGTCTGTATTCAATCTCTGCACTTATGAGTGAAAAAAACCCAATTTACTTATTAAGCTATCATGAATTATTATTCTTGAAAGCTGAAGCTCAGGCAAGATTAGGTTTGCCTGAAGCACAAGCAACTATGAATTCTGCGATAACAGCTGCTTATACTAAAAAACAAGCTACTATTACATTTACAGCTGCTGAAGCGAGTACTTACACTACATCTATAGGCACTTTAACTGGTAATGCATTATTGAAAAAAATAATGGTAGAGAAACATATTTCTTTCTACGAAAATGAAGGTATTGAATCTTATAATGATATTAGACGTTTAGAAGCAATGGGCAATGGAAGCTTTATCCCTTTGGTAAACCCTAAGCCTGACCTGTTCCCACAAAGATTTGCTTATGGCCAATCTGATGTTGCTTCAAATGCCAATATTAAAGATCTTTTTGGAGATGGTTCTTATGTATACAAAGAAAAAGTTTGGTGGGCCGGAGGTACTAGGTAATGGTATTATTTAAATAAAAATTCAAAGATGAGTATTCATCTATAAAAAAAGCCGATAGTCCTAAAACTATCGGCTTTTTTATAACTAACACAAATATTTTTATTTTACAAATTTGTCGATAATAGCATCTGATTCTGCTTTTGTAGCAGTTGGTTTTAAATCGAACAAAAGGGAGTAAAGAGCTTTTCTGTCTACTTTAGCTTGCAGGTTTAAGTCTTTATGCCTGTCAAAAAGCGTTTGCCATTTGTCACGAACATTTTTCCAAAGAGCATTATTTTCCTTCCACCATTTTTGTCCTGCAATACATTTAATGTCTGCTACTTTAGTGTAAACATCCATACCTTTTTCTTGCGCTAACAAAACATCTTTTCCGCTGTCATCGCGAATCAATTTATCGTTGTCTTGCTCATGGTTCCATCCTGTAGCAGTAATTTCGTGAATGTTTCTTCTTTTTAAAACATTATAGTCATTACGTTTTGTTTGCTCTCTTCTAGGTAGAGGAGCATCAGCAACGTTTGCCCAATAATCTTGTCCGTCTACGTGTACCCATGTAGATGATCCTTCATAACGCGGACTATCGTCTACCTGATATACTTTTTGAGTCCATTGCCCTTTTACAGCTTTTTTGTCCAGTTTTTTATATTTCCAGGAACTTCCTTTGTCGAATGAGTATAAATCAGTGTTTTCATACAACCAATCTTGTCTCCAGTGTTTGATGATCATATCGTCACTTACTATTAGTAAGTGTTGCATTACAATTTTATTAGGAGTGTCTTCTAATAGCTCTACCCATTCTAAAGCAGATTCATGTTTCGTTTCTGAAGGTTTGTAAGCAAGAGAATCTTTAGGATATTGAAAAGTTTCTGTAAAATTAAACTTCACTTCGTAGCAACCGCACATAGATTTGATTGATTTAATGTCCTGTTGGTTTTTATCCTGACTGAAACCAAGGCTACAAGTCAAAGCCATAACGGCTGAAAAATAGAGGCTTTTTGAAATCATAACTTATTTTTTTGTTTTTTAAATTTTCGCAAATATATATAATTTATTTAGAACAAATAAAAATAGTTTATATATTTGCGCCATTATTAAGACTGAATAAAAATAATGAAAATAAAATTTACCCTTTTTACAGTTTTTCTTCTTTGTCAAATTTCTTTTGCACAAGTAAAGGATACTACGGCTGTAAATAAGCTTTCTGAAGTGGTTGTTACAGGACAATTGGAACCACAATCAATTAAGAAATCTGTTTTTAATGTTCGCGTAATTACTAAAGAGAATATAAAGCAGCTGGCAGCAAATAATTTAGCTGATGTTTTAAATCAGTATCTGAATATTAGTGTGACATCAAATGGTGATGATGGACGTTCTAAGGTTTCTATGTTTGGATTAGATGCTCAGTATTTTAAAATTTTGGTCGATAATATACCATTAGTAAGTGATACAGGAATGGGTACAAATGTCGATTTAACACAAGTAAATCTTGATGATGTTGAACGTATCGAAATAATTGAAGGTTCTATGGGAGTAACTCATGGAGCAAATGCTGTAACTGGGGTCTTAAATATTATAACTAAAAAAGGAGGCGGATACAAATGGCAGATAAGCGCGACTGTTCAGGAAGAAACAGTTGGAAAAGAATTTGCTTTTTTTGACAAGGGCCGTCATATAGAATCAGTTAAAATTGCTCATAATTTTAATGAAAATTGGTTTGTTAATATTGGAGCGAATCGTAATGCAATGGCTGGTTTTTATGAAAATAGACAAGGAAAAGATTACGATAAAAACGACGGACTCAGAGGATATACGCAGCTACCCAAAGAGCAATTGGTAGGAAATGCTATGCTAGGGTATCAAAAAGATGCTTTTAGAATTTTTTACAAATTTGATTATTACGGTGAAGATGTTCATTACTACAACCCACTTGTAAATATTCAGGATAATTATCCATTTGCAGATACCTATTTTTCGAGAGACAAAAGATATATTACCAATCGTTATTATCACCATTTAAATGCTAGTGGAAATCTTTTCTCGAGGTTAAAGTATAATGTTTCAGTTTCTCAGCAGAAACAAGAGCGTGATTTAGAGAATTTTGTTTATCACATAGATACAAAACAAGAGGTAGATAACGAGAGAAAGACTTATCAATCAAAAGAGGTGCTTTATTCAACGGGTACTCTGAGCAATTTCTTTGATAATAAAAATATAGATTTTCAGCTTGGTTACGAAATTACAAACGAGAAAGGTTTCTATGATTCTTCAGTTGGAGCTTTTAGAGATGATAATCAGCAGGGTGTAGATATTAGAAAGAGATTAGAGAATTATGATATTTATTCAGTTGCTGAAATAGGTGTAAGTGATAAATTTTCTATTCGCCCGGGACTTCGATTTTCATTTCAATCTGCTTTTGACAATCAATATGCAAGTTCTTTAGGTTTAAGATACCTTTTTGATAAAGGGCTGGAAGCAAGAGCTTCTTTGGGTAAATCTTATCGTACTCCAAACTTTGATGAGCTATATACTTATTTTGTCGACTCAAACCATAATATGCAGGGAAATGCGGATTTGATTCCTGAAACAAGTACTTCTTATGAAGTCAGTTTAAAAAGGGCCTGTACTTTTGATTCTGGTGCTCAAATCTCGAACAACTTAGCTGTTACGTATCTCGATGTTAATGATAGAATTGACCTGGTTACAACGCAGTTAACTCCTTTGCATTATAAATACGTTAATATCAACAGATATAAAATGTGGAATATTTCAACAGTAGAGCAATATACCTATAAAAATTGGAATGTAATGTTAGGTGCCGCTGTAGTTGGAATTTCTAGAAGACTTGATTTGGCGGCTGAAAACCTAGTATCTGATGATAAATTTTTCTACTCTTTCAGATTAAATTCAAGTATCTCTTATAATATTATAAAATGGAATACTTTGTTGGCTATTTTCTATAAATACAACGGACAGCAGCAACAGTATGTTGCAGGGACAGGAAGTGATGGAAAAGCAGGTTTCTTTTTAGATGAATTGCAATCCTACAGCTGGATGGACGCTTCTATTAGAAAATCATTCTTTAAAAATCAATTTGAAGTTACTGTTGGTGCCAGGAACCTGTTTGATATTACTAATTTACAATCTGTTCAGAATGGAGGAGGAGGCGATGCATCTGGAGGAGCTCATGGAGGAGGAACAAGCACTGATATGATGTTAGGATATGGCCGATCTTACTTTTTAAAACTTACGTATAACCTAAATTTTAATTAATATATAAATACCATGAAAAAGAACTTTATTTTAATATTATCTTTTGTATTACTAGCCATTGGGGCTTGTAGTAGTGATGATGAAGCAGCGCAGCCAAATGCAGTAGCTTTTGCATCTACGTCGTTAAATTTATCGGCAGAAACAACTCCGATCGAAATCAAATTTGCGTCTCCAACTGCAGCAGCTGGATCTCTAACTTTAACTTATACTGAAACTGCAGTTGCAGATGGCACAGATTACAGTACTACACCAGCAATCGCTGCAAATAAGATTGTAGTTCCTTTTGAAAAAAATGTTTCTACTGTATCTTTTGCTTTCAAGAAATTAAAGGAAGCTATCGAAGGAGAAGTTAAAAATGTAGTTTTCACTATTAGCAGTGTAACTATTAATTCTGTAATTTCTGAGAACAAATCAATTCAGGTAAACTTTAATGAAACAGCTTCTTTAGGAAATGCATTAGCTCCGGGAGTTGGAGGACCAACAGAACCAAATCAGGTTTTTGTTGATTTAAGCAGCGGAAAAATGACTGCTGTTCCTAGAGTTTCATGGGATTTAGGTTTCTACTCTGGTGCAGATTTTAGAGTAATAATAAACCATACTGTGAGAATGACTGCCAAGCAAACGACCAGTGTAAATATTGATGAAGTTCAGGCAGAAGATGCAACTATGCTTGTTAATGGTGAAGGAAGTACTATTCAAATTGATGATCCTACAGGAGATATTACTAAAACAGCTATTGCGGTAATCTCTGCAACAGATGCTGATAACAAAGTATATGTTATTAATATGGGAAGTAATCCTGGGACAGTTGATCCTAAAGTTGGATCTGAGGGCACAGGTACAGGGCCTTCTAGAGGATGGAAAAAAGTTAGGATTTTAAGAAGCGGTAATGATTATAAAGTTCAGTACGCCGATATTGCAGCTACAACTCATGAAGAAATCATTATTTCAAAAAATGCAGCTTATAACTTTACTTTCTTAAGTTTATTAGACAAAAAAACAGTTAGTGTTGAGCCTCAAAAAACACAGTGGGATATTAGTTTCACAAGTTTTACTAATACATCAGCTACACAGTCAGGAGGCTTAGCTCCTTATAATTTCGCTGATTTTGTTTTAAATAACCTTAAAGGTGGCGCAAGAGCATATCAGGTGCTTACTACAGCTTTTACATATGATGCTTTCGCATTAGCAAATGTTGATAACACTAAATTTACAGATGATCAAAGAAATATTGGTTCAAACTGGAGAGGAACAGTAGGAGGAACAGATGCAAATGGTAATCCAACTTCAGGATTTAATGCTAGAACAGATCGTTTCTATGTTGTTAAAGATCCTGCAGGAAATGTTTATAAAGTTAGATTTACAGCTGGTGTGAACGCAGCTGGCGAAAGAGGTTATCCTACATTTCAATATACTATCTTGAAATAAAAAAAAACATCAATAAAGAAATAATCTAAGTAATAAAAGATTATTTAATATATCCGAATTAAGATTTAGTTAATCATTAGCTTTGTTTTTTTTATTTTTTTTGATAAAGAGGTTAGATAAATCTAGCCTCTTTTTTTGTTTTTATTTTAATGCTAAAAATAATTCATAAATTAATGTTTAATTCTATCTTTGCAGATACTTTTTTATAAGGAATTAACAGGAATTTTGAATAAAAAATTTAACATATCCTTTCTTCAAATTTATAATTACTAGTGAACACAAAATCTTATTTTTTTCAGTCTTTTGCAATTGTAGCATTGGCATTCATAGCTTTCATTGGATTTAAACAAATCTTACCTGATAAAATTTTTCCGGATAGTAAAGTAGATTCTAAAAATGTGCTTATCGATAGTTTGCTGTTAGAATCGGTAGCGAACGACTCTTTGGCGCTAAAAGGCGATAGTATTTCTGAAAGCGAAAAAAAGGAAGCAGGAGAAAAAATCACTTTTGATGCTGCTGAGGGAATTGAATTTCCATCTGAAACTTTTGATAATTATAAAGGATATCAGTACCTGATTTCTTTTTATGAAAAATTATATCAACTCGAAAAGAATCCACAAGCCAAAGTAAGGATCGCTTATTATGGAGATTCTATGACAGACGGTGATTTGATCGTACAGGATGTTCGATCGAATTATCAGGAACGTTTTGGCGGTAATGGTGTCGGTTTTGTTTCTATAACTTCGGAATCTGCAGCTTCCAGAGGATCTGTTAAATCTACTTATTCTAAAAACTGGAAAACACTATCGTATTTAAATATCAAAAATCCTATTAGTCCATTTGGAGTAAACGGCCATGTGTTTTTTGCAAATGATAAAGTAAATACCACCTGGGTTCAATACGAGGCAGGTCTTAATAAATACGCAACAACTTTAGATAATCCAACATTATATTATGGAAGATCGTCTAAAAAAGGAAATGTGAATTTTATTATCGGAAAAGACACTTTACGAAAAAGTCTTGTCCCAAACAATTTAATCAATACCTTAAAAGTAAGCTCAGGAAGTATAAAAGCATTCAAAGCTAATTTCATTCATGCGGATTCAATTCCTATTTATGGCTTTAATTTTGATAATGGGATTGGAGTTCACGTTGATAATTTCTCGCAAAGAGGAAATTCAGGATTGCCAATTTCAATGTTTAATGCCAATGTAATGCAGGGATTCAATAATAGCTTAAAATACGACTTGGTTATTTTGCATTACGGAACCAACGTTTTGAACTACGGAACCAAGAATTATTCATGGTATCAAAGAGGAATGACAAAAGCAGTGAACAAAATAAAAGAATCTTTTCCGGGAGTTTCTATTTTGATTATTTCAACAGCTGATAAGTCTACAAAATATGATATGGAAATGAAAACAGATTCTGCCGTTGTGCCTTTAATGAAAGCTCAAAAAAGATACGCACTCGAAACCGAATCCGGATTTGTGAATCTGTATACTTTAATGGGAGGCGACGGATCTATGGTAAAATGGGTAGATGAATCTCCTGCAAAAGCCAATAAAGATTACACACACTTTAATCAAAGAGGAGCAAAAGCTATAGGTAAATTATTATACGATCAATTGAATAAAGGTTACGAGCAATATAAAGCATTGCGACAAAATAGAGAAACTGACGTTAATAAGCGGAAAGCCGTCAGGAAAACAAATACAGATTCCGTTTCTGTAAAAAATGATAGCGTAAATGACTAGATTAATGATTTTCTTTTGTTGCCTTTTTTTCGCAACAAACGATAAAATGCAAAAGCCAGATCCAATACCAATAACAAAAAACATGATTCATAAAGTCGATACAGCAGCAGTTGATTCTTTTTCAGAGGACGGAATCTATAATGCAAAAGTCTTAAAGCGTTTTTTTGAGAAATTAAAAGAAAACGAGGATCATAATAATCAAAAAATAAGTATTGTACATATTGGCGATTCTCATATTCAGAGTGATTTAATGACCAATGAAATCAGGCTTAATCTTCAGCGAAAGTTTGGTAATGCCGGCAGAGGATTGGTTTTTCCTTATCAACTGGCAAAAACAAATGGTTCTTATAACGAGCGTTTTTATTCGAACAAAGCATGGGAAAGTTATCGAAACATACATCCTTTCAAAAATGTTCCTGTTGGTTTAAGCGGGATAGCATTATGGAGAGATAATGGTGGTTTTGCAGTTGAATTGCATATCAAAGAGGCAAATTTCAAGTTTAACACCATTCATGTTATTACGCCCAAAAACGAGAATATGTTTGATTTGGCTACATCATCCCAAACCAAAACAATTCAGTCAACAGAGCGAAAAGTAATCACTCATAAAATTAAAAAAGGCGAAGCGATCTCGACAATTGCCGATAGATATAACATCTCGATTGCCGAAATTAAAAGAGAAAATCATCTGAAGTCAAATAACATTCGCGCGGGAAGAACCCTGAAGATTTTGACTAATGAAACAAAGCCTAAAAACATTACAAATTCAGAGTTTGTTTCCTTAGATCTCGAATCTGATTCATTTTCTCATTCGTATCACTCTGATAAAGCATTAGATAAAATTTTTCTGATCCCGAATAAAAACGCTGATAAATACGCGCTTAACGGAATTGTTCTGGAAAAAGATGCTCCTGGAATCATGTATAGTGGTATTGGGGTAAACGGAGCAAAATTCTCAGATTATAATAAGTATCCATTATTTTTTGAACAACTAAAAGCTTTACATCCTGATATGTTGGTTCTTTCCTTTGGAACAAATGAAAGCTACGATCACATGGAAGCTTCGGCTTATATCGAACAGATTCGTCTTTTTATTAAGAAAGTCAGAGAGCAGAATATAAATGTGCCAATAATTATTAGTACGCCAGCACCCTCTTTGCTTAAAGGAAGAAGAACCAATACTTACATATTCGATTATGCGAGAAGTATAATTCAAATGACCGAAACGGACAATGTTGCTGTTTGGGATTTATATGATGAGTTTGGTGGAATGCATGGGATCCAACAATTAAAATCTCAAGGATTAATAGGGCCCGATTGGGTTCATTATTCTAAAAAAGGATACGAAAAACAAGGAGACTTGTTTACAGAGGCGTTTTTAAAAGCATACGATAATTTTAAATTAAAAAAGTAAGTTGATTACAATAGATAACATAAATAATTGGTTTGTTCAAAATTTCGGTGCAGTTACTTTAGAACAGGCTAAAAGTTGGTTTATATACAATCCCGAAGAAAAACTATTATTTAATACCGGTTTATTCTTAGGATTGTTTCTCGTGTTTTATTTTGTGTATGCTTTTTTACGCAAAACATTTTATTTGAGGTTAACATACGTTATTCTCTTCTCGCTTTTCTTTTATTATAAGTCAAGCGGAATCTACTTTTTACTCTTATTGCTTTCCTCGGTTGTAGATTATGGCTTGAGCCAAATTATCTATCGGGAAGCAAAAGACAGCAGAAAGAAAATTTATCTCGTTATAAGTGTAATCCTGAATCTAGGATTATTGGGGTATTTTAAATACATGAATTTCATGATCGTAACATTCAATGATATGTTTCATGGTAATTATAAGCTTCATGATATTTTTCTGCCTGTCGGGATTTCATTCTATACGTTTCAGTCGATGAGCTATATTATCGAGATTTATCGTGAAGAAATCAAGCCAACAAAAAACTACATCGAATATTTATTTTTCGTTTCGTTTTTCCCGCAGTTAGTTGCCGGACCAATCGTTAGGGCAAAAGACTTCTTGCCACAGATTTACCAAAAATTAAATCTGACCAAGCAAGATGTAAACAACGCTTTGTTTTTAATTATTGGTGGATTAATCAAGAAAACGGTAATTTCAAATTACATCTCGATTAACTTTGTTGATCGTGTTTTCGACACGCCAATGAATTATACATCGTTCGAAAATTTAATGGCATCTTACGGATACGCTATTCAAATTTATTGTGACTTTTCAGGATATTCAGATATGGCAATCGGAATCGCTTTGTTACTAGGATTCAAATTACCAGCCAACTTTAGAACGCCATATAAATCAACATCCATTACTGATTTCTGGAGAAGGTGGCATATTTCGTTATCCACCTGGTTAAAAGATTTCTTGTATATTTCTATAGGAGGAAACAGAGAAGGAACATTCGCAGGATTTTTATTCCCAAGTTTATTTTTCTTCGGATTATTGCTTTGGGGAATGTCAAATATAAACGAGAGTTTTATTCCGTTAGGTATAGCAATTGGTGCAATCGTATTGTTCTCTTTGACATTTTTACTTTCAAAGAAAAAGCATCAAACATTGGTAACCAACTTCAACTTGTTTACCACAATGCTTTTAGGAGGATTATGGCATGGAGCCGGAGCGCAATTTATTGTTTGGGGAGCACTACACGGCTTAGCATTAGCAGTTCATAAAATCTTCATGGAATTTTTTCCATCCAAAAAAGAAGGTAAAGGTTCCAATTTCTTATGGACATTTTTCTCAATTGTAATTACATTTCATTTTGTAGTTTTCTGTTGGATCTTTTTCCGCGCCAGAGATTTCGAAACAGCCTTACAAGTCATCAACAATATTGGTCAGTTAACTTTCGAGCCGGAACATTGGCAAGCCATTATATTAGGATATAAAAATGTTTTCTTATTGATGCTTTTTGGATATGTTTGGCATTTCTTACCAGAAGTGATCACATCAAAAATGAAATTTGTTTTCGATAAAACCCCTTTAATAGGAAAAGCAATTATCCTTGGTTTCGTTTACTGGATTGTATACGCAACAGCCGTTGCAGGTTCACAGCCATTTATATATTTTCAGTTTTAAGCTGAATTAATTAATCTCACAAAGACGCAAAGTCGCAAAGTTTTTTTATATTCTTTGCGACTTTGCGTCTTTGCGAGCAAAAAAACATTGCGTTCTTTGCGTAAAACTTAGCGAACTTAGCGGTTAAAAAACACGACGCAAACCATAAACTTTGTGCCTTTGAGCCTTCGTGGCAAAAAGCAAACTTTGCACTTAAATAAAAATTGCCTGAAATACCTAATTAGATTATCTTTGCACTTCAAATAAAGAAAAAATTATGTTTGATAATTTAAGTGATAAGTTAGATAAAGCCTTCCATATATTAAAAGGGCACGGTAAAATTACAGAAGTAAACGTAGCCGAAACCTTAAAAGAAGTTCGTCGTGCCCTACTTGATGCCGATGTTAACTTTAAAATTGCTAAAGATTTTACCGCCAAAGTAAAAGAAAAAGCAATAGGTCAGGACGTTTTAACAACACTTCAGCCAGGACAATTATTGGTGAAGTTAGTAAAAGACGAACTAACCGAATTAATGGGTGGCGATGTTGCCGGAATCAATCTTTCCGGAACACCAAGCGTTATTTTGATGTCAGGACTTCAGGGTTCTGGTAAAACAACTTTCTCTGGTAAACTTGCCAACTTCTTAAAAACAAAGAAAAATAAAAAGCCACTTCTTGTAGCGTGTGATATCTACCGTCCTGCGGCGATCAACCAGTTGCATGTTGTTGGAGATCAAATAGGTGTTGAGGTTTACTCAGAGCCAGATAATAAAAATCCTGTAGAGATTGCTCAAAACGCAATTAAACATGCAAAAGCAAACGGTTTCAATGTCGTTATTGTCGATACAGCCGGACGTTTAGCAGTAGATCAGGAAATGATGGACGAAATTGCACGTGTTCATAAAGCAATTCAGCCACAAGAAACCTTGTTTGTTGTAGATGCAATGACAGGACAAGATGCTGTAAATACAGCAAAAGCCTTCAACGATATCTTAAACTTTGATGGAGTTATCTTAACCAAATTAGATGGAGATACTCGTGGTGGAGCTGCAATTTCGATTAAATCGGTTGTCAACAAACCAATCAAATTTGTAGGTACAGGCGAGAAGATGGAAGCAATTGATGTTTTCTATCCAGATCGTATGGCCGAGCGTATCTTAGGTATGGGAGACGTTGTGTCACTTGTAGAAAGAGCGCAGGAACAATTTGACGAAGAAGAAGCCAGAAAACTTCAAAAGAAAATCGCTAAAAACGAATTTGGTTTTGATGATTTCTTAACGCAGATTCAGCAAGTAAAGAAAATGGGTAATATGAAAGACCTGGTTGGAATGATACCGGGAGCTTCAAAAGCCATGAAAGATGTAGAAATAGAAGATGATGCTTTCAAGCATATCGAAGCCATCATTCACTCGATGACACCAATCGAAAGAAGCAAGCCGGCCATAATCGACGTAAAAAGGAAAGCCAGAATCGCTAAAGGTTCCGGAACCAAAGTCGAGCAAGTAAATCAGTTAATGAAGCAATTCGACCAAATGAGCAAAATGATGAAGATGATGCAAGGTCCGGGCGGA
>Ga0247815_10000089_pt1 | contig 66666 bp, 52 predicted proteins | sample UWRJL194509B1_FD_181014 | JGI IMG/M metagenome (GOLD analysis project Ga0247815, IMG submission 181014) | Plant litter microbial communities from Arlington Agricultural Research Station in Wisconsin, United States - UWRJ-L194-509B-1 | ecosystem: Environmental > Terrestrial > Plant litter >... | reverse complement strand
ATATTGCGGCTCGAAAATTATTTACCTACAGAAAGATGAAAGTTAACAAAATCACGGCTTTAAGGATGTTGCTCGCACTGGCGGTAACAGTGGGTTTTACCAGCTGCAGCAAAAAAGGCTCCGGCTCGGGGAATACCTCATCAGCTACAGGATGGAAAATCAATGACAAGAAAGGTGGTTTCCAGCACAACTCTAAGTACAAGCAGCAAGATGCTGCTCCAGGACTTGTTGCAGTAGAGGGTGGTACATTTACCATGGGTAGGGTTCAGGATGATGTAATGCACGATTGGAATAATACTCCAACGCAGCAACACGTACAATCTTTCTACATGGATGAAACAGAGGTTACAAATGTTATGTACCTTGAGTATCTTGACTGGTTAAAAAGGGTTTTCCCTCCAACTGAAGAGAATTATAAAAATATTTATGTTGGGGCATTGCCCGATACATTGGTTTGGAGGAGCGCATTAGGCTACAACGAAACAATGACTAATAACTACCTTAGGCACCCGGCTTACGCTGAGTATCCTGTAGTAGGTGTTAGCTGGATACAGGCAACTGAATTTAGCAAATGGAGAACTGACCGTGTTAATGAAGGTGTTCTTGAAAAAGAAGGTTACCTTAAAAAAGACGCTAAGTTAACTGATGTTAGTGCAGAAAGTACTTTTAGTACTGAGGCTTACCTTGAAAGCCCTACAAAAAGCTTTGGCGGTAACGAAGAAATTGTTTACAAAGGCGCACGTAATAAACTTGCAGGTAAAGAAGATGCTAAAAACGTTTATGCACAAAGAACATCTGGCTTAATATTACCGGAATACAGGCTTCCTACAGAGGCTGAATGGGAATATGCTGCTGTTGCCCTTGTGGGTAACCGTGAGTATAACCTATACAGAGGTAATAAAAAATACCCTTGGAAAGGTATGTATACCCGTAACGGTAACAGGACTACTAAAGGTGACCAGCTTGCCAACTTTAAACAAGGTAAAGGTGACTACGGCGGAATTGCCGGATGGAGCGATGATAACGCAGATATTACCAACAAAGTTAAATCATACCCTCCAAATGATTTTGGTTTATATGATATGGCTGGTAACGTTGCAGAGTGGGTTGCCGATGTTTATCGTCCTATAGTTGATGATGAAGGAAACGACTTTAACTACTACAGGGGTAACGTTTACATGAAAGACAGTATAGGCGATGACGGAAGAGCTGCTCTTGTTACTGCTGAGTCTATACAATATGACACTCTTGATAACAAAAGAATACAGTACAGAAGCTTACCCGGACAAATTGCCCGTGTAAAAATTACTGAAGAAGACACTTACCTAAGACAAAACTACACACGTGGTGATAACAGGAACTTTAGGGATGGTGACCAGCAATCTGTACGCAAGTATGGCGACGTAGGATCTGAAGAAGATGTTGATGAAGCAAAAAACACTTCTAAGATGTATAACTCCCCTAAAAACAAAGTTGCTATAGATTCTGCCACAGGAAAACTAATAGGTCAGGAAGATAAAACTAAAAGAACTACACTTATTAACGATAACGTAAGGGTATTTAAAGGTGGTTCTTGGAGAGACAGAGCTTACTGGTTAGATCCTGCACAAAGAAGATATTACCCTCAGGATATGGCTACAGACTATATCGGCTTTAGATGTGCAATGTCTAAAGTTGGTCCTAAATCTACTAAAAAGACTGCAAGAAACTAATTTTTGCTAAAATATAAATTAAAATAAAAGCCCTATCTTAGGGCTTTTATTTGTTATAGACACTAATGGAAATATCTCAGTTATACCAGTATTTTACAAGCTGCTCTGCCCTATCTACCGATACCCGCAGAATTACACCAAACTCTATTTTTTTTGCACTTAAAGGCGAAAATTTTGATGCTAACAAATTTGCCGCCGAGGCATTAAATATGGGCGCACGGTATGTTGTTATAGACAACCCCGTTTATAAAACTAATGATAGAATGCTGCTTGTAAATAACAGCCTCGAAGCATTGCAACAATTAGCACAGTACCACCGCAGGCAATTAGGCCTGCCGGTAATAGCACTTACTGGTAGTAATGGCAAGACCACGACCAAAGAGCTTATTAACGCTGTATTATCTAAAAAGTACAATGTAAAAGCTACTGTAGGGAACCTAAACAATCATATTGGTGTACCGCTAACATTGCTTTCTTTTACTACAGATACCGAAATAGGTATTGTAGAAATGGGAGCTAACCATCAGAAAGAAATTGAAATGCTGTGTAACCTGGCCGAACCTAACTTTGGTTATATTACAAATTTTGGCAAGGCGCACCTTGAGGGTTTTGGTGGGTATGAAGGCGTTATAAAGGGAAAAAGCGAGCTTTATACTTATTTACATACACATACTAAAACCGCTTTTGTAAATCTTGACGATGAAATTCAGGATAAGAAAACCGCAGAATTATCACGATTTACATTTTCAACAGACAGTTATGATAATAATGTACGCATAGACGCTATAGAGGCCAACCCAATGGTACATTTAATTTATAACGACTTGCACATACAATCGCACCTTATAGGCATTTACAACGCTTCTAATATTAGCGCGGCAATTGCAATTGGTAATTATTTTAAAGTTGCCGATAGCGAAATTAAAGTCGCTATAGAAAACTACATACCTACTAACAACCGCTCGCAGCTAACCGAAAAACATGGAAACAAGATAATACTCGACGCTTATAATGCTAACCCAAGCAGTATGATGGCAGCCCTCAATAACTTTGTACAGCTTGACGAGGAGCCCAAAATTGCAATACTGGGAGATATGTTTGAGTTAGGCACAGAAAGTCTTGCAGAACACAAAAAACTGGTAGAATATCTTGCTTGGGAAGAGGGTGTAAAGGTAATTTTTGTTGGCAAAGATTTTTATGCCAATAAAACCAATGATACACACATGCATTTTTTTGAAACTTATGATGATCTCAAGGCTAACTCAGAAGTATTGCGTAGCGACAAAAGAGCAATGATACTAATAAAAGGATCAAGAGGTATGGCGTTAGAGAGAGCTTTGGATATTATTTAAAAGTTGCACGTAGCATAACAAAATGCTAATTAAATAGCCTCTCTTTCAAAAGCTATAAAATGCGTTACTTCGTCTTTATAGTTGCTCATAGGGATAATTTTAACCTCGCAGATATATTCTTCTTTGTTTTTACGGTAATTAATAATTGTAGTTGTAAAAGGTTTAAGTTGCAGTAATTGTTCCCTAAAATACTTCCGTGTCTCCGGTGGTGTATTTTTACCCTGAAGAAAATTTGGTTTTTTGCCCAGGGCATATTCGGCAGCATATCCCGTCATTTGGGTAAATCCCTGGTTTACCCAATAAATTTCCTGCATGTTGTCTGCAACCACTATTGCGTTGTAAGGTTCTGCAATAAAGCTGTTGACATCCAGTTTCCAGCGAAATTTTTTAGAGAGCATAGTAAGGTACAGCCTATCAGCCTCCTGCATGAATTTCGGTGTAGCTTTTTGGAGATAATTACCCGAAATATCCCAACTAGTTACAGGAAAAATCCGTTCTGATTTGATTTTATGTGCTATCTCATTATATTTTTCATCACTTAACGACGATAAGTATATATCAAGACATAACATGCTGTTAAGATCGTCGTTGTAATTGCTCATGACCGTTGTTGTAAATATTCATGAAAGTTACATAAAATTTACTATGCAGGCATATTCTTTAACACAAGAACAGTATATATTAAGAAATATTTAAACAAGAAATCCAAATTCAAACAAATAATAATCAGAAAGTTACAATTAAGCCAATATAGCCAGAGTAAAGAAAAAAGTAGTTTCTGCTCCTTCGGTGCTTTCAACCCAAATTCTTCCACCATAAAAATGAACGATCTTTTTTACGATAGACAGCCCTATACCTGATGACTGGTCTTTACTGTCAAGCTTTGTAAATACATTAAAAATCTTATCAAAATAAGCCGCGGGAATACCACGTCCATTATCTTTAACATAAAATTCGACTTCATTTTCCCTTTTGGTACAACCTATTTCTATTAGACCTGTTTCTTTATCATTATATTTAATAGAATTTTCTATAAGATTTTGAAACAACTGCCTGAACCTGAAAAAATTGCCATGCATAGCAGGCAACTCATTATTAATCTCAACTTCTATAGAACCCGGCATATCTATAGTCCTTAAAATTTCGTCTACCATATCATTAAAATCTACCATTCTGTTTTCAGATTCCAGCCTGTCTATAGACGAGTAATCAAGGATACCTTTAATAAGCAGGTCCATTTTCTCTACATTAAACAATATCAGGTTTAAAGACTTAGTACTTTCTTCGTCAAGTTTACCGTTATTATCTTCTAACACCCAGCTTATAAGCGCATTGATACTTCTTAGAGGCGATTTAAGGTCATGCGAGACCACATGGGCATACTCATTAAGCTCCTGATTTTGGGCTTCAAGGCTTTTTAGCAAACTTTCACGTTGCGCATTTATCCTTACAATCTCTTCTGATTGTTGCCTTATGTGTTCTATAGCATTAAACTCTGCAAGTTCATCAGGGTTATTATTAAGGTTCATTGAGGCCAATATAAACTCAAGGTTTTTATTGATCTCCTTTAGACTTTTAGCCTCTTCTCTCAATTTATGGTTAGCTTCATACAACTCGTCCGAGCTTAATTTAATAGCGCGCTGCAGCATGGCTATATGATCGTCATAAGTAGTATATGACTCGCTTACAGCCGTAAGAAATTGCTCTACTACCGGCAACTGCTCGCCGGTAAGGTGTTTTTTTATCTGTCGTCTTAATAACGAATTCATTTATTCGCTTATTAATGTTAGTGTCATAGTCTGATTATGCAGTTCGCTCGAACATGTATCATGAAAAGGTGCAATCTCGCCATACGAATAAAATCCGGCAATGGCAGTACCCTCTCCTATCACTTCGCGCACCAGTTCTATCTCCTCCTCCACACGCTGGTTCATTACCACTTTACGGCCTATACAGCTAATAACAAGTGCCAGTTGAGGCTTTGTAACACGATCCTGCATAGCGAGCGTAGAGGCGGTAAATGCCCCTTGCGAGATACGGTCGGGAGAGATCATTATTAATTGTACCTGCGAGTCCTGCGGCACTTCATCGGCAAATATCATAGCTTTATTCTCCATATCTGTAGCTACAACAGCCCTTACAACTGCATGGGTTTTACCGGGTGCTATAACATTAAGCGGATACAAAAGTGCAGACCTTGCAAAATCTCCTGCCTTATCGCCAAGGTATTTTTTATACAACTCTAAAGATGACTGCCCGTCTATTTCATACAAAGTACTCCCTTCAGATTTTGTAATTACCCTCTCTGGCCCAAAGGCAAGCCACCCGCCATAACTGGCAAAAGTAATTTCGAGCGATTCGCCATAAAAACCTATAAGCACAATTTCTCCTTCTTTAGGATCTTCTTTATAAGACGTCAATGTTTTTTCATACCTCAGGTCATCACCACTTAAACCTCCGGTTATGGCAACATTTTCGTTAAGGGTACTTTCTAAACCCTTAATAAGCGATGTACCACTTACAAAACTTCCTTCAGACAGTACAAATAAATGTTTTAAGCCTACGGCAGGCATTTGCTCAGCTAAAGCGGCACCAAGTTGGCGGGTATTTTTATCGTGATTAAATATATTATCTGCCTTAATTACAAAAGTGCTTTTTTCAAACTCTATTGCAATAACTGTAACCGTGTTTTCTAAAACTTCTACATTAAATATTTCGCCTGCGGTAGATGCAAAAACAATATCGTCATACGGAAATTCCTTTCTAATATCATTCAGCACGCTTTCATCCTCAAGCATAAGGCGATTGGCAAAAACAAGGATAAGCGGATTTGTAAGCAGTGTTTTTTCTGCCAAATAGTACCAATCTAAGTTTTTCTTTTTGTAGGCTTGTACAACCTTCATATTCCTATAAATTACAAATTAAAGCCTAAAAACATTTACACCAGATTTAAGAACAGGCAAAAAGCAAAATAAATAATTACAAAAGGCATAATTAGTAATTAATTACAAAGCTGCCGATACTAAGTGGTAAGTATACACCAAATCAAACATACAAAATTGATTTTTGAGAACGCACAAAATTAGACGATATATACCTTACTGTAGACGAACGGCAGGTTACTACCGTTAAATGGATATACACATATTCTACTCTATTCTATACAACACTTACAATTTAAATACAGCAGGGATTAAACTTATTTAAGGTATAATTACTAATAATATGCAAAAATAAATTCAACCCTCGCAAAAAAAACCAAAACCATGAACAAACTTAAAATATCATGATGACTGTATAAAAAAAACCACCCTAAATAGGATGGTTTTAATAATTTGCGTTCTATATTATTAGTAACGTCCGCCACGGTTGTAGTCTCCACCACCGCCGCTTCCGCCACGATTGTATCCACCACGATCACCGCCACCTGGACGACTGTCTCTGTTAAAGCCACCGCCTGGACGACTGTTGCCACCACCACCAAAACTTTTTCTGTCGCCACCTGGACGCGGTTCTGATTTGTTAACTACAATAGCCCTGCCTTGTACAGTTGCACCATTAAGCTCATCGATAGCTTTTTGGCCTTCTTCTTCGTCTGGCATCTCTACAAAACCAAAACCTTTACTTCTACCAGTAATTTTATCTGTAATAATCTTTACAGAATCAACTGGTCCATAAGCCTCAAAAGACTCTCTTAAATCTGCCTCGCTCAAAGAGAACGGTAAGCTTCCAACGAAAATATTCATAAAAAATAATTAATTATTTGTTCCTATAGGTGTTTGTGCTCTTACAAATGTAATCTTATTTACTTAGAAAACACCATTTTATTTTTATTTAATAAAATTTTAATAATAGACACATTGTGTACACAAAAAACCCCAAACCTAAGTTTGGGGTTTTGTTTTATTGTCCTGTTGCAGCAACCAGCGGTACTTTATAAAATACGCCGTCGGCAAAATACACTATCGTGCCTTCATCATTAACAGCATTAAAGCGAAAACTACCCGAAATATACCCTTGGGCAATGTTAGTTTCCCTCACATCATCGCTAATTACTATTTGTCCCCTGCCGTTTTCCAGAGTGGTAGTATAATCATCTCCCACGCCACTTTCTGCAGCTATAGAATAGGAAGCCTGGCTTGGGTAAAGCACACCGCTATCATTTTTACCAAAAGAGTATGTACCCGGGCTTATATCTGAAGCCTTTAATACTATAGATTCAAATCCTGTAGATGCCGTTATGACAAGCGACCCATCACCTCCTATTGTTGCAGAAAAGGCATCAGCTCTCCACAAAGCATTATCTTTAAGACCCTGCACAGCCGGAGTATTAAATTTTATATCTTCTTCACACGAGGTAAAAGCAGCCATCAACACTAAAAGCGATAAAATTTTTTTCATTATTATATTGTTAGAAGGGGTAACTCAAATTTTACAACGACAAAAATAGTTTTTTATGGAATATATCCTAATCAAAAAGAGAGAAATCATAATAAAAATTAAAAATTTAAATTGAGCACATCAGAAAAAATCATAAATTTAGCGTTCGGGGTCTTTAGTCCAATAAACTTTTATATATTTGCACGCTTAAATAATCAGGGGTCGGGAACCCCACAATAATCTAAAAGATGCCTGTAAAAATCAGATTACAAAGACACGGTAAAAAAGGAAAACCATTTTACTGGGTAGTAGCAGCGGATTCACGCTCTAAAAGGGATGGTAAATTTCTTGAAAAAATAGGAACTTACAACCCAAACACTAACCCTGCAACAATTGAGTTAGATCTTGAAAGTGCTGTACAGTGGCTGCACAATGGTGCACAACCTACAGATACTGCAAGAGCTATCCTATCTTACAAAGGTGCTCTACTTAAACACCACCTTGATGGCGGTGTACGTAAAGGCGCTCTTACACAAGAACAGGCAGATGCTAAATTAGCAACATGGTTTGATGAAAAATCAGGCAAAATTGATGCTAAAAAAGATGGCCTTTCTACAGCTAAAGCTGATGCTAAAGCAAAAGCACTTGAAGCTGAGAAAAAAGTAAACGAAGATCGTATTGCTGCTGCAAAACAAGCTGAGGCTGACCTTGCTGCTGCAAATGCTCCTGCTGCTGAAGAAGCTACAGAAGAAACGGCTGACGAAAACACAGAAGAAACTCAGGCATAATTTTAAAGGCATCATGCGTAAAGAAGATTGTTTCTATTTAGGCAAGATAGCCAAAAAATTTAGCTACAAGGGCGAAGTACTGGCATGGCTGGATACGGACGAACCTGAGTTGTATGAAAACCTGGAATCGGTGTTTGTTGAAATACACAAACACCTGGTTCCATTTTTTATTCAGAGCAGTTCCCTGCACAAAAATGAATTCCTTAGGGTACGTTTTGAAGATATTGACAGCGAAGATGCCGCCGATGGTATTATGGGCTGCGACATTTACCTACCCCTTACCATGTTACCTAAACTGGAAGGTGATAAATTTTACTTTCATGAAGTTGTGGGCTTTATTGCCGAAGATGTTCGTCTGGGCGAAATAGGCACTATAGTTAACATAAACGACACCTCATCTCAGCCCCTTTTTGAAATTAAAAAAGGCGAAATAGAGATCCTTATCCCTATGATAGACCATTTTATTGTTAAGGTAGACCGCGACAATAAAAAAATAATACTTGATACGCCAGACGGGCTTATAGACCTTTACTTAAACGCATAGTTTTTTGTTTCAGGTTTAAAGTTTCAGGTTTTGACACTATTAAGATACCAATCTATTATCATTTATCATCCCGCATTTATTACAATCCCCCATTAGTCTTCAGTAATATCCATAATTTGGGTTTTCAATCTGAATTCTGAAATCTAAATTCTGAAATTATCATGTTCTCCTTTAAGCAATTTAATATACAACAGGATAAAACCGCCATGAAGGTAGGCACCGACGGTGTATTGCTGGGAGCATGGGCACCGCTGGAAAACAGCCCCTACTCTATTCTTGATATAGGCGCCGGGACCGGTTTAATAGCCTTAATGCTTGCACAGCGCAGCCATGCCGAGCAAATTGATGCCTTAGAGATTGACGATGATGCTTATGAACAGGCCGTAGATAACTTTGAAAATTCGCCGTGGGGAGACAGATTGTTTTGCTACCATGCCGGGCTTGATGAATTTATGGAGGAACCCGAAGATGAGTATGACCTTATTATAAGCAACCCTCCTTTTTATACCGAAGACTACACCAGTGGTAATAAGCAGCGCGACACAGCACGCTTTGCAGCATCACTTCCCTTTGAAGACCTTGCCGAAGCTGCCGGGCTTTTATTATCTGAAAAAGGTGTGTTTGCCATTATATTGCCACACAAAGAAGAGGTAAATTTTATTGCTTTAATGCAGGAAGAGGGTTTAACACCCTTTAAAATTACCCGTGTAAAAGGCACACCAACATCAGATATTAAGCGTAGCCTTATAGCTTTTAGCTATACTGAAAGCACTCCTGAAGTTGAAGAACTGGTTATAGAAACTGCACGCCATGAATATACTGCCGAATATATAGCCCTTACGCAGGATTTCTATTTGAAAATGTAATTTACCTATAAACTTTAAGTCCAAAAGACGGTACAACAAAAGCACCCTTTGGTGCCTTTAAACCTCTTTCGTTATAATACCTTGCAAGGCGCTCATTCTCGTTTATCCATCCTTTTTTAATAAAAAAGTCAGGCTGGTGGCAGTAAACAGGTGCTGCACAATCAAAAGCTTCATAGGCAATAAAAGCTCCTTTGGTTTCTTTAGTTTCCATAATTTTACCATTGGCATCGCAGGCACCAAGGCCTTCCACCCCTACATACAAGCCCTCTTCAGGAAATTTTATATTGTATGCAGCAAGGTCGAGTTCGGCAAGCCCCTTTGCTCCTTTTTCTACAAAACCTATAATATTTGCAGGCGTTACCTCATCTCCCGGATGATGGCCGCCCACAGTAGATTTATAAAAATGCAGGCGATAGGCAAAACGGAATTTAGACTTTAAAATTCTAAACAAAAAAGACTTTACGTAAGTAGCATTACCTGTAGTATTTGTAATGTAAACAGCATCTGTAAATCCTGCTGCCGTACCGCCGGAATCAAACATTTTTTTATCGGCATAACCCACAGCAACAACATTTGCACTTCCCGTTATTACCACTTCGTCCAGTTCAAAAGCATTGGGCTGTAATAAAACCTCTGCACCAACATCTGCTTTCTTAATTGTTTTATCCATAAAACCTATACACGAAATTTCGAGCACATCATAATTACTCACGCTAATTTTTACACTACCATCCTGATTACAATAATCCTGAGATACCGGCTCCTGATTATGCCTTGCCAAAACCGTTGCAAAAGGCACAGGCTCTTTAGTAACAGCATTTAAGACGATAAAAGTTTGCGCTTTAATTGTACAGCAAAACAGCACTAATAGTATGGTGTAAAATAGCTTCATAAGAGTAGACAATAAGATAGCCAATATTAATCAAAAAGTTGGCTTGCAGCTAAACTGTCGCTAATAATTCAATTTTTATTAAAAAATGCAACAAACAATTATTGAATTGTTAGAATTCTGTTTACATTTGTTTTAGTCAAAAACATAAACAAATGAGACCCGATCTATTCCAGGCCCCTGATTACTATAACCTTGATGAGTTATTAACCGATGAGCACAAAATGGTGCGCGACGCTGCCCGCGAGTGGGTAAAGCGTGAGGTTTCACCCATTATAGAAGATTATGCCCAAAAGGCAGAATTCCCTAAACAGATCATTAAAGGCCTTGCCGATATAGGCGCTTTTGGCCCCTATATACCCGAAGAATATGGCGGCGCAGGCCTCGACCAGATTTCTTACGGACTTATCATGCAGGAAATAGAGCGTGGCGACAGCGGTGTAAGGAGTACTGCATCGGTACAGTCATCGCTGGTTATGTACCCAATATGGAAGTATGGGTCTGAAGAGCAACGGGTAAGATATTTACCTAAACTTGCATCGGGCGAATTTATGGGCTGTTTTGGCCTTACCGAGCCTGACCACGGATCGAATCCGGGTGGCATGATAACCAATTTTAAAGATAAAGGCGACCACTACCTGCTTAACGGTGCCAAGATGTGGATAAGCAACGCCCCTTTTGCAGATATTGCTGTAGTATGGGCTAAAGATGAGGCTGGCAGGATTCACGGCCTTATTGTAGAGCGCGGCATGGAAGGCTTTACTACCCCCGAAACGCACAATAAATGGTCACTTAGGGCTTCGGCTACCGGCGAATTGATATTTGACAACGTTAAAGTGCCTAAGGAAAACCTTTTACCTAACAAGTCAGGGCTTGGCGCACCGCTTGGCTGTTTAGATTCCGCACGTTACGGTATTGCATGGGGTGCCATAGGTGCCGCTATGGACTGCTACGACACAGCCCTGCGCTACAGCCAGGAACGCATACAGTTTGACAAGCCTATAGGCGCCACACAGCTACAGCAAAAGAAGTTAGCCGAGATGATTACCGAGATTACCAAGGCACAGCTCCTAACATGGAGGCTGGGTGTTTTACGTAATGAAGGCAAAGCTACAACAGCTCAAATATCTATGGCTAAGCGCAATAACGTAGATATGGCACTTACCATAGCACGAGATGCACGCCAGATGCTGGGTGGTATGGGCATAACCGGTGAATATTCTATTATGCGCCACATGATGAACCTGGAGAGCGTAGTTACTTATGAAGGCACACACGATATTCACCTGCTTATTACAGGTATGGATGTTACCGGGTTTGCAGCTTTTAAATAATAGATTGATTGTTCTGACTGAGTATATATAAATAGCGGTAAACTGCTACACATATTGAAAATTACATTAAAGTGCCGCATCTTTATTTGCGGCACTTTTTTATTAATGCAGCGGTTAACTATAATTAACTTATCAACAAAAACCTTTGCGTAATGGCATGCGTATATAATGTTGTAATTGGCGTTCAATATTATATGACCTTTGCCGTTTATATTGTACAAAGCCAAAATAAACAGGCATTATTATTGTATTGATAAAAACAATGGCAATACCAAATATTGCGCTAAAGCTTTTCTAATTTTGTAAAAAATACTGTTATGGACACAGCTACAATAAACAGTGTCATCCGTCCTCAAAGGGAGATACTGTTACAACACCCACTTTATGAGAGGGTAAAAACTATAGACGATTTAAGGCATTTTTTGCAGGGGCATGTTTACGCCGTATGGGATTTTATGTCGCTACTTAAAGCACTGCAGTCAAAACTAACTTGTACCCATGTGCCGTGGCTACCTGTGGGCAACCCGGAGATACGCTATCTTATAAACGAAATAGTACTGGCAGAAGAGACCGATATTAATATAGATGGCAAAAGGCAGAGCCACTACGAAATGTATATTGATGCCATGAAAGCATGTGGGGCGGATGTTACAGAGGTGGCTGAATTTTTAGAAGATGTGGTTAGCACCCAGAACATTTTTGTATCTATAAAACAAAGCCCGCTGCATAGTGGTATTAAGGCATTTCTTGATTTTACTTTCAGGGTTATTGAGGAAGGCAAACCGCACGAAATTGCTGCTGCATTTACTTTTGGCCGTGAAGACCTTATACCAGGAATGTTTACCGAAATATTGCGCAACTTTGAGGCTAACTTTCCTGAGGCTGATCTTAGTAAACTTATCTATTATTTTGAAAGGCACATAGAACTTGATGCCGACGAGCATGGCCCTATGGCAATGCAAATGATTGCAGAGCTTTGCGGTAATGACGACCAGAAGTGGAGAGAAGTTGAAGAAATATCTCAAACTGCACTCGAAAGGAGAATAGGCCTTTGGGATGCCATAGAAGAAAAAATGCTTCATGAAGACTTAGCGTCGATATAAAGATTAGACAAATTATACCGAATAATTCAAAGCCCTGACCAATATCAGGGCTTTTTCATTTTTTTTTCACTTTTGTGTTACAAATTTTCTTTTTGTCAGTCCTATACCTGATATTTGCCTTAACACAATTTTAACCATAATGAAAAAAACTACCATTAAAGCCTGTATGCTTATTGCCGCAGGTTTGCTTACCCTTGGCATGAATGCTCAAAGTAAAACAAAAGCCAAAATTAAAAAACCGGGGGAACCTACAGAATTTGTAAAATGTGCTACTGTAGAGTATGAGGCACTTTTACACAAAAACAACCCAAACCGTGCAACGACTGACAGGTTTGAAACCTGGATCGCTTCAAAAATTGAAGCACGCAGAACACAGCGTTCTGCACAAAATGTAAATGATGTAGTTACTATACCTGTAGTTGTGCACGTTTTGCATAATGGTGATGCTGTAGGCGTTAACGAAAATATATCTGAAGGGCAAATCCTGTCGCAAATCACGGTTTTAAACCAGGATTACAGCAGAGAAGCAGGTACCCGCGGTTTTAACGATAACCCTGTAGGTGCAAGTATGGATATTGCTTTCTGTATGGCGCAAAGAGACCCATTCGGATTAGCATCTAACGGCATTGTACGCCATAACATTGGATCTGATAGACCATGGGATATGGAAGAGCTCGAACTTGTTAAAGCACAAACACAGTGGGATCCGGAAAAATACCTAAACATTTGGGTAGTTAACCAAATTGTAGTATCGGGCATTTATGAACTTGCCGGTTATGCACAATTCCCTACAGATTCCGGCCTTAATGGCCTTGATGAGGGCACCGGCACTGCTGCCGAAACCGACGGTGTTGCCTTAGGCTACCTTTACTTTGGTTCGGAAGAAATTTACCCTGCGGGCTCTTACAGCCCGGACAGAAATTTAGGCCGCGCTGCCAGCCACGAAATAGGTCACTTTTTTGGGCTTAGGCATATATGGGGCGACGAAGACAACTGTACTGCCGACGATTATTGTGCCGATACCCCTATTGCCCGTACTGCTAACAGTGGATGTCCTGACGCAGGGTTTGACTCTTGTACAACAAGGCCGGGCACTGATATGTTTCAAAACTACATGGATTATACCAATGATATCTGCCAGAATATTTTTACTGCAAACCAAAAAGAACGTATGCAGGCAGTACTGGCAAATTCGCCAAGAAGGCTTTCGCTAACAACATCTAACGGTTGTGTTCCGGGAGAAACGTTTGATAATGATGGTTCATTAAACCTACAGGGTTTAACCAGTACTTGTAGCAATACTATTTCGCCGGCGATTGAATTAACCAATACCGGAAATAACACACTTACATCGGCTGTTATTAACTACGCTGCAGATAACGATGCCATAGCAACTTACAACTGGACCGGAAGCCTTTCAAGCGGGGAAACAACCTCTATAGCTGTACCGCAATTAACCTTTACTTCCGGAACGCATACTTTTACAGCCTCTATAACATCTGTAAATGGTACGGATGATCAGGCACCATCTAACAATACAAAAACACAAAACTTTACCATTTTACCAAGTTTTAATACTTCTGAAATTGTGTTTACAATTCGCACAGATCAATATGCCGAAGAGACAATTTGGTATATAACAAATAGCGCAGGCGATTTTGTAGCTGGTAACGTAAATTTTGAAGACCCTGAAAATAGTGAGCCTTACGAAAATGAAACAGTATATACTCACAGCATTGATGTAGAAAATAATGAGTGCTATACCTTTACAATATTAGACTTCGGCTACGACGGAATTTGCTGCGAATATGGTAACGGGTACTACAACATAAAAACTGCCAACGATGTATTAATTACAAGTGGTGGTGCTTATGCAGACCAGGAATCGTTTACCTTTAGTGTTAACACTATATTGGGTACAGACAATAAAAATGCAGTAAAAAGTGGTATTAAATTATATCCTAACCCATCGCACAATGTTATAAACATTACCGTACCACAAGCTACTACCCTGCCGGATGCTTATACTGTTTATAACAATCTTGGCCAAATGGTTAGCACAGGTAAAGTAAACAGCAACAACCAGGAACTTAATATCTCGGGTTATGCTAATGGTGTTTACTTTATAAAACTAAGCGGTAGTGGTACTTCACAAACGTTACAGTTTATTAAATACTAAGTATAAAACTTTTTTTTATAACGAACCCCCGGCACTGCCGGGGGTTTTGTGTTTACAGCAAAAGCTGTATCTATATGTTCTTGCCCACTACTTTGGGCAATACGGTTTGTTTAAGCCCTTCCATTACAAACTTCCATAAAAAGTTAAACACCGATTTGTCTTTGTTGCGCTCTACCGCAACGTTCACTTTTTTAAGGTCGCCATCGGTATCATTTTTAACTAACAGGTTACCTACGGCACTAACCAGCTTATTTTTCTTTTTACCATCTTTTTTATAGATATCCACCTTAAGGTCTTCATACTTTATGGCAAATGTGCCCGTGGCACGCTCGCGGTTACCGTTTAAAACAAACTGAACATCTTTAAGGTTTCCGGTTGTTTCGGCATTCATAAGTGGTTTAGAAACAGGATTTGCGTCTTCGCTGTTTAGGTTTTGCAAATGCCCGGCAATGGTAAATGCATCGCTTACGTCGGGTGTATTAAAACTCCATTTTACGCTTAGCGGTGCTTTTTTCATAAAGAGGCATTGCACATCTATAGTAGTGGCAGGCAGTTTATCTTTTTTATTTACAGGGCTGTATACATTAGCAATTGTGGCATAAAATTTAGAAAATACAACCTTAGCCGTAGGTTTACTAAAGGTTAGCTGCTCTTCATATTCTATCAGGCTGTTTTTTAGTAATAACTTCTCTACTTTCAGGTCAAATTTTATAAACCTCAGCAGTTCGCTATACAGTTTTTTACGTGTAGGGTCGTCTGTCGGTTCTTTACTGCGGTAAATATTGGCAAACACTTTTTCTAACGATACTTCGGGTGCATGCACATAAAGCACATTATTTACAAAACCCCAGTCGGCTTTAGGCACAGTAATTTTATTAACCTGAAGGTTAAACTGGTCGAGTTCTTTAGAAATAGCCTTAACAAACTGAGGACGCGTTTGCTTGGGTATCATCCTGAAGTTATGTATAGCAAGCGTACTATCTGTAGATGTTATTTTATTGAGGGTAATATTGTAAAAAGGGCCGGCATTATAGAAAAGGCTGTCGCAGGCAAAGCTATAATCGCGATAGCGTACCGGCACGTTTTCTTTTACGGTGGCACTGTCTACAGTTATTTTATTCAGATCGAAAGTAATATTAGATGCCTTAAGCATGGGATTCTTTTTTGCATCTACCATTTTAAAATTACCATGGCGCACCTCAAGGCTCCCTGTTTCTATTACATTTTTAAAAGGCTTTTCTACGTCATCTTCAACATTATATTTCTTCTCGCGGTGGTACATAATAATTTCGGGCGTATCTATAATAACGCGGCTTACCTTAATGCGATTGTTTTTGTACAGCTGCCATAAGCTCAACCCGTTAACGCTAATAGATTTTATCTGACCAAAAATGCCGTTTTTAACAGCTTCCTGCATGGTATCTTTAGGTGCCAGGTAGGCATCATGCATTACAAAACTGCCACTAAGGATATTTATATCAAGCTTTTTATAATTAAGGTTATAAGGAAAACCCTTTTGCTCTTTTATGATGGTAGGAAGTTTAGCCGATACATAACGGCTTACGCCAAAGTTAAGCAGCACGAGTAATACAATAAGCCCCAAAATACCTATACCGATTTTTTTGAATAGTTTCATGAAAATAGATTATGAATGAAATTTACTACCAAAAAACTGCACCTCCATACTATTTGTGTTTTTATTAATATTTACATTAAAGCGTTAAATAAAAGCAGGCTAAACGATTACATTAGTATGCTTGCATATTAAATTCGCAACATAATTTTATTTTGCCTTCAAAATTCTTACTTTGACAGCTTAAAATATGCAAAATAAATTATTATGAATGCATAATAAATTGCTGTATTTTATTGCGTAATCGATAATTTATTATAAATTTGATATGAAGATTATCAATTTGACAACTAACCTGAATTTTACTATGAGAAAATTATTATCCTTAACCATGATGGCTTTTGCGGCTACAACTGCCTTTGCAGGCGGCTATCGCGTAAGCCTGCAGGGTCAAAAACAACTTGCCATGGGCCATACCGGCGTAGGTGTGGTGCAAAGTGCCGAGGTTTTGTTTTTTAACCCGGCGGGTGCAGCATTCTTAAAAGACCGTTTTAACTTCTCTGTTGGTGGTAATGGCCTTTTTGCCAAAACAAGATTTCAAAATGAGGCCAACAACTGGAAGGCATCTACAGAAAATTTTGGTAACCCTTTTGAAATATATGCATCGTATCGTGCTACCGACTGGTTAACCGTAGGCCTTGCAGTATACACCCCTTACGGCAGTGCTGTAGAGTGGGACAAAAACTGGGTGGGTGCTAACCTTGTAAATAACATCGATCTGGAAGCTGTATATATCCAGCCTACAATATCTGTAAAAATTAACGACCAATTAAGTATTGGCGGTGGGCCAATATATGTTACCGGCGGTGTAGAGCTTAACCGTAACCTTAGCAGGAGCCTTAATGAAAATGAAGTACCCCTGGGCGAAAATGGCAACCCCGCAGAAGTTACCATCAGGGCTAAAAATGTTACTGCATGGGGATGGACAGCAAGTATGATGCTTAACCCTACAGAAAACATAAGGGTGGGTGTAAACTATCGATCTGAAATTACTATGGAAGCGCGTAATGGCAGTGCACAATTTAACCACGTGCCTGCATTTGCCCAGGGTACATTTAGCAATACTACCTTTAATGCCGATTTGCCTTTACCGGCAGAGCTTACAGCAGGTTTCTCTGTGCAGCTTACAGATAAATGGCTTGTAGCATTAGATTATAATGTGGCTTTTTGGAATGTGTACAAAAACCTGACGGTAGATTTTGCAAATAACATACCCACATCTGTTAACCCACGTAACTATAAAGATGCAAGCACCTACCGCATAGGTGCACAATACAAGCCTAATCAGAAATTTGCTTTCCGTGCCGGTTATTACTTTGACGAAAGCCCTGTACAGGACGGTTATTTTGCCCCGGAAACACCAAGAAATGACTCTATGGGCTTTACCGGCGGTTTAACCTACCAGATAACCCCTAAACTGGGTATAGACGCATCATTCCTTTACCTGCACTTTAAAGAAACTACCAACTCTTACAACTATACTGCCGAAGACGGTACGCCATACTCTTTTGGCGGAACTTACAAAAATGTGGTATTCTCTCCGGGTGTTGGTTTAACTTATAGCTTTTAATAAAATTTGCCATGAAAAAAAATACACTTCTATATTTAGCTATACTGGCAGCAGCCGGATTTACAGCCTGCGAGCCGGAGTTTGAACACAACCTTACAGACGCTGACTACAGCGCCGGCGAGGCAGATTTTACAAGGTATGTGGCCGTGGGTAACTCACTAACATCCGGTTATATGGATGGCACCGTGTCTCGCATTGGCCAAACGTACTCGTTTCCTAACCAGCTGGCACAGCAGTTTAAAATTGTGGGTGGCGGCGAATTTACACAGCCAAGCTATGCCGATGATGTAAACAACCTGGGAGGTATATCTGGCCTGCCCGGCTTTAATACCCGCCTGATTATTGATGCGGGAGCGGGTGGCCCTGAGCCTATTGCAGGCACAAGCACTGTTACGCTTACAGCTCAGCAAAAGGCTTACAACAATATGGGGGTTCCGGGAGCTAAGTCTTTCCACTTGCTGGCCGCGGGTTATGGTAACCCTGCAGGGCTTGCGCTTGGGCTTGCCAACCCCTACTTTGTGCGCCACGCCACATCACCTACTACTACAGTATTGGCAGACGCTTTGTCGTTAAACCCAACATTCTTCACTAACTGGATAGGTGCTAACGATGTATTGTCGTACGCTACATCCGGAGGCATTGGTGTAGACCAGACGGGTAATATTAATCCTAATACTTACGGCGGCAACGATATTACAGACCCTACTGTATTTGCAGGTACATATACTGAAATAATCAGGCAATTAACGCTTAATGGTGCTAAAGGCGTTGTTGCTACTGTGCCAAACATCACATCAATTCCGTTCTTTACAACAGTACCTTACAACCCACTTACCGCTTCAGCTATAGGCGACGGGGATGCTACTGTTGGCCTTGCCAGCATTCGTAGGGCAAATGCGCAATTATATGGCCCACTTAACCAGATACTAACTGCTTTTGGACAACCGGACAGAATTCATCTTCTCTCTGAAACCGATGCTAACCCACTTTTAATAAAAGACGAATCGCTTGTTAATCTGGGCCCTCAAATTACAGCAGCTGCAGCAGGAAACCCTGCAACGGCACCATTTGCTACCATTTTAGGCCAAATTTACGGCCAGGCAAGACAGGCAACCGCACAGGATCTTGTACTACTTACAACACGATCTGTAATTGGTGAGCCGCCACCAGGCATTCCGGCACCGTTCGACACTTTTGGGGTAGCCTATCCGTTACAGGATCAGCATGTATTAACCGCTGCCGAAGTAACACTTGTAAACAACGCAACTACAAACTTTAATAATGCCATTCGTGCTATTGCAGCAACAAAAAACCTTGCTGTGGCAGATATGAACGCCATACTTAATCAGCTTGTAACCGGTCTTAGAACTTCAGACGGACAGATATATACTGCCGATTACTTTAGCACCGCAAAGGTAAACACAGTATTATTTTCTCTTGATGGGGTTCACCCTAATGCAAGAGGTTACGCACTTGTAGCAAACGAGGTAATTAAAGTTATTAATGAACACTATAAAGCAAAACTACCCATGATAACCGCAGGTTACTATCCGGGAGCAACTATTTTGCCTTCAAACTAATTCTTAATATAATTTATTAAAGCACCGGTACATGCCGGTGCTTTTTTTATTTTTACATAAAATTACCTCATTCATGAAAACAATTGTAAAACTCCTCTTTACCACTTTCTTTGTACTAATGCTGGCGCATTTTATGCCCGGTGTACATGTAGACAGTTTTTATACAGCATTAATTGTAGCGGTTGTATTAGCACTGCTTAACATGTTTATAAAACCCATCCTTGTATTATTTACACTTCCGGTTACCATTTTTACACTGGGGCTTTTCCTACTCGTTATTAATGCGATTATTGTCATGCTGTGCGACCATCTTATAGATGGCTTTACAATAGTAGATTTTGTACATGCCCTGATATTTAGCCTCGTGCTATCTATTTGCCAGAGTATTGTGTCGGCATTTTACAGCGATAAATAAATATGCAGTAAATTATACCTTCTTTTTTTAAGGCCGTTGAAATACAATATTTTAAAAACTTGTATGAGTTGTAAAAAAGGTTTAATTTTGCATTCCGAATTTTATATAAGAAAACAATCTAAATAATGAATATTACAAGAGAAAATGTAGATGCATTGAACGCTATTGTAAAAGTATCTATTACAAAGGATGATTACAAAGCTAATGTAGATAAAGCATTATACAATTATAGAAAAACTGCATCACTTCCCGGCTTTAGGAAAGGTGTTGTACCGGTAAGCCTTATACAGAAACAATATGGTAAAACTGTATTGCTTGAAGAGGTTAACAAATTACTACAGTCTTCGTTAAACAACTACATGTCACGCGAGAAACTAAACATTCTTGGCAACCCGCTGCCTAAAGTTACAGAAGACTTTAACTGGGATGCCGAAGATTTTACTTTTGAGTTTGAACTTGGCCTTGCTCCTGAATTTACTGTAGACCTTACTGCTGCAAACAGCATTGTAAAATATACAATTACTGCAGATGAAGCAATGCTTGATGAGCAGGTAGCACGCATACAAAAACAGTATGGCAAACTTATACCTAAAGAAACTGCTGAAGCCGGTGATGATATTGCCGGTACTTTTAAGAACGAAGAAAAAGGTATTGACAGCCCTGCAACAATATCTGCAGAGATATTTGCTGATGCTGCTACCTTCGATAAATTTATTGGTAAAAAAGTGGGCGATGTAGTTACACTTGCTACTAAAGGTTTATTTGATGACGACCACAAACTTATGGATTACCTTAAAGTAGGCCATGATGATGTGCATGGACTTGATATTGAAGTAGAATTTGTTATTGAAGAAGTAAACACTACTGAGCCTGCAGAACTTAACCAGGAGCTTTTTGACAAGCTTTTTGGCGAAGGCAATGTAACTTCTGTTGAAGAAGTAAAAGCTAAAATTAAGGAAGATGCCGAGCAGCAGTTTATACAGCAGGCAGACCAAAAATTCCTTAACGATGCTACAGAAGCATTAATAAGCAATACTAAATTTGACCTTCCTGATACGTTCCTTATCAAGTGGTTACAAACAGCAGGTGAAAAACCTTTAACTGCTGAAGAGGCAGAGGCTGAATACAAAAGATCTGAAAACGGGCTTCGTTACCAACTTATAGAAGGTAAAGTTATGGCAGACAACAACCTGCAAATAACTTTTGAAGACCTTAAATCATATACTAAAGAGGTAATTAAAAAGCAAATGGCACAATTTGGCCAGCTTAACCCTACCGACGAAGATGTAGATGGTATCGTTGCACGTGTACTTGGTAACCAGGAAGAGGTTAAAAGACTTTCTGACCAGGTTATGAGCGAAAAAATGGTAAACCTTTACAAAGAAAAAGTACCTTTTACAACTAAAGAGGTTACTTATCAGGAGTTTATCAAAGAAATGTACGGAGAATAAATCTCACGAAAAATGATTATCTTTGAACGTCAGTCCGCCGGGACTGACGTTTTTTCGTTTCTTTTAAACAATTAAAAATTTTAAAAAGACTATGGACTACGGTAAAGAATTTAAAAAATATGCCACTAAACACCACGGTGTAAATAATTTATATTACGATAAACTTGTAAACCGCGTAACGCCTACAGGCCTTACACCTTACATCATGGAGGAACGCCAGATGAACGTTGCCCAGATAGACGTGTTTTCGCGCCTTATGATGGACAGGATCATTTTTCTTGGTACAGGTATAGACGACCAGGTTGCAAACATTGTACAGGCACAGTTGTTGTTTCTGGAAAGCGCCGATGCTAACAAGGACATTCAGATATACATTAACTCTCCGGGCGGCAGCGTTTATGCAGGCCTTGGTATGTATGACACTATGCAGTACATTAAGCCCGATGTAGCTACTATCTGTACAGGTATGGCAGCATCTATGGGTGCAGTGCTTTTATGCGCTGGTGCGGCAGGAAAACGTTCGGCACTTCCACACAGCAGGGTAATGATCCACCAGCCATCGGGCGGTGCTCAGGGCGTTGCTACAGATATGGAGATAAACCTTCGCGAAATGCTTAAGCTTAAAGAAGAGCTTTACGAGATAATCTCTAAGCACTCCGGCCAGGATTACGAGAAAGTACACAAGGACAGCGAGCGCGATTACTGGATGAAAGCTCCTGAAGCTAAAGAATACGGAATGATAGATGAGGTATTAACAAGAGAATAAAAAAGTCACAGTCGCAGTTTACAGTGTGCGGACTTACTGCGACTGAAAACTGTGACTGAAAACTAAAAAAATGGCTAAAGAAGTATTAGAGTGTTCTTTTTGCGGCAGGAAAAAGCCGGAAACTAATTTATTAATTGCAGGCATCAACGCGCATATATGCGACCGTTGTATAGAGCAGGCACATGGCATTGTACTGGAAGAGCTTAAACAAAGCGGATCTACGTCTCTTGCCGGAGAGCTTGACCTTAAAAAGCCTAAGGAAATAAGGGCATTCCTGGACCAGTATGTTATTGGGCAGGACCAGACTAAAAAAGTGCTTTCGGTTGCGGTATATAACCACTACAAAAGGTTAACGCAACAAAAAAGCGACGATGACGTAGAGATCGAGAAAAGTAACATCCTTATGGCGGGGCAAACCGGTACCGGTAAAACCCTTGTAGCAAAAACCATTGCGCGCATGCTTAATGTGCCGCTGGCTATTGTAGATGCTACTGTACTTACCGAAGCAGGCTATGTGGGCGAAGATGTAGAAAGCATTCTTACCCGCCTGTTGCAGGTTGCCGATTATGATGTTGCTAAAGCAGAGCGTGGTATTGTGTTTATTGATGAGATAGACAAAATTGCCCGCAAGAGCGATAACCCGTCTATTACCCGTGACGTTTCGGGCGAAGGAGTTCAGCAGGCTTTACTAAAATTGCTTGAAGGTACTATTGTAAACGTTCCGCCTAAGGGTGGGCGTAAGCACCCTGACCAGAAATTTATTGAGGTAAACACCCAGAACATACTGTTTATTGCAGGTGGCGCTTTTGATGGTATAGAGCGCATTATATCTAAAAGGCTTAACCGCCAGGCTGTAGGTTACAGTACATCGCGCAATGCAGATAATATTGATAAAGACAATTTACTGCAATACATTATCCCTAAAGACATTAAGGATTTCGGGCTGATACCGGAGATCATTGGGCGTATGCCGGTGCTTACGCACATGGATCCGTTAGACAGGGAAACGCTTCGTGCTATCCTTACCGAGCCTAAAAATGCCCTGGTTAAACAGTACAAAAAACTGTTTGCTATGGATGATGTAGACCTTTCTATATCAGACGATGCACTGGATTACATTGTAGATAAGGCTTTAGAATACAAGCTTGGTGCCCGTGGACTTCGTTCTTTATGCGAAGCCATTCTTACCGAAGCAATGTATGAACTGCCGGGAAGCGATGAAAGAACCCTGAGCATTGATAAAGAGTATGTAGACCACCACCTTAACAGGACATTGCTTAAAAGACTTAAAACAGCTTCGTAGCGGTAAGTGATCAGTATTCAGTCACAGTCTTCAACATGGGTAGTCATTGCGAGGAACGAAGCAATCTTTTGCTTTTAATCTTTGTAACACAGCGATGACGGACCAAAAAATGGAATGACAAATAAAATAGTAAAAGCAGGATAAGTAATTGTCCTGCTTTTGTTTTGTTATCTCTGCAACTAAAGGCTTACATTATCAGTTGATTATTTTATAACCCGCTATAGTCAGACAATTAGATAAGATATTTCAATTAGAAAATTGAATATGAATAATATATTAAATACCATTTATCTTTTATATTCTTAAATTCATAATTAATATCATATCCAGAATCTTCGTTATATCTTCTATAAGTTACTACTGAGTCTGATTTAATAATATCTTCTTTATTATATCTGTGGTTGTCTTATTTTTAAAGTCCTCAACCGAGTAAAAAATAAAATTTTCCTTATCCCATAAATATATGATTGCTCAGAGCCTGTTCCCATTTCATCAGAATTAAATCCTTTCAAAGGGAATTTTATTCGGGTAAATTTAAATATAGAATCAGAGCGAAATTTTGTGAAAAATTCGTCAAAATCCTCCTCTGGAACTTTTATAGTCAAAGATTTTTCGATTGAATTATTCTCAATTCGTTCTTTTTTTTCTACATTATTACAACCTATAATTATTTTAAAAAATAGTAGCAACAGAAAAAATTTATAATTCATGGTTTAATGTTATTAATTACCAAATGGTCTTTGTACTGGTAAATATATATATATCATTGGGTGATGCCACCCCTTACGGATGGAATATGGTCCACCTAACCTCGACCTTAGTGAAAAACTGTAGTACTGCATTCTTGTAATAGTAACCATCAATACAATCTATGGTTACTATCTTCGTCACATCGGTAACAACTTTCTCTATCTTAACCTGCCGCAATATCAAGATAATTTATTTTTCGTGTTGTAAAATAGCTATCTAAGTGCCACAAGACTGTAGAAGAGTTTAACGGCTCCTATAATTATATCTTAGAATCATCTAGCAAGGTTTAACTATTAACAATGATCTCCCCAGTTCGGGGAGATTATTGTTAATATAACGCTACATCTAATCCGACACATTACCTTCTTGAATATTCGATTTCCTGTGTAACTAACAAATAATAATTTACATCATTTTTACTTATTCTTAAAGTATCATTATTTACCTTTTTCGATAACACATAAGGAGGTTTAATATCTCGCAATTTTATTAAACCATTTTTAAAATGAACTATTGAATAACCACTTATTCCACCCGCATTATATAATACGTTATTTAAGTACAAACCATTTCTATCGAAAGATATACTCGTGACATATAAATCATTTAGTTTTGTTTCAAATTTTATTTTTGGAGCAATTTCACGTTTATTCAAATCTCTTTTATTCATTACATAGAAATATAGTATTCCCAGTAAAAAAAGCGGAATGTAAATTGTTAAAATTAATTTCTTTTTTTTCATTATTTCTTAATTATCTTATTCCAATGATTTAAATTAAATAATTCTATAACCCTTATTTTTTACATCTAGTCCACTTGGATCTCTATATAATACAGGATTATCTTTAAAAGCAGACTACGGCGATGTACTATGATGTGTAACAGGGTCTATTATTACCCGTCGCGATCTCTGGATCATATTGGCTCCAGTCCCATTCCACACATGTTAAACCCCAGCTCGTCCTGCAGCTCTGCACTAAGTGCTGTATGTTTGTTAAAGCTTTATCAAAGTTCTAACTCCATAATCGTTGTACTTATACTTCTAAGTTTTCTTACGAAATCACCTCAACAACGAGAAATGCCCCTTAACCACCCTGCCGTCCGGCAAGGTAAGCACATACCAATAATATGTACTTGGCAATGTGCTTCCTTTAAAGGTAACATCCCAACCGGGGTCATTACGGTCTACATTACTAAGCAATTTACCATAGCGGTCGTAAAAATATAATGTACCATTAAAATAAGCAGACACGTTAAGGCCGGCAATCCTCCAGTAGTCGTTGGCAAGGTCACCATTAGTTGAAATGCTGTTGGTGGTTATATAGTGGGTTTTGAGGAAATCATAAAAACATCAGGTTACAGTTGTTATAATTATTCATAAAATCCTCGATAATCTCAAAACAAACATAAAAAGACCTCCTAAAGGAAAACAACCAATATTTTCTTCCAGGAACAGATAATTTCTCATTCTTTCCGAACCTAATATACAGTCCGGCTATTATTAATAGTGCAGGCGAAATTAAATCGCTATAATCTTTATTTATCATATACGTTATTTAGATCCGTTTAATGAAATTTATTTTGCGTAATTAGAATAATCCCTTATGGATAAATCCTCTGCCTTTAATATTTTATTAAGACTTACAAAATTTCTATACTCTTCGAAGCTCATCACCTTAGAAAGTGAATCTTTTTTTATGCAATGAACTAAAAAGAATAATTTTTCGTTGTCAATTTTTTTAGGTTGGTTTATAATAGCTGTAGTATCATAAACAAACATTATATAATTTTCATCAACGCTATAATCAAATGCTCCATGACCAATAATAAATTTATGATCTCTAACAACTATATTTGAATAGCCACCATCTTCCTCATATACATAATTGGCAGGAAGCTCATACGTTGTATCTGATACCTGACAACTGTAGATTGTAAAAACAAACATTAATAAAGATATTTTTTTCATATTATTATTTTATCTCAACAATGAAAAATGCCCTTTCACTACTCTGCCGTCCGGTAAGGTAAGTACATACCAATAATCAGTACTCGGCAACGGGCTTCCTTTAAAGGTACCATCCCAACCGGGACCATTACGGTCTACATTGCTGAGCAATTTACCATAGCGGTCGTAAATGTATAAAGTACTATTAAAATAAGCCGATCCGTTAAGCCCGGCAATCCTCCAGTAATCGTTGGCAAGGTCGCCATTAGGGGTAAAATATTTTGGGATAGAAAGCACCGCAACCTGCTGCTTAGTGATACCACATCCCTGGCTGTCGTATACATACAGTGTATGCAACCCGGCAGTAACATCTTTAAAATAAGACTCTGCCTGCCATGGCCCGTTTGGCTTATCAAGGCTGTACAGGTAGGTAGTGCTTACGTCCCCCGCAGGCGACACCACAACGGCAACCGTATTGGCATCGCGCAGGTCTTCTACAATAACATCATTAATAACAGCAACATTACTGGGCACTACAGTTACAATACGCACTTTACCGCAGGGTGTATCAGGATAGGTAACATCGGTAACAGTAACGGTATAAACACCCGGCTCATTAATACTAATAGTAGCCGTAACAGCACCGGTAGACCATAAGTAACGCAAATTTGTTCCGCGTATTCCGGCATCAAGCGTTATATAATCGCGGGTATTAAGGCATACCACAGCGGTATCGGTAACATCTATATTGGGCAACGGATAAACATCTAATATTATTTCCTGCAGGGCAGTACATTCGTTATTAATTTCTATACGGGCGTAGACATTCTGGCGATTAGCAATTGTGTTAGTATATGTACTGCTTACAGGGTTTTGCTCTAACAACGCATCATTTTCGGAGGCGTAATATGCAACCGAATTTGCCGGTGTTTCAATATTAAGGCTGGTTAAAACAAATTCAGCCAGACCATCTTCAGTACCGTCATCATCACAACGTGCAAGGCTTAAAGGGGCTACCGTATTCGTAGTAACCTGAAGCGTTAACGGTAATATCCTGAAACATCCGGTAATAGTATTGCTTACCTTAGCCGTTATTTGTTGCGGATTTGAGGTATTTGTAAAGGCACCGGTAATACCATCGGTATCATTTTCCGCATCAGTTACAGAATTGTAATAGGTTACAGCAAGGTCGGCATTGCTGTTAGTAAATTGCATATCGGCTTGGGTAAGGTTAAAATCGGTAAAACCATCAGGGTTAGTACCAAGGTCGCATTGTACAAGTACAGCCGCCTGATTATTTACCGGCAGGGCATTAACCACAAGCGTAACTGGTACTATTGCGAAACAAGCGGGATATACATCGTTAACTATGCGGGCATACACCAGTTGCGAATTTGGCGTATTATTATAGAAACTTTGCTGTAACATACTGTTAGCTGTTTGCGCCTGTGCAGCAGCCTCAGATGTGTAGTAAGTTATTGTAAAACCGGCACCCTGTATTAACTGTGCAGTAACATTTGCAAGTATAAAAGTTGCTTTGCCATTTGTATCATTGCCATCCTGTGCATCATCACAAATACCAAAAGTAGTGTTACCCAAAACCGGGGTATTAGATGCGTTGATTTGAAAAGAAGTAGTAACGTAACAATTGCTGTTCCTGTTATTCTGAACCCTTACGTAAAGCGTTTGCGGGTTTACTGTATTGGTATAAACGTCCGGCAGCGGCTGTACCATAGCATCGGCATCTTCCTGGCTTGCAAAATACCGTACCGTAAAATCGGCTGCATTTTGTGTGCCAAGTATTATTGAGTTAACAGCGGCCAGATTAAAATCGGCTGCCCCATTATTATCAGGGTCACACTCTGTAAGCGGTGCAGGAGCATTAGCTACAGGCATGGCACTAATAGTTATTGTTTTTTGTATGGTCTCTGTTTCACCCGCACGGGTTATGGCAGCCGTAACATTATACTCTCCCGGGGCGGCATAAAGGTGCTGTGGCGCGTCCTGAACAGATGTTGCAGAGCCATCGCCAAAATTCCATAAAACAGCATCATAAGTATTACTTACCTGAAGCCTGAAATCTGTAGGCACACCCTGGCAACTGCCGGTAGCTATAATATTTGCCGTAAAAAGCGATGTAATAAAAGGCGGCAACCCAAATATAGATATCGAGCCTGCAGGGAGGGGCACATCCATAGTTCTGTAACCGCATAGTATTCCATCCTCTTCAGGGTTATTTATTACATCTATAGCGCTACCACCATTTACGGCACGATATATCTTACCGTTAGGGCCAAGCTGTAATGATGTAGAGCTTTGGTTAGTAGAGAGTAATACTTCAGATGTTGGTATATCTGTATTAAGCAAATCAAACTGCACTACCCTGCCCAGGCTTTCGCGCTCATCATAAGATACATATAGTTTTTTAGCCAACGGCGAAAACTCCAATCCGTAAGGGTTCATAGTATCTTTTACAAGCACAGGGTTAGATAACTGTCCGGTAGCATTATCAAAATTGTACAGGTAAACAACGCCATTATTAACAGCAAGATCTGTAACGGTGCCTATTTGCTGGTGTGCAATTGCAATATACTTCCCATCGGGCGATGCTTTTATACAGCCTATAGCGTTGCGCCGATACCCGCTTATGGGTACCGCCGGATTCATTGGGGTTACTACAGGAGACTCTGTAACGCCATTTTGTCCTACAAAAAACGAATAAAACTTATCTATAAATTGTGTTACCACCCAAAAGCCGGTACCGTCGAGATTTTTTACCGCTGTTACCTTTTCAGAGCATTTGTATTTAGCTTCATCTGTACTATCAGGATTATAAGTATACAACTGCACGTTGCGGGTAGTAATATCGCCAATGCTGCCATTAGTACCTGTAATAGAAAGATCTACTACAGAATAATTAAGCCCGTTATTAAAACCGTCATCGCTATTGGGAACGGTATCGCCATTGCCGTAATCGCCGGTAAACTGGTTTGGGTAAACAGCAGCGTTAAGATGATGGGGCTCGTCTACCGTAAAAATATAGTAAATATTAGGGTCATTCTTTTTAGGTAATATTATTGCCGACTGCGTGCTTGACGGATCGCCCAACAAACCTGTACCGCCAAAATAATTGCCATTAGGCATTAGTACATGGTTACGGTCCCATACGCTTCGTCCATCGGTATAAAATAAAAGGTTACCCTCAGTGTCAGATATAGAGCTGCAACCTTCATTTGTATTCATCCGGCTGCCACTAAGCGGCACTACAGAACCATCGTTTAAAAACTGTATACCGGCACCCCTGCCAAAGTACCAGTTGTTAGCCTCCTTTTGGGCAAATATGGGTATTGTAATAAGGAGTAGTAATAGGAGGGTATAATTTTTCATTAAAATGCAATTATATCAAAATTAAAGTATTTTAGCTTACCTCCATTAAAAGATCCGTTTATATTTACCTCGAAAATATATGCTTTCACCTCATTATTAAAGCACCCACACATAATTATAGCTATTTTTGTTTATTATCCCTGTAAATGGCAACAAAACCACAAAACTACGTATTGCATATATTAGGATGCCTGTTATTTATAAGCATTCCCATACTCTCTTCTCCTGATCTTGATTCAAACAGGGAACTGTTCGATCTTGCCCCTTTTCGCAGTAATTTCCTGGCATACCTGCTTTTGCTTGGTTTTTTTTACTGCAATTACCTGTACCTCATACCACGTTTTTATTTCACCCACAAATACCTCCTGTTTTTTATAGGCATTGCCCTTTGCTTTGTTGCGGTTTCTTTTTTGCCAAACCTGCTCATGCCCAATATGCCAGATGTTATAGCCATGCCCAATATTCACAGCATACCCCCTAACGACGATATGCCCGGAGGAATGATACCTGATGGTGTGCGCCCCAATGGGGCTACGCGTTTTTTCTTTTTGCCGTCTATGCAGGGTGGCTCGCTGTTGCAGTTTTTACTGGTATTCTCACTATCCTTTTTTTTGAGGGTAAACCAGCGCCTTGCCCATATACAAAGCGAAAAGCTTAAAACAGAGGTTTCTTACCTGCGTGCCCAGATAAATCCGCATTTTTTGTTTAATACCCTTAACAGCCTGTATGCACTCGCACTCGAAAAATCGGACGCAGCACCCGAAGCTATTTTAAAATTATCATCTATGATGCGCTATGTTGTTACAGAGAGTGGCCGTGACCGTGTAGCGCTCGACAACGAAATTAATTACATAAAAAACTACATTAGCCTGCAACAGCTTCGCATGGATGGTAATATCCCATTTACCTTTATAGTTACAGGCAGTACCACGGGCAAATACATATCGCCGTTGCTGCTTATCCCTTTTATAGAGAATGCTTTTAAGTATGGACTTAACCCTGAAGAAAATAGTAACATTGCTATACACATAAATATTACAGATGTACAACTGGAGCTTGTGGTAAAAAACAACAATGTAAACATAAGCCTTCCACCCGATGAAGAAAGTGGGCACGGCATTACCAATACCCGCCAAAGGCTGGAGTTCCTGTACCCGGAAAAGCATAAATTGCATATATTTGATGTAGAAGAATATTACGAAGTACAACTAATTCTCAATCTGTTATGATAAAAGCGATAGCAATAGATGACGAGCCCCTTGCACTAAAAATTATTGCACACTTTTGCAGCCAGGTAGATTATATTTCGCTTGAGAAAACGTTTACCAAGACTGATGAGGCTTTGCAGCATCTTAGTAAATTTCCTGCCGACCTGCTTTTTTTGGATATACAAATGCCCGGAAAAAACGGCCTCGATTTTTACCGCATGCTCGACCCCGGGGTTATGGTTATTTTTACAACCGCTTACAGCGAATATGCTGTAGAGGGTTTTAATGTTAATGCTGTAGATTATTTATTAAAGCCTTTTTCTTTTGAACGTTTTTTAAGTGCTGTAGAAAAAGCATCTAAAGAAAAAAGATCGCGGCAAACTACTCCCGCCCACAACCACCTTCTTATTCGTGCCGATTATAAACTGCACCGCCTGGAGCTTGACGATATATTGCTTATAGAAGGCCTGGATGATTATATACGTTTACATCTTAAAGGTAAAAGCCCTATAACTGCAAGGCTATCCATGAAAAGCATATTAGAAAAACTGCCTTCGCCCGATTTTATACGCGTACACAGATCGTATATAATACCAATTAAAAAAGTTAAAAGCCTGTATAATAAAACCATACAGATAGAAGATTTCGTAATTCCTGTAGGAGATACCTATAAAGATAGTGTTAGCAGGCATTTTTAATGCGGTGGCGCAAATTTATTTGGCACCATTTTAAACGGCTTAACCATCTATACTTGGTAATTTAATCCAAAATTTTTTTTCTTTGAGTTGAATTATAATAACTTGCGAAACTTTTTATTAAACTTTATCACGTCAAAAATGAAAAAAAATACCCTTTGCAAAACTTTATTATTTGCAATGCTTTTCTCAGCTACCTGCTTTACCGCAAATTCTCAGGTGCTGCCAAAGGTTTTTGGCAGGAGCGTTGAGAGCGTAAATCCGGATACAGGACAAATACGATGTGCCACTACCCAGTATGAAGCGTACCTTCAGGATCAGAACCCAAAACGGGAAACCAGGCCGGAGTTTGAAGCATGGCTTGCCAAAAAAATTCAGGAAAACAAAACAAAGCGAAATGGATCATCCACTACAGAGATAATAACAATACCTGTAGTAGTGCACGTTATACACAATGGTGACGCAATAGGCAGTAACGAGAACATTGCAGATGCCCAGATTCTATCACAAATCACGGTGCTCAACCAAGACTACAGAAGGATTGTAGATACTCCGGGATACAATGAAGAAAGTGTAGGCGCAGATGTAGAAATAGAATTTTGCATGGCACAAACAGATCCTGATGGCAATCTTACAAATGGTATAGACAGGCAAGATTTGGGTCAGGCAAGCTGGGACGACGAATATGCTATCGACCAAAATGTTAAGCGTTTTACATCGTGGAATCCGTCGCAATACTTTAATGTCTGGGTTGTAAATTTTGGTGATTCAGATCTTTTAGGCTATGCGCAGTTTCCTAACTCTTCAAATCTTGGCGGAATAGGTAATAACGGTGGCCCGGCAAATACAGATGGTGTTGTTATAGGGTATACCTATTTTGGATCTGAAGACATATATCCTAATGGCAACTATGGCCCATCTAATAACCAATACAGATATGGCCGAACTGCATCGCATGAAATAGGCCATTGCCTTGGCCTTATACATATATGGGGAGACAATACCTCATGCACTGTGGATGCTACCGATTCTGAAAAAGATTATTGCCCGGATACACCTGCATCAACCAGGTTTCATTATGGCTGCGCTACCACATCAAATACATGCCCTAATTCACCCGGGTTAGATATGGTACGAAATTATATGGATTATAGTGATGACAGCTGTATGAATATTTTTACGCAAAATCAAAAAACGAGAATGCGTACGGTAATGCAAAACTCTCCACGCAGGGCATCTCTTGTAACGTCTACTGTGTGCCAGCCTCCTACAGGTGGCGTTTATAAATATAAATTGCAGGGATTAAAAGTGTACCCTAACCCTACACAGGGCGAACTTACTATAGATGTACCTAACGGCGACCTGCCGGACAACTTCATAATATATAACAGCATTGGACAGACTGTAAGCACTGCGAAAATAAACTCTGATGCTAACCTTACCATTAGTACCGGTAACTATAGCAATGGCGTATATTTTATTAAAGTTAGCAAAGGCAGCGAGTCTAAAACTCTTAAGTTTATTAAAAACTAAACTTAGTTTACATAAAATATAAATAAAAAAACCGGCAGCGAACTTAATCGCTGCCGGTTTTTATTTTTAAAACTAAATATAATTATTTGATGCTTATTGCAGTGCCACCACCGGGGGCGAGCTTTTGTGTAAGCTTAGTCTTGCTTGTAACTTTTATAGTGCGTATGGCATAGCTCTGTGGGTTTTTGTCAAAACTTGCATCCGCGCCATCAGCATAAATGGTTGCTGTAAAAGTTTTGCCTTTTGGCAGGAAATCAAAATTTATGGTTGCTGTACGGGCATTCTCATCGGTAATTGCCCCTACATACCATTCGTCTTTACCTTTAGCTTTACGTGCCATGGTAATATAATCTCCGGGTTCTGCCTCAAGTACATACGTAGCATCCCAGTCTACCGCTACATCTTTAATAAACTGAAAGGCATCCATAAATTTATTATAGGTTTCAGGCAGGTCGGCAGCCATTTGCAAAGGGCTGTACATGGTAACATATAATGCTAACTGTTTAACCAGCGTAGTGTGCACATAACTGTTATTTTCAGGGTTATAAGCATTTATCCTTGTCTGGAAGATACCCGGTGTATAATCCATTGGCCCACCCATTAAACGGGTGAATGGCAATATGGTAGTATGGTCAGGGTTATTACCACCAAAAGATTCATACTCCGTGCCACGCGCAGCCTCATTGCCTATAAGGTTAGGATAAGTACGTGCAAGGCCCGTGGGGCGCACGGCCTCGTGGGCATTAACCATAATTTTATATTTGGCAGCCTCGGTAACAGCATACAGGTAATGGTTTACCATAAATTGGCCATAATGATACTCCCCACGCGGAATGATATCGCCCACATAACCACTTTTTACAGCATTGTAACCGTTATCTGCCATAAACTGGTAAGCTTTATCAAGGTGCCTTTCGTAATTGCGCACAGAGCCCGATGTTTCATGGTGCATAATTATTTTTACATTTTTTGATGCCGCATAACGGTGCAGTTCTTTTACATCAAAATCAGGGTAAGGTGTAACAAAATCAAACACATAGTCTTTAGATTTGCCAAACCAGTCTTCCCAGCCCTCGTTCCAGCCTTCTACCAGTACGCCATCAAAACCATTTTTTGCAGCAAAGTCTATATATTCTTTTACATGCGCCGTGTTTGCAGCATGCTTGCCGTTGGGTTTTGTTTTGCTGTAATCAAGCTCGCCCAAGTGCACATTAGTAAGGTCATTATAAGCCCAGGTACTTTTGCCGGTAATCATTTCCCACCATACGCCTACATATTTTACGGGTTTTATCCACGATACATCCTTAAATTTAGTAGGCTCGTTAAGGTTAAGAATGGTTTTAGAAAGCAGGATATCGCCGGCCTTGTCGCTAACGATAACCGTTCTCCACGGCGATTGTGCCGATGCCTGTATATAACCCTTGTTACCCACAGCGTCCGGTGTAAGCCAAGACTCCAGCACCGTATTCTTATCATCCAGGTTAAGCGAAAGACATGAATAATCTACAAGTGCAGCCTCATGAATGTTTATGTATAATCCATCTTTGCTTTTTAGCATCAGCGGGGTTTGCAGACCCGTAGGTGAAAAAGTTTCCTGAGAGGCGTTTGGCGTTACAGCAGTTTTCATTTTGCCGCGCACTTCACTAAGGTTAGATGTTGTAGTGCTGTATTCCTGTGTATCATAATCGCCCGGAAGCCAAAATGCTTTGTGGTCTCCCGCAAGGGCAAACTGTGTACGCTCTTCTTTTATAATAAAATAGTTAAGGTCTTTTTGCTCAGGGAACTCATACCTAAAGCCAAGACCATCGTTAAATACCCTGAAACGTATACGTATGTACCTTCCGCCTACTGCTTTTTGGCTTAGCGTAACAAGCAGCTCGTTATAATTATTACGAATGCTCTTTTGCTCTCCCCACACCGGCGCCCAGGTTTCATCAAAAGTGGCTGTTTCAGTTTTATCAACAGTAAAACCATCAAGCATGGCAGGTATATCTTTAGTATCTATACCCAGCTTACTGGTTTTTATAACCGGTTTATTCTTATAGGTTAAAGCATACACAGGCTCTCCTTTTACCGATAATGAAAACGTAAGGGATACGTTCTTATCCGGAGATGTTACCTGTTGGGCATGCAAAGCCACACCAGCAAATATAATAAGGGCCGATAACAGTTTTTTCATGAGGTTTGGGTTTAATTATTACGTTATAGTGGCATTAAAATTACCCAATTATAGAGTATAAAAATAATGAATCAGCAATTCTGCTTTTATACAACGTTTGCGTGTTGACAACTTTATTTTTTTGAAGCATATATTTTGTGAATTGTAAAGATTTTTACCTGACCGCTAATTTCACAAATTATTTAATTTTTTACCACACAGGCACATAGAATTACAAGGGTTAGTTGGCGTAAAATAATCTATTGTAAACTTTAAAAAGCAAGCTATGCTATGTCCCTATGTGCTAAAATTTTCAAATTAAGCTTTCAAAAAATCAAGAGTAAAGTCTAAAAACTCTTTAGGATTTTCGGCATGCACCCAGTGCCCGGAGTTGCTTATCGTTTTAAAGTCGGCATTGGTAAAAATAGTTTTTATAAAATCTATATCTTCATCTTTAATGTATTTCGACCTGTCCCCACGAAGAAAAAGCGTTGGCCCGTCATAGCGGCTACCTTCAGGAACTGCTTGCCCAATATTATCTATAGAAGCATTAAAAGCAGCAAGGTTAAACCTGAAGTCAAGCTGGCCCGGCTCCTTCCAGTACAGGTTTTTCATGAGGAACTGGCGTGTACCGGCATCTTTAATATATTCAGATAGCGTAGCCTCCACAGCAGACCGGTCTGGTTTTACCGAAAAATCTACCGCGTTAAGCGCAGCTAATTCGGTTTGATGGTGCGGTGCATAATATTTAGGGCCTATATCTGCCACTACAAGCTTGCCCAGTTTTTCGGGATGCTGTACCGCAAAGAACATTGCAGCCTTGCCTCCCATAGAGTGGCCTATAATATCTACTACGCCTAAATTATTTCCATCAATATATTCAACAAGGTCCTGCACCATGGCATCATAAGCAAAAACATCCGAATGAAAACTCTTGCCATGGTTGCGCATATCTATGGCATGCACCTGGTAACCCTGCGCAGCATATTGCCCGCCAAGGGTTTTCCAATTATCGCCCATACCCATAAAACCGTGAATTATAAGCAGGGGTTTTCCCTCCCCTTCTATTCTTGAATGCAACATACTATTTTAATTTTTGCAGGTACATATTTACTACATTATCCAGCCCTAAGTACAACGCTTCGGCTATAAGCGCGTGGCCTATAGATACCTCCAACAGCCCGGGGATATTTTGTTTAAAAAACTGAATGTTATCAAGGCTAAGGTCATGCCCGGCATTAAGGCCTATATGCAGTTGCTCTGCAAGTACAGCTGCTTGTGTGTACGGTTTTATCCCGTCATAATTACCCAGGCCGTATTGATGTGCAAAAGCTTCAGTGTACAGCTCTATTCTGTCAGCACCCACTTCTTTGGCACCTTCTATCATTTTAAGGTTTGGGTCTACAAATACAGATGTACGTATGCCGTTATTCTTAAACTCCTGTATTACTTCCGTTAAAAAACTTTTGTGCTTTATAGTGTCCCATCCTGCATTGCTTGTTATGGCATCATCGGCATCGGGCACCAGGGTAACCTGCGTGGGTTTTGTTTCCATTACAAGGTCCATAAAACTTTGTATGGGGTTGCCCTCTATATTATATTCGGTGTACACAACAGGCACAAGGTCGCGGGCATCCTGATACCTTATGTGCCTTTCGTCCGGGCGCGGGTGTATGGTAACGCCTTGTGCACCAAATTTCTGAACATCGGCTGCCACCTTTAGCAGGTTAGGCACATCGCCGCCTCTTGAATTTCTTAAAGTGGCAATTTTATTTATATTTACGCTTAGCTTGGCCATATTGTTTGCAAAATGTTATTTCAATCACAAAAATACAAAGTAAATAAAGGGTAGTCTCCTTATTTTTGATTATTTTGCATAATATTTAGTTGCATCTCCCCATGACAGAAATTACAGACTTTTTAAATACTAATATTAAGGCACTGAGAACCACCGACTCTGTTGCCGATGCTCAGGATCTTTTTGCTGAATACCCTTTTTCGCATTTTCCGGTGCTGGAAGACGGTGTTTACATAGGCTGTGCCGATGCTGAGGATACCGAACTTATGGATATAGAAAAGACCATAGGCGATATGCGTTACAGCTTCGACAGGTTTTTTGTGCGCGACACAACTATATGGCTTGATGTTTTAGAGGTTTTTGCTAAAAACGAAACCAATTTAGTTCCCGTGCTTAGTGACGAAAACAAGTATTTGGGCTACTATGAAATTACCGATATCATTAAGTTTTTTGACCAAACCCCTTTTCTTAAAGAACAGGGCGGCATACTGGTGGTAGAAAAAGGCGCTATGGAGTACAGCATGAGCGAAGTTGCACAGATTGTAGAGAGCAACAACGGCAGGCTGCTGGGGCTTTTTATATCTGAATCCAGCATGCATAAAGTACAAATAACGGTAAAAATAAGCATGGGCGGGCTAAGCGAAATCATCCAGACGTTTAGGCGCTACAACTACGACATTATTACAGAGCATCAGGAAGATGCTTACATGAATACGCTTAAAGACCGATCTGATTATCTTGATAAATACCTCAATATCTAACAAACATGAAAATTGCTGTTTACGGCCAATATTACAAAGATAATACAGACGATATTATAGAAAAGCTGTTGCGCGTTTTTGACAGCTATAACCCTGAAATTGTTTTTGAAAGTAATTTTTACAACGTACTAAACGAAAAAGGCCTGCTCGACAAGCCTTTTAGTGTTTTTACGGGGCACGAAGAACTGGACGAGGGTTACAGCATGTTTATAAGCATAGGCGGAGACGGCACTATGCTGCGTGCTGCCACGCTGGTGCGCAATAAAAACATTCCTATTATAGGTATTAATGCAGGCCGCCTTGGTTTTCTTGCTACTATACAGGAGGAAAATATAGAAACACTGCTTCCGCTTATTTTCGAAAATAATTACAAGATATCTCCACGAACGCTGCTTACCATAGATTATGAAGGCAAAGACCCGGAAATGCACGACCTTGACTATGCCCTTAATGAGGTAACCGTAAGTCGTAAGGATACCACCTCTATGATTACCATTGAAACCCGCCTTAACGGCGAATATTTAAATTCTTACTGGGCAGACGGCCTTATAATATCTACCCCCACGGGTTCTACAGGATACTCCCTTAGCTGTGGCGGCCCAGTGCTTATGCCCGATGTGAACAGCCTGGTTATAACACCCATAGCCCCACACAACCTTAATGCCCGCCCACTGGTTATACCCGATGATACCGAGATAGAACTGCGCGTAAGCAGCCGCGAAGAGCAACACCTCATATCGCTCGATTCGCGTATAGTATCTGTAGCGGTTGAGACGGTGCTGCGCATTAAAAAAGGTGGATTTAAAATAAACCTGGTAGAATTTCCTCAGGAAAAATTCCTTGTAACCCTTCGTAAAAAGCTTTTATGGGGCGAGGATAAGCGAAATTAATTTTACCATTTTTCCCTCTGCCTGCATACTACATTTAAACTTCTTCCGTTTTCAAGTCTATATATTTTGCATTTGTGCAATTTATAGCCGGTAAAATGTCTAATTGTAAGGCAATTTAGAAATCTATATTGCTATATTTGCAGCCAATTTTCGTTTAATGAAGCGTATATTCCTTGTTTTACTATTAATAGCAACGTCTTTTATGGCTGATGCCCAGATAAATGAACTGGGTGTTTTTGCCGGTGGGGCTAACTATGTGGGCGATGTGGGTTCTACAAACTACATTGCCCCTAAAGACCTTGCACTGGGAGTTCTGTATAAATGGAACCGCAGCCCGCGCCATTCCTGGAGGGCTTCGTTTACGTATGCCCGTATAAGTGGAGATGATGCCGACTCTAATGTTGAGGGTCGTAAACAGCGTGACAATAAATTTAAAAATACCGTAAAAGAATTTTCTGCCGGTATGGAGTTTAATTTTTTCGATTTTAACCTTCACGAGTCAGGATTTAAGGTTACACCGTATATTTACAGCGGCCTTAGCTACTTTTGGTATGATGAAAAATACATAGCCAATAACCGCGAAGCCACAGATTATGATAATGGCAGCAGCCTTGCCATACCCATGACAGTGGGTGTTAAGGCACATATAGCCCAGGACTTCGTGTTAGGGTTTGAGGTAGGCGCTCGTTACACATTTACAGATAACCTTGATGCCAGCAACCCGAGCGATAATGCTTATGCAGGCAGGCGTTTTGGTAATCTTGACAGTAATGACTGGTATGTATTTACCGGTTTTACCTTAACATATACCTTTACTAATAAACCTTGTTACTGTTCGCAATAATTTATGGATATAACAACTACTATAAATACCGATAACCTGCCAAGACACCTGGCTATAATTATGGACGGCAATGGCCGATGGGCCAAGCAGCAGGGTATGCTACGTGCTTTTGGGCACGAAAACGGTGTTAAATCAGTGAGGGTTACTGTAGAGGCATGCGCAAAACTGGGCATTGGGTACCTTACCCTTTATGCTTTTTCCACAGAAAACTGGAACAGGCCCAAGCTGGAGGTAGATGCATTAATGAGCATACTTATGAATTCCCTTAAAAAGGAAATTCCTACCATGCAAAAAAATAACATAAGGCTAAACGCCATAGGCAACACGGCGTTGCTGCCCGACAGGGCCCGCAAGCAGTTGCTGGATGTTATAGAACAAACCAAAACCAATACCGGAATGACCCTTACCCTGGCATTAAGCTATGGTAGCCGGGAAGAAATAATCGCTGCAATAAAACAAATTAGCGAGAAAGTAAAAAACAACCAATTAAATGTAGCTGATATCAGCGAGTCTTTAGTTACAAGCCACTTATATACCCACGACCTGCCCGATGCCGACCTTGTAATACGCACAAGCGGCGAGCATCGCATAAGTAACTTCCTGCTATGGCAGGCTGCTTATGCAGAGTTGTACTTTACAGATGTTTTGTGGCCCGACTTTAGAGAAAAAGACCTGCATGATGCAATTATCAACTACCAAAAAAGAGAACGTAGATTTGGAAAAACCAGTGAACAAATTAAATAACACAAAAATGCTTTATAAGAGCATTGTATTGCTTTTTGGCCTTTTTATTACTACCGGTGCTTTGGCGCAAAATGGTAGCAGGCTTGAGTCTGGCACTTATGTTTTAGCAGATATATCCGTAACCGGAAAAATGAGCTATAATGAGCAAACCGTTGTACAATTTACCGGGCTTGAAAAAGGCCAGGCTATAAACGTACCCGGCGAAGAGATAAGTGCAGCCATAAAAAAGCTATGGAAACTGGGGCTTTTTAGCGACGTAAACTTTTATGTTAATGAAATAAAAGGTGACAGCATTTTCCTGGAACTGGCTATTAATGAACTACCTAAGCTTAGTGATGTAAAACTGCAGGGTGTAAAAAAAGGTAAGAGTGAGAGCCTCATAAAAGATACCGGCCTTACTAAAGGTAAAATTGTAAATGAAAACCTGCTTACAACCACTAAAAACTATATAGAGAATAAGTACAAAAAAGACGGTTTCTATAATACTAAGGTAAACATTAATGTAATACCTGACAGTACCAACACCGTTAAAATGGTTGTTAACATTGATAAGGGTAAAAAAGTAAGGATTAGCGCCATCAACTTTACGGGCAACCAGCAAATATCTTCGGGCAAACTAAGAAAAGCTATGAAAGATACCAAGCAAAAGGCATTCCCTAACCCGTTGCGTATCTTTAAACCTTCTAAATTTATTGCCGATAAGTATAAGGAAGACCTTGGTAAAGTAATTGATAAATTTAAAGAAAAAGGATATCGTGATGCCCGTGTTATTGCAGATACGGTTGTATACAACCCTAAGAAAAACACGGTAGCTATAGACATTAAGGTAGAAGAAGGCCACAAATATTATTTTGGCGATATAAAATATCTTGGTAATACCGTTTACACCAACCAGCAGCTTAACCTTATACTGGGTATTAAAAAAGGCGAGGTTTATAACGGTGTAATGCTACAAAAAAGGATTGCCGACCCTTCTAAGCCTGATGGCGAAGATTTAACTAACCTGTACCAAAACAATGGTTACCTGTTCTCTAACATTAATGCCGTAGAGGTTAAAACAGCTAACGACACAATTGATTTTGAAATTCGTGTTGTAGAAGGCCCTATTGCATATTTCAACAAAATATCTGTAGTAGGTAATGATAAAACTAACGACCGTGTTATTTATCGTGAGTTAAGGACAAGGCCGGGACAAAAATGGAATAAAGAAGATGTTGTAGGTACCATTCGCGAGCTTGGTGCATTAGGTTTTTTTGATGCTGAGGCTATTCGCCCTGACGTTAAAAATGCAGATCCTGCATCGGGTACTGTAGATGTAGAGTGGCATGTTGCAGAGAAAGGTTCGAGCCAGATAGAACTACAGGGTGGTTATGGCGGCGGTGGCTTTATAGGTACACTGGGACTTTCTTTCAACAACTTCTCTACAAGAAACATGTTTAAGAAAAGCGCCTATACCCCACTACCTATGGGAGATGGCCAAAAACTGGCATTACGCCTTCAGGGTAGTACCTATTTCCAGACCTACAGCCTTTCATTTACAGAGCCTTGGTTTGGCGGCAGGAAACCCATCCAGATGTTTACGTCATTGTCTCAAAGTAAGCAGTTTTCTTACAACTACTCGAGCAGGGACGTAGACAGGAACAAAAGTTTTACGATATCATCTATAACTGTAGGAGTATCTAAAAGGTTGAGCGACCCGGATTATTTCATGAGGTTATCGCATTCACTTACATTTCAGTACTACGACTTAAATAATTATAACGTAGGATTGTTTACCTTTGGTAACGGGGTATCTAAAAACCTTGCTTACACGATAGAACTTACAAGGGACAACAGGGGCCGAAACCCTATTTACCCTACGTATGGTTCATTGTTTAGTGCAAGTTTCAGGACAACATTCCCTTACTCTTTTGTAAACGGTATAAATTATGAAGCAATTAAAAATGAGCAGGCTTACAAGTTAAGCAACGAAACCGGGGCTCCTGTTACAGGAACTAATGGCGAGTCTATCTCTACAGGAGAATATATTGATGCTAACGGTAATGGTGTAGGCAATAATTTTGAAGCAGCCGCACTAAACCAGTCTAAATATGACCAAAAAAGGTTTAACTGGCTGGAGTACTGGAAAGCTAAGTTTAAAGGAGACTGGTATACAAAACTTGCAGGGCAGCCACAACACGAGCTTGTATTGCGCTCACTGGCAGAGTTTGGCTTTATGGGTGCTTATAATAACGCAAGGGGCCTTGTACCATTCGAACGATTTTATGTGGGTGGAGACGGTATGGCTAACTACGCGCTCGATGGCCGTGAGGTTATTCAGTTAAGGGGTTACCCTAACCAGTCGTTAAGCCCGGTAGATGCAAACGGAACACAAATTGGGGCAACAATTTATAATAAATTTTCGTTAGAGTTGCGTTACCCTATTACATTAAAACCGCAGGCATCTATATTTGCACTAACGTTCCTGGAGGCAGGATCATCATACGATGGGTTTAAAAATTACAATCCATTCCAGCTTAAACGCTCGGCGGGCTTTGGCCTTAGGGTGTTCATGCCGGCCTTTGGTTTACTTGGAATAGATTTTGGTTATGGCTTTGATCCGCTTCCCGGATATCAGCAAAAAAATGGCTGGGAAACACATTTTATCATAGGCCAGCAGTTTTAAAAAATTTGGCATGATATTTTCTAATACGTAAAATAGTTATGAAGAGATATTTAGTTGTACTACTTACCGTTTTTGTAAGCCTTATGGCAAATGCCCAGGGACGTGGCATTAAGATTGCCTATATAGATATGGAATACATCCTGGACAAAGTGCCGGATTATGCCGAAGCAAAAAGCCAGCTTGAGCAAAAAGCGGCAAAGTGGAAGCAGGAAATGGATGTAAAGCGCAACGACATAACAAAGCTTAAGGAAAGCCTGCAGGCAGAAAAAGCCTTGTTGACTAAAGAGCTTATTGAAGAACGCGAAGAAGAAATAGCGTTTCAGGAAAAAGAACTCATCGACTACCAGGAAAAAAGGTTTGGCCCTAAAGGCGATCTTATAACCCAAAAGTCGGTAATGGTAAAACCTATACAGGACCAGGTTTTTAATATTGTTCAGGATCTTGCCGAAGTAAGGAAATACGATTTTGTATTTGACAAATCTTCAGACCTTACATTGCTTTTTGCAGCCAATAAATATGACATTAGTGACCTTATTGTAAAAAGGCTGAGCAGAACTGCTAAACGTGAAAAACTAAGCAGTAAAGAAGTTAAGAAACTTGAGGAGCAGGAAAAACAGGAAGAGGAAGATTCTGACCCGGATAAAATTGATAAAGCCAAAAAGCTTGAAGCTAAAAAAGAAGCACGCCAAAAAGCCATAGACGACAGAAAAGCTGCTGCTGATGCTAAAAGAGCTGCTGCATTAGAAAAACGTGACCAGTTAAGGGCAGAAAATGCTGCCAAAAGAAATGGAACAGCTGCCCCTAAAACCACTCCTGCCAAAACAGAAAGTAAAGCCGCAGACACTCCACCAACAGATGGCGACGATGATGCTCCTGCTGCAACTGCAAACAAATCTGCAAAAACTGAACAAGCAAAAACAGAAGCGTCTGAGAAAAATGCTGAAGCCGCCGCTAAGAGGCAAAAAGCTTCTGAAGATGCAAAAGCAGAACGCGAAAGAAAACTTGAAGAACGAAGAAAAGCTATTGAAGACCGTAAAAAACAGGTTCAGGAACAAAGAGAAGCTGCACAAAAAGCACGGGAAGAAAAATTAAAGGCTAAAAACGGCACACCGGCCACAACAGAGCCAGAAGCAACACCATCTCCCACTAACACCCAGGGAGAGGATTAAACTAAAAACAAAAATTAATATTTTAAAACCTTGAATGTGATGAAACAATTGAAATCTTTATTAATCGCTGCATTATTATTTGCCGGAGTTAACCAGGCTGCACATGCACAGGCAAAAGTAGCGCACATTAATGTAAGTGACCTTATGGCTGCAATGCCCGATATGAAGGCGGCACAGGCACAACTTGAAAAAGTGACTAAAACGTACGATACTGAGTACAATACAATGGTTGAAGAGTTTAGGAAAAAAGTAGGCCAGTATGAAAAAGAAGCTTCTACTGTAACGGATGCTGTTAATGATACACGCAGCAAAGAAGTTCAGGACATGCAAAAAAGAATACAGGATTACCAACAAAATGCATCTAAAGAGCTTCAGGCTAAACAAGAGGCTATTTACAAACCTATCCTTGAAAAATCAAGGCTTGCTATACAAAAAGTAGCTAAAGCTAAAGGTTACCAATATGTACTTGATGCTTCTACAGGAAGCGGCGTATTAGTAGCTGATGGTCCGGATTTAATAGCTGATGTTAAAAAAGAGCTTGGTTTTTAATCAGCACTTTTAAAATTATATAGAACTGGCTGCCTTAACTGGTAGCCAGTTTTTTTTTACCCCTTCACTATATCCCTTTATAAACAGAAACACCTGAGTGCGAAAAAATAACATTTATAATTAATAATGTTAGTTTTTATCAATTACCCCAACTCTTTAAGTTTATTGAAGTATTTTTAGCGAAAAGCCCAAAACAATAAATTAAATATCGATATTAGACTTATTTCGTCTTATTATCATCATCAAAAAGAAAGATTAAACAATTTTATTATGAAAAGAAAAATTACCACACTTTTATTATTAGTAACAGCAGGTTACTTTGCACAGGCACAAACAGGTGCCCAATTAGTTAAAGACATTAATACCAGTGGCGACTCCGGCACATTAGAGCTTACAGAGGTTAATGGGAAACTATATTTTACCGCCGATGATAATGTACATGGCAGCGAACTGTGGGTAACAGATGGTACCGAAGCAGGCACCTCTTTAGTTAAAGATATAAATCCAGGTGCGCCTGATGGATCTATTGTTGGGATTACAGCCCTTGCAGACAAGCTTGTTTTTTCTGCGGGTGATGCTGCCAACGGATTAGAATTATGGGTTAGCGATGGTACTCAAACAGGAACTGTACTGCTTAAAGATATTGTTCCCGGCATAGAGAGCAGCGTGCCGCTATATTTAAAAAGAATAGGCGACTATGTAGTATTTCAGGCAAGCGATGGTATATCAGGATCTGAACTTTGGGTAACCGACGGAACAGAAGAGGGAACTGCATTACTTAAAGATATAAACCCAACAGGAAATTCTTACCCTTACGGTTTTACAGAGTATAATGGCAAATTATATTTTCAGGCAGATAATGGCACTGATGGCACAGAACTTTGGGCTACTGACGGTACTGAGGCCGGAACTACACTTATAAAAGATATTACAACATTAGAAGGCGGCTCTAACCCACGCGGGTTTGCTGTATACAACAATCTGCTTTATTTTAGGGCCGATGATGAAAGAGGTGATGAAATATGGGTAAGTGATGGTACTGAAGCAGGAACAGTTTTCTTTAAAGACATAAACCCTACTGAAGGTGAAGGCAGCCGTGCCAACGAATTTACCGAGGCCGGCGGTAAATTATTCTTTAGAGCCAATAATGGTGTTAACGGTAATGAGCTGTGGGTAACTGACGGAACCGCAGATGGTACGGTTATGGTAGCTGATATTTATCCTGGTATTGATGAGTCGTTTCCTGGTGGTATAACTGCCTTTAATGGTAAGGTATATTTTCAGGCAACGGATGGTGTTAATGGTGTAGAGCTTTGGTCATCTGACGGTACAGCGGCAGGAACAACGCTGGTTAAAGATATCAGGACTGTAAACTCTTCACTACCTAATTATTTTTTTGCATTTCATGACAAGCTGTACTTTACTGCTAATGATGGCACAAATGGTTTTGAACTATGGGAAACTGATGGCACTGCGGACGGCACTATAAAACCTATTACAAGCCGCAATGTAATGGATCCGCTTTACTATATACCTTTTTTTAAAATATTTAATGATGAGCTTTATTTTAAGGCAAATTACACTTTTTATGGATTTGAGCTTTATAAACTAACCGAGGCATTAGTCGGTATAGATGGTGTTGTATCTTCTAAATTTAAAGTCTATCCTAACCCGGTAACAGACAAAGTAACTATACAGCTAAAAGATGCTGCATTAACATCTGTATCTATAATTTCTATTACCGGAGAGAAAGTACTGGAAAGCAAAGGAGCAACAACAATAGATATTTCGCAGTTAAGCAGCGGTATGTATATTATGAAAATAGAGAACGATAAAAATGAGATTTTCTACAATAAAATAGTAAAGAAATAAACCTCATTGCTATAAATAATAAAGGCTGCCTTAACCGGGCAGCCTTTATTTTTAACTAACTCTAACTCAACTTTATTTTTTTACCGGCTGTATACCTTCAAGAGTAGGTTTAACGGTAATTATGTTATCCTTCTTATCAAAGTAAAGCCTGTCTATACATACCTCCCTGTTATATCCTGCAGCTTCGCCCAGTTTATAACCATTAGGATATGCAAACCTGTGATATACAATATACCACTCGTCTTTACCGGGAACCTGCACAACAGAGTTGTGGCCCGTACCAAAAAGCATTTTATCGGCATCCTGCTTTAAAACAATATTGTCTTTAGGAATAGTAAATTTGCCAAGTGGAGATTTTGCAGTCGCATACCTCACTTTGTAGTTAGGGCTGCGCGTATCATCTTCACTCCACATAAAATAATACACACCATTACGATATATCACGTAAGTACCTTCACGAAAAGTATCATCGGGCTTAAGCAGCGTAAGTGTTTTTTTGTTTATAGACACCATGTCGTCGTTAAGCTCTACCCCTGCCATGTGGCCATTGCCCCAGTACAGGTAGCTTTTGTTTGTTTTAGGGTCTGTAAATACGTCAGGGTCTATTTCCTGACCTCCTTTAACACCTTCCGGCGCAGAATCAATTAATGCTTTTCCGCTATCCTTAAATGGCCCAGTAGGGCTATCGGCTACGGCTACACCAATTTTTTGGGCAGCAGTAAAGTAGTAAAAGTATTTATAAACACCATCTATTTTTTTCTCTACAATACATGGTGCCCATGCATTGCGGTTAGCCCAGGTAACGTCTTTTTTAAGGTCTAAAATTACACCTTCGTCTTTCCAGTCGGTAAGATCGTCAGATGAAAATACTTTAAAGTAGTAACCACCCCAACCATCAAAACCGTCGCTTGTAGGGTATATATAATATTTACCGGTCTTGTTAGAGTATAAAACTTCAGGATCGGCATAATGTCCCGGCAATGCTGGGTTGTTATTCAGGGCAGGAAAATCTTTTGGCGTGCCCCACTTTTTCATAAGTGCTTTAAGTTCGCTGCGGGTTACAGGCATAATAGTACCATGGCGTGGTTTAAAATCCATGGTAACCTGGTTATCTATAACCGTAAAGTGGTTAAGGTCGCTGCTTTTTGTAAACTGGTAAGCCCCTTTTTTATACACATCGTACATTAGGATATATTCGTCAGAGTTATTTAGCTTAAACACGCCTGCCCCCTCTACACTCTCCGGAGTTTGCTGTTTGTAATCATCACTTTCTGTCCAACTACCTGATGTAAGGTTTTTAGTAGTAGCTACTTTAATACCCGGTTTATCGGTTTCTGTTTTATAAAAAAGGTGGTAAATGCCATCTCTCTCTATAATATCGCCATCTATACACGGCACTTTAGATTTTGGAATGAACAACTCTTTTGGAGCCGCTTCAAGCGCAGTAAAATCAGCATTTGCGTATGCATAATAAATTTTGTCAGGGTCGTTGCCATGTTTCATAGAAAAGTACACCATGTACTTTCCCGCAGCGGCATCATAAATAGTTTGTGGTGCCCATACCCGCTTAAGGTTTTCGTTACCAGGAAATGCAGTCTGGATATTTACTACAGATGATTTCCAATTAACAAGGTCGGTTGATTTTAGCAACACCATGGCACGGTTAGAATCCCACCCTTTAGATGATGTCATATCGGTTACCACCATGTAAAATGTTTTACCGTCGTGCCCACGAAGTATGTGCGGATCGCGCACACCACCTGTAGAGCTAATTGTTTTAGAATCTATAACGGGTTGGTTGCCATTCAAAGCCTTGTAGTTGTAACCATCTAAACTGATGCCAAATTTTATAGCCTCGTCTTTTACGTCATTACCTGTAAAGTAAGTGAACAGGTAACCAACGTAATCTTTATCGGCAGGGCCGGTTTTGTATTGTGCTATAGCACCTGTACTGCAGGTGGCAGCGGTAATAAAAGCAATGAATAATTTACTAAATACTCTCTTCATACTTAATTATTTGGTTTTTATACGGATAAGGGTAAATGAATATGCGGGTACAGCACATGGGAAAGTAGTGCCCACAGTAATAGTATCGGCTACAGGTTTTGCGGTTTTACTATCGGCAGCTCCGGTAAGCACATAACGCTTAGCTGATGGCGCAAGAGCACCCGCACCTTCAAGGTTTACGGTAGTATTTACGGCTACCGGCAGCATGTTTACAATTTTTACAATAAGGTCTTTACTTTTGGTATCGCGCACTACAGATACTGCCACACGATTGTTTACTTCGGTAGTAGCAACCTTAAGGGCAACATCGCTTGGCAAATATACATCGCCTGCATTTTGCCCATATAGCTGTTGTGTATAATAACCCACGGTAGGCTTTACCTCAGTATTATTAAAGTAAATAAGGTCGGGGTTCCATTGTGTGTGGTTTTCCTTGGCAAGCATAGGTGCATACGATGTCATGCTCACCACATCGCCATTACGCTCTAAAGCCGTTAAATACAATGCTTCGGCAAGGGCAGTCTCAATATTATTTGGCCTGCCCGGCAGGAATGCCGCATATTCGCCAAGATATACTTTAGATTTAGAACGGTCGTACCTGTCATAATAGTCCTGGTTATTGATGAACCAGCCCACCGGCTGATAGTAATGCTCATCTACCATTGGTATGTCCAGCTTATCAGCAAGAGCCCATCCTTCTTCATAATCTGTACCTTCTGCCGCAGGCCCTACCGTACCTATTACCGTAATTTCAGGATGTTTGTCTTTCATTGCTTTAAGAATCATGGCATAACGCTCCTCAAAAAGATCGGTAATAAGGTCTTCATTACCTATACCAACATACTTAAGATTAAACGGCTTAGGATGTCCGGCCTCCGCGCGAAGCTTACCCCATTTAGATGTCACAGGTCCGTTGGCATACTCTACAAGATCTAAAATATCCTGAACGTACTGTCCCATTTCATCCATAGGCACGCCACATTGCTGTCCACCAAGGCCAATGTGCTCATCTATAGCCGAATTTTGGCATGGTACACCCGCAGCAATTACGGGTAGTGGGGCAGCACCCATATCTTCGCAATACTGAAAATACTCAAAATATCCAAGTCCGGTAGTTTGGTGATATCCCCAAAGGTTACGCAGCGGTTTTCTGGATTCTAATGGCCCTATGGTGTTTTTCCAACGGTATATGTTACCAAGGCCATCGCCGTGGGCAACACAGCCACCGGGAAAACGCATAAATTTAGGATGCAGGTCGGCTACTGTTTGAGCCAGGTCGGCACGTAAACCATTCTTGCGGCCTTTGTATGTTTTTTGTGGGAAAAGCGATATCATATCCACCGCTACAGTGCCATTTGTTTGCGGCACTACTTCAAGCCGCGCATCGGCAACTGTTTTAGTAGCCTTAAGTACAGCACTAACTTTTTTCCATGCAGTAGAAATCCCCTTTACAGATGTTTCTCCATATACTTCGCCATTTGCACCAACAAGGCGCACTTTAATGCCTGATGCTTTACCATTGATATTTTTAGCAAAAATCGAAAAATCGTAACTGTCGCCGGCTTTTACAGGAATACCATCGTACCCACTGTTAACTATTGCAGCACCCGATTTTAATATTGCATAATGCTTATTGTTTGCATGTATGGGTTGCACACTATCTATGGCAAGTGTGCCTTTACCCCCACTCAGGCTCCAGGCTGTAGTACTGTTCCAGTCTTTATCCGTGCCTTCTTTATCGCTAAGGGCATATTCAAAATCGCGGTTTTGAACAAGCTCTGCATACAGACCGCCATCGGCAGCATAATTAATATCTTCAAAAAACACGCCTACAAGCATATCGCTTATTTTTTTGCTCTCTGAAGCTTTTACAGTAATCGTACCTTCAACAGGTTTTAAGTTGGCAAAACGCACGGCATCATCTTTTGATGATTCGTCATTTTGTTTATTCTTAAACACCGAAAGGTTATGGGTTTTTATAAGATTTTCTGCCGTTTGCCATGAAACTTCAGTTATAGTACCGGTTTCTATTTTGCCAGATATTGAGGCAGTAACCTTAGCTGTTGCCGGTTCGGTAACCGGGCTTGTTGTTGTATATGTCTTGAAATCTTTAGTTGTAGCACTATAAAATTTCGAATCGGCAGCATTGAGCCACGTTACCGTAAATACACCATTTTTTTCTGAAACTTCCGGCTGGGAAATACTACTTCCCACAGGCATCATTATTGGGTAGGATTGCCTTTTCCAACTAACAAGATCTGTCGAGGCTGCATGTGCAAAAGCATTGCTTTTTTCGTTAAGCGCCCATACCGCATGCCACATACCATCCTGTGCTTTAAAAAGGTATGGCGCAAGCATTCTTTTTTCAGATCCCCACCTGCCGTAGTCGCAGCGCAAAAAGCTATGTTCAGGCCCTATGGCATGCCAGTTCTTTTTGTCGCTGCTCCAGGCAAAGTGTAAGCCGTTGTGGCCTTTATCTTTATCAGTGGCATAAGCAAACAGGAAAACGTTATTAGGTTTTGCAGTTAATTTATGCCCGCCCGCAAATGCCGATACCGACATGAGCAAAGCAAGTAAAATTGAGGTTAATTGTTTTTTGCTGGTTATCATGTAGAAATAATAATTAAAGTGTAAATATAACACTTATATTATCACTACAACGATTAACTATAATTTTATCGTCAGTTTTTTGCCACTATAACTAACCGTTTTGTCTATTTTTGAAGATTTCGCATTTCCTGTACCTTTATGTGGAGTAACCAGTACCACATTAAATTTACGGGATGTAAGCATGCCGGGAAACTTGCCCGCAACATCATTTATAGTAAGTGTTTTGTTTTTATCGTTCCAGTTAAATTTAATGGTTGCATAAGCACCCTTCTCGTAATTGTAGTTGTCATTCTCATCTTCATACAATGTAAACTCACCATCGGCTCCGGCATAAATTCTTAACTCCAGATCATCCCATTTCTTCTCTGTAGCATACTGTACCTTTGGACCAAATGGAAGTATTGTACCTGCTTTTACATAAAGCGGAATAATATCTACCGGTACTTCTTTAGTTACCGTTGTCCCGCCATTATGCGTTTGCCCGGTCCAGAAATCATACCAGCTTGTTCCTTTAGGTAAGTAAACATCCTGCTTTCCTGTCTTTGTAAAATCATTTTGTTTACCGTCTTTATTCGTGTACATAGACTGTGTAACCGGAGTAACAAGTATAGAATTACCAAGCATAAACTCCGTATTAAGATCCCATACTTTCTCGTCCTTCGGGAAATCCATAACCAGTGCACGCATCATTGATGCCGATGACGATGTTACCTGCCACGCATTAGCATAAATGTAAGGCAACAGGCTATAACGAAGGTTAATGTATTTTTCTATACCATCATAAATCCATTCGCCTTTTTTACCAAAGTTATAAATTTCGCGAGGTGTGTCAGTACCGTGAGATCGCATCATAGGGGTAAATGCGCCAAACTGCGCCCATCTTAAATACAATTCTTTGTATTCAGGATTTTGATTCCCACCTTTAAAACCACCCGAAAAGAATCCGCCTATATCTGCATTCCAATACGGTATACCTGTAAGCGAAAAGTTTACACCTGCAGGCGTTTGCTTAGCAAGGGTTTCCCAACTTGATACAATATCACCGCTCCATGTATTAGCACCATAACGCTGCTGCCCGGCAAATGCCGAACGTGTAAGGATAAACACACGCTTATCTGACGTTGTAGCACGCTGATGGTCGTACACGCCGCCTACCGTCATTAACGGGAATGCATTTCTTACTTTCCTGAAAGACCCCAGGTAGGTTTTATTATCAAAGTCACTTTCTTTTACGTCCAGGTGGTCAGGGTCTGTAGAGTCCATCCACCAGCCATCTACCCCTATAGAGAAAATACCTTTATTAAGATATTCCCAGTAAATATCACGCGCTTCTGGATTGTAAGGGTCGTATACCTTTACACCCGATACCGGATCTGTAGGTTTTGCAGGCCAAGTATTTACAGCACGCGGCGGCCATGTAACAAAGTCCATAAGCATTCCTTTATCTTTCATAACCTGAAATGGTTTAGTTTTAGGACCAAAGGACGCCCAGATAGATATAATCATGTGGGCATTCATTTTATGCACATCATCTACCATTTTTTTTGGGTTAGGAAATTCAGGGTTTAAAAATTCCATAGAGTTCCACTCGTAGTTATCGCCCCAGTATTGCCAGTCCTGTATAATACCGTCTAACGGCACTTGCAGCTCGCGGTATTTTTTAACCACATCTACCAGTTGCTTCTGGCTTTCGTAGCGTTCCCTGCTCTGCCAAAAACCGTATGTCCACAACGGGAACATAGGCACCTGCCCCGTAAGGCCACGCATTTGTGCAATAACGCCATCGGCATTTTTACCATACATAAAATAGTAATCTACCCCATCGCCCACTTCACTCTCAAAAGAGGTTTCGGCAGTATTATCGTTAAAATAAGTAGGTGAATAGTTATCCCAAAAAATACCATACCCTTTTACCGACTGCATTACAGGTACAGCATCTTCAAGGTTGTCCTGCCTTAAAAGTAACTTTTGGTTTCTTTGAGACATCTTTGCCCTTTGGTATATACCTAAGCCATATATAGCTTCATTAGGATCTAACCTAAATGCCTGGCGAACTATAAACGTTTTTGAGCCGGCATCGTTGGTTGGGGTAAATTGCGAACCATAATCTTTTTCAGAAAGTAGCGCTTTACCTGCCAAATCTAAAAACGTTACTGCACCGGTTTTCTGGTCAACATTTACCTGTACAGCTTTACTTTTTAGGATCAGTAAACCGCCTTCCTGCTTTACGTCTACCGCCGTTTTTTGCGCCTTTGCTATAACCGACAGGCTTTCCTTTTTAAAAGTGCTGCCCTGCGGATGTTTTATTATTCTAACTGTTTCGGGAGTGTAAAACTGTATTTCCACATCCATATTAGCGGTTGTGGCATTTACACCAAAATCTGTTTTCTTGTAGTTTTGCGCAAATAGTACCGTTCCACTAAACAGCCCTATTGCCAAAAAAAAGAATGATTGTTGTTTCATAATATAATTTGGTTTACTACGCTAAATCGTTTGCGAATTAACGTAATGGTTTATATGACCACAAGTATAGACAATATTTTTAAATTATTAAATAAAATAAGTGTAAATTTTTGTTTTATGAATTTGTACTGCATTAAATTACATTAAAATCAAAAAAAGCCCCTCTAAATAAAGAGGGGCTTCATGCAGTTAAATTACTAAAATTTATTTAGTCTGTGGCAATAAACTTAAAGTATAAGTATATGTATATTTTGGTGCAGTAAGCATGTACTGGGCATGAGGTAGTGCACCCCAGCTTGTGTCTCCGCCCACACCGCGTTGTGCAAGGTCTACATGCACATACACTTTATCTTCAGGATGTATATCATTTATGTGGCGTTGTGCTTTTGTTATCCCCGGATCTATACTTTCTGTAGATACGTTAAGGGCACTAAATCCTAACGGCTGGTCTCCGGCAATCTTCAAACCGCTGCCATTCGCATTTTGTAATGTTATCCAGCGGGCATCCGTCTTGTAACCATTCTCCTGCGGACGGATGTACTCCATGATAAACTGGTTGGCAACTTTATCATTGTAAGTGCCTACAAATGATGCAGTATTTCTGTCAGAATAATTTTCCCACGGGCCACGGCCGTAATAGCTAAGGTTATCATAAGTCCCAGGAAGTTCTAAACGCATACCAAAACGAGGCATTTCCGGCAGGTCTTTGCCTGATTTATCTATACTTGCCGTTACTTTAATACTACCTTCATTTTGTATTAAATAGTTTACTGTGTAAGGAACGTCTGCTCCCGATAAAACATATTTAACACCTACAGGCACGCCTGCTGCAGTTTGTTTGCCCACAGTAACACTTTGTACTTTAGGGTTTTTATTGGCATCTTTCCATACGCCAAGTTTTTTAGGCATGTCGTTACCAAAATCATTATCTGTTGGAGCCCTCCAGAAGTACGGAATCGGGAAGTTACTTATAACTTCTTTCTTGTCTGCTTTAAGCGCATAACTTTTTATCTCCCCTGTTGTTAAGTCGAAAGACCCTGCAACAGCATCGGTTTCAAAGCTAAGAATGTTTCCGGCCTTTTTAGTTTTAAGTTTGCTTTTGGTTTTGGCATCTGCCGATTTTGCAAAATAATTACCATTGCCCAGTTTAAACTGTTCTCTTGCAATTTCATGGTTTGCAGGTATCATTGCTGTAGCCGCTTTTGTGTAAGCATATACATTAAGGTAATATTCTGCATCCGGAGAAAGTTTATCTAAAGCAATGTTTTCGTTCTGTGTCTGTTGTGCATCAGCGATACCTTTAAATGTGCCTTCTTTAACCTTTACACCATCTTTAAGCAGCTCCCATTTAAAGTTAAACTGGCTAAGGTTAGTATAGAAGAAAAGGTTTTTAACCGTAAGCTGGTTTTCGCCCTTAAGACTGAATTTTATATCCTGATAAACTTTTTTAACTTCAATCAGTCCCGGATCGGCAACCCTGTTTGCAGTGATCATACCATCGGCAATACCATTCTCATCATTCTGAAGGTCTTTCCCCCCAAGGTCGCCACCATAAGCCCAGTATTTATTACCATTGGCATCTTTAGCATCAATTCCCTGGTCTACCCAGTCCCATATAAAGCCACCCTGCATTTTTGGGCTTTTAGCCATAATATCAAAGTACTCCTGAAAGTTACCGTTACTGTTACCCATAGCGTGTGCATATTCGCACATTATGTAAGGCCTCTTTTTGGTCTTATCATCGGCATACTGGTGCATGTGCTTAATTTCAGGATACATAGGGCAAACAATATCAGTATCCTCATTTTCTCCAGCCTGCTCAAACTGCACCGGACGTGTATTGTCGCGGCCTTTCATCCACTTATAGGCATCATAAAAAACAGGGCCGTTACCACACTCATTACCCATAGACCATATAATGATAGACGGGTGGTTTTTATCCCACTCTACCATACGCTTTATACGGTCCAGGTGTGCAGGGGCCCACTCCGGCAAATAAGCAGGGTGCTTAGCTTTATCAAAGGGTCTTTGCAGCTCTGCGCCCATACCATGAGTTTCAATATTAGCCTCGTCTACCACATACATACCATATTCATCGCACAGCTCATATATGTAGGCATCGTGCGGGTAGTGGCTCATACGAATGGCATTAATGTTATTCTGCTTCATAAGCTCTACGTCCCTGCGCATTGTTTCGCGATCCGGAGCGTGGCCTTTTACAGCATGGTGTTCGTGCAGATTAACACCATTTACCATTATAGCATTGCCGTTTACTAACAGCTGCGCATTTTTAATTTCAACCTTTCTAAAGCCTGTCCTGCCCGAAATAACCTGGGCATCATTTTTATTGTCGCCATCCCAGGCAATAGTATAGCGGTACAGGTTTGGAGTTTCGTTACTCCATTTTTGTACATTATTAATAGTAGTATTAAACTCTACACTTGCAGTTGTATTGGTAACAGGTTTTGTAGCCGTAAATACTTCTTTTCCACTTGGGTCAAGCAGCGTAAATGTAAGATTAGATTTTTTTATGGTATTTCCTTTAAACTGGCGAAGGTTAACCGCAGCGGTAAACAAACCATTTTTATAAGAAGCATCAAGATCGCTTTTAATAAAATAATCCCAAACGGCAAGCTTAGGCATAGCCTCAAGGTAAACATCGCGCTCTATACCGCTAAGCCTCCAGAAATCCTGATCTTCAAGATAGCTGCCGTCATGCCATCTAAATACCTGAACCGCTAAAAGGTTCTCCCCTTTTTTAAGCAATGATGTAATATCAAATTCTGCAGGGGTTTTCGCTGCTTTGGTCATACCGGCTTCTTTACCATTTACAAACACACGGGCATAACCACTTATAGAACCAAAATGAAGCATTACTTCTTTAGTTCCCCAATCTTCGGGAACGGTAAACGTTTTACGGTACGTTCCTACCGGATTGTAGTTATTATCAAGAAACGGCGGGTTTGCCGGGAATGGATAAATAATGTTTGTATAAATAGGAATATCATAACCCTGCATTTCCCAGTTAGAGGGCACAGGAATGTCTTTCCAGTTTTTGTCATTATAGTTTACATTATAAAAATCCTGCGGACGCTCTGCCGGAGTCTTTACAATATTAAATTTCCACGCACCATTAAGGCTTTTATAGTATGGCGAACTTTCAGGTTTTTGTGCCGCGGCAGATGCAGCATCTTTATAAATTACGAACTGCGTATGCCCTGCTTCTTTATTTCGCTCAAATACCAATGGGTTTTCCCATTCGTTCCTTGCCTGCTGCGCAACGAGTACCTGCATACCCAGTAAAAATGCAACTGATAATGTTTTTTTCATATAATTAGGTGTAATTTTTCAATTTATACTATGTAATAATACGGCAAAAAAACTGTCTGCGGAGATAGCTATACTCTTCGCAGACAGGTGTAAAAACAAAACATAAACTAACCAAAGTTTAACTTTACAATATTTATAATGATAGTGCCGCGCTTAAATAAACCTACGCAACACTAAAACGTTTTAGTAATTTAGGTAATTGCAAATTAAAAGATATATAATAGAAAATAAAGGGGGCAAAATTGAAAAAATAGTGTGGTAAATTTGTAAAATGATATTTCAACAGATATAAAAGGCGTGACATGATAATTTGCATGTTTGTAGAGGCACATTGAGTAATTTAACAAACAGTGAGATTAAACTTAGTTTACAAACAAAACATTAGTGCGCCGCTTTAATGAAGAAATGCTTTTTTAAGTATATTTATACCTGCAAATAACAAACATTTTAGTACATGAGTTACCAGCCATCTCCTACACGCTACCAAAATATTGAGTACCGCCGTTGCGGCAAAAGCGGCCTTAAACTGTCTGCCCTGTCGCTTGGCCTATGGCATAATTTTGGTTTTGTAAACGATTTTGAAAACAGCCGAAACATTATACATACTGCTTTTGACAGCGGCATTACCCATTTTGACCTGGCAAACAATTACGGCCCGCCACCGGGATCTGCCGAAGAGGTTTTTGGAAAAATATTGCATAGCGACCTGCAGGGCTATCGCGATGAACTTATAATTTCTACCAAAGCAGGATATACTATGTGGGAAAGCCCTTATGGCGACTGGGGTTCTAAGAAATATTTGGTATCAAGCCTGGACCAAAGCCTTAAGCGCATGAAACTGGATTATGTAGATATTTTTTACCACCACCGCCCTGATCCTGAAACACCCCTTGAAGAGACCATGGCTGCCCTTGACCTTATAGTGCGCCAGGGTAAAGCACTCTACGCGGGGATATCTAATTATAATGCACAAGATGCACAAAAGGCAATAACAATACTTAAAGAGTTAGGCACACCATGTTTAATACACCAGCCTAAATACAGCATGTTTGTGCGCGACCCCGAAAATGGGCTTCTTGATGTACTGGGAAATAATGGTGTGGGCTGCATACCATTTTCTCCACTGGCCCAGGGATTACTGACTGATAAATACCTTAACGGCATACCGGCAGACTCCCGCGTAGCTACGAGTGGCGTTTTCCTGAATGAAAGCCACATAACACCTGAAAGGGTTGAAGTGCTTAAAAAATTAAACGGGGTGGCACAACAGCGCGGCCAAAAACTGGCACATATGGCCCTATCGTGGCTGCTTAAGGACAGCAGGGTAACATCTGTACTGATAGGTGCAAGCAGGCCGGAGCAGGTAACCGATTCGTTACAGAGCTTAAAAAATATTTCATTTAGCGATGATGAAATAAACGCTATTGAAACAATATTGAAACAATAAATAACAAAGCTTTCCCCACGGAGAGCTTTGTTATTTTAACCGGTTAAATATGGCATTGCTATTTTTAAAATAAGAATAACTGCTTTGTTTGCCATTAAATTTATGCGCATTCCTTTTTATTATAACACGTATAAAATTAAGCACAAACAATAACAATGCGAGCGAAAGGAATGAGGCTATCCACATAACATTATTTTTTTGTAAAGTTAATTTTCCGACTGCATACAACGATTATACAATATTACGAAATAGTTGCATAATTACGTTTTAAATAAATAACCATTTAGTAACTAAACCTATAACGATGGTGAAATTAATAAATTGCATACACTTAAAAAATACCTATAATTAGGTATTTTTTAGTTTTGTGCTTACCCATGCAAACATTTTTAAAAAAAATTATTTACAGGCGTAACAAAATTCCAATTTTTACGTCATATAGGCAGAAGCATACATCAATCAAAAAAGCAAGCAAACCTGTTTTACAGCAGCTTCTAACTGTAAAACAAATGTGCAGTTACTAAAACCATGGTAGCCACACTATGATTTCACCAAGATTAAGGAGTTAGTTATTGGTACAGCCCTGTCCTCATGCAGGGCTTTTTTTTGCGCAATAAATAGCCTTTTTAAAAACAAAAATCCCGCTTAGAAATTTCTAAGCGGGATTTTATATGATTAGACTTAAAGCTATTAAAGCTCCAGTGCTTTTTTAGGATTGTTATCCATCAGCAATTCTAAAGGTTTTTCAAGGCCTTCTTTAACCGCTACAAGGAAACCAACAGACTCACGGCCATCAATAATCCTGTGGTCGTAAGAAAGGGCTACATACATCATTGGGTGAATTTCTACCTTACCGTTTACAGCAATAGGGCGCTCAATAATATTGTGCATACCTAATATACCAGACTGAGGAGGGTTAATGATAGGCGTAGAAAGCATACTGCCAAATACACCACCATTAGTAATGGTAAATGTTCCACCTGTCATATCATCTACAGTAATTTGTCCGTCGCGGGCACGAAGCGCAAGACGTTTAATTTCTGCCTCAATACCACGGAAGGTAAGCGTTTCTGCATTTCTTACCACAGGTACCATTAAGCCTTTAGGGCCGGATACTGCAATAGAAACATCAACAAAATCATATGCTACCTTATAATCGCCATCCATCATAGAGTTAACATCCGGGAACAACTGTAGTGCCCTTACAACAGCTTTAGTAAAGAAAGACATATAGCCTAACCCTAAACCGCCGTGTTTTGCTTTAAAGGCATCTTTATACTCGTTTCTAATGTTATTTATAGGGGTCATGTTTACCTCGTTAAACGTAGTAAGCATGGCTGTTTCGTTCTTAGCTGCAACTAAACGTTCTGCAACTTTCCTGCGTAGCATAGAAAGCTTAGTACGCTCAGAGCTGCGGTTACCGCCTGTAGGCGTACCCATAGATGGCACCTGGTTAGCGTTAACAGCATCATCTTTAGTAATACGGCCACCTTTGCCGGTACCGCTTACTGTAGCTGCATCAATACTTTTTTCGTCTAATATTTTGCGTGCCGCCGGAGATGGCGTTCCGCTTGCATAATTCTTTTCTGCAGGGGCTTCCTGTTTAGGGGCCTCAGCTTTTGGAGCGTCTGCTTTAGGTGCTTCTTTTTTCTCTTCAGCCTCAGGAGCTTCTTCTTTCTTTTCTTCTTTAGCAGGCGCTGCGCCACCATCTGGTTTTGCACCATCAGTATCTATAAGGCAAACTACCTGCCCTACTTTTACTGCATCGCCTTCTTCTGCCTTAAGTGTAATAATACCCGCTACTTCGGCAGGAAGCTCAAGGGTTGCTTTATCAGAATCAACTTCGGCAATTGCCTGGTCCTTCTCTACATAATCTCCGTCTTTTACCAGCCATGTTGCAATTTCAACTTCTGTAATCGATTCCCCGGGAGAGGGAACTTTCATTTCTAAAATCATGTCAGTATAATTTTATTGGTGTTGCTATATTATTGAAAATCAAAAATACAATTAATTAAACAAATCTTTATTAAAAACCATGGCAATAGCAGCAGCATGGCGTTTTTTAGAACGGGTATAACTACCCGCAGCAGGTGCGCTGTATGCCTTAAGCGATGCCACACGTAGTTTAACCTCATTAAAGTTCATAAGCATGTAGCTGTAAGCACCCATGTTTTTAGGCTCTTCCTGTGCCCACACATAATCATCTGCATTAGGGTATTTTGCAATGATAGCCTTAAGCTGCTCTACCGGTAAAGGGAACAGTTGCTCTATCCTTACAAAAGCCACATCATCGCGTTTAAGGTTTTCCCTCTCTGCAATAAGGTCATAATAGAATTTACCTGTACAGAATACTAAAGTTTTTATTTTATCTGCTTCCGCAGCCGGGTCATCTAACACTTCCTGGAATGTGCCGTTAGCAAATTCTTCTACTGTGCTTACCACAAGTGGGTGGCGCAGTAAACTTTTTGGAGTAAATACTATAAGTGGCTTGCGGTACGTTGTTTTCATCTGCCTTCTTAAAAGGTGGAAGAAGTTAGCCGGTGTAGTACAGTCGGCCACAAACATATTGTGGTTTGCACAAAGCTGTAGGTAACGCTCCATACGGGCACTACTGTGTTCTGCACCCTGGCCTTCATAGCCATGTGGCAGCAACATTACAAGGCCGTTCTGGTTGTTCCATTTATCCTCTGCTGCAGATATGTACTGGTCTATCATGATCTGGGCACCATTAGAGAAATCTCCAAACTGTGCTTCCCAGATGGTAAGTGCCTTAGGATTAGCAAGTGCATAACCATAATCAAAGCCCACTACAGCATACTCTGACAGTAATGAGTTAAAAATATGGAATTTACCGTTTTGCTCTTTAAGCTGGTTAAGTGCTATATATTCTTCCTCGCTGTCTTCAACCTTAACAACAGCATGGCGGTGAGAGAACGTTCCCCTCTCTACATCCTGGCCAGACATACGAACGTCATACCCTTCGGTAATCAACGATCCGTAAGCAAGCAACTCGGCCATAGCCCAATCCAGCTTATCGGTTTCAAAGTACATGGTTTTCCTGTCGTTAACAAGCTTTTGAACTTTGTTCATAAACTTTTTATCCTCAGGAAGCTCTGTAACAACTTTAGCAATATCATCAAGCATTTCTCTTGAGAAAGCTGTGTTTACTTTTTGAAGCATTACATCGGCATCGGCCTGCTCAAAACCTTCCCATTCATTTTGCATGAAAGGTGTAATAACAGTAAGGTCTTTTTTGCGCGATGCTTCAAGGTTTTCTTCAAGCTTGGCTTTGTATTCTTTTTCAAGTGTGCTTACATAATTACCATCTATAACACCGGCAGCAACAAGGCTGTCGGCATACAGGTCTCTTGGGTTTTTATGTTTAGCAATAATTTTATATAATTTAGGCTGGGTAAAGCGTGGCTCATCACCTTCGTTATGACCATATTTACGGTAACCTAACAGGTCTATAAATACATCTGTACCAAACTCCATCCTGTAGTCAAGGGCAAATAACATGGCATGTACCACAGCTTCGGCATCATCTGCATTTACGTGCAGTACTGGTGAAAGCGTAACCTTAGCCACATCTGTACAATACGTACTTGAACGTGCATCAAGATAATTGGTTGTAAAACCTACCTGATTATTAACCACAAGGTGAATGGTACCACCTGTTTTATAACCGTCAAGCTTAGCCATTTGTACAATTTCGTATACTATACCCTGGCCTGCTATTGCAGCATCGCCATGCAGGGCAATAGGAAGCACTTTACTAAAATCATCCGGATAATATTTATCCTGCTTGGCACGGGCAATACCCTCTATAACCGCGCCCACTGTTTCCAGGTGAGACGGGTTTGGCGCAAGGTTAAGGCTAACCTGTTTACCACCCTTAGTCACTTTTTGAGATGTAAGGCCTAAGTGGTATTTAACGTCGCCATCAAAAAGGGCATCGTCATCATAGTCTTTACCGTCAAATTCGCTAAAGATATCCGATGTTGATTTACCAAACACATTCGCAAGCACGCTAAGGCGGCCCCTGTGCGGCATACCCACTACAAACTGCTCTACACCTTTATCGGCAGCAGCCTCAATAAGTGCATCAATTGCAGGTATTAAAGACTCTCCACCTTCCAGCGAGAAACGTTTTTGGCCTACATATTTTGTATGAAGGAAACTCTCGAAAGAAACTGCCTCGTTTAATTTAAAAAGAATGTTCTTTTTCTGGTCTGCATTAAAATCAGGCTCGTTGTTATTTACAGACAGCCTGTTTTGTATCCACTTCCTGGTTTTAGGATCGCGGATGTACATGTACTCTATACCAATGTGGCCACAGTACACTTTTTGCAGATGGTCTACAATTGCCCTTAAAGACGATGGCGGCAATCCCACTTCTTTACCTGCGTCAAACACAGTGTCAAGATCGGCATCGCTTAAGCCAAAATTAGAAAGATCCAGCGTAGGCGAAAAATTCCTGCGTTCCCTAACAGGGTTGGTCTTTGTAAAAAGGTGTCCACGGGTACGGTAACCTTCAATCAGGCTAAGTACCTTAAACTCTTTTTGTAGTTTTTCGGGGATGCCCGAATAATCAGAAACCGGTGCCTGCGGGGCCGAAGCCTGCGGAGCACCTGCAGTTTGCTGTTGTGGCGCAGCAGCTTCTGTAAAGCCTGATCCGTAATCGGACGCTGCAAAATCAAATCCCTGGAAGAAGCTTCTCCAGCTTGGCTCCACGCTATCGGGATTCTCAATATATTGATCGTATAAATCTGCGAAAAAAGCAGTATGTGCTGCATTCAAAAAGGAAAACCTGTCCATACTTATATATTTGCGAACTTGTTTTTAATAAATTTTGTACAAAAGTACACCAATTATAATAATCTTTCAACGTTTTTTATATATTTATGCTTACTAACTATACACGCACCCCTGTATGCAACCACGCTTTATCATTTTTTTAACAAAAAGACTCGCACTAATCGCAATCTGCTTACAATTTGTAAATGCTAATGCGCAGGACAGCGTTAATTTTTGGCAAAAGGTGCGTTTTGGAGGTTCGGCAGGTGTGGGTTTTGGCAGCGGCTATACCGATGTAAGTTTAGCACCGGGAGCTATATACCCGTTTAATCAATATGTAGCCCTTGGCCTTGGCGTTCAGGGTACTTATGTGCACCAGCGCGATTATTATGATTCGTTTATTTATGGGGGATCTGTGGTGGCGCTGTTAAACCCAATTCCGCAGGTACAGCTATCGGCAGAATTAGAGCAGTTGCGCGTAAACCTTGATGTTGACGAAAGGTTTAATGACAGATATTTAAACACAATCAATTACAGGGACCGCGATTTTTGGAATACTGCCCTGTTTCTGGGTGCCGGTTACCAAATGGAAAACGTTACCGTAGGGCTGCGTTATAATGTGCTTTTTAATAAACGGGATTTGGTGTACAGTGATGCGCTGATGCCTTTTATCAGGGTTTATTTTTGATGGAGATGGAAGATGGAACGCGGATGACACGGATTTAGCAGATTTAAATGGATTTTTTTCCAATCACGTAGTCATTCTGTCAAAAGAAATTTAAATATATTTATATAAATTATATGCAAAACTACTTAACGTCAGACACTATTGATGAGTATTTTTCAAATTATAAAGCATTTATGTTTTGGATAATGCTAGGATTTACAATAGCATCAACTATAATTCAGTTTATAATAAACCACGAGTTATCCAAAAAAATCTAATCTTTTAAAAATGATTTAAAGAGAAATGAAATCAAATTTAATAGATTTAATGAGCTACAAATTGAATCCTTAAAAAAGTTGTATGATCAATTAGTAACGTTTCATTTCAAATATATATATTTATTAAACCCCGCTTTTTACACTCATCATACATTAAAGGATAATTTGAAAAACATTAAGTATGAGTACAATATATGCATGGAATATTTTCATCGAAATAAAATATTTTTAACTGAAAGTCTGATTCAAAAGATTAAAGATTTAGAGACAAATTTTAACACCATAAAATTATATTTTGAACATGAACTTGATTTGTTAAAACAAGCTGAAGATAGAGTTGAAAGCACTAACCCAAACCATATTTACGGGGATGATTCGGGTGAAGTAAATGCGATAAGATTAAGGTTAGAAGCCTTAAGAATGAAAGAAGGCATAATGAATTTTGAAAGTGAAATAAGGGGTTTTCGAAAATTGGTGGAAGATTACTTTAAGGAACTTACAACATAATTATTTTCCGGCAGCAATCCGCGTTTCCACTTATATAATCAACAAATCCTCAAATAAAACAAACTAATATTTATTCCTAAACCATACTTTTTGCCATTCCCTTTTAAGGATCAGGAATGAAACCTCTTCAGATAGTTGGGCCAAATCTGAGCCATCAAGCTTTTTCATTTGCTCTTCAGATACATCAATGATATACAGCAGGTTTAAGTATTCGGCAAATTTGTAATGCAGCATGCGGTATATTTTTTCATGCAGCTGTACTTTAAGTTCGTAAGGCGTGGTGCTTTTAGGAAAGTCAACAGACTCATTAGCGAGGTTAAAATCTTTGTTTATCTGTTCTAAAAGTTTAGAATAAAGATTTTCACCTTCAGCTTCGGCAAGCAAAAGATCTGTAGTCTGGGGAGCAATAAATACCATTATAATATAAATTTTACTTTCTTTATTTAAAAACAGGCAACTATACATTCCTGCCCATAAGCTTACTGCCAAAATCTTTAAGGGCCGCTTTTTTATCCTGAGATATATCAAGCTTTTCTAAAGTTTCAAAAGCCTTAAATGTATACTCTTCTATAGCTTTTTGTGTAGCTAAAGATGCACCTGTAGCATTAAAAATCTCTTTAACCGCCGCTATTTTATCAGAACTGTCTTCAGGGTGTGCAGAAAATAAACCCTGCAATTGCGCTGCCTGTTCCGGCTGAGCAAACTCCTTGGCCTTAAGGTAAAGGTACGTCTTTTTATTTTCGATAATATCGCCACCCACCTGTTTACCAAAGGTTTCGGGGTTACCAAAAGCATCCAGGTAATCGTCCTGTAACTGAAAAGCAATACCCAGGTTAAGCCCAAAATTATAGATTAAATTGCAGTTTTCCTGAGATGTTTTAGCCACAATAGCCCCCATTTGCATGGCTGCGCCCACCAAAACTGCGGTTTTATATTCAATCATTTTAAGGTACTCCGGAATAGTAACATCAGTACGTTCTTCAAAATCAACATCCCACTGTTGGCCTTCGCAAACCTCAAGGGCAGTTTTACTAAAAAGTTTTGCAAGCGAACGGAATGTTTCCGGCTCATATTCTTCAAAATGCCTGTATGCCATAATAAGCATGGCATCGCCCGATAATATGCCTGTATTAATATTCCACTTTTCATGCACCGTCTGGTTACCACGGCGCAGGGGCGCATCGTCCATAATATCATCATGCACCAGCGAGAAGTTATGAAATATCTCTACCGCTACTGCTGCTTGCAACGCTTCATGGCAGTCTGTATTAAATATTTCGGCAGCCATAAGTGTGAGCACGGGACGCATCCTTTTTCCGCCAAGCGATAATATATAACTAATAGGATCGTAAAGATTTGCGGGTTCTTTTATAATTGTTGCGGTTGCAAAATATTTTGAGATAACTTCCTGGTAATACCCTATGGATTGCATGTAGCTAAAATTTTTCTGCTAAAGTAAAGCATTCCGCATTCTTATCAAAGCATGTTAAGATACCGTAATGTTAAACAAAAACTTTGGAAACTTTTTTGGTTTATAAAGTTTCCTGAGTATCTTTGCACCCTGAAAATGAGGTAAGATAATGAAAGAACAGATATTAAATAAAGCCACAGAAATGTTTTTAACCCTTGGTTATAAAAGCGTTACCATGGACGAGATAGCTACAGAAATGGGCATCTCCAAAAAAACGATCTATCAGCATTTTGCTAATAAGAACGATTTGGTA